>Ga0335082_10008608_pt1 | contig 11088 bp, 13 predicted proteins | sample Lox_Sample_41_FD_206718 | JGI IMG/M metagenome (GOLD analysis project Ga0335082, IMG submission 206718) | Soil microbial communities from Loxahatchee National Wildlife Refuge, Florida, United States - Lox_Sample_4.1 | ecosystem: Environmental > Terrestrial > Soil > Wetlands | place: USA... | reverse complement strand
CACACCCGCCCGCTCTCAACTAAGAGTCAAACTGATTACTCGACGAAAGCTGCGCATTTTATGGCACCTTTGTTCAATCAGGCGGTACAGGCGCATCAGGCTGGCAGAATTGCGGAAGCGGAGGCCCTTTATCGAAAAATCATTTCAGAAGACCCCAAAAATTTCGATGCCCTGCATATGCTCGGGATCGTCTGTTTTGGTAGTGGTAAGACTCAAGACGCCGACAAATTCTTTCGCGCGGCCCTGTCGATAGATTCCGGCTTTCCGCCTTGCCACGTCAACTATGGGTTTTATCTTCTTAAACAAAAGAGATTCAAAGACGCCATAGAAAGCTTCGACAAGGCATTGGCGCTTTTTCCCAATTTCGGAGAAGCGTGGCTTGGCCGTGGCAACGCGTTCCGTGACCTCAAGCGCTATGATGACGCGTTTGCTGCCTACAGTAAGGCGATAGCACTCAATCCTAAAATAGCCGAAGCATATGCTGGATCTGGAAATCTGCTCGCGCGGCTTGGCCGGTACGACGAAGCAATTGCCGCCTATGACAGGGCGCTTGCTCTCAGGTCGGATCTGGGGTTTGTCGAGAGCGAACGTCTTCATTGCAAACTGTGCATTTGCGATTGGAATAATTTCTCCGTCGAATATCAGCATCTCATTGGATCAATAAAAGACAGGAAAGCACGCGCGCAGCCCTTTCATTTTCTCAATATATCGTCCTCCGCACGAGAACAGCTCGATTGTGCGAAATCGTGGATCGCCTCGGAATTTCCCGCTGCTGACAAGCCGCTTTGGCAGGGGGAGGTCTATCAGCATGAAAAAATTCGTGTTGCATACGTCTCTGCCGACTTTCGCCAACACGCGACTGCATATCTCGCCGCGGGAATGTTCGAGCACCACGACAGATCCCGATTTGAGATTACAGCAGTAGCCATTGGGGCTGACGACAAGTCGGAAATGCGTGAGCGTTTGAAGGGCTCATTCAATCATTTCATCGACGCCACAAACTGGACGGATGATGAAATTGCGGGGCAGATAAAGAAAGCCGAAATAGACTTATTGATTGACCTGAAAGGGTTTACTCAAGATGCCCGCACGGGCATCTTTGCGCGCCGTCCGGCGCCTATCCAGGTGAACTATCTCGGCTATCCGGGAACGATGGGCGCAGACTACATGGATTATTTGATTGCGGATCAAACCGTCGTCCCACAATCGCATCAAGCTTACTACGCCGAGAAGCTCGTCTATCTGCCTGACAGCTACCAGGCGAACGATGCGACGCGTGCCATCTCGGAAAAATCATTCACGCGCACGGAACTGGGTCTCCCGGAAAAGGCGCTGATTTTTTGCTGTTTCAACAACAACTACAAGATTGTCCCCGAGGTGTTCGCTTCCTGGATGCGGATCCTAAGCCGCGTAAAGGACAGCATACTGTGGCTGCTGGAAGACAACGCAAAAGCCGGGTCGAATTTGAAAATTGAAGCGGTCGCCCGGGGGATCGATGCCGGACGGCTTGTTTTTGCCAAGAGAGTGCCGTTGCCAGATCATCTGGCAAGGCACAGGTGCGCCGATCTTTTTTTGGACACTCTGCCGGTTAGCGCCCATACGACTGCCAGTGATGCCTTGTGGGCAGGACTGCCGGTCGTGACTCGAATTGCCGAGACCTTTGCGGCCAGGGTCGCGGCAAGTCTTCTGACCGCAATTGATTTACCCGAACTCATTACATCAACGCCGCAAGCCTACGAGGCTCTTTCGATCGAGCTTGCTACGAACCCGGAAAGATTGACATCGATCAGGGAGAAACTGGCACGCAACCGCCTGACCAAACCCTTGTTCGATACGCGACGGTTCACACGGTATGTCGAAGCAGCGTACACGGCGATGTATCAGCGCTACCAAGCCGGTTTTCCGCCAGACCACATCAACGTGGCGCGATAGGGCGGGCTGGAGCCCTCGAACCGAAGCGCGAAGGCGCGGCGATTGCTGCTGAAGCGCCGGACCTAAGCCGTCCGGACAATATTAACATTTGGCGCAACCACACCGGATTACCGCGGAATGCACTTCAGTGATGGCCCTGTCTTTTCGGCGGGTTTTTCGAAAATACCTCTTTTTGTGATCGCCAACACAGCCGGGTGCCCGCAGGTACCGCTAACCTTTCGGCAAAAGAACAAAAGGGGATTAGCCATGAAGAACGACAAGGATATCGCTGCGCTATTGGAGTTACTGAGAATGGCAGCCGAACAGTGGCCACTTTCCGGAACCGGCGAGGTCTCGCAAGGGGATCTGTTCCGGCGCGATCAATCCTTGCTTCAAATGTGGCCGGAAGCTTGCCGACGTACCGGAGTCGGAGGCCGCGAGTTTCCGCCTGGAGTCATCAAGCTTTGGAAACAGAGGCTGGGTCGAGTCAACTGAGAGCGTCAAATTAATGGGAGTTGTGGCATGAATACACTTAAAATTGGAGCAATTTCGACAAGCAGATTTAAATCTGACGCGCCCATTCCTTCCTCGCGATACCAGGATCGACCAGACGAAGTTGATGGGCCGATGAAATCGACAGTGGTGAAACGATCCATCGTCATTGGTGGACACAAAACCAGCGTCAGCCTCGAGGATGCCTTCTGGGATCACCTGAAGGAAATCGCGCACGCGCAAAAGTGGACGTTGTCGAAATTGGTTGCGGAGATCGACGAGGGGCGCCAGAACGGCAATCTGTCCTCGGCCATCCGCCTATACGTACTTGAAGCAATGGTGCGCGAGCGCAAACCGCAAACGGCAATCCGGCCACCGGGTTCTTGAGGTCAACGGGCGCTGATGCTCTGTCTGCCTTTTTGACGGGTCTTTGATCCGCTCTGGACCTATAGTTCAGGCCGAGCGGAGCGGGTTGGCTGAGTGAATCATGTCCGGCGTTTCCTTTACGCTGACCAGCATCACCTTGCCTTCGCCGCTCCGGCCACCGACAAAGCAAACGGCCGTGTGATCTTTAAACGGATGGAGATACGCCACAACATCCATGTTTACGTCGATTGGATAGCCGTCGGTGCCGGTTAGCCGTTTCCAATGTGCCATGTCGAACCTCTCGAACCCTCATAGGGTCATAGCTCCTAACGAATTAGCATTATTAGTCTACGGTCTGGCAGAGGTTTCTCTATTGCTTGCAGGCGCATTGTTGCGCCGCGTTACTAGATCAGCTCGAACGAATATCGCAAAATTGTGCGATCAATGCGGCCTGCCGAGCCGACCCCCAATACCCTATTTTTTTACGAGCGCTCAGCGATTGCCTTAGCTCGGCTTCCCGGTGTGGCTCTTGCGGTGGCGCCCTAAGCGATGGCTGTGCTAAATCCGCTAAACGAAAAGCGTCATTATTGAGGGGAGGGAAACTTTATGGTCAACGACGATCAGAATGAGCAGCACCCTTTCCACGCAGTAGCGGGATTTCGCATGTCCGTTCCCCCGGATCGCCCCGATCTTTTGCTGCTCGAACTAAAGACAATAGACGCAGGTATAATACGTCTTTCGATGACAAAAGAGTCGGCAGTTCTGTTCGGCCAAGAAGTAGGGAATGCCGCAGCCAGGTAGCAGTCCGCTTGGCCCGGGTTGGCCATCATGCTTTTATGGCGCCTCGGTGGATCAGGTTTGCTGGGTTGGCGAAGTAAACGAAAGGCTTCAATGCGATGAGCGACACCATCGGACTTGAACAATCAGACGATATTTTGGGCTGCGACGTATCTGACGAAGTGCTTGAAGCTGCAGCTGGTACGAGGAGTGAGATAGCGGTCCGATACACGCTTTATGCGTGCACGTCCGTAGATTGTGCTCTGCTGCCTCAGTAAAAGCCTTCAGGATGCGGCGCCAGCATCATGCTATCCAAGAGCGCGTCCTCGCTCTATGAGCAGCAGGATCCCACATTTTGGCGCCGCCAAAACGGACATGACTTTTTGCACTGCACATGTCGGCTCCTGACCCAAAGCGCACATTTGTAGCCGCTCTTATTAGGACGGCGGACCCTCTACGACCGTAGCGGTATGTCGCGGACATGCCCCGTTGCCATGCATGTCGGGATGCGTCAGACTTTTGCATCAATTCATTTCTGCTCATTTCTGCGCGCCTTCAATAATCCGCGGCATCGACCGCGACCGCTTCGTCTACGGAGCAATGATTGGAAACAGCGAATAGTGGAGAGGAAACATGACCATTCGTCCAGATCCGACCTTCCACGCCACTGCAAAGCTAGCGATGGAAGCTCCTGTCGAGAGATATGCCTTCTGCCTTATGCTGAGCCCTGATTTCTCGCAGCCCGACGGCCTGGGTGTCGTTGATGTTGATCCAAAGTCTTCTCGTTACGGCAAGATCGTCCACACCGTGATGATGCCGAACAAGGGTGACGAATTTCATCACTTCGGCTGGAACGCCTGTTCGTCGGCGCTGTCGCCGCTTACCGGCCACGCGTTCCTTGAACGCCGGTATTTAATCATTCCAGGTCTTCGGTCCTCGCGGATTTACGTGATCGACACCAAGCCGGACCCCACAAAGGCAAAGATCCACAAAATCATCGAGCCGAAAGAGGTGTTCCGCAAGACGGGCTATTCCCGGCCCCACACGATCCATTGCGGGCCGGAAGGCATCTATGTTTCCACGCTCGGCGGCGGTGGGCCAGACGGGACCGACGGCCCGCCCGGAATCTTCATCATGGATTGCGAGACATTCGATGTTCTCGGTCGCTGGGAGATGGACCGAGGGCCGCAGGACAAGCACTACGACTTCTGGTGGAACCTGCCGCGCGACTACATGGTATCAAGCGAATGGGGACTACCACCGCAGTTCGAGAAAGGCATCGTCCCCGAAGATCTGCTCGGCAATAAATATGGCCACAGGATTCACTTCTGGAATCTGCGAGCGCGACGCAACGTCCAAACAATCGATCTAGGCGCGAACCACCAGATGGCTCTGGAGGTCCGGCCGGCGCACGACCCGTTTAAGGAATACGGTTTTGTCGGGGTTGTGGTGGACACGACTAACCTCGAGGGCTCGATTTGGACGTGGTGGCGCGAGGGCGGCAAATTCCATTGTAAAAAGACCGCGGTCATTCCACCTGAGCCGGCGGAGAAGAAGCAGCTTCCACCGCTGCTTCAGGGGTTCGGTGCCGTGCCGCCACTGATCACCGACATTGACCTCTCGCTCGACGACCGGTTCCTCTATGTGTCTTGCTGGGGCACCGGCGAGATGCGTCAATACGACGTCAGCGATCCCCACGCGCCCAAGCTGGCCGGGTCGGTGCATATTGGCGGCATCGCGCGACGAGCCGCTCACCCAAACGGCCAGGCATTCGGCGGGGGACCGCAGATGGTTGAGATCAGCCGCGATGGCAAGCGGGTCTATTGGACTAATTCGCTGTATTCGACCTGGGACGATCAGTTCTATCCGGATGGTGTGCCTGGCGCGATGGTAAAGGCGGACATTGGCGCCGGCGGTGGCATCAGCTTGGACAAGAATTTCTGGGTCGAGTTCCCCAAGGGATACAGGTCGCATCAGATCCGGCTTGAGGGCGGCGACTGCTCGACGGACTCCTTCTGCTATCCGTCCGTGTGAAGGTGGACGACATTCAATGGACTACGGCCGGTCTTTGGCTGGCCGTGGTCGCCAGCGGCTTCTATCACGGCGTCAATCCAGGCATGGGATGGCCATTGGCCGTTTCCACCGGCTTGATGGGCCGTGGGCGACGGGACGTAGTGGCGGCAATGGCGGCGCTTGCGGTGGGGCACTTAGTGTCCATGCTTGTCATTCTACTGCCCTTCGCTCTGATGACTGCATTGCTGAACTGGCAGCGCGAAATTCGGATCAGTGCGAGCGCCGCCGTAATCGCCTTCGGGGTCTTTCGCCTCGTCAACCGACGACACCCGCGTGCGCTCGCCCGGATCAGGCCCACGCAGCTTGCGCTCTGGTCCTTCGCAATTGCGACCGCCCACGGCGCAGGTCTAATGCTGCTGCCGATCTATCTTGGCCTCTGTTCCAGTGAAAAGCTTGATATAGCCCATCAGGCGTCATCCATCTTGATAGCGCAGAACTCGGCGACCGCGGTTTTCGTCTCGCTTGCGCATACGTTTTCGATGGTGACTGCTGGAGGCGTGATAGCGCTTCTTGTCTATGGTTGGTTCGGTTTGAAATTTATCTCCGCAAGCTGGTTCAATCTCGACTTCGTGTGGGCAGTCAGCCTTATACTCATCGGCGCCATCGGGCTCCTGACCGCCTGAACTGCTCGAATTGTGCGCTGGTGTCACCGGGACGGTAGCGTCGGAGCAACAAGCATGGAAAAAGCGTTGCTACAAAATCTGATGGCCGGAGCTGGATCGAGCAGCCAGTTCATCGGTGGTTTAATCGTGGCTCTGTTGTATGCAGTCATCGGTCTGCTCAGCGCGATTGGAAGCATTCTTATTTTTCGACGAATCTTCCAAGGACGATGGGAACAGATATTCTGGGCCTCTTTCCTTATCGTGATTGCCGCCTTTTACCTAAGTTTCGCTGCCTATTTCGGGGCCTCGACTCGTGCTTGGCAGACTGAAGTATTGGGCGTTGTCGTTTTCATTTCCTGCGCTGTGATTGGGCTGTTTTACCGACCTGCTATCGCAGTTGGCTATGTCATGCATGGGCTCTGGGATTTATCCCATAGCCTGTCAGGCACTTCACTTGCGGGCCTGTCAATAACAGAAATTCCACTCGGTTACGGTATCTTTTGCTTAATGTACGATTTTACGGTCGCATGTTATCTGATAATAAGTGACACCGCGTGGCAAGAGTCGGGCAAGTTCGACCTTTACTTCTGGCGACATCGTCCGTGATCCCGCAGTCATGGTCGGCACGCTCTACGGCAACTCGAAAACTCGCCCTTTTCCGCATTTGGCCCCGTTCGCGGCTTTTGACGGTACGGCCGTTCTGACCCGCCGATGCATCGCCCACGTCTGCTTTCACGGGGATAAACGGACATCGCTCCCAAGTCGGTCGATCAATTTCGTTTTTTGTATTCTTCTTCCGCTTTGCGCAGTGCCACTTCCTCTTCTGCCAGCAGCTTTTCGATCTTTTCACGCTGTTTCGGATCGGTGATGGTTTTGAGCATTTCCCGATAGTGCTCAACATTTTGTCGGTGGACAAAGCGTTCCATGAACTAGCTTCCCGGTCAGCTTTTTGTCTCGCCCGCTTGCGCTAGATCAAGGCGGGTTTGCCTACATCTTCTTACTTGATCGGATGCTTGAATGGAAACCAATTGCGACCGCCCCGGCAAATGTCGAGCTGGAGCTCGGTGTTTATGATAAGGGCGAATACCACGCGCTGGTGTTCCCTTGTCGGCGTGATGGCTCAGCCTGGCTCGACATCCGAGCCAATCGGCGCTTTCTGTTTCAGCCTACGCATTGGCGGCCGTGGAACGACGAGCATGAGAGCTTCGCAAACGCGTCAGTCCGCTTTGGCCCTTAGACGACATGAGCTGATGCGTTCCATATGTTTGCTTTTGGCCCTAAGCAGAAATGGCCTGGTGCTCCGCACAGGTCCGCTTTCGCCGGTAAAGCGGACCGCCCGATCACGGTGGAAGTCGTGTGGCGTGACGATAGAAATACTGTGAGCGTCAAGGAAGCTTACTGTCGCTTCAGGCTCAGGATATAGGCGATTATGTCATCTGCATCTGATTTTGAGACTATGAAGTTCGGCATGATTGTATGGTTGGATTGGAGAAACACTTTCAGTGAAAGACGTGTGGTGGATGGAAGTTTAGCGATTTCCTCAAAGGTTGGAGGATAGCGATAAAATAACGGGAATGGCGGGCGAACTTGATGGCATTCGCCGCAAAGCTCTGTTGCTAATCGACGCCCCGCAGCCCTTTCGCCAGGCTGGGCGAGTGCCGCAACTGATAACGTTAGCGTCACTGCAACGGGGAGACTAAGGAATACGCGCTGGCGCATGGGCTTAACCGCAAGGGAGTGCGTGCAACTCAGATCAGCATCACACGAAAATAACATACGTCAATTAGAAGCGCATATTTCTGTTTGCGTTGTCAGTGTCCGTTTTTGGCGGTGGATTCAACCGGTCGACGCAACACTTCTATCTCATTCTTTCTGCTGGGGTTTGAATCCCAAGGCGTTGCGCACATTGCCTGCGATCCCAAAGTCCCTGGTTTTTCTGCCGCAGCGAAGTCCTCGAAAAACCCTCGACGTATCGGCATACACTCCGTCTTTCTCCTTCAAGACAAGAAGTCTTAACGAGGCTGATTTGAACCGCTACGATGCCTTGGCCTGAGCTTCGGGGGAGGCAATGAGGCGGCGCGATTTCATAACGTTTGTTGGCGGTGCGGTGGCGACGCCACTTGTGGCTCGCGCGCAGCAGGCCGGAAAGGTGCACCAGATCGCAGTCGTTCACCCGTCGCACCCTATCTCCGATTTGCGTGAAACGGGGTCGATCATATTTTTCCGGGCGCTCTTCACTGAGCTGCGCCGGCTGGGTTATGTCGAGGACAAAAATATGATTATCGCACGCTACTCGGCGGAAGGTCGAAATGAACGTCACGCCGAGATCGTGCGCGACGTGGTGAAAAGCAGACCTGACCTGATCTTTACGGTCACGCCTGAGTTCGTGCGACTGTTCAAGGCGGCCACGACTGCAATTCCAATTGTTGCACTGACACAGGATCCGATCGCATTCGGGCTTGTCGCCAGCATCGCGCGACCGGGCGGCAACATTACGGGAGTAACCGTCGACGCCGGGCTGGAGGAGTTATGGAGCAAGCGACTTCAAATCTTGAAAGAGCTGGCTCCGAAGGTATCCAAGGTGGCCTTGCTCTGTACGCAGGCACGATGGGCTGTTTACGAGCAGGAAATACCCAGGTTGGCGCAGAAGATCGGGGTCTCAATTTTCGGCGCAACAGTTGGCGTCCCGGTCCAGGCGACGGAATTTCGGCGGGCTTTCGCCGAGATATCCCAGGGAAAAGCGGACGGACTCCTTGTTGACGGATCGGCCGAGAATCTCACCAACCGGCGGCTCATCATCGAATTGTGTGAACAGGCCTCGCTGCCGGCGATTTATCCATATCGTGAATATGCGGAAATTGGCGGGCTAATGGTCTACGCCGTTGACCTTGTGAGCCAGGGCCGACGCGCGGCCGCCCAGGTTGACGAAATCCTTAAGGGAGCGAATCCGGGCGAGATTCCCTTCTCTCTAGTCACCAAGTACGACTTCATCATCAACCTCAAGACGGCGAAGGCGCTCGGCCTCACCGTTCCGCCGCACCTGACAGTTGCGGCCGACGAGGTGATCGAGTGAGTGACGGCATGTCTGCTTTTGGCGGTGGATTCAACCGGTCGACGCAACACTTCTATCTCATTCTTTCTGCTGGGGTTTGAATCCCAAGGCGTTGCGCACATCGCCTGCGATCCCAAAGTCCCTGGTTTTTCTGCCGCAGCGGAGTCCTCGAAAAACCCTCGACGTATCGGCATACACTCCGTCTTTCTCCTTCAAGACAAGAAGTGTTGCGGCGACCGGTTGAACCGGCAAAGCGGACATAGGGCAAGTAGGTTGCGGATGATCTATAGCTTTACCTTGGCTAGGCGTGTTCGCGTGGACTCAATGTGGCGATTGAAATCAAAGAACAGATCCGAATGTCGCATTGGAAGAATTCTGGCCATCCGCACAATGTTTTCAAAATCGGATTGGAGAGCTGCCACTTGAGCTTCGGTAAGTTGTGTTTCCATTTCATTTTCAATGATCCTGAGGCGTCGATACAATTTACGCATGCGGCTTTGCAAAAAGCCTTGATACAGCTTGGGCGCAAAATTGAATATTGGAAATACAATTGCTGCGGCTGCGAGCAATACGGCGATTAATCTCTCAACATGGGTGACCATCCAGAACGGTAGGGATCGGTATAAAAAGGAAGAACCATTCTTGTAAAAATCGATAGCGCTCTCAGCGACCACGAATTCGGAATCGAGAGGAGTTGGAAATTCCTCCGCTCGTTCAAAAAGCCCAGCCTTTTTATGTTCCTCCACCATCGCCTGCAGTAAGAGATAGATAATCTGTGGGTGAAGATCTTTACGCACAATCACAGCATTGGTGGTCCCAACAAGGGAAACGTCCGTTCGCGGAATACTTCCTCCGAAATTGATGACCCCCTCTGGCAGCTTTAATTGAACGAGATATGGCAAAATCTTGGTCAGAGCCTCGGTCTGCGAAATGCTCATGAGGTGAATGTTGGGATCACTAAGTAAAGTTTTGATGACCGGGGCATTTGCCGAATAGGCGAGGAATGCAGCATCGACCGTACCATCCTGCAGCGCCTTGACCGCAGGCTGTCCGCCGAGTGGGGAGAACTTCGAGTTGTCAGAATTAATATCGCTTAGGCCGAAAATCTGCTTGGCCGCCACTTGGGTGCCGCTGCCCTCTGCTCCTACAGCGATAGATGCACCGCTGAGTTGTCGTATTTTGTCCAGCTTCTCGGTCCCACGATAAAATATCCAAAACGGCTGATAGTTGATCCGTCCCAGTGACATTATGTTCGGTGCTTGCTCACTGTTTGAGATGCCTCCTTGCGTAAAGCCGATTTTGACCCCGGAATTCGCATCTTCCAATAACTTAATGTTCTCCGCCGACCCTCCCGTGTGGCGCAGCTCCACGTTCACGCTTTTGCGAGCAAGTATCGCGCGATAGCGTTGGCCCAAAAACTCGTAACCGCCGCCTTTTTGCGATGTCGCGATGACGATGGTGCTTGGTGGCGCAGGAATGAAATAAATCAACGCGAGCGAAACAATACCCAAAATACAGACTGCCGCCGCCAATCCTTTAAGCAGACCTGGCCAACTCGACCCCAACATAATTTTTTTCCCCCACCGAGATTATTCAGCCTAAACCAAATGCTGCGCAATATCCCCCATGTTTGACACTCAATGAGACATCGGAAGACTACATTTAGCAGGTCATGCGGTATGTCCGCTCTTGATGCTGTGGACGGCTCCTCCACCGGCACGTGCGTGCCATGAAAGTGGGTGCTGTTAAGGCGCCCACGATTCAGAGGAGCCAATCATGCAGGCAGTTAAGACAATCGGTCTGGACATTGCGAAG
>Ga0335082_10008605_pt1 | contig 11090 bp, 8 predicted proteins | sample Lox_Sample_41_FD_206718 | JGI IMG/M metagenome (GOLD analysis project Ga0335082, IMG submission 206718) | Soil microbial communities from Loxahatchee National Wildlife Refuge, Florida, United States - Lox_Sample_4.1 | ecosystem: Environmental > Terrestrial > Soil > Wetlands | place: USA: Florida... | reverse complement strand
GATGGACCGGTCGGCGCGCACCACCTTGGCGTTGACCTCGAGCAGGCGGTCGCGGAACTCGCCCATCCGCTCGAGCAGCTCGGGCAGGGTGACGACGTGCCGCTCGAAGGACAGCAGGGCGGCCGACGCGAGCGCCACCGCGGTCACCGGCACGATGATGCGCACCCGCTCCATGGCGTCGTCCGCCAGGCGCTGGACGTGCGGCAGGCGTGCCTGCCGCGGCAGGGCCAGGACGTCGGTGGCCTGGGCGGCGAGCCAGCCCCGGACCGACAGCGGCGTGCCGAAGTTCACCGCCGCCCGGCCGTAGCGCTTCAGCCGGCCGGCCACGAACCGCGCCGTGTTGAAGACCAGGTACTGGAGCACGCTCGCCGCCTGGCGCGCGCGGGAGAGGCGCAGGTCGGGATCCAGGCACTCCTGGATCAGGACCCGGTCCTCGAGGGTGCGGTCGTAGTTCAGCGCCACCGGCACGAGCCAGATGTCGCGCTCGAAGCCGGGCTCGCGGAGGGTGCCGACGATGTAGTCGAGCAGGCCGATCTTCGCGGGCTGGAACTTCCCGTCGCGCGACAGTCCGCCCTCCGGGAACAGACCCTGGGTGACGCCGTTGCCCGTGATCAGCTGCACGTACCGCTCGAGCACGGCGTGGTAGAGGGGCTCGCGATAGCGGCGCCGGATGAAGTACGACCCGAACGACTTGAAGATGGACTCGAGGGGCCACACCCTCGCCCACTCGCCGACCGCGTAGCTCACCGCGACGCCGCGGGCCAGCACGAACGCCACGACGACGTAGTCCACGTTGGAGCGGTGGTTCATCAGGTACACGACGATGTCGCGGCGCGGAATGCGCTCCAGGGCGGCTTCGTCCTGATAGTCCACCGTCACGTTGTACAGCAGGTTGAGCGTCAGCTTGGCGAGGTTGTAGCCCAGCCGGTAGTAGGAGAGGACGTTGAAGAACGGCAGGATCTCGTCGATGTAGCGCTCGACCCGCACCCGCACCTCGAGCTCGGTGAGGTGCTCCCGGCGCATGTGCTCCCGCATCGCGGCGACGACCGCGGGGTCGAGGATCAGCTCGTCGTGGATGGCACGGCGGGACACCAGCTTGTAGCGCGCCACGCGCGCCTGGAAGTCCAGCAGCGTGCCCCGCGCCCAGCGGCGCATCCGGCCGCGGAAGGCGGCGGTGGCCCGGCGCGTGAGCCACAAGACCAGCCCCGCCGTCAGCAGCAGCGCGACGGCGAACAGCAGCCAATCGAGGGTGGTCATCGGCCGCGCGCCGCGCGGTCAGGTCGCCGGCTGCTGGCCCGCGGCCTTGAGCTGCTGGAACGCCATGCCCTTGAGGCGGGTGATCCGCATCGCCATCGGGGGGTGGGTGGCGAGGAGGTCCGCCAGCCGTCCCTCCCTGAGATTCACGTCGCGCCCCAGCGGGTCGGCGATGCAGAGGTGGGCGGCGCCTTCCTTGATATGGGTGGTCGGCGCCTCGTGCGTCTCGATCTTCTGCAGCGCGGAGGCGAGCGCCGCCGGGTTGCGCGTCAGCTCGGCACCGGTCGCGTCGGCCAGGTACTCCCGGTCGCGCGAAACGGCCATGGCCATGATCCGCGAGATGAACGGGGCGAGGATCAGCGTGATCACCCACAGCACGAACACGACCAGCGCGGCCAGGAGCAGCGGCCCGCTGGCCTTGCGCCCCCGGCCGCCGATGAAGCCTCCGCCGCCCCGCAGCATCCGGCCCATGCCGTTCGACAGCACCACGATCACGCCGACCAGGGAGGCGATGAGCGTCATCAGTCGCACGTCGAGGTTCCGCACGTGACCCATCTCGTGCGCCACTACGCCCTGGAGCTCCTCGCGGTTCACGCAGCCCAGCAGGCCCGTGGTGACCGCGATGCATGCCGTGGCCGCGTCCCGCCCGGTGGCGAACGCGTTGGGATCCGGGTCGTCGATCAGGTACACCTTCGGTTTCGGCAGGCCGGCCGCGACGGCCATCTCCTCGACCACGTTGTCGAGCTGCTTCTCCTCGAAGGTCTGCGGCGCCGTGAGCTGGCGCGCGCCCGTGGACCACAGCACCTGCTGCGGTCCTTTCCGCCACGAGACCCACGCCGTGATGGCGGCGATGGTCGTGATCACCACGCCGATCCACGGGAACCGGTACGCCACCTGGCCCTCGGTGCGGGCGGCGGCGGCGAGGTACAACGCCAGGTCGCCGCCGAAGCCGAGCCACGCGAAGAACAGGATGAACAGCGCCAGCCACGCGACGGTGAGCCGGCGGTTCCGCGCCTGCTGCTCGAAGAGATTCGCGCCCGCCGTCACCCTTGCGGCTTCTTGAGCGAGAGATCCACCTGCGGCACGGCGCGCTCGGCCTGGTCCTCGATCTCCCACAGCTCGGCGATCTCGGCCTTGGCGATCCCGGCCACCAGGTTGGTGGGGAACTGCTGCTGCTTGGTGTTGTACCGCGTGGCCGTGTCGTTGTAGAGCTGCCGCGCGAACGCGATCTTGTTCTCCGTGCTCGACAGCTCTTCCTGCAGGTCGCGCACGTTCTGCGAGGACTTGAGGTCGGGGTAGCGCTCCATCACCACGAACAGCTTCCCGAGGGCGCCGGTGAGGGCGCCTTCCGCCGCCGCGGTCTCCTTCACGCCGCCGCCGCTGGCCATCGCCTTCGAGCGCGCGTCGACCACTCCCTGGAGCGTCTCCTTCTCGAACTCCATCGAGCCCTTGACGGTGTTGACGAGGTTGGGGATGAGGTCGTGCCGCCGCTTGAGCTGCACGTCAATCTGCTTCCAGGCGTTCACCGTCTGGTTCTTGAGGGCAATGAGCCCGTTGTAGGCGGCGATGACCCACAGAACGATGACCGCGAGGACGACGAGGAACAGAATCGAGCCCATGAGACCCCGTTCGGGCGGAGGTTGCTGCGAATGTGCGGTCGCGCCCCGGTGCTGGCAAGAGCGGCGCCCGGCGACTATGCTGTGAGGCACGCGGAAGCTCGGAACCCGGAAGCCAGGGGAGTCCCCAGACGGCCAGGCCGGCAGTGGTGACCAGTGGAGGGAGAGCGGGCGCCGGTGTCGCCGCCACGCTGCTCCTGTGCCTCGGTGCGTCCGTGCGTCCGTGCGTCCTGCCCGCCCAGGCCCTCCCCTCCGACATCACCGTCGTCGCGTCGCCGGCCTTCCGCCCCACCGCCGTGCTCCTGCCGCACGTCCAGTTCTGGGTGGCGGTGGACAGCGCGGCGGGCGGCGTGGTCCTCCGGGACGTCACCATCAACCCGGTCACCTTCACGGGCTGGATCCGCGTCGAGGGCATCCAGCCGGGCGCGCGCGCGGCCGAGGCGCCCCCGTTCACAGACAGCGTCCGGTTCTCCGCGGACGGCCGCGTGACGCTGCTGGTGGCGGACTCCGCCACCCGGGCCCCGCTCGAGGTCGAGGTGCAGGGGGACACGGCCGTCGCGGCCGGCAAGATCGTCATCACGGCGCCGCGGTGGCCGTTCGGCCGGCTGGTGCTGGTCACCATCGATCCCGCCGATCTCTACGAACACCGCTGGCGGTCGGTGGGCTACGGGGTACGGGACCGGACCGCCATCGACGACGCCCGGCACATCGTCTTCCTCCGCGATTCCACCGTCGCGAACACGGTCGTGGCGATCGCCCCCGGCCGCGGCACCCGGGCCGCGATCCGGACCGAGACCACGTCGCTGGTCCTGGGCACCGAGGCGGGAGGCCGCGAGCGCCGGGCCGTCGGTCGTCTGGTGCTGGCGCTCGAGCCGACCCGCGACGCCGGCGGGCGTCTCCGGCTCGAGCTGGTCTTCGGCCGGGGTGACACGGAGGACGAGGCCGCCGAGGCGCTGGCGCAGGCCATCGAGGACACCTCGGCGCCGTCCGCGGCTCCGGGTCTGCGCGTGGCGGCGCCGTCCGCGAACCTGCCGATTCTCCTCGCCCACGTGCTGGCGGCGGCCAAGCCGATGCTGCACTACGACCGCATCGCCGGGTACCGCAACATGCCGGCGGGGTCCTACACGTTCCTCGCGGCCTTCGACCGGGACGGCTGGTACGGCGCCACCACCGCGCTGCAGCTCGGCGATCCGGACGTGGTGTGCTCCGAGTACGGGCTGATGGAGCGCTACGCCGCGCCCCCCGGCGCGCAGCGTCACGAGATCTGGAACCGGCTCGGTGCGCGCGGCCGCTACGTGTGGTCCGACGAGTGGGGCGGGCGGTGGATGGCCGACAAGGACCCGTACCAGATCCTCAAGGGCTACGCCTGCTACCGCGCGACCCGCGACACCGCGTGGCTCGGCGGCGAGCTGGCGAACCTGCGGCGCATCGCGCGCTTCGTCCTGGGAACCGAGTACCGGGCCGACGGGCTGGTCGAGGGCGTCAGCTACGGGACCTACTCGGAGATGTCCCCGCTGTCACCCTCGGACCAGCCGTATCTCACCGAGGACCCGTACGTCAACGCGCTGGCCGCGTACGCGCTCGACCGCCTCGCCGAGCTCGAGGACGAGGCGGCCTGGCGGCTGCCCGCGGCGGGGCTGGGCGACAGCGCGGCGGTGTGGCGGGACGCGGCGGCGCGCATCCGCGCGGCGCTGCCCTCGTTGTGGCGGCCCGCCATGGGGTGGTTCGCCTATCAGGTGCGGGCCGACAGTGCGGGCAGCTGGGACCACTACCACCTCCAGCCCGTCGACGCCCTGACGTTCGGCGCCGTCGCCGACACGGGCATCCAGCGCGCGATGGTGCGGACGATCCTCCGGCCCGAGTGGTGGGACGCGCGCCATCGCGGCTTCTTCGCCGTGCCGAGCGACGACCCGTGGTTCGACCGCAGCGGCTACTGGACCGGCTGGGGCTGGCACATCATGGACTTCAAGGCGCTCGAGGCCGTGTTCCGGTACGGGACCGCCGCGCAGCGCCGCATCGCCTGGCAGCGGCTGGACGAGGAGGCGACGCGGATCGTCCGCGTCAACTACGGGCGGCCCGGCGAGCGCGGCGACGACAACGGGCTGTTCATGTTCTCGGCCGGATCCTTCCTCGACCTGCTGGCGCGGGGACTGTTCGGCATCGACGAGCACCTCGACCAGGTCGACATCGCCCCCAACGTCGACGGCATCGCCGACGATTCCACCTGGCGGCTGGATGGCTGGAGGACCAGCCACGACTCGCTCGCCATCGTCTACCGGCCGGCGGACCGGACCGCGACCATCGCGCTGGCCGCGGCGCGGCACACCCGGCTGGTGGTGAGATTCCCGTGGCTCGCCTCCGGCTCGTGCGCGCGGCTGCGCCGGGGATCGGCGCCGGTGGAGCGTCCGGATCTGACCTTCAGGAGCGACGGCTCGGCGTACCTCGACGTGCGCGGCTTCTACCAGCCGGCGCTGCTCACGCTGTTCGCGGGCGCCTGCCCAGGCTGAGCGCGACCGCCACCGCCCAGATCCAGCCCAGCAGCGCCACCGCGTGCGCCCGCGACGCCGTGCGCAACAGCAGCACGAGGTTGACGGGCACTCCGATCGCCGAGCCCAGCCGGGTCTCCGGCAGCCAGCGCCGCAGCGCCACGACCTGATTGGCCGCCGGGCCGCCGGCCCTCAGCTGCGCGAGAATCGCGCGCTGCAGCCCGGCGTCGTCGAGCGCCCGCCATCCCGGCAGCCGCATCACGTTCCACACCGTCGCCGCGAACCCGTAGCCGTGCATGTCGGTCGAGCCGAACATCGGCCGGTGCTCGAGCCGCGACCACGAGACCACGGTCCGGCGGCCGGACGGCGGCAGGTCCATCGCCTGCGGCGCGCTGGTCCAGATCTCGAAGCCGTCCACGCCCCACTCGCTCAACTGGCCGAACTCCGCGCCGGTGTGACGGCGCCAATCCTCCGGGAGGGTCGGCACCAGGAAGACGGAGTCGGCGTGCAGGCGCCGGACCAGGGCGCCGGTCGAGTCCCACGAGGCGTCCCAAGGCCGGTTGGCGATCGTCGTGGACGTTCCGAGCGCGAGGAGGTGAATGCCCGAGAGGGAAATCTCCTCGCCGTCGAGCAGGCGCGGGCGAGCGCGAGGGGCTTCCAGCCTCCATGACCGCGCGGCGCCGGTCGCGTTGTGGTCGGTGACGAATGCGACGTCGAATCCGGCGCGCCCGTGCCAGGCCGCGTTCCGCGCCGCGCCGAAGCCCGGGCGCCCGTCGTGGGACAGGGCCGTGTGCGAATGCACGTCCAGCACCAGGTCATCGGCGCCCCCTGACACGAGGCGCGGAATCGGACGCGGGAGCCAGTAGCACCATCCGGCGAACGCGGCGGCCGCGAGCAGGAAGCCCACGGCGTACAGCGCCTCGCGCCGCGCCCGTCGGCCCGCGGCGGTGCGACGCGCGGCCAGGCGAACGAGCACGTACCCCACCGGCAGCCACAGCGCGAAGCCCACGAGGTCGCGCCGCGATCCGCCGTTCAGCCAGTCGGCCAGCAGCGTCAGCGGAGCGAGCAGGACGTGTGACGCGGGATAGGCGAGTCGCGCGGACGCGGGCGCGGTCCAGGTGACGACATCGACGAGCGGGGACAGACGAACCAGCTGGGCGAGCACGACGCACACGGAGAGCGCCAGGGGCACGCGCCAGGGCGGCCGCATGGGCGCTACGAGCCCGAGTCGGCTGCGGCCTCGCGCAGGGCGTGCGCCACGCGCTCCGCCAGGTGCTGGCGCTGCGCGGACGTGCGCGCGGCCGGGTGGTCGTGCCGCAGCGAGATCTCCGCCAACTCGTCGACCGGGATGCGGTACCACGTCCCGGCCGGCGCGTGGCCCGCCGCGCCGCCCTCGGCCGCCGTTCCGTTGGAGCGGCGGCCCACCGCCCGGGCCACGCGCCCGCGCGGAGCGACGGCGCCGGAGAACGGGATCTCCTCGGGGATCGGCAGGGTGCCGAGCGCCGTCGCCACCCGCTTCTCGAGCACGTCGCCCGGAGAGTCGGCGATGTCCTTCGTGATGGTCGCCAGCGTGGCGCCTTCCATCTGCCGCAGCTTGATCGACAGCAGCTGGAGCAGGTGACGGTAGCCGTACGTCGCCGCGGTGCCGCGACCCTCCGGCGGGCTCATCAGGTGGCGCGTCACGTAGAACCGGATCGTGCGGTCGGACGGGTGGGTCTGGGCCGCCGCATTGATCGGCGTCACGCCGGAGGCGTCGAGGATGCCCCCGGAGATGGCCGCGAGGTCCCGGATGTTCCAGGGCGCCAGCTTGGCGTATTCGCGGAGCGCCAGGAGAGCGTCGCTCATGTCGTCCAACTTTCATATCCCGCGGCCGGGCCCAGCGCAAGGAGGGCGGGAGCCGCGAGGCCTTGACGTTCGTCCGCCGGCCTGCCCGCGCTCGTGGCGGCACGGCGAGCTTTCCCGCGCACCCGCAATCCCGGCGCACTTCTTGCTGTTTCTGGCGTCAGCCCCAGGGGAGTGGAGTGCATGGCTCAGTACAGCATCGCGTGGCTGCCGGGCGACGGGATCGGCCAGGACGTGATGGAAGCGGCGCGGATCGTGCTCGACGCGATCCGGCTCGAGGCGCGCTACCTGCCCGGCGACATCGGGTGGGATTTCTGGTGCCGCGAGGGTGACGCGTTCCCGCCGCGCACCGTCGAGCTCCTCAGGGGCGTCGACGCGGCGATGTTCGGTGCGATCACCTCGAAGCCCGCGCGGGCCGCCGAGGCCGAGCTGGCGCCGGAGCTGCGGGGCCGGGGACTGGTGTACCGCTCGCCCATCGTCCGGATGCGGCAGATGTTCGACCTCTACGTCTGCCTGCGGCCCTGCAAGGCGTACCCGGGCAACCCGCTCAACTTCGGCGACGCGATCGACCTGGTGATCTTCCGCGAGAACACCGAGGACCTCTACGCCGGCGTCGAGTTCAGCCCGGTGCCGCCCGAGCTCGCGGCGACGCTCGCCCGGATCTCGAAGCCGTTCGCGCCGTTCAAGGACCTCGCGCCCGACGCCTACGCCGTCTCCTGCAAGGTCAACACCCGGAAGGGTTCCGAGCGCATCGTCCGGGCGGCCTTCGAGCACGCCAAGCGGCACGGGCGCCGCAAGGTCACGGTGGTCCACAAGGCGAACGTCGTGCGGGCGACGGACGGGCTGTTCCTCGAGGAAGCGAAGAAGGTGGCCGTCGAGTACCCCGGCATCCCGATGGACGACGCCAACGTGGACGCGATCTGCATGTGGCTGCTCAAGAACCCGCGCAGCTACGACGTGCTGGTCGCCCCGAACCTGTACGGGGACATCATCTCCGACCTCGCCGCGCAGATGGTCGGCGGGCTCGGCTTCGGCTGCTCCGGGAACATCGGGGAGAAGCTGGCGGTGTTCGAGCCCTCGCACGGCTCGGCGCCGAAGTACGCGGGCCAGTACAAGGTGAACCCGCTCGCCACGATCCTCGCGGCCAAGATGATGCTCGAGTGGCTGGGCGAGCGGGCGAAGGCCGAGCGGCTCGAGCGCGCGGTGGCGGCCGTCATCCGCGACGGGACGGCGCGCACCTACGACATGGGCGGCACCAGCACCACGCTGGAGGTGGCCGAGGCCGTGGCGAGGGAGCTGTAGGTCCGGTGACGGCCGACGCGCGCACGATCGTCCTCCACGAGGTGGGGCTGCGGGACGGGCTCCAGATGGAGCGGCAGGTCGTCCCCACGGTCGTGAAGGCGCGCTGGGCGGGCGAGCTGGTGGCCGCCGGGCTCGACGTGGTGCAGGTGGGCTCCTTCGTCCATCCCGAGAAGGTGCCGCAGCTGGCCGACACGGACCGGCTGTTCGGCCTGCTCGGGAAGCCGGCCGGCGCGCGGTTCTCCGCGCTGGTCCTGAACGAGCGCGGGCTCGAGCGCGGCCTGGCGTGCGGCGTGGAGCTGTTCTGCATGGGCGTGTCCGCGAGCGAGACGCACAGCCGCAAGAACACCGGGATGTCGGTGGCCGAGGCGACGGGCCGCATCCTCGCGATCGCGCACCGGGCGATCGAGGCGGGCAGGCAGGTCCAGGTGTCGGTGCAGTCGGCCTTCGGCTGCGGCTACGAGGGCGAGGTGCCGGAGAGCCGGGTCCTCGACCTGGTGCGACGGTTCCTGGACGAGGGTCTCATTCGGGTCAGTCTCGCGGACACGGCCGGGCACGCGGTTCCCGACCAGGTGGAGCGGCTGTTCGCCGCCGTGTTCGCCGTCGGCCCGGGCGTCGAAGCCGCGTGCCACTTCCACAACACGTACGGGCTCGCGCTCGCCAACTGCTGCGCCGCGCAGCGCGCCGGCGTCACGTGGTTCGAGTCGTCGGTGGCCGGGCTCGGCGGCTGCCCCTTCACCAGGGTCGCGGGCGGCAACACCTGCACCGAGGACTTCGTGCACATGCTGCAGCGATCGGGGCAGCGCACCGACGTCCGGCTCGACCGGCTGGTGACCCTGGCCGGCGAGGTGGCCGCGTTCTTCGGCCGCGATCTCCCCGGCAGCGTGTACCGCACCGGAACCGTCGCCGACGCCGTCGGCTCGCACGCATGAGCACGCCTCAGCCGCTCGGCGGCATCCGGGTCCTCGACCTGACGAACGTGCTCTCCGGCCCGTTCGCCACCTCGCTGCTGGCGCTGCTGGGCGCCGACGTCGTGAAGATCGAGAACCCGGTGGACGGCGACCTGGCGCGCAAGCTCGGCAACGTGCCGGAGCTGAACGACCGGCTGATGGGCACCAGCTTCCTCGCCCAGAACGCCAACAAGCGGTCGGTGACGCTGAACCTCAAGGAGCCCGAGGCGCGCGACATCTTCCTCCGGCTCGCACGCACCGCCGACGTGGTGGTCGAGAACTTCCGTCCCGGGGTGATGGAGCGGCTCGGCCTCGCCTACCGTGTGCTGGCCGCGGCCAACCCGCGGCTGGTGTACTGCGCGATCTCCGGCTTCGGGCAGACCGGCCCGGACGCGCTGAAGCCCGCGTACGACCAGATCATCCAGGGCCTCAGCGGCGTCATGGCGATCAACGGCGACGAGCGGCTGAATCCGCTGCGCTGCGGCTTCCCGGTGTGCGACACCGTGGGGGGGCTCAACGCCGCGTTCGCGATCCTGGCGGCCCTGTTCCACCGCGAGCGCACGGGCGAGGGGCAGCTCGTGGACGTCGCCCTGGTGGACTCGATCATGCCGCTGATGGGGTGGGTGGCCGCCAACCTGCTGATCGGCCACCAGCCGCCGCAGCTGCTGGGAAACGACAACTTCACCGCCGCGCCCTCGGGCACGTTCGCGACGCGGGACGGCGCGATCAACATCGCGGCCAACAAGCAGGAACAGTGGGAGGCCGTGGCCGAGGTCCTCGGCGTGCCGGAGCTGACGCAGGACCCGCGGTTCGCCAAGCGCGACGCGAGGAAGAAGAACCGCCGCGCGCTGACGCCGCTGCTGGAAGCGAAGCTCCGGGAGCGCGACACCGAGGAATGGGTCCGGGTCCTGAACGAGCGGGGCGTGCCCTCGGGGGCGATCCTGGGGCTCGAGCAGGCGCTCACCCAGCCGCAGATCGTGCACCGGGGCACCATCCAGACGGTGTGCGCGGAGGGGATCGGGGAGCTGAAGCTGTTCGGGCCGACGGCCAAGCTCGAGAAGACGCCGGGCGCCGTCGCGGCGCCCCCGCCGCGGCTGTCGGAGCACACGGAGGCCGTGCTGGGCGAGCTGGGCTACACGGCGGCGGACGTCGCGCGGCTTCGGAAGCAGGGCGTGGTGTGACGGAGGAGGCACCGGGGATGGGCATGACGGTCGTCGAGAAGATCCTCGCCCGCGCCGCGGGCCGCGCCACGGTGGCGGTGGGGGACGTGGTGGAGCCCGCCGTGGACCTGGCGATGAGCCACGAGAATGCGGCCCTGGTGATCAACCAGTTCGTCGAGGTGTTCCGGGGCACGGGCCTCGCGCCCGCCGTCTGGGATTCGTCCCGCATCGCGATCATCTTCGATCACCGGGTGCCGGCCGAGTCCCCCAAGACGGCGACCAACCAGAAGAAGGTGCGCGAGTTCGTCGCCGCCAACGGCATCGCGAAGTTCCACGACATCCGCGGCGACAAGGGTGGCATCTGCCACCAGATCCTGCCGGAGAACGGCTACGTGCGGCCCGGGGCCGTGGTGGTCGGCACCGACTCCCACACCACGAGCCACGGCGCCCTCGGCGCGTTCGCGTTCGGGATCGGTGCCACCG
>Ga0335082_10008603_pt1 | contig 11092 bp, 8 predicted proteins | sample Lox_Sample_41_FD_206718 | JGI IMG/M metagenome (GOLD analysis project Ga0335082, IMG submission 206718) | Soil microbial communities from Loxahatchee National Wildlife Refuge, Florida, United States - Lox_Sample_4.1 | ecosystem: Environmental > Terrestrial > Soil > Wetlands | place: USA: Florida... | reverse complement strand
GCAGAAGGAGACGAACACTCGTCTCGGCGCTGCCTTGGTCAAGCTCGGTTTTCTGAGCGATGAGGATGTCACCAACTTTCTTTCGCGGCAGTATGGCGTCCCCGCAATCAATCTCTCCTATTTCGAGATCGATCCCGCAGTCGTCAAACTCATCCCCTACGAAACCGCCAAACGCTACCAGATTCTGCCTCTGAGCCGGGTAGGCGCCTCGCTCACCATCGCCATGGTCGATCCCACGAACGTGTTTGCCATGGACGACATCAAGTTCATGACCGGCTTCAATATTGAGCCGGTGGTGGCTTCGGAGAGTTCGATCCTGGAAGGCATCGACAAGGCTTACGGCACCACCAAGGAAGAAGACCTCGAGCAAGTCATGCAGTCGATGACGGAGATGGACGAGGCCGACGTCGAACTGCAGGCGGAACAAGAGGAAATGGGCCTGGCCGACCTGGAGCGCGCGGCGGACGAGGCGCCCATCGTCAAGCTGGTGAACCTCATCCTCACTGATGCGGTGAAACGCGGGGCCAGCGACATCCACATCGAGCCGTACGAAAAAGAATTCCGTGTGCGCTTCCGCATTGACGGCGTCCTGCAAGGCATTATGGCGCCACCGCTAAAGCTGAAAGACGCCATCACCTCGCGCATGAAGATCATGGCCAAACTCGACATCAGCGAGAAGCGGTTGCCGCAGGACGGCCGAATCATGCTGAAGATGGCGATCGGCGGGCGCAAGAAGCAGCTCGATTTCCGTGTCAGTACGCTGCCGACTCTGTGGGGCGAGAAGATCGTGCTCCGCCTCTTGGACAAGGAAAACCTGCGCCTCGACATGACCAAGCTTGGTTTCGAGGCCGAGTCGCTGGTCAAGTTCGAGAAGGCGATTCTCAAGCCCTATGGCATGGTGCTGGTCACCGGACCGACCGGCTCGGGCAAGACCAACACCTTGTACTCCTCCATCGCGCGGCTGAATGTTCCCGATACCAACATCATGACGGCGGAGGACCCGGTTGAATTCCAATTGGCGGGCGTGAACCAGGTGCAGATGAAGGAGCAGATCGGTTTGAATTTCGCGGCCGCTTTGCGCGCCTTCCTGCGTCAGGACCCCAACATCATTCTGGTCGGCGAGATCCGAGACTTCGAGACCGCCGAAATCGCTATCAAGGCGGCTCTCACCGGCCACCTTGTGCTCTCCACCCTGCACACCAACGGTGCGCCGGAGACCATCACCCGGTTGATGAACATGGGTATTGAGCCCTTCCTGGTTGCCACCTCGGTACACCTGATCTGCGCCCAACGGTTGGTGCGACGCATCTGCAAGGAGTGCACCGAGACGGTCGATGTCCCGCAGCAGACCTTGATCGACGAGGGTTTCAGCCCGGAAGAAGCCAAGACCGTGAAGATCCAGAAGGGAAAAGGCTGCGGCACGTGCAGCAATACGGGCTACAAGGGCCGCGCCGGCTTGTACGAGGTTATGGAAGTAGATGACGAGATCAGGGAACTGGTTCTGGTGGGAGCCTCGGCAGTGGAGCTCAAGAAGAAGGCCATTGAGCGGGGAATGATTACCTTGCGCCGCAGCGGGCTGATCAAGGTGGCAGCAGGCGTCACCACCCTGGAAGAAGTGGCGCGCGAGACCATTCACTAGAGTTTTAGAGAAAGGGACACACGATGTCGCTCTCGTTAAGTGATCTGTTGAAACGAATGCTGGAGATGGGGGGCAGCGATTTACACCTGACCACCAACTCCCCCCCGCAAATTCGCGTGCACGGGCACCTGGTGCCGCTGGATCTGCCGCAGATGACCCCGGCCGAGACCAAACAGCTGGCTTACAGCGTGATGACCGATTCGCAGAAGCACCGCTTCGAGGAAAACCTCGAACTGGACTTCTCCTTTGGTTTGAAAGGTCTGGCACGCTTCCGCGCTAACGTGTTCAATCAGCGTGGGGCAACCTCGGCCGTCTTCCGTCTCATTCCCTTCGAAATCAAGTCCTTCAACCAGCTTGGTCTGCCCGCAGTGGTGAGCAAGATGTGCGAGAAGCCGCGCGGACTGGTGCTGGTCACGGGGCCTACCGGTTCCGGTAAGTCAACCACGCTGGCCGCCATGATCGACAAGATCAACACCGAGCGGCACGACCACATCCTTACGATTGAGGACCCAATCGAATTTGTTCATATGAACAAAAATTGCGTGGTCAACCAGCGCGAGCTGCACGCCGATACCAAGAGTTTTGCCGACGCCCTGCGCGCCGCTCTGCGTGAAGACCCGGACGTCGTGCTCATCGGCGAAATGCGCGATCTGGAAACCATTGAGTCCGCGCTGCGCATCGCGGAAACCGGCCACCTCACTTTCGGGACGTTGCACACCAACTCGGCCTCCTCCACCATCAACCGAATCATTGACGTGTTTCCGGCGCACCAGCAGCCGCAAATTCGGGCGCAGCTGTCCCTGGTGCTCGAAGGCATTATGTGCCAAACCCTGCTGCCACGCGCCGATGCCAAGGGCCGGGTCATGTGCATGGAGATCCTGGTTCCCAACGCTGCCGTACGCAACCTGATTCGTGAGGACAAGATCCACCAGATCTACTCGGCCATGCAGTCCGGTCAGGACAAGTTCGGAATGCAGACTTTTAACCAGGCATTGGCCACGGCCTACTTCCAAAAGCAGATCTCGCTGGAAATGGCCCTCAGCCGTTCGAGCAACCAGGACGAGTTGACGGAGATGATCAATCGTGGGGCCAGCTTGCTGGGCCGCAATCAGCCCGCCATGGCGAAGGGGGCGGCGCCCGCCAAGCGTTAGGGAACGAGTTTGGTTCGAAGTAAGGAAAAGGAAAAGGATCAGTTTCGAAAGCAAAGGTCCGGGGCGCCGCTCAGACGGCGCGCCGGCAACAAGAAAGTAAAGCAGCGAAGAGAGGTCAACTATGCCAGTTTTTACGTTTTCGGGGAAGAACGAAGCCGGAGAAAAAATCACCGGGGAACGGGTCGCGCCAAACAAGCAATCCTTGGCCCAGACCCTGCGCCGCGAACGCATCACGCCGGGAGCCATCCGCGAAAAGGGCAAGGAATTTGTCATGCCCACCTTCGGCTCGGGCAAAGTGAAGGTCAAGGAGATCGCTATCTTCTTCCGGCAGTTCTCGGTCATGATCGATGCCGGCCTGCCGCTGGTGCAGTGTCTGGAGATCCTGGCGGCCAACCAGGAGAACCAGGCTTTCCAGAAGACGCTCACCGGCGTGCGCACCACGGTGGAAGGCGGTTCCACTCTGGCCAACGCCATGCGGCAGTACCCCAAGGTGTTCGATGACCTGACCACCAACATGATCGAGGCCGGGGAAACCGGCGGTATTCTCGACATCATCCTGCAGCGCCTTGCCTTGTATGTGGAGAAGGCGGTCAAACTGCGCTCGGCGGTGAAGTCAGCCTTGATCTACCCCGTGTCGGTGGTTTCGCTGGCGTTTCTGATCGTCGGTGCACTGCTGAAGTACGTAGTGCCCATCTTCGCCAATCTGTTTGCCGGCTTAGGCGTCGCTTTGCCCCTGCCCACGCGCGTGGTCATCGGATTGAGCGCCTTTGTCGGACAGTTCTGGTGGTTCTTCATTATCGGCATCGGTGGCATGTTCTTCGGGATCAAGCAGATGCGCAAAAATGAGCGCGCTGCATATTACATGGATTGGGCCTTGCTGAAGATGCCGGTCCTCGGCATCCTCCTGCGCAAGATCGCGGTGGCACGGTTCACCCGAACGCTCGGCACATTGATCACCTCCGGCGTTCCCATTCTCGAAGGTCTGGCCATCACCGCGCGCACTTCTGGCAATAAGGTGCTGGAAGAGGCATTGATGAGGGTGCGCAAAGCCATTGAGGAAGGCCGCACGATTGTGGATCCATTGCGGGAATGCGGCGTCTTTCCCAACATGGTGACCCAGATGATCGGTGTGGGTGAGGCCACCGGCGCCATGGACTCCATGCTGCAGAAGATCGCCGACTTCTATGAGGACGAAGTCGACGCCGCCACCAAAGACATGCTCGCCATGCTGGAGCCGATCATTATCGGCCTGCTGGGCGTCATGATTGGCGGCATCGTGATTTCACTCTACATGCCGTTGTTCTCGATGATCGCCAAACTGGCGGGATAACGAAAGCAGTAGCAGGTAGCTGGTCGCGAGTGAAAGTGCTCAACACCAGCTACTAGCTGCTAGCTTCTAGCTACTAGGTACACGATGCAATCCATGTTTGATGAGCGGCAATGGCTGGCCTGGCTGGTCAAGGTCCGCATCATCATTCTCACATTCCTCCTGGGGATCGAGTTGACGATTGCGCAACTGGCCCCCAGCCCCGTGCCGCTGCGACTGTTCGTCGGCGTCATCCTGCTGTGGTACGCGATTTCGGTGTTTTACATGGTGCTGCTTGCCTTCTGGCAGGAGTACCGCATCCAATCGTCGCTTCAGGTGCTCACCGATCTGGCCCTGGTCAGCATGCTCATCTATGCCACCGGTGGCGTGGACAGCCTGTTCAACTTCCTCTACCCGCTGGTCATCATCGTAGCCTGCATTCTGCTCCCCCGGGCCTGGGCGTATCTGACCGCGGCACTGGCCTTCATTCTGTATGGCACCGTCCTCGAGCTGTCCTATTTCGAGGTGATCCCTTCCTTCTCGCCACTGCGGGTGGAATGGAAGGCCCTCCAAGCCATCATTTTTGTCAACCTGTTTGGCTACCTGGCGGTCGCCTACCTGACCGGACAATTGGTCGCGAAGCTGCGCCAGGTAGACGTAAAGCTGAAGCACACCAGTGGGGCCCTGCAGGATTTGCAGGCCCTGCACGAGAACATCATTCAGTCGATGACCGGAGGCCTGATCACCACCGGGCTGGACGGTCACATCACTCTGGCCAATGCCGCGGCGCAGAAGTTGCTCGATCTCAGTGAAGCTGAGCTCCTAGGGCAGCCGATTGGTCAGTTCTTCGTGGATACGCTCCCGCACGTGGATGCGGAACCGGGGCATAGCGAGGTGCGGCGTATCCTGCCCAACGGCTATCGCCGGACCTTTCGTGTGCAGGTCTCGACATTGGGAGTGCCGGAGAAGGGGACTTTCGGCTGTGTGTATACGCTTGACGACCTGACCGAGGTCCGGCGGCTGGAACGGGAAGTCCGCATGCAGGACCGCCTGGCCGCTGTGGGACGTCTGGCAGCAGCGATTGCCCATGAAATTCGTAATCCCCTGACTTCGATTGCAGGTTCGGTGAGCCTGCTCTCCGGCATTCCGGACTTAAGCCAGGAGCACCGGCAGTTGCTGCAGATCGTGACCCGCGAATCGGAGCGGCTGAACAACATCATCACCGATTTCCTGGCGTACTCCAGGGGCAGGAAGTATGAGTTCAAGAAGGTGAACCTTCTACCCTTGCTGGATGACACGCTGACGCTGCTCGAACACCGGCTTTCGGCGCAGAAATCTGCCATCCGGGTAGAGCGAAGGTACCCGCAGAAGGAAGCCTGGACGATGGCCGACGGGGACAAGATCAAACAGGTCTTCTGGAACTTCTGCGAAAACGCAGTGCGCGCTATGCGGGACAAGGGCACCCTTAGCGTTTCGGTTGAAGTATCGGGTGAGGATGGCCCGGGAATGAGCCAGCAGTTGATCGAGAAGGTATTCGAACCCTTCCAGTCGCAGTTCGAAGGCGGTACCGGCCTGGGGCTGGCCATTGTCTACCAGATTGTGCAGGCACACGAAGGCAAGGTCTGGGCCCGCTCGAAACCCGGTCAAGGCAGCGTGTTCGTATTGCGCTTGCGCCGCATGGGCGCGGCTGAGCTACCGGTGAGCATTCAGCACGATGCAGTCTCTGCCGCCGAGCCGGAGTTGGTCGAAAGCAGCGTGGCCGTTGCCGCGACCGGAGGAGCGCATGGGTAACATCCTGGTCTGCGACGACGAACGCTCCATCTGCGAAATGTTGGACATCGCCCTGCGCCGCGAGGGGCACAAGGTAGAGACAGTGAACTCGGGCGAGATTGCCAAGCGGAAACTCGACGGCGCCCTCTATGACGTGATTGTGACTGACATCAAGATGCCGCGCACCGACGGCATCGAGGTGCTGCGACACGCCCACCAGGTTTCTCCCGATTCGGCCGTCATTCTCATCACAGCTGTAGACGACTATGAAGCCGCCGTGCAGGCGGTCAAAGCGGGCGGGGCAACCGATTACATTCGCAAGTCTCCCGGCCTGGTGGATGAAATCAAGCTGGCCATCAACCGCGCCCTGGAGAAAATGGCGTTGAGCCGCCAGAACTTTGCCTTCAAGCGCGATGCCGCAACGCGTAACTCACTGGACAACATTGTCGGGGTCAGCCCCGCGATGGAGCATCTCAAGCAGACCATCCGCACTGTAGCCTCGACCCAAAGCACAGTTCTGATCTATGGAGAAAGCGGCACCGGCAAGGAACTTGTCGCCCGGGCGGTGCATGTGTGCTCTCCGCGCGCGGCGGAGCCTTTCGTGTCTATCAACTGTGGCGCGTTTCCGGAAACCTTGCTGGAAAGCGAGTTGTTCGGCTACGTCAAAGGAGCCTTCACCGGCGCCAACCAGAACAAACGTGGCTTGTTCGAGGTGGCTGATCAGGGCACGATCTTCCTCGACGAAATCAGTGAAATGACCATGACCATGCAGGTCAAACTGCTCCGGGTGTTGCAGGAGCGGGTAGTGCGGCCGGTGGGCGGTACCAACGAGATTCCTATCGATGTCCGGGTGATTGCCGCCACCAACCGTGATCTCGACAAGCTGGTGGCGGAGCAGACTTTCCGCGAGGATCTGTATTACCGGCTGAGCGTGATTCCCATCGTGGTTCCGCCCCTGCGCGAACGTCGCGAGGACGTTCCCCTGCTGGTCAACCACTTCCTCAAGAAGTACGTGCCGGCGGCAGGGAAGAACATTGCGCGCATGAACCCGAGGTCCCTGGAAGCCCTGTGCGCCTATGAGTGGCCGGGAAATGTGCGCCAACTGGAGAACACGATCGAAAGGGCGGTCGCTCTGGAGACAGGCGAGGAGTTGCGTGCTGACATTCCCGCCGAAAGGCCCAAGGCTCGGGCGGCTGCAGCTGGGGTCGGCGTGGGCGGGAGCTTTGGGGGCGGCGGTGCCGTGCTGCCCGACGGCGTAGATATGGAAAAGTATGTTGCCGATATCGAGGTCTCACTCTTGAAGTCGGCGCTGGCGCAATCGCAAGGTGTGCAGACCCGGGCGGCAAGCCTGCTGAAAATCTCCTACCGCTCGTTCCGGCACTTGATGAAAAAGTATGAACTGCAGTAGGCAGTAGCTAGTAGTTGGTACTAGGATAAGCGCCGCTCGGCATTGCCAGCTAACCAGCTCCTAGCTACTACTTCTTCAACTGCTGCTTCCATCCCAGCACTCTTGCCTTGTTCCCTTCTGCCTCGGCTTCCGGAACCATGCCTTTCTTCTGGTAGAGAACCGAAAGGCTGGTATGGGCCAGGACATCGTCCGGATCCAGTTCCGCAATTCGCTTGGCGACGGTAATGGCTTCATCCAGGCGGTTCAAATCCTGCAGGGCGCGGGCCATTCCGTGCATGGCCTCGGTGAAAGAGGGATCGGCATGCAGGGACTTCTCATACTCCGCCAACGCCTGCTCCAATTGGCCATCGGATACAAGATCGAGGGCACTGTAGTAGTGGTCTTCGGCTTTCTGGCGGGCACTGGCTTCGGGCATGCAAGAAGATTTTACGGTACGAACTGGATTCCCGCACAAGGTTTGACCCCGGGCCCGGAAGGTCGAGCTTATACTGAAACCAAACAGCTATGACCAATATGTTTAGGTTTCTGTGGAACGCCACGCGCGGGCATCACCTGGCTCCGTGGCGCAGCCCGTATCTTCTGTGGCGGATGGAAACCTACACCGGGGTCAAAATGCAGCAGATCGGGTTTCTGGAATTCTGGGAATTTGTGTGGCGGGAACGCCGGCAGCTTTGGCGGTTCCTGAAGTGGACAGGAGAGATGGAACGCTATGCCCATCCCCGGGCCAGGAGCCTGTGAGCGGATCTAGCGCCCGTTGCCGGCAGCCGCCGCGCCCTCCAGCGTGATCGTGACTTCGCTTCCCCGATTGGCCCCAACCATTTGCACGGCGGCTGCTCGGTTGGCCGCGATCTCCAGATAACCCATACTCCCGAGAATCGCGAAGACCTCATTGGGCGTGCCTTCTGCGTAATTATTGTGGATCTCAGTGACCTCCACCTTGCCTACCGCAATCTTGAATGGCGCAGGCGTCGGCTGGAACAGAGCCGGAACATCCTGCGGCGTAAAGTTCGTGACCAGATTGCCGAAACGGTCTACCTTCAAAATGACGCCGCGCAGCGTGCGGGCATCCACAGGCTTGGGCTTGGGAGCATTGAAGCGGACATAGTCGCTGATTTCTTCCCCGAACTTCTCTGAACCCACACCCTTGGCCAGCCAGCCGGCGACCGGCGCAAAGACGTCCCGGGCGTGAAACGTGTTGCTCACTGGCTGGAGGAAATAGTGCTCCCCCGTGATGTGGCGGACCCGGATCCGTTCTTCGCGACTGTAGACGAGCGACAATACGCCGTTGTCTGGCGCGACGAAATAGTGTTTCTCCGTGGACATTAGGATGGGCCGGCGCGCCGAGCCGACTCCCGGATCGACCACCACCACATGGATGGTTCCGGAAGGGAAGTAGTCGTAGGACTGGGCGATCGTGAGGGCGCCATCCAGCACATCGAAGGCCTGCACGGCATGGTTGATATCTACGATTTCCGCTTCGGGGGCAATGTTCAGGATCACGCCCTTCATCGTGCCCACGAAGTGGTCGTTGATTCCGAAATCGGTGGTCAGGGTAACAATCGGCCGGTTCGGCAAGCTTCCTCGCAGTGGAAGACAGAACTCTCCCAGTGTGGCGAAAGTAACGTGCGGGACAAGGCGGAGTCAAGACACGGAGGTAATCCCGCGGACGACAGACTCCTGACTCCTGACTATCGACTACTGAATCTCAATATTTCCCGAGCCGGTTTCGACTTCTACCGGCACGCCGCCCCCGTGGATTTTGCCGCGGAGCTCCTTGCGCCCCATTGTGCCCTGCACCGTGACCGGTTGCGCCACGGAGATGGAGCCGGAACTAGTGTGGGCATCCAAGTCGAAAGCCGCTTCTGAAGCCAGCCGCAAGCGCACGGTTCCAGAGCCGGTGTGGACCGTCCATGATCCTGTGGGATTGCCATCCGCAGTAATCTCGCCGCTTCCCGCGGTGGCATCGAGTGAGCCTTTCACGCCGTGCAGTTCCATCCCCCCGGAACCGGTTTCCGCGCGTACCGCGCCGGGTGCGCTCTGATCGAGCGTGATGTGACCGCTGCCAGTATGGCTTTCAAAGCCGCCGGCGACTTCAGTGGCGTGAATGGAACCGCTCCCCGCCTTGGCGCGGACGTTGCCCTTTACGCGCTCAATCTCGATATCCCCGGAGCCAGTCTGGGCGTGTACAGCATCGGCGATGTTGGAGATCTTAAGGTCCCCCGAGCCGGATTCGATCTCGATCTCGCGCTGCAGGCCTTCGATGGTCTGGGTGCCCGAGCCGGTGTGGGAGCGCAACTGCGTTTCTGCGGGCACCACCAGCTCGTAGCTGATGGAGATGTTGTGGAAGAGTTCGGTTTCTCCGCTGCGCCCGATACGGATATCGTTCCCGCTCTGCTGAATGGGAGGGTTGTCCTCGATTTCTTTGACACGGCGAGCCGCCTCACCAAACCACTCCGTCGCCTTAATATGTCCGGTAATTTCGACCTGACTGGATTCGCCCACGCGAACGTGCACATTTCCTGAGCCGGTGGTGAGATCGACGCTGGTTGGGCCTGTGACTTTGAGCGTGCGCTGGAATGAGCCCTCCGCCGAAGCCGCGTAGGCAATCGGGTGCAAGCCAGTCAGGGCCGCTACCAGGATCGCAGTCAGGATTGAGGTGCGGTGGAATGTCATATCGGACTCTCCTCGACAGATGTCATGCCGTAAACGGAGCGGGCGCGGACCATCGATCCGTGCCCTTCCTTGAGTTGGGTGCCCTACCCTTGTCCCGAGCGTCGGCGACGGACAGGGTGGGAATCCCCACGGCGGCTCTACTGCAGCACCACCTCATCGCCTTCCTTCAGCGCGCTCAGCACTTCGGTCTTGGCGCCATTGGAAATGCCGATGTTCAGGGCAACTTTCCGCTTACCGTCTTTGGCTTTCGGGTCAGGTACCTCGACCGACGCCTTCTTGTCCTTGTCGTAGACGATGGCGCCTTCCGGGATCTGCAGCACGTTCTTGTGCTCTTCCAGAATGATCTCGGCGTTGGCGGTCATCTCGGCCTTCAATTCGCCACCCGGATTGTTAATGGAGACCCGAACTTCGAACGTAGTGACGTTGTCCTTCTCCACGCCCATGGGAGAAATCTTGGTGACCTTGCCGTAGAAGGTTTTGTCCTTGAACGATTCGACCTTGATGCGGGCGGGCTGGCCAAGATACACCTTGCCAATGTCGCTCTCGTCAACTTTGCCTTTTACATAGACTTCGCTGGTGTCGCCTAGGGTCATGACTAGCGTGGCGGAGGAGCCCAGCACCAGGATCGAGCTGACCGCATCACCCATCTCGACGTCACGGGAGAGCACGATGCCATCAATGGGCGAGACGATGTCGGTATAACTCAGCTGCTCTTCAAGTTGCGCCAGGTTTGCCCGGTCGCGAACCATCTCGGCCTGGGACTGTGCAATCTTCGCCCTCAGGACCGCGATCTGGGCCTTGGCGACGTTCTGCTTGTTCAGCGCCATCTTGTAATTGCGATCGGCGTCGTCAAGAGCGGATGCGGAGACCACCCCATCCTTCGCCATCTCCACGGCGCGGTCATACTGGCGCTTGAGCAGAGGCACGTCGGGGCCCTCTGCATCAACCTTGGCGCGCTCGTAGTCCGCATTAGAACTCGCCAGGTTGGCCTCAGCCGCCTGGAGTGCCGCACGGGACTGATCCACCTGGGCCTGGATTTCATCTTTATCGAGTTGCGCCAGGAGTTGGCCTTTCTTGACCGTATCCCCGTACTCGACGAACAACTTCTTCACAATGCCGCTGGCTTTGGACTTGACCTCGACCTT
>Ga0335082_10008601_pt1 | contig 11093 bp, 18 predicted proteins | sample Lox_Sample_41_FD_206718 | JGI IMG/M metagenome (GOLD analysis project Ga0335082, IMG submission 206718) | Soil microbial communities from Loxahatchee National Wildlife Refuge, Florida, United States - Lox_Sample_4.1 | ecosystem: Environmental > Terrestrial > Soil > Wetlands | place: USA... | reverse complement strand
AACAACCAACGGAGGAACCGGTCGAGCAGGGAGATATGCGTATCGGCGTGCGAATCAAGCATCGGCTGCTGATGCTCGAACGCACCCTGGAAGAACTTCGGCGTCTTCACCGGCACGGCGGATTCACGCCTCGCCCGTTCCGCTTTTCTGGAATGTCCGAACCGTCTATTGCGTGCCATGATTCGATAATCGCGTGAGTGCCTCCATCGCGACGCCGGTCTTGTACAAAATGACCTTCTTCTCGGATTCTGAAACGTTCGGATTCTTCAATGCCTGCTCCGTGAAGAACGTGAGAGAGTCGCGCATCTGTTCCGCGTTCATATCCTCGAACGGAGTCTTGAGCAGTTCCTTGGCTTGTTCGAGCGTGATGTCGTTCATCATTCGAGGAAGTTCGTCTTCAGGCTGTCCAGGCGCCGGTCGCGGAGCTCGTCGTTCACGAAGCTCGCGAGCGCGCCCTTCATCTGCTCGAGCATGACCTTGACCGTCCCGACCGGCTTGTCGCGGAGCATGTCGAAGAGGAACGCACGCTCCGCCACGTATTGGTCGCCGAGCGCGACCTCGTTCATCGGGAACTCCGAGAGCTTCAGCGCGGAGAGCCGCGCCTGCTCCTTCGTCATCGCCTCCTCGAAGCTGTTGTCGAGCATGAACTCGCAGAACTTCAGGAACTGGTTCGCCTTCTGGATGGTGACGCAGTCCGCGACGAGGCGCGGCCACATCGCGTCCCGGGCGAGGGCGCGCATCTCACGGTTCTCTTGCCGGAGTTCCTTAGGCTTTCGCCAGTCGCCCACGCTTCGCGCCATGGCGGCTAGTTTTTGGAGTGACTTTCCCATGTGCGGTTTCCTGCTTATCCGTCGGCCCGGAGGCGGGGAGGACGTGACGCTCTGCGGTGGTCTTGAGCGCATCGGAGAGAATCTTGTGGAGGGCGTCCATGTTCCCCGACTCGTGCGCTTCCTTGACGCAGGCAGCGATAAGGGAACCCCAGCGCTCCTCGGCAGAACCCAATTGCGCAGCAGTCTCGCGGGAGACTGCCGCGACGGGGACGTCCCCCTTGACGTATTCCACGACCGCATTGAAGAGCTTGTAGAAGTCCGTCTCGGAGGAGCCGAGCAGCTGCTGCATCTTCTCGACGCTGATGCCGAGCAGGTCGCCGTCGGTGTGCCCGTCGCACTGCACCGTGTTGTTCATCACGTGCGAACCGGTCGAGCGCGAGAGATTGAAGATGGTCGCGAGCTTGACGCGAATCTCCGTCGGGAGGTTGAGCCACTGCGACTGATTGACCTGGGGTCCAATCATAGGATGGTTTGATTATAGCACACCGGGCGCCGTCGGGGGTGTTGACAACATACCGATGCCGGGGCTCCTCTGCGCCGGCGGGACCGGCCGGCCTCCGGGCATCCCGGCACCGGGCGGCATGCCGCCCATCGGCATCTGCGGTCCCTGCGGGGTCTGCTTGCGGATGTAGCGGTCCGGGTCCTTGCGCGTCTTCGGGTCGGTGCTCAACAGGAGCCGCAGCGTCTCTTCGGGGTCGGCCAGCGGGTTGGCGAGCATCTTGTCGTACAGGTCCAGGTCGTACGCGCGCTCGAGGTCCTGGCTCCGCGGGTTCATGATGTCGGGACTGACGAAGCACTCGTACGTGAGGTCGCGGAACAGGGTGGGGTTCACCTTGTAGAGCTCCTTTGTGGAGTCCAGGCCGCCCTCCTCCTCGAGCACCTTGAACGATTCGGCCAGGTGCGTCTCCGGCGTCATCGCCTCGTCGGGCAGGTTCCCGTCGAACTGGATGTGGCGCGTCTTCACCTTCCCGTGCGCGACCTTGTCGTGCCGCACGAACGTGCGGTAGACCAATTCGCCCTTGCCTTCGATTTTGCTCGCGTCGGCGATGGTGAGATACTGCAGGATGTCGCCGAGCCGGAGCGTGCCGAAGTCCTTGACATGCTGCGCAATCATCTGCACGAAGAGTCCGAGGACGGTCGAGGCGTTCTGCTCGAGCCGGCTCATCTCGTACGCCGTCATGGAGCCGACCGGCGTCTTCTGTCCGGCCTGTTCGGGGCGCTGGGAAGACTCGTCGAGGGACTGCTCGACCTTCATCATCGCGTTCAGCCCGTCCGCCATGTTCGCGTTCTCGCGGAGGGACTGGAGCTTGGCCTGGTAGTCCGTGAGGTTCACCGTCGTGCCCGGCACCATGACGTCGGAGCCGATGGACTCGGAGCCGATGTGGACCAGCGGCGGGAACATGTTCAGGTACGTCCCGTCGATGACCATGGGGTAGAGCGTGTTGATGATGTTCGCGTCCTGCATCAGCTTGAACGCGAGGGACTTGTAGTAGAAGCAGCGGTTGTTGATGAGCTCGTAGCCGAACTTGTCGAACGGATAGAGCTTGTCCAGCCGGGGATTCGGGTTGTCCGGCGCCGTCAGGAGCACGCCGTTGACGAGGATGAGCTTCAGGTCGGCGTTCTTGTTCCAGTAGATGCACTCCTCGACCTCGTTCATGCGCATGTTCGGGTCGTACACGAAGTAGAAGCTCTGGTTCGCGTCGGAATAGACCGTCTGCACGCCGGGCCGGACGTGCTCGCCGAAGTTCGGGTACTTGTCCCGGTATTTCATCTCCGCCAGGCTGTAGGGGATGACGCGGCGCCAGATGAGCCAGCCCTGCTTCTGGATGTCGTTCTGGTAGAAGTCCTCGATGTAGAGCTCGTCCACCGGGACCGGCACGTCATTGAAACAGGGGATGGTCTTGTCGTCGAGCACCTTCTCCCAGTGCCAGCCCTTCGCGGACTCGTCGAACACCTTGACGTCGCGCCAGTTCTCGGTGTACTCGGTGTAGCCGATTGAGGCTGGGTCGGAGAGCGCGCTGATGACGCGGCGGAGCGCGTACGTGCGGTAGTCGGACTTATCGGCGGCCCACTCCATCAGGTCCTCCATCACCCGGGCCGCGTCCTGCTGGTCCTCGTCGGCCTCGTTGGTCGCGAAGATGCGGGGGAAGATGAGCCGGGCGGTCGCGTGCGCCGCGATGCTGATGCACTTGTTGCGCACGATGGGCCGCATCGCGTTGCTGCGCCAGCCCTGGATGTCGTCGAACGCGGACGGCTGTCCGTTGTTCGACTGGTACGTGTTCCAGAGCCCCTGGTCGTACTGGTACCGCTGGATGACCGCCAGGTCGTTGAGCTCCACGCGCGGCGTCCACATGTTCACCATGCCGAGCGCGAAGTGCCGGAGCACCTGCGAGCGCGCGGCCTTCTCCTCGTCCGTCGGCTGGTAGTTCGAGCGCTCGTACTTGCCCTCGAGGATTTCCTTCGCCGTGATGCTCCCGTCCTGCAGGTCGGAACCCTGGTACGCCCCGTCCGCTCCGCGTTTGTTCATGACGATTGACACGAGTGCATTGGGCCACGGCAGCCCGTTTGTGTCCAGTATACGCTACCGCCGCAACCGGGGGTAGTTGATAACCGCTTCGCGCCGCTCCGCTCCGGCCATCCATGGCGCACGGGGAGCCGTCGGCGAGTTCGGGCTCGGCGGGTTCGGCATCGTGAACCGGTGCGGCGCCGGATGGATGATGCTCGCCGCCTTGCCCAGGCCGGGCTGGAGCTCGAAGAACATGCGCATGATGAAGCAGTCCGCCAGGTCCGGTGACCGGCCCAGCGTCTCGCGCACGTCATCCTTCGGCATGACCGCGCGCTTCCGGTCCGCGTCTATGTCCTTCGACTTGACCTGCTCGAGCTCGGCGATGAGCTGCTCGCGCGTCCGCTCGTCCAGGCCGTCGCAGGCGATGCGCCGGCTGTTGACCGCGTCCGCCAGGGCATACGCGCACTGCGCCTTCAGGTTGATGAAATTGCCGGGCTGTCCGGTGGTCCGGTCCATGAGCGGCCGGCTGTTCGCGATGAAGCCGCGGATGCCGCGCACGATGTCCACGAGACCGCCGCCGACGCCGTCCTCGTCCACGAGGCAGCGGTTATAGGGGATGCCCTCCTCGAACGCCAGCCGCTTGAGCTCGCCGGCGGTGCTCTCCAGTCCCTGCTTCTCGTAGCTGAGCATCCGGTAGCACCGCAGGCCGTCCCAGAGGCTGATAACCGTCCGGTCGCGGCCGTACCGGGCCACGTCGCAGATGAGGTACTTATCGCCGGCGTCCACCTTGTTCGTGAACATGTCCAGGATGCTCTGGTACGTCATCAGCTGGTTCTCGTCGTCGGCATACTCCCAGTTGCCGTCCTTGAGACGCTCGCGGAGGACGCGGTCGGTGATGCCGGCGAGTTGGCGGCCGTAGTCCTCGGCCGTGTACGGGTTGTCGTTGTAGAGCGACTGGATGAACCGGATACCGACCGGAAGCCGTTTCTCCTTCCACGGCTTGTAGAACAGTTCGTACGTCCAGTTCTTCTTCGGGTTGCCGCCCAGCAGCAGGTTCGCGGGGATGCTCAGCTCGTGGTTCAGGTGTCGGCCGACGCGGCTCTTGAGCACATCGTACGCGAGGAAGTCGACCTCGCCGACCTCGTCGATGGCGCCGTCGGAATACTCGGTCGAACCGACGCGCTCGTACAACGGGTCACCGGGCAGGTACTTGAGGTCCAGGAAGTCGATGCGGGAACCGGTCTGCATGTTCTCGATATAGTGGTACTGACCGTTGAAGCGCCATTGGTCCGCGATGCCATGGTGCGCGAGCACCTTCTGGAACGTGAGGTACGTGGAACCCATCAGGCGCGTGAGCTCCTCGCGTCCGATGAAGCTCTTGTAGCCCGGGTACTTGTACGAGCGGATGATGCGCGACTCGCAGATGGTCCAGCTCTTGCCGCCGCCGGCGCCGCCACCGATGAACACCGCCGTGACGGCAGGGTCGTCGAGCGCCTGGTACGCCTCGTGCTGCTTACGCGTGGGGCGTATCGTGATTGTCCTTCCCTGTGGCGTCTCCTGCATCGGGGTTGACGTACTGCATGGAGACGACCAGCTGTGAGCCGTCCCTGCCGGTCACCTCGAGCCGCTGCGGCGCCTTGCCGAACAGTTGCTCGAGCACGAATATCTGGAGCTTCGGGTCGCGCGCCATCGCGTTCTTCAGGTCAGCCATCAGGTCCTTGACCTCGGCCTCGGTGAAGTAGTCCTCGAACCGGCGCTTGAGCTGCGCCGCCTTACTGACTGTTCCCGGCTTACGTCCGGAGCCGGGCCGGTATCCTCCTCGTGGCATCGTGAAATGATTATATATGATTTCCAACCAAGCGTCAAGTCGCGCGTTTTCTTCTGAAGAGATGCGGTCTCTGCAGCAATCCGTTCCTTGATTGAATCATACACGCATGGTACGCAATCCTCAATCCCTACCCCGTTGATAAACAGAAGCCCCTAGCTCATCGCTCGGGGACTCCTGGGCCATACACAACACAGGTTCTGGGCACGTGTTCCGTTTGCTGTGTCGTGGTGCATGCGTGCCATGCCATGTACACTGCGCGTTTCTTCTTGAAATGTCAAGTGCGCGCGTTCATATCCTCCGCATACCACCCAGTACGCTATCCACGCGCTCTCCCCAGGCTATCCATAGGCTACGCACAGGGGCTGTTGATAACTCTTGGGATAATCGGGCCGTTTTCTCCGCATGATTGCTGATGAATCGCGTTGATGCACTGAGTTGTCCACAGTTCGGCCGTTCCTAGTAATGATAGTAGGATTCTTCTCTCTTCTGAATAAGAATCGGGAACACCTATAGGCAGCGATTGCTGCAGCGCTCCCGTTCCTCAATCCAGGCTTCGGCGTTCCCGTCCCCGGGCCGGTGACCGCATCCGAAAAAACGGCGCCGGCCGTTTCTGCTTTGCAATCAACCGCACCTTCCGTCAAGCTACCCGTTGTCCACACCCCCTCTTGCATTCCATGCAATCCATGCTATACTGGATGCATAGGTGACCGGCAGGTACCTTGGACAACGGACACGAATCACTGGGGCTCACGCTTCTACGCGGCCCCCCGGCATCCCTCCGTCCGCTCCCGCAGCTCACTGACAACCCAGGCAGGACCCCGTACCAATCACTCATCACTCACCATGGAACAGACGCAACGCTGCACCGACCTCGCCAGCTTCAGGAAGAACGGCGACAAGTGCTCCCGCATCGTACTCAGCCGCATCGAGACCATCGAGACCAATGAACGGCCCCGGCACCGCTTCACCATCACCGGTACCGAGTACGTCGTGTTCACCTCCGGCCGTTCAACCTCATTCTACAGCCGCACGAACGCGAACGAACATTTCCTCGAGCTCGTCGGCGCCGCTCTCTCGTAATCACTCATCATCATCCCATACGCCCCCGGTCTTGCTGCTCCTCGTATGGGGGCAGCAGGACCGAGGGGATGGAACCCGAATCTCTATGGAACAGCTCAAGGTAGGCGACCTCGTGGAAGTCACCGGCTCGCCGAAAGCACGCAGCATGTCAGCGAAGGAAGGCGCTATCGCCATCGTGGTCAAGGCGCCGCGCCGGGCGGAATGGAACAAGCGCATCACCGTGCTCGACGTGCTCTGGCTCGATAAGCGGGCATCCAATCAGATGAACGGCGCCTATGAAGCGAAGGCGTTCGTGCCGCTCTCGGACGAACAGTCGGATGCGGTGTACCACGGCACGCCAAGCCAGCGGCGCGCCACCATCAACATCGCCGTGCTCGAATGGGCGCTCAAGGCCGCCCGGGCGCAGCAGTAACAACCTCACCCACCATCACCATGACCATCAAGCAGTACACACTCATCGTCGACGGCGACAAAAGCTTCAGCATCTCGAACGATACCGACGCCGACCCGGTCAGCGACTACAGCCCGGGCATCTGGGGCATCAAGTCCCAGGCCAAGGCGCTCGAATACGCTCACCGGCTCATCAGCGGAGGCCACCAGCTCACGGTGACCGACTACGACAACGCACGATACCACACGCTCGCCAATCGGTTCATCCGCGAGCTCGGGCTCAAGCAGCCGCTCTTCGCTGAGACGCCGGAGGCGCCCAGGAACACGGCCACCAAGCCCGGCATCCCGCACACGTTCGCCGAGCTCAAGCGGTTCTTCGCCGTCGGCACCAAGGTCCGCGTCATCAACTACGCCAGCCAGACCACGCAGACGCGCGACACCACGGTCGCCCGGGTCCAGACCAACGGCATCTACACGTTCCGCCAGAGCATCCAGAGCTGGCTGGAATGGGGCAAGGCGACCGACTGGAGCCTCGACGACGCCGGAGCCACCCATTTCTGGCTGGACCGCGAAGGACACCTCACGCACAGCTGCCGGCTCGAGTACCTGCCGGCGTAACATCCCCACCATGACGAAGGATATCACCATCAGGAAGCAGTCGGACAGAATCCTCGAGCAGGCGGAGGCGCTGGTCGTCGAGACCGAGGAGCAATACGCGGACGGCACCGCGCTCCTGGGCAACATCCGGAAGGCGTCCGCGAGCGTCAAGGAAGAGACGGAGGCGGTCACCCGGCCGCTCCTAGAGGCGCTCAACCATGAGCGCGACCGGTTCCGGCCCATCCTCACCGCCATCGGAGACGCGGAGCGGCTCGTGAAGCAGAAGCTGCTCACCTACTTCAACGCCCGGCAGAAGAAAGCCGACGCGGCCGCCGCCGAGCTGGAGCGGAAGGTCGCGGCCGGCAAGCTCAAGCCAGAGACCGCGCTCAAGCGCGCGGAAGCCATCCAGGCGCCGTCCCGGTCGGTCATCGGTTCCGGGTCATCCGGTGCGCTCTCGGAGGTCCGGAAGGTCCGGAGGGTCTACATCCGCGACCCGCTGCAGGTCCCGCGCGAGTACTTCGTGGTCGACGAGGTCCGGGTCCGCAGGGATGCGCTGGCCGGCAAAGAAATCCCCGGCGTCGAGGTCGTGACCGAGAACACCATCGCAGGTATCAACGTCTAACATCATCACCATGTCGAAAGCACTCATCGTCAGTAAGGTCGACCTCTCCCCGGTGCAGCGCGCGCAGCTCGAGCAGCCGACGCCGGCGGTCTACATCCGCACGAAGCCCGGCCGGGGCAACCGGCCCGTCCGGTACGTCGAAGGAGGGTTCGTCATCGCCCGTCTCAACCAGGTCCTCGGTCCGCTCAACTGGTCGTTCCAGGTCACGGAGCGCGGAGAATCGGCGCGGAAGAACGAGACCAGCGCCGAAGGAGAGGTCTGGGTCAAGGGCGAGCTCACCATCCACGACCACAAGTCGGGCGCGAAGGTCACGAAGGTCCAGTTCGGTCAGCATCCCATCCACAAGAACGTCCCCGTCGGCGATGCGTTCAAGGCGGCCGGCACCGACGCGCTCAAGAAATGCGCCGCGATGCTCGGCATCGGTCTGGACGTCATGTGGGCAGGGTTCGATTCCGGCCGTCAGCCGTCCGCGCCGGAGCCGGTCGTCGCACAAGAGGTGGTCGAGGAACGGCTGGCGGAGCAGCCCAAGCCGAGGGTCGGCAGCCCGGTGAAGCCGAAGGCCGAGCAGCGACGCCTGACGGTGTACGAAATGACGCTCAAGGCCATCGAGAACACCGACGACCCGGTCGCGCTCGCGAACCTCATCCAGCGCATCAAGGGCTACGACGAGTTCAGCGACTCCGGGAAGAAGGCGCTCATCGAACGTATCAACGCAAAGCTCGCACGCCATGCCAAGGAAGCAGGCACACAAGGAAGCCTCGTATAAGCTCCCGCACGGCCATCTGTCGTGGTCGGCGATGGACCTCGTGGAGCGCGACCCCATCGAGTACGCCCGCTCGTACATCCTCGGCGAGCCGCGGTTCGAGTCGGAAGCCATGCTCTTCGGCAAGCAGTTCGCCGAGGAGATGGCTGCCGGCGCCGCCGGACCGGACTCCGACGAGCGCCGAAGGTTCCTCATCAGCATCGGCATGCCGCGCCTGGAGCTCCCGGAGCACCGTATCGAGGCGACGCACAACGGGCTGAAGCTGGTCGGCATCCTCGATACCTGTGCGAGCGACCACCGGACGTTCCGGGAGTACAAGAGCGGCCGGGCGCCGTGGACGCAGGGACGGGTCGACTCGCACGGCCAGCTGAGCTTCTATGCCGCGCTCATCTGGCTCACGAAGGGGTTCCTGCCGACCGAATGCTGGCTCGACTGGGTCCCCACCACCATCGACCCGGAGACCGGCGACCTGACCGCGACCGGCGAGGTGGTCTCGTTCAAGCGGTCCCCCTTCACGCTCCTGGACGTGGTCGGCATCATCCGGCGGGCGGAACGGGCGGCCGGTATCATTGACGGGTTGGTCAAGGAGTATCAAAATACAATCATCAAGCCATGAGCGAGAACGAGACACCGGTGAGGGTCGCGCGCTACGAACTGACTCCGCAGCACGCGCACGACATCGAAGACAAGCTGCTCGGCATCATCAACTGGGCCGAGCTCGCGCGCCGGCTGGGCGAGAGCCGTCAGCAGGCCATCAACATCACGGCGAGCGTCGTCGTCCAGTGGGTCAGGGAAGGTCACCTCGTCATCAAGGGGTCGACCCGCGTACCGACCACCTAACGGAATAGACCATGGAAACCGAGAAACAAACGCAACGCCGCCGCGTCGAAGAGCGGCTCCTCCAGGAGCGGAAGGTCGACAACTTCTGGGCCATCCAGAACTACATCCTGCGGCTCGGCGCCATCATCTTCGAGCTCCGGCACGATGGCTGGGTCATCGACGGCGCGTTCGGCAAGGCGCTCGGCTACGAGAAGCCGCTCTGGAAGAACTGGTATTACATCCTGCGCGCCACGCCGGGGCAGGGGACACTCCTATGACCTGCGAACACACCGCCATCGTCGGCGACGAGAAGGGTCACCGCTGCAACCAGTGCGGTCAGCGGATGCGGGAGGTCGTCAGCCCCTGCAGCCACTGCAACGGCCTGGGACGTATCAACGACCATACCTGCTGGTCCTGTGAAGGGTCCGGCGAGGAGGTCGACTTCGAGCCGGAGGTTGAGGACACGGAAACCGATGAAGCACTATGACGACGACACCAGCCAGCGGATGTGCGAGGGGAAGCGCGCCTACACGAAGAAGGATGCGCAGTCGATGCTCAACCTCCGGCGCAGCCGGCTCCGAGGGTCGCGCCGAGAGCTCCGCATGTATCACTGTCCCCGGTGCAACTTCTGGCATCTGACCGACAAGGAGTACGGAACATTCCACCTCGAAGCATGAAACTCTCATTCACCATCGTCGGGAATCAGGAAGACGAGCAGGGGAATCCCATCCCCAAGGCGAAGCTCACGCAGGGACAGCAGTGGACGTCGCGGGCGCAACGCTACGGCGCCTGGAAGCGGCATGTCCGGGCATCGGCGCTGGATGCGGTCATTGCCCAGAACAAACCATCGTGGATGGTCGTCCGCCTTACCCAGAACCAGCACCTGTTCGACAAGGACGAGGTCGTCGGCGGACGCCTGGACATCCGCATCACCTGGGCAAACGAAGCGCACGGAGACCCGGAAAGCATCTTCGGCTCCATCGCGGATTCCCTCTTCGCGCAGGACAAGCACCTTGTCGGTTCCATCTCGGCCGAGCATGGCGACGCCGGCGCGGTCGCGGTCGACATCGACGTAAAACTCATCTCGGAAAAATGACCACCATCTGCACCCGCTGCCTCGTCATCGTCGCCGCCGGCGTCATCGGCTTCATCATCGGCGCCGCCACGTACGCGTTCTATATCCACCTCCCATGACCGACCCCCTCAACGTATCCACGAATAAACCTCTATGACCAAAAAGTTCGAGCTCACGAAGGTCAGCAAGGAAGTGTATGGTAGGAAACTGTACCAAATCAAAGCCCTTAGCTCATTTGGCTATGTGGCGAAAGGTGAACTGGGTGGCTGGCTGGAAAAAGAAGATAACCTGTCGCAAGAAGGTAACTCGTGGGTCTTCGACAACGCACAGGTCTCCGGCAACGCATGGGTCTTCGGCAACGCACGGGTCTCCGGCGACGCATGGGTCTTCGGCAACGCACGGGTCTCCGGCGACGCATGGGTCTCCGGCAACGCACGGGTCTCCGGCGACGCATGGGTCTTCGGCAACGCACGGGTCTCCGGCAACGCACGGGTCTCCGGCAACGCACGGGTCTCCGGCGACGCATGGGTCTTCGGCAACGCACGGGTCTCCGGCGACGCATGGGTCTCCGGCAACGCACGGG
>Ga0335082_10008600_pt1 | contig 11094 bp, 8 predicted proteins | sample Lox_Sample_41_FD_206718 | JGI IMG/M metagenome (GOLD analysis project Ga0335082, IMG submission 206718) | Soil microbial communities from Loxahatchee National Wildlife Refuge, Florida, United States - Lox_Sample_4.1 | ecosystem: Environmental > Terrestrial > Soil > Wetlands | place: USA: Florida... | reverse complement strand
AAGCGAGCAACGCCAATGCGCGCTTGATCGCGCATCGCTTCGCCGACGAGATTATCTTCCGTCTCGGAGGCGGTATCACCGGAATCGCTGAGACCAAAATTTTCTTCGTCAGCAACCGCAGCGGCTCAAAAGAAATCTGGCAGATGGATTACGACGGTGCCAACCCAAAACAGCTCACGCACACCGGTTCGATTGCCCTTTCACCGCATGTGTCGCCTGACGGCTCGCGGGTTGCATTTTCGGGAGTGACCAAAGATGGGTGGCAAATTGAGATGTATTCGTTGGAACTAAACCGCTTAGTCTCATTCCAGCATTTCGGCGGCGACAACTACTCTCCTGCCTGGTCATCGGACGGGCGGAGCATTGCCTTTTCATCGTCGCGCAGCGGTAACACCGAGATCTACACGGTTGACGCTGCCGGAGGAAATCCCAGGCGCCTAACGGAGAGCAAAGGGCCGGATGTTTCCCCGAACTGGAATCCGAAAACCAACGCACAGATTGCGTGGGTAAGCGGGCGCACTGGTTTGCCACAGATCTACACCATGGCTTCGGACGGCACCAACGTCGTGCGTGTCACCGATCAGGGCTATGCGGTCTCGCCATCGTGGTCGCCGAACGGACAGTTTCTGGCCTTTGCCTGGGTGAGGCACTATGGGCCGGGGGAACCCGGCGCCAGCGACATTTATGTAATGGATGTGGCCAGCAAACAGTGGGCGCAACTGACCCACGATGGCGGACGCAACGACTTTCCATCGTGGTCACCCGACGGGCGGCACATCGTGTTCCAGTCAAGCCGCAACGGACGCGTGCAAGTTTTCAGCATGCTCGCGGATGGCAGCGAAGTCCGGCCGCTGACGGCGGGTGGGGAAAGCTCACAGCCCAACTGGAGTTTCAAATAATGTTAAAGGCGCCGGAAGGAGCACACTTCGGCCTTTTTGTGAACTGACGCGGGTGCTCTCGCAATGTGATTGGAGGAAGAGTTGAAGATCGCACGAAGTCAATGGATCAAGGTTCTCGTCGCGCTCACAGTGGTTGTGGTCGTGAGTGCTTGCGCCAAGAAGCAGGCGCCGACTGCGCCGCCGGGACTGCCGCCGCCGCAACTGTATCCGACCGCCTCGTTGACAGCCAATCCCAACACCATTACAGCGGGCCAGTCCACCACGCTCACATGGCACACAGAAAACGCCACAGACGTTACCATCGACCAGTTGGGTAAGGTTGATCCCAGTGGCTCTCGCAGTTTGACACCCGGCCAGTCAACCACGTACCACCTGGTCGCCAAGAACACGGTGGGAACACAGGAGGCTACCGCGCGCGTGACGGTAGTGCAGGCTTCTGCCCCGCCTCCGGCGCAGACTTCAAACCAGGGTGACGCGGAGCTGTTTGCGCAGAACATGCAGGACATCTTCTTCGCTTACGACAGCTATGACATTGAGCCGCAGTATCAGAAGGTCCTGCAGGCCGATGCCCGCTTCCTGCAGCAATATCCGAAGATCAAGTTCACGATTGAGGGGCACTGCGACGAGCGTGGTTCCATTGAGTACAACCTGGCGCTGGGTGACAATCGCGCCAACGCCACTAAGCAGGCATTGATCGCGCTGGGCATTTCCGGCGACCGTGTCCGTACCACCAGCTACGGCAAGGAGAAGCCTTTCTGCACGGGGAGTAACGAGTCGTGCTGGCAAAAGAACCGCCGCGCACACTTCGTATACCAGCAGTAGGAGCGCACGGGGATCCCGGACGACGGCGGGTGGTGGCCGGTTACTATTGGTAGGACACGTTTCGCGCGGAATAACGTCCGCGTAGTTGGTGTGGTCTTTTCCCACGGGTAATCTTCGGAACAGGACAGGATTTATGCGATTTCGTAAAGCTTTAATCTGGCTGTCAGCCGCGTGGCTGCTGGCCGCGGCCAGCCCGGCATTCTGTGTCAGCAAGGAGATCATCCAACTGCAGACCCAGGTGCAGTCGCTGCAGGACCAGGTCTCGCGCATGCAGCAGTCCATTGACATGAACATGGGCGCCATGCGCAACCTCATCGAGCAGAGCACCGACACCGTCAACAAAATGAACACGGCGCTCACCGAACTGCAGAACAAAATGCAAGGTCAGATCAGCGACAACAATGGCCGTGTCGAGCAGCTCTCCGGACAGATTCAGTCGTTGCACGATTCGGTGGACGAGCTGAAATCTCGTCTGGCCAAGGTCAGCAAGCAACTCGACGACTTGCAACAGGGTGGGCAGAATCTGGCAGCCGGCCAGCCCGGCATGTCCGCGCCTTCGGGTGGACCGCCAAGTCCCGGCGGGGCAGCCAACTTGAATGCTCCGCCGCCGGACACCCTATACAATAACGCCCTTCGTGACTACAACTCCGGGAAGTATGACCTGGCGTCGGGAGAATTCAGCGATTACATGAAGTACTACTCAAATACCGATCTGGCTGGCAACGCGCAGTTCTACCTGGCTGACATCGAATATCGCCAGGGTAACTTCGAAGCTGCTGTCAAGGACTACGACAAAGTGCTGGAACAATATCCCGGCGGCAACAAAGCCGCGGCGGCGCAATTGAAGAAGGGATATGCTCTGCTGGAGCTCGGGCAACGCGATGCCGGCGTCCGCGAACTGAACAGTCTGATTGCGCGCTATCCACGCTCGATTGAAGCTTCACAGGCGCGTGACCGGCTCCGGCGTCTGGGAGTCAGCAGCACCGGGACCGTCCACAAGCCGCCGACAAAGCAGCAGTCGCCGCAGCAGTAGCGCTTTTCCTAGAGCAGCTAGGATAAACCCGTGCTGGTCGCGCCTTGCGCGGGCGAGCCGGCCATCATTCCTTGCTCCAGGATCAACTCGCGCGCCCGGCCCCTAATCGAAGGCAGATAGACTCCGAAAATGATGGCGCCCGCGATGCAGGCCACTCCTCCCAGCGCCACCGTCCAGGGTGCCCCAACATGATGCGCAAGAGCACCGGCGCTCAGCGCTCCAAAGGGCGCCAGCCCCATGAACATCATCGAGTAAACCGACATAATGCGGCCGCGCAGGTGGTCGGGTGTCATCGCTTGGATGAGGGTGTTGGAGGACGCCATCTGCACCATCATGCTGAAGCCGACAGGCACCAGCAGCACCATGGACAGCCAGAAGATCCGGGATGAGCCGAACAGAATCAGGCTGACTCCAAAGCCTCCGGCACAGATCGCAATCAGCTTGCCGAGACCCCTCACGCCGACGCGCGCCGCCAGGCTGGCCGCTCCCAGCAAAGCACCGACGCCGGTTGCGCCCATCAGAATGCCGAGCCCGCGCGCTCCGCCATGCAGGATCTGATCGGCGAACACCGGCATCAGCACGGCATATGGCATGCCCACGAAACTTACCAGCCCTAGCAGCAGGAGAATCGCGCGGATAGGGCCAGTGTTGCGGGCAAAGGCAAATCCCTCCATGATGTGCTCGAGCGGCGAGCCCTCCCGCGCAAGATTGGCGGGGTGCTCGATGCGCATCAGCAGCAGACCAACAATCACTGCAATGTAACTCACTGCGTTGACAAAGAAGCACCAGCCTTCACCGATGGATGCCACCAGGATCCCGGCAACAGCCGGCCCAATGATGCGCGCACCGTTGAACATGGAAGAGTTCAACGCGATGGCATTCAGCAGGTCTTCCCGGCCAACCATGTCGATGAGGAAAGCCTGACGGGCCGGGATGTCGAAGGCGTTGACCACGCCCAGTCCTGCCGCCAGCACCATGATCTGCCACACCTGCACGCGGCCGCTTAGGGTCAGCGCAGCAAGAATCGCAGCCAGCACCATGGATGCCGTCTGGGTCCCGATGACAACCCGGCGGCGGTTGTGGCGGTCGGCTACGATGCCGCCAAGCGGCGCTATGATGAAAACCGGGATCTGGCTGGCAAAGCCCACTGCCCCTAGCAGCAGCGCCGATCCGGTCATGCGGTACACCAGCCATGACTGCGCCACTGTCTGCATCCAGGTTCCGATCAGCGAGATGAGCTGACCGGCAAAGAACAGCTGGAAATTGCGGTGACGCAGGGCACGCACTGCCAGAGCCAGCCGCGAGCGACGCGAGGCTGGCCGGGCAAATTCCTGTTCTTCTTCTGTAGGGACCGAGCGCAGGGTCGCTGGTTGGGATTCTTCAGCCGGCTTTGCCATAGCAGTCTGCTGGTGCTGGTTTTCTCCGAAGGCCCTCACTTTCCGCCGCCGTACTCTACTACTGTAACGGCGCGAAATGGTACCCGCAGCTCCATCTTGTAGTGTTGAGTCAACCTCGCCTCAATCGCAGGCACTGCTGGATCATCGGGCTTATTACGATAAAGAACCAGCCACACACGCGCAGCTCCTCGGATCTCCCCTTCCCACCCGTCGTTGCCCAGGTTCACGGCGATGCCTGGCGGACGCGGTGCACTGCCTCCCGGCAACCAATTGCGATAGTTCTCGACTGCAAAGAAACCCTCTGGTTGGTAGTAGAGCACGCGGTCTTCGGGTCGCGCTTGAGCAATCAGGTAAGTGGCTACCCCGCGCCAGTCCTCCTTGATTCGCGAATACGATGCGATCGCGCTTACCAGCGACAGCCCGCAGACTCCGGCGATGGCAAGCCAGCGCCACCGACGGCTGCCGATCGCCTCGGCTCCGGCTGCCGTCATCAGCACCCAGGCCGGCAGACCAACAATGAGGAATCTGTGGTAGAAGATCGGCCTCACAACGGAGACCAACAGTGCCAATACCATCGGAGTCAACAAACTGCTCGCTACCAGCACATGCCGCCAGAGCAGGTCCGGCTCGCGACGGCTCCACGCTGCTTTCAGATTTCGCAGAAACAAGACCAGCAGGACAACGTCGAGCAGCAGTAGGAGCGCGCCAACCGCCTTGCCGCTTCCCGCAGCCAGATACGCGCCGACATGGTACAGCTCCAGCAATGACGGTCGCTCCACCCATGTTATGTGTCCGATGTCCTGAATGTGAATCATCCACAGAACCGGGATTGCGGCCAGCAAAATAATGGATGCCGACAGCGTCAGTTTCTTCCAAGGGCGGCGGCGTCCGGCTGGCAAGGCCATCAGAGAGATCAACTGAGCAGCCGGAACGAGCAGGCCAAAGTAGTGGCAGTACAAAGCCAGGCCGGTAACCGCTCCATACGCACTCGCCAGTGCCCAGGTGGGCCGCTCCATGAAGCAAACGAATACGTATGTGGAAATCAATACCGCCAGCACCAGCAGGCTGTAGCCTCGCGCCTCTTGTGAGACCCAGATTGCACAAGCATTGAGCGAAAAGAAGAGCGTTGCTACCCGCGCCGCATTGTTACCAAGTAAGCGCCTTGCGAGAAAAAACACAATAGGAATCGATGCAATACCAAGAACGGTGGATAGAACGCGCATGCTGGCCTCGCCGGTTCCGAGGTACAACCACGGACGCAGTAACACGTAATAGAGCGCCATGTTGCCTTCGGCACGCCACAGCATCGACCAGAAGGCCGGCTCCGGTAGCCGCGCAATGGATACGCTGGCTATCTCGTCGAGCCAGAAGCTCTTGTAGCCAAGGGCGACCAACCGCAGCACTGCTCCCACAACGACGATCGTCCCCAACCACAAGGAGGTCCACCTGGCGCCTGCACTCGCGTCTCTGATGTGCTCGCCAGTTGCTTTAGGTTTAAGGTGGGCCGCGCCGGCAGGCATGTTTCGACTATAGCAGTAGCATGCTCCGTCATTGTTCCCCGTCCAACCCTAAATGAGCGGCGCCACAGAAAGGACACGCCCGAGAGTCCGCATTCACACTGCAGTTGTATTAATCCCAGGTTACAGACTGATATCCTCTGAGTGATTTCGCATGCCGACATTCGCTGCAGTTGATGTTGGGTCCAACTCGGTCCGTCTAAAGATCGCGAAGAGCAATCGCGGCCGTCTCGAGACCCTTCACGAAGACCGCGAGGTAACGCGCCTGGGAGAGAGTGTCTTCGCCAACCGAACGCTCGACCCGCAGGCAATGTCCAGCACCATGCAGGTGTTGCGACGCTTTCATCGAGCAGTACAGGAGCACGCTGCCGATCGCGTACGGGTGGTCGCCACCAGCGCACTACGGGACGCCAGAAACAGTCGCGCTTTCGTGGATTGGGTGCGCACCGCCACCGGATGGAAGGTTGAAGTCGTCTCCGGACTGGAAGAAGGCCGCCTGATACATCTGGGCATCATGTCGAATGCCCGCATTGCGCACAATCGCGCCCTGCTTATCGATCTCGGGGGTGGCAGTTGCGAACTCACCCTTTCAATTGACGGACACATTGATGACATGGTCAGCCTGCCGATCGGAGCCGTGCGCCTCACCCAGATGTTTCTGCACCACGATCCGCCCAAGAAGAAGGAGCTGGAGCAGATGCGCGGGACCATCCAGCGGGAGATTTCGCGTATTCGCAAGCGCATTACCCACGCCCATTTGCAGATCAGCGTTGCCACCTCCGGAACGCCCGCCGCGCTGGCCTGTCTGCACGCCGCCAAGATGGCCGGCTATAACGACAGTAAGCCGCAGACCGTACCTCAGGCTGCGGTAGGCAAGTGGCTGAAGGAGTTGAGCCGCCGCGACCTGGCGCAGCGGCAGGCCCTGCCGGGAATTGGGCCCCGTCGTGCAGAGATCATCATCGCCGGCTCCATGGTCTTTGCCGAACTTATGCAGCTTTGCAATCTACCTAACTTCCGATACTTGCCACTGGGCCTGCGCGACGGACTGCTGGCACAGATGATGGCCGACTATAACGGCAGCACCGCCATGCGCGAGCGCGTAGAGTCGGAGCGGCATGACGCCCTAATGGCACAAGCTAGGCATTACGGCGCTGATCTGACGTTTGCCCAGCGTATTCGCGATCTGACCATGCAGCTCTTTCGCCGCTTGCAAGCGGTACACCAGTTGCCCCCGCAATACGTTGACTGGCTCGAAGCCGCGGCCATGCTGCACGAGGTGGGATCCTACATCAACCGCTCGGGGCGACGGCGTCATACTTACTATGTCATCGCGCATTCGGAGATCTTCGGATACACTCCGCTGCACCGCCGCATCATCGCCACCATCGCTCGTTACGTCGGGAAATCACTGCCCTCGACCAGCGACCGCATCATGCGTCTGTTGCCGGCACCGGACCAGGCCAACGTGCCCAAGGCGGTCGCGCTGCTGCGCCTGGCACGTGCCCTGGACCAGGGACGCCGCGCGGCAGTACACGAGCTGCAAGTTCATGTTCATCAGGGCGGACGGGTGCGCTTGATCCTGGTGCCTAGTCCGCCGGAAAGCATTGAGTTGGAACTGTGGGCGGTTGAACAGGAGAAGGATTACTTCGAAACCGTCTTCGGCCGCGAGCTGCTCGCGGAAGCGCTCTGAAGCGCTCGCACGACCTTTGGCGTCAGGCACCACTTCAACACCGCAGGCTGGCGCCCATCTTTCTCAACCTTTGCTACCGCTCCCTTCTTGAAGTCGATGAAGGCAGAGGCCTCGCAGCCGGAAAGCATGCGAACGAGGAACTCCGTCATGCTGGGATTATGCCCGACCAGCAGGATCGCCTTCTTCTTGTCGTGTTTCGCCAGCAGACTCTCGAACTCCTCATAGCCGGCCTCCGGACGCAGCGCCAAATTTGTGACGACTTCGTCTTGGTAGCCAAGCTCAGCGGCCACAATCTCGGCGGTTTGCAGGGCGCGCGTCAGCGGGCTGGAGATGATAGCGTCGAGGTCGGGACCGAGCATCGCAAGGGCGCGGCCTACATCATGAGACTGCTTCTCGCCCGTCTTGTCGATGGGACGCTGGTCGTCGTTCCTGGAAGGATCGTATTCGCCGGCACTCGCGTGTCGTAGGAAGTAGATATCCATAGAGGCTATAGAGACCATTTTGCACTAATGTTGCCGCAGGGGTCTGTCAGGTGTGAAAGCTCAGTTCGCTTTCGCCACCGCTTTCTTCTGCGCGATCCACACATTGATCTGCCGTTCCAGCACATCGAGCGGCAATGCTCCGGAATCAACCACCTGATCGTGGAACTCGCGTATGTCGAACTGGCTCCCAAGCTGTTCCTGCGCCCGAGCCCGCAACTCCAGGATCTTCAATTGCCCCATCTTGTACGAAAGCGCCTGCGCCGGCCAGGCGATATAGCGGTTGGTCTCAGCCTGCACATTCGGCTCGTCAATCGCCGAGTGATCGTGGAAATACTGCACCACCTGATCGCGCGTCCAGTGCTTGTAGTGCAAGCCGGTATCAACAACCAGTCGAATGGCGCGCAGCATCTCGTCTTCCAGGCGGCCAAAATCGTTATAGGGATCCTGATAAAACCCGACTTCCTTGCCCAGCCGCTCGGAATACAGCGCCCAACCTTCACCGTAAGCGCCGTACCAGCCGTGCTGACGGAACGGCGGCAGATCCTTAACTTCTTGCGCAATCGTTCCCTGCAGATGATGGCCCGGCACGCCTTCGTGATACGCCGTCGATTCAATGCTGATTACCGTGCGCTTTTCCGGCTCGCTGGTGTTGACCTCGACATGCCCGGGTCGCGAGCCGTCCGGCGTACCGGGCTGGTACTGCGCTCCAGGAGCATCTTTCTCGCGGTACGGTTCTACGGGCATCACGATCAGGTCGGCCTTTGGCAGCTTTCCGAACAGCTTGGGCAGCTCAGGTTTCATCTGATTGATGTACTTGCGATACAGCTCCAGAATCTGTTCGCGCGACTGCGCATACAACTTCGGGTTCGTCTTCACCGACTCGCGGAATGACTGCAGGTCCTTGAACCCCAGCTTGTTGGCGATGGCCAACTGCTGTTTCTCGATTTCTGCCACCTGCTGCAAGCCAATCTGATGGATTTGTTCCGGCGTCTTGTCGGTGGTTGTGGAGCGTCGCACGCGATAGGCGTAGATGGCGTCGCCATTAGGCAGTGACCAGACGCCGACTTCGGTTCGTCCCTTCGGAACATATTCATCTTTCACGAAGGTCCCGAGCTTCGCGTATGCGGGCAATACATCGTCTTTGATGGCGGCCAATCCGGCGGCCTTGAGGCGCGTCTTGTCAGCTTCGGAGAAGCTGGATGGGAACTTCTCAAAGGGCTGCGCGAATGGAGTCTTTTCAGGTGGCTCAGAAGCAATCGCGTTAATCTGGTCCACGACCTTTTCCAGCAGGAACTTCGGCGGCATCAGGCCGTTTGCCATGCCTTTGCGCATGTTGGCAGTCTCTTCGTCGAAGACGCGGGGCAACTGCTTCAGTCGCGCGATGTAATCGTCGTAATCTTTGACCGTCTGGAACGAGAGCACAGTCACCAACTGCGGCGCGTCTATGTGAATGCCGCTCATCTGGTTGATCGGCATTTGCCACAGCTTCAGGTCAGTCGCTTCAATGTCGTCTTTGAGATCGCGAATCTCCAGCTCACGGTTGAGCACGTCCTGATGCGGCAAACCCGCTGGAGCGATGGCCTCAAACCGCTTGAGGAACTCTTTCTCTTTCGCCTGCTGTTCGAGGATGGTTTTCTCCGACGAGCTGCCGAGCTGGTCGTTGTAGCGCTTGTCGCCGAGAATCGAGGCGTAAACCGGATTCTGCTGCATGTTCCATTCCCAAAGTTCGGCGATCAAGGCGTTGAGCTGCTGACGGCGCGCTTCAACGTCAGTTGGCGCAGCAAGCATCTGAACAGCATAGAACAGGCAAAGAGCTAGTGCGGCAAAGCGCATGCAAATCTCCTCTTGATCTCTACGATCGCGGATTCACAGCTGGCAAGTGCACAACGCCGGCAAGTCTTCTAAGAATACGCGAACCTGAGCGACTTCGTTCCGCCGCGCGACTTAGACGGTTTTTCCTGCGGCGCTGGTAATCGCAATCGGCGGCATTGGACGTTGTCAGCCAGTCGAATTCTGTTCGCTGAAAACCTCCCCCCGAAGTTTCGTGCGAAGAAAACATAATTGGTGACAAAGTTCTTATAAATATATGATTACAAATGGTTTATTTGATTTTCGAGCGTGATAATCTTGATAATCAAGATAATCACCATATGATAATCATGATAATCATGATAAGCAAGATAATCATGATAATCACCGAGGATTACGATATTGCCAAAACATGAGATAAAGCCGATCTTTGTCAGACTGACGGGAGCCGAAAGAAAGCGCATTCGGACCCTGGCCGTCAGCCAGGGTCTGACCATGCAGCAGGCCATTGTGCAAGCCTTCGAAGCCTGGGCCTCACAACTTCGTTTGCGAGCGAAGGGGAGTGCCTCCCCACGCGCTGCACCAGAAGGGTCACGTCTAATGGGCGGACGGCCGAAGAAACACCTCGAGCCCGAAGAAGCCTCGACAGGTACGCAAGTCCGGCGCCCGGCTGACGTGGAGTCTTCCGAGGAGGGGCCCTCCCTGGCTGAGGTCCCCGGCCTGGAAGCACTTACCGGAGACTGGCCCGGCGGAGCCGCGCAACTGGACTGGTCGAAGTGCCCGGAGGCCGAGAGCGTGCAAACGAAACGGGGAACCATCTGGGTGGCCGCCGGAACTCTGAAGCCGCTGGTTCAAATCTTCGATGCTGTTGCCAACGGCCACCCGCTAGCGGAGATCGCTGAGGTCTACGACCTCACGCTGCAACAACTTATGGCACTGCTGCAATTCGCCGCCGAAGGCGGGGCGGGCTCGAATTCAGAACGCTAGGGCGCTTTGGAACTGGTATGCGCGGAGATTTGGGTAGAGCGGCGCTTCAGCGCCGCGTCGAGCGGCCAAAAAGAATGAAATGCTTGCGCCGCTGAGGTCAGCAACCTCAGCGGCGCAAGCAAAATTCCTTGGTAACTGCAACCGCGGGCCTGAAGGCCCGCTCTACCCAGCCGACAAAACCCGCCCAGGCAGCTTGGCATCCCAGACACGCCGGGCTTTTTCCGCTTGGATTTCGGCGTACAAGCGATGCATAGTAGCTGGTTGGGTTCCGAGTTTGCTGAGCGGTGGATGGGCCTCGGACCCATCGGAGGCGATGCAAACGCGTTACTTGAATGCCCGTCCATGGCTTTGTGTCAGGGCACGGCTTCAGCCGTGCCGCAATGGATCGCCCCAGGAAATGGGCTGCAGCCCGGATCATTGGCGGTTCCGTTCGGCAAGACTAAAACAGGCTGCTGAAA
>Ga0335082_10008598_pt1 | contig 11095 bp, 11 predicted proteins | sample Lox_Sample_41_FD_206718 | JGI IMG/M metagenome (GOLD analysis project Ga0335082, IMG submission 206718) | Soil microbial communities from Loxahatchee National Wildlife Refuge, Florida, United States - Lox_Sample_4.1 | ecosystem: Environmental > Terrestrial > Soil > Wetlands | place: USA... | reverse complement strand
GATCGTCACGTGCTGCTGCTGGACGATGCCGTACCAGCGCGCCGCGTCGAAGTCGCCTTCGTCGACGATGCTGGTGAGGCCGTGCGTCAGCGGGGCGATGATGCCGTACGAGGTTCCGGTGACCCACCCCGGATCCGCCGTACACCAGAAGATGTCTTCGGGGTGGAAATCCAGCGCGTAGGTGCCCGTGACATGATGCGCCAACACCGCCTCATGCACGTGGACGGCGCCCTTCGGCTTTCCGGTCGTGCCGCTGGTGAAGTGGAGCAGCGCCATGTCCTCCGGGTCGGTCGGGGGAATCGCAAAGTCGTCGTCGGCGCTTTCCATGAGCGGGCCGAGCACATGCGTGCCGGCGGCGGCGCCGTCGATGAGCAGCACATGCTCAAGTAGCGGCAGGGCGGCGCGCCACTCGGCAATCTTGCGCCGGGCGTACAGCGCTGCTGTGGTCACCAGCACGCGCCCCTCGCCGAGGGCGAGGCGCTGCTGCAGCGGTTCGGGGCCGAAGGCGGAGAAGAGGGGGCAGACCACGCTGCCGTTCTTCAGCGCCCCGAGTGCCGCGATGTAGAGTTCAGGGACTCGACCGCTCAGAATGAAGACGGACTCGCCCTTGCCCACGTGCAGGCGGCGCAGCACATTGGCGAAGCGGTTGCTCAGTCGGCAGAGGTCCGCGTAGGTGAAATCGCGCACCTGGCCGTTCTTGCCGAGCCAGCGTAGCGCGAGGTGCGCCGCGCGCGCGCCGTGCGCATGGCGGTCAACCGCTTCGTGAGCGATGTTGAGCCCGGTCCCACCGGGCAGCCCGTCGAGCGACCGGCGCGCCGCGGCCCAGGAGAACTCCGCGCGTGTGCGCTCGTAGTCGACGAGATTGGGGACGACGGTCCACCCACTGCGCGGTTTCGGAAGCGGTTGCCAGCGCATCGAACGATTCGTCCCACGGGGAAGCGCGTGTCCGTTTACAATGGTCACGACCGACCCGTGGCCCGTGCGCTGCGGGGAGGTGCACGGCGCGAGTTTCGCACGCGCCGCGGCGCCCCTAATGCGCGAGCAGGGACAGTCAAGACGGAACAAGGCGCCGTGCGGACCACTCGTTCGGCCACGCTGCCCATCACGACGTGCGAGAGACCGGTGCGGCCGTGGGTCGACAGGATGATCAGATCGGCCTTGAGCTTCTTCGCCGTCTCAACGATGACTTGGGGGGCCGCGCCCAGGCTGATCAGGCCGCGGGCCGCCACTCGTCGCTTGCGGAGTGCGCCCGTGAGCCGGGAGAGCCGCGTGCGAGCGGCTCGCTCGATCTCGTCATACACACTCCCGAGATCATAGCCGACGCCGTACAGCTCTCCCGCCACCGGATAGTACACAGGCTCGACGACATGGAGCACGATGAGCTCCGACCGGCGCTGCCGTGCGAAGTCGATCGCATAGTCGAGGGCCTGCAGCGACGGGTCGGAGAAATCCACGGGTACGAGGATGCGTTTGATCATCCAGCAGCGTCCCGGGTGCGCAGCGCGCCTCCGCACCCTCTCAGGCCGTCCGTTGTTACGACGCCTTCACCTCGATCTTCTTGCTCTTCGCGGCCTCCGCGGTCTTGGGAAGCATGACCGTCAGCACCCCCTTTTTGAAGGACGCGGTCGCTTTGTCGGCGTCGACTTCGCACGGCAGTGAGAAACTCCGGCGAAACGCCCCGTACGACCGCTCCATGCGATACTGCTCCTTGCCTTTTTCCTCTTTCTCCTCGCGCTTCTCTCCTTTGATCGTAATCGCATCGCGGCTCAGAGAGACCTCGACATCCTTTTCTTCGACCCCGGGGAGCTCGGCGGTGATCCGAACCTCTTTGTCGGTCTCCGCGACATCGACCCGCGGCTCGAAGCTCTCGAGGGCCCGCCCGCTGCCAGTGGCGCCGAAGAAGCCGTCGAACAGCGCATCCATCTCGCGGCGCAGCGCGAGGAACGGATCGCGCTCCGCAACCGCGCGCTCTCGTCTCCACGGCAACATACTCTTGATCTCCATGTCTCCTCCTTTTTCGCCCAAGTGGGCTATCTGTTTTGTTCTAGCCAAAAGCCAAAGTAGTGTCAGGGAATGTGTTGCCGAGTCCGCTGCGATCCGCGGGGTAGTCTCTTCGCAGATCGGCGAACCACAATGATATCGGCGGTCACCGCACTTGGATGGAGGCCAGGTACTCGGTGAGGAGCTGCACCTTTCCGCGGACGAGCGCGTCCGGCTGCGCCGATGCGTTCTGCTCGCTGAAAACCTCTCCCCACACCGGCATCTCGGAACTGCCATGTGCGGCGACTGGCTGGCGACCATCGATGACGTCCTTGACATGCAAGGCGGGGAATTTTCCCCCGTGCCGCTTGGCCAGCTCTGTCAGATCGGCCGGCTTGGGGCGCATCGCGCCCGAGACGATGCCGTCGCCTTTGCCGTCCGTCCCGTGACACGCACTGCAGTACCTGAGATACGCCGCGCGACCCGGACTTGTCTCGTCGCCATTGGCACGCGCTCGGATGAACAACATCCCGGCGCCCACCGTCAGAAGAAGAAGCGCGTGCCGCATCGCGATGGGTGCTGATCAGTTCAGTTCGTTTGAATCGAACGCAAGTAGTCGACCAGGAGCTGTATTTGCGAGCGACTGTGCGCCTCGGGGACTTCTTGCGCTTGCTCCCGGCTGAATACCTGGCCCCATACCGGCATCGTGGCGCTGCCGTGCGCCGCAACGGACTTCCGGCCATCGATGATGTCCTTCACCTGAGCGGATGGGAACGTCCCACCGTGCTGCTTGGCGAGCTGAGTGAGATTCGACGGTTTCGGCCGCATGGTTCGTGCGGCCTCGCCATTGCCCCTTCCATCGACCCCATGGCACGAACTGCAGTACTTGAAGTAGGCCTCGCGGCCCGGATTGCCGTCGCTGGCGTCCATGCGTCGTACCAGTAGGGCGCCCGCAAGCAAGAGCCCGCAGATGAAGGCCCTAGACTTCATTGCCGCCGTCCGAGTGGACGGGTGGCGAAGGCCGGCAGTACCGGTCCGGCTAGAGGGCCCTTGGGAGTGCCTATCGCACTGTCACTACCAGACGATGGCGAGTTCGGCTGCTCGGATGACACGGAGCGCTGGTCCCCGCGCTTCGCCAGCCTCCCCTCCAATCCCCTCCAGGTTGCTCGGCGCATCTCAGACAGCATGACTCGCATCGTCGAGCAACGCACGTGCCGCGCCGAGCGACGTATGATTCGATGGCCACGACTCGGAGATCGTACGGGTTCCGGAATCCACCCTCAGGTTCGTTTCTCGGCGATGAGAAACATCCGACGAACCCCAAGGATGAAATCTGAGCGACAAATCTTTACGCGTCCCCAAGTGTCAGCTACGGTCGTTCGCCGGTGATGCGGTGGCTCCTCCGCAACCAACCAGCGTGGCTGACGCCCTCCTGACCCTCGGGTTGCACGAAGCCCGGTGGCAGGCGGTGCTCGACAGCGCCCAGGATGCGATCATCAGCATCGACCACCACGGACGGTCACGCTGTTCAACCGCGCCGCGGAGCGGGCGTTTGGCTATCGGGCGGACGAAGTCCTGGGTCGCAATGTCGTCATGCTCATGCCTGCCCCGTATCGCGACGAGCACGCCGAGTACGTGGCGCGCTACGAACGCACCGGCACAGCCCACGCGATCGGTCGGATTCGTGATGTCCAGGCGCTGCGCAAGAACGGCGAGGTGTTTCCGATCGAGCTGTCCGTCTCCGAGGCCAGCTCGGGAGACGCGCGCATCTACACCGCCATCATCCGCGATGTGAGCGAACGCGTGCGCACCGAGGCGCAGCTCCACCGGACCGGGGGTCCCTCCCGACATTGACATCTTTAGGCTCTTCGAGACCACCATACTCCGCGACCTCTGGTTTCTGCTCGCGTCCAGCCGTGCGATCGACCTCGTTCTCGAGTTGCCCGCGCTAGCACATGGTTCTGCATGCCGATCAGCAGAATGCGATCGAGGCCATTGATCGCGGACCCGGCTTGGGCCGGCCCCGATATCGGCCAAACGCTCACGCTGCTGGGCCGCGCGCTGCAGCTCGTGGCATTCTGCGGAAGAAAAAAGTGAGCCGTGTTGGATTCGAACCAACGACCCTCTGCTTAAAAGGCAGATGCTCTGCCACCTGAGCTAACGGCTCGTACGGTGCGCGGTACCACAGACGGCGCGGGGGTGCCAGGCGCCTCGGCGCGGGTCAGGCAGACGCAGTCTTGCGCCGGTCATGTCGCGAGCAGCGCGAGGGCGATGGCAACCGGTCGAGGTCGTCACGCGTGCTCGCGCGCCGACGGTGACGATCGGCCCCCATCGCCGCAACCGGCATTGGCAAGGGTCGCGCCTATGGCGCCGCGACCTCGCCCAATAGGGGAAGCATCGCATCGTCCAGGTCCTGGCGCGTGACGGACCGGTCGATCTTGGCGCGGACGACGCCCTTCCGATCGATGATCACGGTGACGGGGAGGCCGTTGGGTCTGCCGAAGCCGTTGGTCGTCGCGTCGCTCAGCATCGCGGCGGGAAAGGCGAACGATTGCGCGGCCGTCAGCACGTCGGCGCGATCGCGCGCGCGGTCGGCGCTCAAGCCGAGGATCGCGACTCCCTGGTCGCGGTGCTGACGGTAGAAGGCGTCGAGCACGGGCAGCTCCTCGCGGCACGGCGGACACCAGGTTGCCCAGAAGCTCACCACGACGATCGTGCCGCGGCTGGCGCTCAACTCGAAGGGCTGGCCGTCGAGCAGCTTGACGACCAACGCCGGGGCAGGCTGACCGACCTCCACGGCGACGGCAGGGACGGACGCGAAGCCTCCCAGCCCCACTGCGGCAGCCGCGAACGCGGCGACGAGAGACCGTGTGCGCATGGCCGTTCCGCTCAGAAGGCGTAGCTCAAGATGGTGCTCACCTGCACCGGGGCGATGATCTGATTGCCGTTCACGTTCACATAGAGGGGGAACGTGACGGCCGCGTACAGCCTGAAGCCGCCGACGCGGGTCTCGATAGCGGGCCCGATGAGCATTCGACCGTAGCCGGTATTGTCAGGATCGGCCTCCGCCCCGCTGTCCGACGCGCGAAAGGTGCCCTTGAAGACGAGAAACGGAGCGAGCTCGTCGAGGAAGCCGAGCGGGCCGAAGTCGTAGAAGGCGCTCATCGCCCCATCGAATTCCCAACCGGGACGGTAGTTGTCCTGGATGAGCAGCGGAATGTCGAAGTTGACCTGCCCGTACCAGCCGACCGAACGCTCGTTGAACATCAGACCGGGAATGGTGCCGACGTGGTACCCGGCGAGGGTGAGATCCGTGCTGCCGGTTCCGATCTGCGTGTCGCGATCCACGTGGGTGAAGCCGAACCATCCGCTCGGCAGCTTGGCGCCCCACAGCAGGCCCGTCGACATGTCCTCGGAGAAGCCCGTGTACATGCCCCAGACGCGAATGTCGCCGATCGAGTTCCAGGAGAACCCCTCGACCTGTCCATTGTCCTGCGTGCCTTTGAAGAACCGCTGCACATAGGGGACCTCCAGCATGCCCCCCCAGCTCCGGTTGAACATGTACTGCGCGCCCATCGTGATGAAGTTCGTCCGCAGTTCCTTGTCGTCGTTCTGCGAGCCGGGCGCGCTCGACGTCCCGGACCAGTTCTGGTTCTGATCCTGGAAATCGTATTCCAACCATACCTGGGCGCCGGCCCCGGCGGGGAAGAGCGAGGGCGTGCCGACTTCGAAGACCCCGCACCCGCAGGCGCACGGCCAGGCCCGGCTGGGCACCAGCACCGCGCACACGATGGCGGCGAGCAGCGCCGCTCGCGCGCACCGCTTCCGCGCCGCCTGCGCGGCGACGCGCTCGGCATGGATCTCCGGGCCGGTACCGCGCGAAGAATGCCCAAGATGTGCTGGCCTCTTCGGCCAAGTGCGGAGATGACAACTCTCGCTGATCGAGCTTCGATGCCGCGAACATCCGTAGCGCGCCACACGCTGCCGTGCTGGACGCCAGCCACGGACGCAGGCCCGCCGCCATGCAGGGAACCTCGGCATGAGGTCTGTCTCCTTCGGTGATTGGGGGCAGGACACAGCGACGGCGGACGCACCGCGCCTGGTCCGCCAGGGCGAGCGGCGCCGCGTATGCCCAGCTCCGCACCGTGCACGGGCACGGTGCAGGGACTCACAAGGAGCTTGCTAGAGGGAGCGAATCGGCGGCGGGGACTCGGGGGGATCGGGAGTGCGGGCGTGCAGCGGCGCTCCCGGCACGCGGCGATAGAGCGCCGCCGCCGGTGACGCGAACGCGGTGGGAGCGCAGAGGACGGCGGGACCCGGGGCGACGCTCGGCAGCTGCGATCCGGTACGGCACCCGGCTCGGCCGATGCCCGGGCACTGCCTCCCGCGTCCGGCGCCGAAACCGGCGGCGGTTCCGGCCGCGCCGTGGCAACCCAATCTGCCCTGCGCGTGCATCGGGCAGTCGGGAGGGCAGTGATCGCAGGTGCCCTGGAACCATGCCGGCAACGGGGCCGCGATGATCGACGCGACCAGCAACGCCGCGATCCGGGCCCGCACGACGCGCATACCGGTCACACGCTAGGTGCGCTGCGGAGTCAAGTCAACGCGGCGCGGCGCGAACGGCCGTCTCGTCGACGCTCCGGTTGCCGAGCGAACGCCGCGGACGCGGGGCCACGCCCCGGAGGGCGAGCGTGCCGGGGACGGCCTCGGCGCGGGTCAGGAGATGAGGTTGCCGCCGGTGACGCGCATGGCGAGGAGCGCGAGGCGGTGCACGAGGGTGAGGCGCGGATCCTTGTCGTAGGGCACGGCGCCAATGCGGGTCTTGCGGCGCGAGAGGTCGTCGATGAGGGCGCGCTCGATCGGCAGCTTGTTGAGCTGGACGAGCGCGTCGCGGACGAGGAAGAAGCCGTCGCGCTGCGGCGCGGCGAGCGCGGCGTCGAGGCGCGGGTCGTCGGTGAGGTCGTAGTACTGGATCAGCGGCAGGTTGACACCGGAGAAGGCGGGCAGCTTGATCCACGACCAGGAGCGGCCGTTGATCTCGAGCAGCTTGTACTGGTCGTCGCGCGCGTCGTACTTGAACTCGACCTGGCTGATGCCGTGGAAGCGCGCGGCCTCGAGCAGCGCGCACGCCTGCGTGACGACGACCTCCGGGACGCTGAGGGTCTCGGCGATGCTGGCGTCGCCGTGGGTGTACGGATACTGCGACAGCTTGCGGCCGGTGTAGGCACGCAGCACGCGGCCCTGACGGTTGGCGTAGGCGCCCACCGTGTAGAGCGTGGTCGGGTCGCCGGGGATGTTCTCGGCGAGCTGGAACTCGCGTCCGGCGTGGTCGCGCTCGAGCTCGGCGAGGAAGGCGTCGAGGCCCGCGGCGTCGTCGACGACGCGCAGCCGGAAGGCACGGCCGCCGACCGCCTCGGTGCGCGACGACGGCTTGATGATGAGCGGAAACCGGTAGCCGCTCAGGTCGGGCCGCTCGCCGGCGTGGAAGCGGAGCGAGCGCGGGATCGGCACGCCGGCGCGCCGCGCCAGCTCGTACTGCCAGTTCTTGGCGAAGATGTCGGCGCCGATGTGCGGCGCCGCGGGCACGTGGTAGCGCGCGGCGAGGCGGTCCTGCGCGAGCAGGATCGCCTCGAGGTCGATGTCGATGGCCGGGAAGAGCACGCCCATGCCGTCGAACCGACCGGCGATGCGCAGCAGACAGTCGGTGACGGTCTCCCCCGCGCTGGGATCGTACGTGAAGCGCTGCTTCGGAAAGCGCGAGAAGCGCCCGAGCAGCGGCGGCCAGGTGCGCCCGACCGTGACGATGTCGACCCCGCCGAGGCTGAGCGCGTGGATGATGCCGACGCCCGCGGTGCCCGGGTTCAGCACCACGGCCGGACTGCGCAGAGGCATGGGGCTATGGGGCTATGGGGTTAGGGGTTAGGGGTTAGGGGTTAGGGGTTAGGGGGTTCAGGGGGCAAGGGCGGAAGATCGGTTCTGACCCCTTGAAACCTTAACCCCGTAACCCCTTAATCCCCTAGCCTCTCTAAGAGCCCTTCGCGCCATTGCGCGCCAGCATCGTGTCGGCGCGCAGGCCCTGGCGCATGGTCTCGAGCGCGATGACCTCGCCGGGCGGGATGTTGCCGAGATTGACGTTGGGCCCGAAGTGCTTGATCAGCCACACCTGCTGGGCCTTCTGCGGCGCCTCGAACATCAGGCGCGAGGTGTCGATCTGGATCTCGATCTCCTCGATCAGACCGGTGCGGATCTCGCCGCTGCCGCGGTAGAGGCCGACGGTGCCCGACTCGCGCCCCTCGGTGATGACCTTCCAGGCGCCGGCTTCGAGCTCTTCCTTGATCTGCTTCACCCAGCGGTACGGCGCGACGACCACGGTCTCGTCCTTGCTGCCGACCTCCGACAGGACCTTGAAGTGCTTCGCCAGGCGCTCGATGTGGCGCAGCTTCTCGGCGGCGGGCAGCTCGATGACGCCGTCGGAGACCTCGATCAGGCGGATGCCGCGGTCGGTCAGATAGGCGACGTAGTCGTCGACCTTGCCGCGCCGCAGCGCCAGCTCGAACAGGCTGCCGCCGCAGTAGACGTCGATGCCGCGCCGCGCGCACAGGTCGATCTTGGCCTCGAGGTTCTCGGTCACCACCGAGGTGCCCCAGCCGAACTTGATGATGTCGACGTAGGGCGCGGCCACCTCGAGCAGGCCCTCGACGTCGGCCACCGACATCCCCTTGTCGAGGATGTGGGTCAGCCCGGCTTCGCGCGGTTTGGCGGTGCGGGTCGGATCCTGGAACAGTTCCTGAAGACGGTTCGAGTATTGCACGGCGCCCCCAAAGCCAATTGCAACGCTACCACCCGTTTCTCCGTTAAACAAAGCCCTTTTCGGGTGGTCGGTGGGGCGGTTTCACCACGCGGCCTTGGTGGGAACGGCCTTCTCAAACCCAGAGGTCACAGAGGGCGCACTGCGTTCGAAAAGGCCGTTCCCACCAAGGCCGCGTGGCGAAACTGCCCCTCTACTTCGCCTTGGCCCGGTGCTATGGGAGCGCCGAACATGCGCTACCCGGTCCTGCTCTTCGACCTCTTCCGGACCATCCTGATGTTCACCCCGCAGGCGCCCACCGGACAGGTCCGGGAGGCCGGATGGCGCGCCGCCATGGGAGCCCTGCGCGGCCGCGCCGCGCCGCTGCTCGGCGGCATCGAGTTCGATTTCTTCCTCGACGCGCTCTACGACGTGAGCGTTGCCATCGCCAAGGCGCGACCCCCCGAGCACCTCGAGGTGCCGATCGAGGAGCGCTACACGCGCGCCCTGGCGCGACTCGGCTGCGAGGGGCCGGCAGCGGCGGAGACCGCGGCCGGGCTCGCCCGCCTGCAGCTCGACGCGCAGGCCGCCAACACCGAGCTGCCGCCGGCGCACGCCACCCTGCTGCGCGAGCTGGCCGGCCGCCACCGCCTCGCGGTGGTGTCGAACTTCGATCACAGCGCCACCGCCCACGCCCTGCTCGCCCGCCACGGGCTCGACCGCATCCTCACCACCGCGGTGATCTCGATCGACCTCGGCCGCCGCAAGCCGCACCCGGCGATCTTCCGGGAAGCGCTGCGCCGGCTCGACGCCAGCGCGGAGTCGGCGCTGTTCGTCGGCGACAGCCTCGACGACGACATCGCCGGCGCGCGCTCGGCGGGGATCGACGGGGCGTGGGTCAACTGGAGCGGCGCGGCGCTGCCCGCCGAGGCGGTGCCACCGACGTTCGTGTTGCGGTCGCTGACCGAGCTGCGCGGGGTGCTGCAATGAGAATGCGGCACGAGGTACGCCGTCGGGCCGGCTGTGCGGGCCGAAATGCGCGTCACATCCCCGCCACGGACGTTGGCGTCGCGGACGGCGCGAACAACATGCGACGCGGGTTTGCCGATGTCGCGGACGGCATCGCCAACAGGCGACGCGGGTTTCGGCCGGCACAGCCGGCCCTACGCATGTCGGTTTCGCGAACGCGCCGCGGTGTGTGGCCATGACGCAGCGGCGGGTGGTCGCGTTCGACGTGGGGGCGCATGCGGCGCGGCTGGCGGAATTGACCCGCGATCTGCCGGTCGAGATCCGCCATGTGGCGTTCGCGCTGCCGTGGGAGGAGATCGCGGCGCGGCGCGCCGGGCGCTTCGCGACCGGCACCGAGGCGACGCCCGAGGCGGCGGCGGCGCTGCGCGATGCCGACGCGGTGCTCGGCTTCGGCCTGCCGCTGCGCACCGCGGCGCTGGCGCCGGCGCTGCGCTGGGTGGAAACGCCGGCGACCGGCTTCGACCAGCTGAACGGCACCGGCGTGCTCGAGCGCCGCGACATCGCGGTGACGACGATCGGCGGCCTGTTCGCGCCGTGGGTGGCCGAGCACGTCTTTGCGCTGCTGCTCGGCCTGTGGCGCCAGATCGACCGCTTCGCCGCCGCGCAGGCGCGCCGCGAATGGACCGGACGCGGCGTCGAGGTGCGCGAGCTGCGCGGCGCGACCATGGCGATCGTCGGCCTCGGCAACATCGGGCAGGCGGTGGCGCGCGCGGCGTCGGCGTTCGGCATGCGCGTGATCGGCACGCGCCAGCGCGTCGGCGACGTGCCGCCGGGCGTCGAGCGCGTCTACCCGCGCGCCGAGTTGCACGCCATGCTCGGCGAGGCCGACGTCGTCGTGCTCGCCGTCGCCGGCACGCCGGAGACGGTGCGGATGATCGGTGCCGCCGAGCTCGCCGCGATGCGGCGCGACGCCGTGCTGATCAACGTCGCGCGCGGCATCGTGGTCGACGAGGCGGCGCTCGCCGAGGCGCTGGCGGCCGGCCACATCGGCGGCGCCGGGCTGGACGTGTTCGTGCAGGAGCCGCTGCCGGCGGACAGCCCGCTGTGGACCCTGCCCAACGTGCTCATCACCCCGCACATCGCCGTGAACGTCCCGTCGAAGCTGCGTCGGTGCGTCGAGCATTTCGCCGAGAACCTGCGGCGGTTCTGCGCCGGGGAGCCGTTGCGCGATCCGATCGCCCCGTAGCGGCAGGCCTCCGTGCCTGCCGGGCGCGCTGAGCGCGCCGGCGGCGGGAATTGGGCGGGCACGGGCGCGCCACGGCGCGCCCCAACGGCATGCCGTGAACCGTTCGCCCTGAG
>Ga0335082_10008597_pt1 | contig 11095 bp, 8 predicted proteins | sample Lox_Sample_41_FD_206718 | JGI IMG/M metagenome (GOLD analysis project Ga0335082, IMG submission 206718) | Soil microbial communities from Loxahatchee National Wildlife Refuge, Florida, United States - Lox_Sample_4.1 | ecosystem: Environmental > Terrestrial > Soil > Wetlands | place: USA: Florida... | reverse complement strand
CCGCGCGATGAGCAGGCGGCCGACGCTGCGCTTGGACACGCCGCGCGCGGCGCCGCCACCGCGACGGTGCTGCGCGCCTGGACGCCGTACATCCTGCTGGTGTTCTTCGTGCTGCTGTGGGGTTATGCCCCATTCAAGGCATTGCTCGACACGTCCAGCGTCGGGCTGCTGTGGCATGGTCTTGATGGACAGATCCAGCGCCTGCCGCCCGCGGTCGCCAAGCCCGGCCCGTACGCGGCGAAGTTCAACCTGAACCTGCTTTCGGCCTCCGGTACCGCGGTGCTGTTCGCCTACCTGTGCGCGGCGCTCGCCCTGCGGGTACCACTCGGGCGCACGCTTGCGATCGTCGCACAGACAGCGCGCGAGCTGTCGCTCTCGATCCTCACCATGGCGCTGGTGCTGGCGCTCGCCTATCTCATGAACTACTCCGGCGCGACCGCGACGCTCGGACTTGCCTTCGCGGCCACCGGCGTCGCCTTCCCGTTCTTCAGCGCCTACCTGGGGTGGCTCGGTACCTTCCTCACCGGCAGTGATACCTCCACCAACGCGCTGTTCGGGAACCTGCAGGTGGTGACCGCCAACCGCCTCGACCTCTCGCCCGCGCTGCTGGCGGCGTCGAACTCGAGCGGCGGCGTCATGGGCAAGATGATCAGCCTGCAGAGCATCTCGGTGGCCGCGGCAGCCACCGGCATGGCGGCGCAGGAGGAGTCGAAGCTGTTTCGCTTCACGCTCAAGCACAGCCTCCTGCTGGCCGGCATCGTCGGCCTGATCGTGCTGGCGTATGCCTACCTCGTGCCGGCCTGGAGCGTGTGAGCGGCGGAGCTATTTCAGGGCCAGTTCGACCTTGACGCGCTCGCCGGCGGCCGGCTTGGCCGCCGCGGCCACGATGAAGACCCGGGCGGCTTCGACCTGCCCGTCGGCGACCAGTGCGCCCTGGATCGCCTGGGCGCGCGCCTTGCCGAGGGCCTCCAGGTCCGCGTCCGAGACTTCGTTCTTGGCGCGCAGCGCCGCGCTCAGCGCGTCGATGGCCTGATCGTAGGGCGGCGCCTCCTTGCGCTTGGCCTGCTCGACCGCCTGCGCCGATTCGGGCAGCGGGCTGTCCTTGCCGAGCACTGCGCGGTACTGCTCGAGCAGCAGCTTGTAGTGCTTCTCCGGATCCGCCAGCGTCTCCTCGAGCGCGGTCTGCGGATGCCGCCGGCCCTGGCGGGTGTCCGCGATGCGCGCCGCCAGCGCCTCATCGAGCTTCGCATTGGCGAGCTGCGGCGCGTCAGTGTCCCTGGAGTAGACGATGGGCACGTCGAGCTTGAGTTGCGGCCGCTCCTTCAGTGACTTGGCTACCGCGCCGAGCTGCTCCTTCGCCGCCGGCTCCAGCTCGGCGCTCCCGGGCGCAAACTCCACCACGTTCATGTGCTCGCCGCCGCCGAACATGTGCCCGAGCAATGCGAAGGGCGCGGTCGCCACCTTGACGATCAGGTTGACGAAGGCCTTCCAGATGAGCGGACCCACGCGGAACGTCGGGTCGTCGATCGAGCCGCTCATCGGCAGGTCGATGTCGATGACGCCGTTGCGGTCCTTCAGCAGTGCCACCGCGAGCTTGATGGGCGCGTGAATGGCGTCGGGACTCTCCACGCGGTCACCCAGTTCGAGCTGGTCGACAACGAAATGCTGCTTGGCATCGAGCTTGCGGTTGTCGATCTTGTAGGAGACGTCGACCGAGAGCTTGCCCTTGTCGATCTTGTAGCCGACGAAATGCCCCGAGTAGGGATTGACGATGGTCAGGTCGATGTCCTTGTAGCTCATCGTGATGTCGGTATAGAGCGCCGCGGACAGTACGTTGAGCTCACCGCCGATGTGGGCGGGCGAGTAGCGCTCGATCTTGCCGCTCAGGTCCACCTTGGCGCGCGAATGCGGGTCGCTGGAGAGTCCCGTGATCGCGCCATTGAGCGTCTGGATCCCGACCGAGAAGCTCGGCTTGATCCACAGGTCCGTGTAATCGAGCGTGGCGTTGACGAAGCGGATGGCGCCGATGGACAGGGGCCACGGCGTCAGGGGCTTCGGCGGGGTGGCCCTGGGCGGCGGCGCCTCAGCTTTGCCCGTGCGCTGCGCCCCTGGTGCCGGCTTTGCAGGTGCGGGGGCGGCGGTGCTCGTCGTCGGTTCTTGCGCCACCGGGGTCGCCGCGGGCTTGCTGCCCGCGGGGCGCAGGATCTCGCCGACGTTGGTGGTGCGGTCGGGAAAGATGATCATGCGCGCAAACGGCTGCACCAGCGTCACGCTCTTGATGCGCAGGCTCTGCGGCCGCGAGCGGTAGCTGGCATCCTCGACCTTGAGCTCCTTCCACGTGACGAAGTCACGCCGGTTCTTGTCGTCGACCGTCCTCAGGTCCGAGATGCGCGTGCTGCCCTTGATCTGCAGCGTGCCATCGGCTGCGTGCTCCAGATCCACGTGCGCGCCGAGTGCTCCCTTGGCGAGCGTCATCGAGGTGTAGCGCGACAGGTAGGGCTGGATGAGGGGCAAGCCGAGCGCGGCCAGATCCGCATGCAGGCTGAGCGCGCCGGTCTGCGGAGTCACTTTGCCCTTGGCGGTGAGCTTGCCGGTCCCGTTGATGCTCGAGTCCAGGGCCACATCGAGCACGGCGTCCGGGCGCGTGTTGAATCCGGCCACCTGCAGATTCAGCGGAGCGATGCTGACGGCGAGCGCCGGCTTCACCTGCCGGTCCTCGAATGCAATCTTCAACGCCTCGATGGAAATCTGCGGCACGGCGACCGACCAGGCCGCCTGGTTGCCGCCGCTCGTCTGCGCCTTTACCGGCGCACGCGCGGGCGGGGCAGCCTCGGCCGCAGCGTCGGCCGCGGGCGCACGGCCGGCCAGGTCCAGCAGGTTCAGGCGCCCCTGCTCATCGAGCCAGACCTTGATGTCCCCACCGCTGAGGGCCACCTTGGCGACGTCGACGGAATGCCGGCCGAGATCGACGCGCGTGTCATCCACGGAAATCTTGGCAACCCTGACGTAGTCGCCGCCGCCGCCCTTGGGCCTGACTCCCAGCTCGGTCACGGTGGCATTCGCGAGGCCGAGGTGTGCCTGCAACGGGCCGGCGCCGCTGTTGAGCTCATAGTCTCCCCTCAGGCCGAGCATGCCCGCAGCAAGCTCGCAGGGCATCAGCTCACGCAGGTACTCCCACAGCGTGTGCACGCGCACGTCGGCGAACTCGAACTGGCCGCGCGAGGCGAACGGCGTCAGCTGCAACGTGCCGTTCCAGTTGAAGCGCCCGCCCTGCTCCAGGGTGGCGTTGAGCGTGTAGGCGCCCCCGCGGTTGCCCACGGTGCTGAAGTCGCGCAGCTCAAACCCGATGGGCTTCAGTTCGGCGCTGAAGGCACGCGTCTCATCGGCAAAGGCCGCGGCGCCACCGGTGACCGCGAAGCGCCCGATGTACAGGCGCATCGGCTTGGATTCCCGCGGCGGCGGTTGCTTGCGCGGCTCCTCCGGGAAGCCCTTGCCCAGATCTGCCAGGTTGAGCGCGCCGTCCTTGCGGATGACGGCGCGCACGAACGGCCGCTCGAGCAGGATCACCTTGAAGCTCGGGCCCAGCCGCCACAGCGACGCCAGCTGCAGGTCCACGTGAAGGTGCGCGAAAGCCAGCAGCGGGCGGCCATCCGCATCGGGAAGCGACAGATCGCTGACGTCCAGCTTCAGCGTGAAAGGGTTGAAGCGGATCTCGCCGAGCTGCAGGGTGCGCCCGTAATGCTGCCGGACGAAATCGACCGCGGCCTTGCGCCCGAAATGCGGCACCGCCCAGAACCCCGCCAGGGCGTAAGCCGCGACCAACACCAGCACGACTGCGAGCGCGATGAGGTAGCGACGGTAACGGGCCATGGCCTGCGGTCCGCTCTTCTTCTAGGCGGCAGTTATCGTAGAGCATCGCCGTCGCAGCCACCATGGCCCCAGGGGCGTACGATGCGCCGCCGCAAGGCAGCGCAGCGCCGGCGCCGGATAAACGCAGCCGGCGGCCTGGCGCGCCAGGCCGCCGGCGGGCTAGGTCTCAGCCATCGCCGTGATGATGGCCATGGTCATCGTGATGGCCGTGATCGTCGTGCGCGTGATAGCCGGGGTCGTACTCTGCCGACTTCACGAAGTACACCGGACGGTCGCAGGCATGGTACTCATGGCAGTGCTTGCTCCAGTGCTTCGCATGCCCCGGCGGCACGTGCAGGTAGATCGGCTGCGGCGCCGGTACGCCGACCACCACCGGTGCCGGCGCCACGAGCACGGGCTGCGCGTACACCACCGGCGGCGGCGGCCCGTTGCCCAGCACGACCTGCCCGTACACCCCGGGCACGACCTGGCCGGTAATCGTCGCATTGAAGCTGATGTTCTGCGCCTGCGCGCCCGAGGCGGACAGCAGGCCAAGCGCCATACCGAGCGCAATTTTCCCTGTGCGCATGATTTCTCCTCACAGTCCACACACCGCCGGCACTATGCCAAGCTGCACCGGGCCGCGCATGCCACGCGCCCGCCGCATGTGGGGAACTGTGACGCGGTGCGCGCTTTTTCAGGCGGGCTGGATCAGCGTGGCATCGTTCGGCAGGCGCGGATTGTTCACGCGTGCGCTGACGCGGTGCGCCGTCATGTGCCCGCTGACGTAGGGCTTCAGCGCTGCGCGTGCGCTGCTCACGCTGCCCTGAAGCCACGCCTCCTCGTCGGCTGCCGCGAGTATCGCCGGCATACGCGGCTTGCCGTTGTGGACCTCGGCCAGTAGCTCATTGGCGGGCACCGTAATGAGCGTACAGCTGTGCACCATGGTGCCGTCGGCGCGGCGCGAGCGCTCCCAGAGGCCAGCGACCCCGAACACCTCGCGCTCGGTGAGACGCAGGAAGTACGGCACGCGCGAGCCGTCCGCATTGAGGTGTGGCTCATAGAAGCCCGCCATTGCAAAGATACAGCGTTGCGCGCGCCGCCAGGGATCGCGATACGCGGGCGCGGACTCGAGCCGCTCGGCGGTCGCGTTGATGGTGGAAGCCTTGAGCGGCACTCCGTGCGCCCACCAGGGAATCAGCCCCCAGCGCATCATGGCGGCGGCGCGCCGCTGCGCCTCGGCCACCACCACCGGCACGGACTCGGTCGGCAGCACGCGGTAGCTCAACGGGTAGTCCCAGTGACCACGCTGGATGGCGAGCGCACGCTCGGCCTTAGCGGCCTGCGCCAGGATGTACTTGCCGCACATTGCATCAACGCCACAGACAGTGCCTGACGGACTCTAGCACTGTGTGGACGGCCCTCCGCTGTGTAGCGACACTTGCGGCGTGCTGCCCTGGAACGCCATCGAGCGCCTGCGCGATCACTTCGGTGACTACGTACTCGTGCTCACCTGCCGCGCCTGTGGCCATCAGCAGGAACTGTCGCCCCAGCAGCTCCTGGCACGGTGTCGCCGCGGCTGGGATGAGCCCCTTGCCACCATCGTGAGCCGCCTGCGCTGCCGCTGCGGGAAAAAATCGGTGCGGGTGGAGCTCGGCTTCAATCGCAAGCCGCGCGGCTGGAACAAGCATCCCTCCTGAGCGCACCGCTGCCGCAAGCCGCGCCCAGACACGCGGGTGGGACGCTGGCGCTCCCCGGGAGGCACCTCTCAGGCGTGCCCGGCGGCAGCCATGCGCCGCTTCATCTCCTCGGGCGGGACGTCCTCGATGTGAGTGCCGAGCGTCCAGACATGGCCGAAGGGGTCCTCCAGAGTACCCATGCGATCGCCATAGAACTGGTCGGCCACCGCGCGCAGCGACCTGGCGCCGCAGCTCAATGCCTGCGCGAACACGCGGTCCACGTCCGGCAAGTACAGCAGCACGCTCACGCTCGTGCCGCCAAGCGCGCGTGGACCGCGATAACCCATCTCCGGATGCTCGTCCGCCAGCATGATGACCGAATCGCCAACACGGATTTCGGCGTGACCGATCCTGCCCTGCGCGGCGGGCATGCGCATGAGCTCGGTGGCGCCAAAGGCTTTGCAGTAGAACTCGATCGCCTGCGCGGCGCCATTGACGATCAGATAGGGAGTGACGGTGTGGTAGCCATCCGGAACCGGCTTCACGGCCATGGGGATCTCCTCGCGTGTGATCGAGCGAGCTTACTCCGCGCCGTGCGCGCTCGTAAGTGCGCGTGCCGGCTCTTGCGAGTCATCCAGTACCGCCTGCGCTGGAGCACTGGATGTGCGGCGCTGCCTGCGCCAGCGGTACAGCAGGCACAGCAGAGCGAGGTAGGGTAAGCCGAACACCAGCGTGAGCCGGAACGTCCCGGTGAAAGCCGTGGTCAAGAGCACGGCGCACATCAGCGCGCCGCCGAGGATGGTGGTGGCGGGATAACCGACCATGCGGAAGGTGTCCTTCTGAACGGAACGCACGCGGCGAAAGAAATAGTGCGTGACGAAGATCATGAGCCACGTGAACATCGCGCCGAAGGCCGATATGGACACCATGAGCAGATAGGCGCGCTCGGGCGAGACGACGCTGAGCACCGTGGCCGCACTGATACCGAGGCTCGACAGCAGCAGTGCCTGCAGCGGCACGCCGCGCGCGTTGAGCCTGCCGAAGCGGGCCGGTGCATCACCAGCGCGCGCCAGGCTGAACATCATGCGCGTGGTGATGTAGAGCTGGCTGTTCATCGCCGACAGCGCCGCGATGAGGATGACGAGATTGACGAGCGCCGCGGCGGCCGGCACGTTGAACGCGCGCATGACCTTCACGAACGGGCTCTCCTCGATGCCCGCGGCGCTCCAGGGAACGAGCGCGAGGATGAGGGCCAGGGTCAGCAGATAGAAGAGAATCAGGCGCAGCACTGTCGAGCGAAAGGCACTGCGAATCGCGCGCCTGGGATCCTGCGCCTCGCCGGCCGCCACCGCGATCATCTCGATGCTCAGGTAGCTGAACACCGCCACGATCACCGCGACCCAAGCGCCCCACCAGCCGTGCGGCAGGAAGCCGCCGTGCGCGGTGTAGTTGTCGAACCGGGGTTGCCTGCCATGCAGCACCAGAAACGAGGCGAGCGCGATGAACACCACGATCGCCACCACCTTGGTGGCCGAGAACCAGTACTCGACGGCACCGAACAGGCTGACGCTGCGCGCGTTGATCGCGATGAGGGCCGCGGAGAAGCTGCTGATCCAGATCCACCCCGGGAGGGTCGGAAACCAGTAGCGCATATAGAGGGCTACCGCGGTCACCTCGGTCCCGACCGCGAGCACGACGCCGGTCCAGTAGGCATAGCGCACCAGGAAGCCGGCGAGCGGTCCGAGGTAATACTCCGCGTAGGCGCCAAAAGAGCCGCTGGTTGGGTGGGCAATGCTCATCTCGGCCAGGCAACCCATGAGCAGCAGGGCGATGAGCGCCCCGATGCCGTAGCTCACGAGCACCGCCGGGCCGGCCAGGCTGATCGCGACGCCGCTACCCAGGAACAAGCCCGTGCCGATGGCGCCGCCGATGGCAATCATCGACATGCGCGCCGCGCTCAACCGCTGTCGCAGCCCGCGCTCGCGCTCTATGATGTGCTCGAAGCCTGCGTCGCCAGCCATGCACCCGCTCCGCCGTCCCGGGGCGTACTAATAGGCTGCGGATCCGCGGCTGTCCACCTCCCCTATCATCGAGGGATCGATCACATGCTGACCCAGCTGCGCTGCCTGCTCCCGTGCACCCTGCTGCTCGCGCCACTGGCCCTGGCGGCAAGCGGGCTCGAGTCACTCAGCAGCAAGGACGCCGCCGGCGGCCTGCGCGCCGCGCTCTCCCAGGGCATCGATACCGCGGTGGCGCAGCTCGGCGCGAAGAATGGCTTCCTCAATGACCCGAAGGTAGCGATCCCGCTGCCCCACCCGCTCGACAAGGCCGAGAGCACCCTGCGCATGATCGGCATGGGCGGCGAGGCAGACCAGCTCAAGGCGACCATGAATCACGCCGCCGAGCAGGCCGTCGCGCAGGCGACCCCGATCTTCAAGCACGCCCTGCAGCAGATGTCGGTGAGCGATGCCAAGGGCATCCTGACCGGCGGCGATGGCGCAGCGACGGCGTACTTCCGCAAGTCCACGAGCGCCGAGCTCACGGCCAAATTCAAGCCCGTGGTGGCACAGGAGACTGCCAAACTGGGCGTGACCTCGATGTACGACGAGTACGCGGGCAAGGCCGCACAGTTCGGCCTCGTGAGCACTCAGGATGCGAACCTCAACGACTACGTCACCGCCAAGGCGCTCGACGGACTCTACAGCCGCATCGCCGAGGAAGAGCATCTGATCCGCAAGGACCCGATGGGCCAGGCGAGCTCGCTGATCAAGAAGGTCTTCGGCGCGCTCTGAGGTCGGCCGCGCAATTGCGGGCCGCGCGCGGACTCTGGCACACTGCCCGCAGCGTGGCGGACCCGCTCGAAAATCAATGAACCTGCTGGTCCGCATCAACCTGGCCCTGACCGCGGCCTTCGCGCTCGCGGCCGCAGGCGTCGGCGCCACCTGCTACGCCGTGCTGCAGGCCAATGCGAAGCGCGAGGCACTGCGCGAGGCAGGGCTCATGATGGACAGCGCGCTGTCGATGCGCGCCTACACCTCGGAGGAAATCGTGCCGTTGCTGAACGGGCAGATGGCACACGAGTTCCTGCCGCAGAGCGTGCCCTCCTACGCCGCCACTCAGAACTTTCTCAAGCTGCGCGAGCACCACCCGCAGTACGCCTACCGCGAGGCCACGCTGAACCCGACCAACCTGCGCGACCGCGCCGCCGACTGGGAAGCGGACCTGGTGCAGCAGTTCCGCAACGAGCCGCATCAGTCCGAGATCGTCGGCGAGCGCGACACCGCGCTCGGGCGCGCGCTCTACCTCGCGCGCCCGATACGCGCCGAGTCACAGTGCCTGCCATGCCACAGCCTGCCCACCGAGGCACCCGCGACGCTGCTGGCGCGCTACGGCGGCAACAATGGCTTCGGCTGGCAGCCGCACGAGGTCGTCGGCGCGCAGATCGTCTCCGTACCGCTGGCCGCCGCCACCGCGAGCGCCGCGCGCATCTTCCGCGGCGTGATGCTCTCGATCACCGCCATTCTCGCCGCCGCGCTGGGGGTGGTGAACCTCGTGCTCTACTACGCCGTGGTACGTCCGGTGCGCCGCATGGCGCGGATCGCCGATGAGGTCAGTCTCGGCAACTTCGCGGTCGGCGAGTTTCCGGCGCGCGGCAGCAGCGAGCTGCTCGATCTGGCGCGCTCCTTCAACCGCATGCGCACCAGCCTGGTGAAGGCGCTGCGGATGCTGGGCGACTAGATGGCAGAGGTGTTCGTCAGCTACTCGGTGCCGGACCGGGAGTGCGCCTTCGAGCTGGTCACGCGCCTGGAGGCGCGCGGACTGAGCGCGTGGATCGCGCCGCGTGACGTGGCGCCGGCGGCAGAATGGGCCGAGCAGATCATCGATGCCATCGCCGCCGCGCGGCTCATGGTGCTGGTGTTCTCCGCGCACAGCAACAGCTCGCCGCAGGTGCGCCGCGAAGTCGAGCGCGCCGTGCACCGCCAGCTGCCCGTGCTGCCGTTCCGTCTCGAGGACGTCGTGCCCTCCAAGAGCCTGGAATACTTCCTAAGCTCGCAGCACTGGCTCGACGGCTTCCCGGCGCCGCGCGCGCCGCATTACGAGCGCCTCTGCGCGCACGTGCTGGCGCGCCTCCAGGAGCCGGGCGGCGCGCCGGCTGCAAGCGCGCCGCCCGGCCGCGTGGCCGCGACGCTGGCCGTGAGCGCCCAGCTGCTGCAGTCACTCGAGAAGCAGCTGGCGCAGCACATCGGCCCGCTCGCGCAGCACCTCGTCAAGCGCGCCGCGACGCGCGCACCGGACTGGGAAGCGCTGATCAGCAGCCTCGCGGCCGAAATCGACTCGCCCGTGGCGCGGGCGCAGTTCGTCAGCGCCTGCCGCACGTTACCGCGGCCCGCACCTTGAAGCGCGGCGCCACGCAGCCGCGCGAGGCGGCCGGCGCGGCCGGCCCCCTGCCACTGGTCATCGGCATCGTTGGCCACCGCCACCTCGAGCCCGCGCACCGCCCCTTGTACGAGGCGCGCATCCGTGAGCTGTTCGAGTATCTGCGCGCCCGCTACCCGGCCACGCCACTGCGGGTGCTGTCCTCGCTCGCCGAGGGTGCCGATCGCATCGCCGCGGCGGTGGCGCTGGAGCAGGGCTGGGAGCTGCTGGTGCCGCTGCCGATGGCGCAGCCGGAGTACGAGCTTGACTTCCCGCAAAGCGTGGCCGAGTTCCGCGGGCTGCTGGCGCGCGTGCCGGCGGAGAACGTGTTCGCCCTGCCGGCGCCTGCCGCCGCCCCGGGCGCTACGGCGCAGGAGCAGCGCGACGCCTGTTACCGCGAGGTCGGGATATTCATCGGCGGCCAGTGTCACCTGCTGGTGGCGCTGTGGGACGGCGTACGCAACAACGCCGTCGCGGGCACCGCCGAGGTCGTGCGCTTCAAGCTCGAGGGACAGATTCACTCCGACGACCGCGCACTCGACGTCGACGACTGCGGGCCGGTGTATCGCATTCATGCCCCGCGCGCCGGCAGCGGCGGCAACGCCGACGTACCCTCGCAGTGGGTGTTTCCCGATGGTGCGAGCACGGAGCTGCTGCGCACGGTATGCCGGCGTATCGATCGCTTCAACCGCGACGCGCTGCGCGTGCCGGTCCCCGCGGCGCTGCTGACCGATGCAGCCGGGCTGCTGCCACAACTTGAGACGCGCCCGGCAGCCGACCGCCGCCTCGCCGCCGCCTTCGCCAGCGCCGACACGCTCGCGCGCGGCTATCAGCGCCTGACGCACGCGGTGCTGCGCCTGATCATCGGCCTCGCGCTGGCACTGGCGCTCACCTTCGAGATCTACGCGGAAATCATGACGCGCCGCGCGTTGCCGGTGATCTACCTGCTGATCTTTTCCGCGATCGTGCTGCTGTACCTGTGGCAACGGCGCCTCGATGCCCAGGGACGCTACCTCGACTATCGGGCGCTGGCGGAAGCCCTGCGCGTGCAGTTCTACTGGCGCCTGGCCGGACTGAGCGACAGCGCCGCGGCCTGTTATCTGCGCAAGCAGCTGGATGAGCTGCGCTGGATCCGCGATGCGCTGCGTGGC
>Ga0335082_10008596_pt1 | contig 11096 bp, 7 predicted proteins | sample Lox_Sample_41_FD_206718 | JGI IMG/M metagenome (GOLD analysis project Ga0335082, IMG submission 206718) | Soil microbial communities from Loxahatchee National Wildlife Refuge, Florida, United States - Lox_Sample_4.1 | ecosystem: Environmental > Terrestrial > Soil > Wetlands | place: USA: Florida... | reverse complement strand
GAGATTTCTTGCCGAGCACTCGCGTGGATTGATCGGTCTGTCGGGATGCCTGAAGGGCGAAGTTGCCGAGCGCTTGGTCGAGGGCAACTATGATGCCGCCCGCGCCGCGGCCGGGCAGTATGCCGACATCTTCGGTAAAAGCAATTTCTTCCTCGAGATTCAGGATCAGGGGCTGGAACTCGAGCACCGCATCCATCCCGGGCTCTTCAAGCTGGAGCAGGACCTGGGTCTGCCGCTGGTGGCGACGAACGACAGCCACTACCTCTGCGAAGACGATGCTCACGCGCAGGATGTGATGGTCTGCATACAGACCGGGAAATCGATCCGCGACACCGCGCGCATGAAATTTGATGGCACGCAATTCTTCGTGAAGAACGCCGAAGAGATGTACCGCGTCTTCAAGGACTCGCCCGACGTCTTGACGCGCACGGTCGACATCGCCGAACGCTGCCACTTTAACCTGGAGAAGATTCCGAATCCGTTTCCGCAGTTTGAAGTTCCGGAGGGCTACACGATCGACAGCTACTTCGTGCACGTCGCGCGCGAAGGATTTGCCCGCCGCCTTGAAACCCTGCGGCCACTCAGGGAACAGGGCAAGTTGAAGCATTCGCTGACCGACTACCAGCAGCGGCTGGAGCGCGAGCTGGCTATCATCCAACAGATGAAGTTTCCAGGCTATTTTCTTATTGTATGGGACTTTATACGCTACGCAAAGGAACATGGAATTCCCGTCGGCCCGGGGCGTGGATCTGCAGCCGGATCGCTGGTTTCGTATGCGCTGGGCATTACCGATATCGATCCGCTACAGCATGAGCTTCTCTTCGAGCGCTTTCTGAATCCTGAGCGCGTGTCGATGCCGGATATCGACATCGACTTCTGCATGAACCGGCGCGGCGAGGTGATCGACTACGTCACGCAGAAGTACGGCCGCGACAACGTGGCACAGATCATCACGTTTGGCACCATGGCCGCGAAGGCGGCCATCAAAGATGTTGGCCGCGCCATGGACATTCCCTACGCCGACGTCGACCGCATTGCCAAGCTCGTACCCACGCAGCTCAATATCACGCTGGAAAAGGCGATCGAAGATTCCCCGCCGCTCCGCGAGGCCATTGAAAAAGACGGGCAGATTCGCGAGCTGTTTGAAACTGCCAAGAAACTCGAAGGACTGGTGCGCAACTCCGGTGTGCACGCCGCCGGGGTCGTGATCTCGCCGCGGCCGCTCACCGACCTGGTCCCTCTGCATCGCACCAAGAACGACGAAATCGTAACCGCCTTCGACATGGTCGCCATCGAAAAGATGGGCCTGTTGAAGATGGACTTCCTCGGCCTGACCACGCTCACGATTCTGACCGATGCGCTCAAGCTGATTGCGCAAACCCACAGCAAAGACGCTGGAATGCCGGTGCTCAGCGCCGGGGAAAACTGGCCGAAACCCGTCCCTCTCACCCTCGACGACATTCCCCTGGAAGACCAGAAGACCTACGAAAAGGTCTTTCATAGCGGGCTCACCTCCGGCGTCTTCCAGTTTGAATCGCACGGCATGCGCGATGTTCTGCGCCGTTACAAGCCGAACTCCATCGAGGACCTGACGGCACTTAATGCGCTCTACCGACCCGGCCCGATTCAAGGCGGTATGATCGACGACTTCGTCGATCGCAAGCATGGACGCAAGAAAGTCGAATACGACCTGCCCGAACTGCAGGAGATTCTGCAGGAAACGCTGGGTGTGATCGTGTATCAAGAACAGGTCATGCAGATCGCCAACCGTCTGGCCGGATACTCACTGGGCGACGCCGATCTGCTCCGCCGCGCCATGGGCAAAAAGAAGCCAGAGGAGATGGCACAGCAGCGCGAACGCTTCATCGAAGGGGCGGCCCAACGCAAGTACCCGGCGAAGAAGATCGAAAAGATCTTTGACCTGATGGCGCAGTTTGCCGGATACGGCTTTAACAAGTCGCACTCAGCCGCTTATGCCCTGCTGGCGTATCACACCGCGTATCTGAAAACGCACTATCCGGTCGAGTTCATGGCAGCTCTATTGACCTCGGTCACCGGCTCGACCGACGACGTCGTGAAGTACATCAACGAGTGCCGCGAGATGGGCATCACGGTGGAAGCGCCCGACATTAATGTCTCCGATGCGAACTTCACGCCGCATGGCGAATCGATTCGCTTCGGCTTGGGGGCGGTCAAAAACGTCGGCGGCAATGCGATTGAATCGATCGTGGCGGCGCGCAAGAAGCTCGGAAACTTCAAGTCGATCTTTGAATTCTGCGAGAGCGTTGACTTGCGTCTGCTCAACAAGCGCGTCGTCGAGTCGCTGATCAAGAGCGGCGCCATGGATTCACTTGGCCGCCGCGCCCAGCTCATGGCGGTGCTCGACAAGGCCATGGAGCAAGCCCAAAAAGCCCAGCGCGACGCCGAATCGGGCCAGCACGGCCTGTTTGGCGTGTTCCAGCTGGAAGAACCCGAGACGCCACAAGATCGGCTGCCCAACGTCCCAGACTGGGATGAGCACACACGCCTTACCGCGGAGAAGGAAATTCTTGGCTTCTTCATCACCGGGCATCCGCTGGAAAAATACCAAGACAAACTGCAGGACCTGCAGGCGCTCAGCATCCAGGAAGTCGCGGCGATGACCAAGTCCACCGGCAAGGACGAGACCATCGTCACGGCTGGCATCATCAGCAATCTGCGCGTACTCAAATCGAAGAAAGGCGACTTCTACGCTCAGGCCATGCTTGAAGACATGTCGGGCTCGATCGATATGATCGTCTTCCCCGAGGCTTACAAACGTCTCGGCGACAAGGTAAAACTGGAGGTGCCGGTGATGCTGAAGGCCGGGGTGCGCATCGAAGAAGGCGCGAATCCCAAGATTACCGCCGCAGAGATCACGCCGCTCGAGGAAGCCAAGGTTCCTCTGCCCCGCGCCATCCGCATTCGCATTCAAGTCGAGAACTCCGACCCCGCAACGGTCGACAAGTTGCACGAGTTATTCCTCGAGCGAAAAGGCGAGGCCCAGGTGTTGTTCGATGTGGAGCGCGAGGGCGATTTCATGGTGGTAATGGAAGCCCAAGGCTATAATGTCCTTCCAGATCGCAATTTCGTCTCTCGCGTCGAAGCGCTGTGTGGACGCGGCAGTTTTCGGCGAATTAGCTGATCCCGTCGATACAACGAAGCAATGGCAGCCACCGAAAAAGCACAGCAGGAACTGGAGCAGATCGAACGGCAAGTGGCCGAGATGGAGTCCAACGGTCCGGATGACGCCACTCGCCGCGAGATTGCGAAGCTGCAAGACCGAATTGACCACCTGCGCCGCGAGATGAGTGCGCCCTCCACAGCCTGGCACAAGACCGAACTTGCGCGGCATCCGCAGCGCCCTCAGACGCTCGACTACATTGAGCGCGTATTCACCGATTTCAGCGAGATTCACGGCGACCGCGGCTTTGGCGACGATGCCGCCATCGTCTGCGGCATGGCTCGATTCCACGGCGAAGAAGTGCTGGTCGTCGGCACGCAGAAGGGCCGCGACATGAAGCAGCGCGTCTTCCGCAACTTCGGCACGCCGCATCCCGAAGGCTACCGCAAGGCGATCCGCGTCATGCAGGTTGCGGAAAAGTTTCGCCGCCCGATTTTCACACTGGTTGATACGGATGGCGCTTATCCCGGCATCAATGCGGAAGAGCGCGGACAGGCCGAAGCCATCGCCTACAACTTGCGCGAAATGGCGCGTCTGGAAGTTCCCATCATCGCCACAGTGATTGGAGTGGGTGGAAGCGGCGGCGCATTGGCCATCGCTGTCGCCGACCGCGTGCTCATGATGGAGAACTCGATCTACTCGGTGATTTCTCCGGAGGGCTGCGCTGCGATCATGTGGCGCGACGCCTCCAAGAAGGAACTGGCCGCCGAAGCCATGCGCATCACCGCCGACGACCTGAGCGAACTAGGCTGCATTGACGACATTGTTCCCGAGCCCGAAGGCGGAGCGCATCGTGATCACGAAGCGGCCGCCAATCTGCTCGATGCCACTTTGCAGAAGCACTACGCCGAGTTGAAGAAGATCGCCCCTGCCGAATTGGTCGCATCACGATATAATAAGTTTCGCAACATCGCCCAGTTCTTCAAGGCTGGATCGTGAATCGGTTTCTCCCCTCGTTTACAACCAGGTTCCTCTGGGCTACGGACGGGCGATCGGCTGCGACTCGGCTGCGAGGCCGCCGTATAATGGAATGTTCTCTCCGCTGTAACTCCACAACGCATGGGTGATTGAGTTCTGCCCGCGGACTGAAAAGGAAGGTATAGGGATGGCCACCACGGATGTCGTGCCCCGGGAATCTTCCGGTGGCATGGGAAAGCAACGAATCGTCAACGACATGAGCATTCAGGTCGCGACGGTGAACGGCTCGGGTTCGCAAAGCTCCAACACGGTTCTGTTGCGCAGCATTTTTCAGATGGGTGTGCCCGTCTCGGGCAAGAACATGTTCCCGTCGAACATTGCCGGACTGCCTACCTGGTACACAATTCGCGCTAATAAGAACGGCTACATCGGCCGCAAGAAGGAAATCGATTTCCTGGTCGCGATGAATCCCGAGACCGCGACCGAAGACACTATGTCGCTCGCACCCGGCGCTTCTGTGCTCTACGACGAGCCTCTCGCGCTACACAAGCTTCGCAATGATCTGATCTTCTACGCGGTTCCCTACGACAAAATCGTCGCCCAGGTCTGCCCCGAGGCCAAGTTGCGCAAGTTGGTCAAGAACATGGTTTATGTGGGCGTGGTGGCGAGCTTGCTCACGATTGACATGGGTGAAGTCGAGAAGGCAATCCGCAAGCAGTTCGCGAAGAAGGTGAAGGCCGCGAATCTGAACCTGGCTGCCGCTCAGGCAGGATTTGAATACGCCAAGGCCAATCTGGAAAAGCGCGGCGCGTTCTACATCGAGCGCATGGACAAGACCGCGGGCAAAATCATTATTGATGGCAATTCGGCCGCCGCGCTCGGCTGCATGTTCGCCGGATGCACAGTGGTCACGTGGTATCCGATCACGCCGTCATCGTCGCTGGTCGAGACGATGATCGAGTACATGAAGGAATATCGCATCGGCCCCGATGGAAAAGCGACTTTCGCGATCGTGCAGGCCGAAGATGAGCTCGCCGCCATCGGCATGGTTATCGGCGCAGGCTGGGCTGGCGCACGCAGCATGACCGCGACCGCGGGCCCCGGCATCTCGCTGATGGCAGAATTTGCAGGACTGGCCTACTACGTCGAAGTTCCTGGTGTGATCTGGGACATCCAGCGCGTCGGCCCCTCCACGGGTCTTCCCACGCGCACTTCGCAGGGCGACATTCTTTCGACCGCCGTCCTCTCGCACGGCGATACGAAGCACATCTTGCTGATTCCCTGCTCCGTCGAAGAGTGCTTTACGATGGCGACGGATGCGTTCAACCTGGCCGAGCAATTCCAGACCCTGGTGTTCGTCATGTCGGACCTTGATCTCGGCATGAACAACTGGATGTCGGATCCGTTTCCGTACCCGACGACGCCCATCAAGCGCGGCAAGGTACTAAGCAAGGACGACCTGGACAAACTCGGTGGATTCGCGCGTTACAAAGACGTCGACGGCGACGGCATCGGCTACCGAACCCTCCCCGGCACTTCACATCCAGCTGCAGCCTATTTCGCTCGTGGCAGCGGCCACAATGAGAAAGCGCAATACAGCGAGCGCGCCGACGACTTCGAGAACAACATGGAGCGTCTGAACCGGAAGTTTGAGACCGCTCGCTCCTTCGTTCCGCGGCCGGAGATCATCAAGGGGAACAATGCCAAAATTGGCATCATCGGATACGGCACCTCGCACTGGGGCATCACCGAGAGCCGGGATCAACTACGCGCGGAGTACGGCGTTGAGACTGACTATTTGCGGCTGCGAGCCTATCCGTTCACGCGGGAAGTGCACGACTTTGTCGAGCAGCACGAGCACGTCTACGTCGTGGAGCAAAACCGCGACGCGCAGATGCTCAGCCTCCTGAAGCTCGATATAAAGCCGGAACTCACGCCGCGACTGCGCAGCCTCGCCCACATCAACGGACTGCCGCTCGATGCGCGGTCCATCACTGACGAATTGACCAGTATGGAGGGCAAGTAGATGGGAACCACCACTGTTGAGCCCGGCGCAGCCGCCCCAGCGCCAAAGACAAATCGTATCGGCCTGACCGTCATCGACTACAAGGGCGGCAAGACCACTCTGTGCGCAGGCTGCGGACACAACGCAATCTCGGAGCGCATTATCGAGGCGATGTACGAAATGGGCGTTGAGCCCGAGTATGTCATCAAGCCCAGCGGCATCGGCTGCTCGTCGAAGACTCCGGCGTATTTCCTGACGCGCTCGCACAGCTTCAACGCCGTTCACGGACGCATGCCCTCGGTGGCAACCGGTGCCCTGCTGGCCAACCGCAAACTGGTCTGCATCGGCGTCAGCGGCGACGGCGACACGGCCTCGATCGGCATCGGCCAGTTCATGCACCTGATGCGGCGTAATCTGCCGATTATCTACATCATCGAAGACAACGGCGTGTACGGCCTCACGAAGGGTCAGTTCTCGGCGACGGCTGATCTGGGCTCGAAGCTGAAGAGCGGCGTGCTGAACGATCTTCCGCCGATTGATACCTGTGCGCTCGCGATCTCACTCGGCGCAACTCTCGTCGGACGCTCGTTCTCCGGCGACAAGAAGCAGCTCAGCGCGATGTTGAAGGCGGCGATCGCTCACAAAGGCACGGTCATGCTCGACGTGGTCTCGCCTTGTGTGACGTTCAACGACCACGAAGGATCGACCAAGTCGTACAAGTACGTGAAGGAGCATGAAGAAGTCCTGCAGGATCTGAGCTTCGTTCCCCACTTTGAGGAAATCGACGTGCAGTACGATCCCGGATCGACCATCGAGGTCACCATGCACGATGGATCTCGCTTGCACCTGCGCAAGTTGGAGGAGGACTACAATCCCACCGACAAGATTCGTGCCCTGACGCGGCTCGGCGAGGCCCACGAGAAGGGCGAGGTCCTGACGGGCATTTTCTATGTCAATCCGACGGCGCCGAACTTTATCGACATGCTGAACGTGGTGGACCAGCCGCTGGCGACGCTGCCGGACTCGGTAACGCGGCCGCCAAAGGAAGTGCTGGACGCCTGCATGGAAGAACTACGGTAGTCCAACCTCGCTGCACATAACAAAGGGCCTCGATGTCGAGGCCCTTCTTGATTTTCCGGATTTTGGGAATTACGCGCTCTTCAATTGCGGCTCGCCGCTGTGCTCGGGATTCTCTCCCGGCTCGGGGAAATCGGTGTCCGCGTCCTTGAGCATCGGATCCTGGTCGCGATGTCCCAGTTGCTGTTGCATTCCAATATTGCCGGCAATCTTGTGATCCTCGGTTTCGATTGCGCCCTTCGTGGTGTCCTGATCCGGACTGCTCGATGTCATGAGTCCACCTCTGGCTATGAATTGAGCGCAGCAGCATCTGATCACACCACGCTCCGAAATCACTTTACCACTGCCTCGCTGCCGCGGAAATAGCTAGAAATGAGGAGCGCGCCCGGTTAAACTGAAAATCCGCGGGAAGGATTGGATATGCGCAAAATTCTCTTTGTTCTGGTCGCCTGCTTGTTAGCCAGCGCTCTCTCATGGGCTGCCCCGGGCAACGCTTCTCTTACACCTGTTCGACACCGTGTGCAGCGTCACCACGCGCACAAAGCGGGAAGACATCACACACCGAGGCGTCATCGCCACTACCACTCGGTCTGATCGAAAACCGCGCTACCTGCCCGTGCTGCTGACGCCTGCCTTGCGCAAACGGTCGCGCGCCTGCAGCGCCTCTGGAGAGTGCGGATAGCGCTGGATCAGATGCCGCAACTCGCTGACTCCGTCATCCTGCTTGCCCAATTCGAGCAGCGCGAATCCCTTCTTCAGTTGTGCTGATGCCGCCTTATTGCCGCTGGGAAAGTTCTGCAGCACCTGGTCGTAGCTCTGCACGGCCTGCTGATAGTTCGCCTGCTTGAACTGCAGTTCGCCAAGATAGTAGTAGCAATTCCCAGCGAGATCGGTGTTGGGATAGAACTTGATGTAGTCCGAAAATTCCTGGGTCGCCAGGTCATTCTTGCCGCCGTTGTAGTCGCGGAGGCCGTTGTTGTAGAGCACGTCCGGGGGCGGCGCCTGTGCCTGAGCTTGTTGCTGCGCCTGTTGCGTGGCCTGCTGAGCCGCCAGGCTCTGCTGCGCGGCCTGCATGTCTTCCAGTTGCTTGGTCACCTTGGCCAGGCGAACCTTGATCTCATCCATGGTGTCATTGAGGGCCTGGATCTGACCCGACAACTGTTCGCTCTTCGAGCCTGTGTCAGTCTGCTGCTTCTGCAGTACCGATTGCAGAGTGCTAAGGGCACCTGCAAGCTTGTTCACCGCGTCGGTGTCCTGCTCGACCAGATTCTTCATGACGCCCATGCGCTCGTCGAAGCTGCGCTGCATGGCCGTCATCTGCTCCTGCAGTTGCTGCACCTGCGTCTGCAGTTGCACCATTTCCTTGCTCACGCCGAACGCGGGAGAAACGCCCAGCCACAGGATCAACATCAAGGCAACAATCGCGGACAAACGATGTGTTTTCATAAAAGATTCCCTAAACATTTCAAATCGCACACGTGAAATTTGGATGCTCTGATTGTCCCACAGGCTGGGAGGAAACCACAGGGAAACGGTCTGTGGGAATCGGAAGATTCAACGGGACAAGGCAACCCTCTCGGCGCGTGCCTCGCGTTCGTGGCGCGACGTGCCGAATGTCTGAGTTCAAAGAAAAGGGACGCCCGCAGGCGTCCCCTTCTTCTGCTACTTCTGGTAGACCAGGTGGCCGCGGCGGTTCTGCTGCCAGCAAGCTTCGTTGCTCTCGCTGCAGAACGGCTTCTCTTTGCCGTAGCTGATGGTCTTGATACGGCTGGCGCTGACTCCGGCGGCAGCCAAAGCGCTCTTCACCGCACTGGCGCGCTGGTCGCCCAGAGCCAGGTTGTATTCGGTGGAGCCGCGCTCGTCGCAATGGCCTTCGATCGTGATGTTCACGTTCGAATGCTGCGCGAGGAACTGCGCGTCGGCCTGCACGGAAGCAGACTGGTCGCCGCGGATGTCCGCCTTGTCATAGTCGAAGTAAACGTCTTTCACGTTCTGCGCGAACAAATCCTCATCCGAGACGCTCGGAGTCGGAGGCGGTGGCGGCGGTGGCGCTTGCGTCACCGTCAGGCGCGCCGTCGCTTCCTGTGTACCGCCTGACCCTTTCGCGGTCAGGTGATACGTCGTCGAATCGTTGGGCGTAACGCTCTGCGAGCCATTAGGCTGCACGGCGCCGATCCCATCGATCGAAACGTCGGTCGCGTTGCTGGTCTGCCAAGTAATCATGGCGGACTGGCCCGCTTGAATCGTGCTCGGATTCACCGAGATAGAAGCCGTCGGCGCAGGCGGTGGCGGCGGTGGTGGCGGAGGCGGCGGTGCGGCCTTCTTTCCGCACGCGGCCAACAGTAAGAGTGCACTAAGTCCAAGGACCAGGAACAACCACTTCCAATTCGATTGCTTCACGTATCCCTCCTACGACCCCAAGGTTTCCCCGAGGCCAGACGAAGTAAGTATCTATTTCCAAGACCAATTCGGTTGCGTATTACGCCCAGTAAAAGTCAACTGCTGAACTTTCGTGCCGTCGGCAAGCATGCTCCAGATCTGTAGGCTGCCGGAACGGTTCGATTGAAACACTATATGCCGCCCATCCGGCGACCACGAGGGAAAATCATTCTTCCCGCCATCATGCGTGAGCTGTACCCATTGTTTGCTGGCGATGTCCATGAGATAAAGATCGAGCGAACCCGGATCTCCCGGCCCATACTTCCGCACCCAGGCAAACGACAGAAACTGCCCGTTCGGCGCCCAATTCGGCGACACCGCGTATCCCTGGTCGGTCATGCGCTGCTGGTTGGTTCCGTCGGCTTCCATGGTGTAGATCTGGGGCAGTCCGGTGCGGCCGCTGACAAACGCGATCTGCGAATTCGTCTTGCGATTCCATACGGGAGAAACATCGGGCCCCTTGTCCGTGGTCATGCGGCGTGCATTTCCGCCGGAAATGTCGGACACGTAAATCTCCGGATCTCCTCCATGCGAAGAGGAGAATGCCAGCTTGGTTCCATCTCCCGACCACGCGGGAGACAAATTTGTTCCTCCCAAGTGCGGGAAGTTTACCGCCCGGTTCAATTCAAGCGAGTGCATCATGAGCTCCCACCCCGTCTTGGTCAACGCGCTGAACGCGAGCCGTGAACCGTCGGGTGAGACATGCGGGGACAATGCGATCGATCCCAGATGCGTGATCTGGTGCTGGTTGGAGCCGTCGTAATCCATAGCCCAGATTTCCTTGTGCCCACTACGATCACTGACAAAGTAGATCTGAGTTTCCGCGATGCCCGGTATGCCCCCGCCCAGACGGAATATGATTTCGTCGGCAAACTTGTGCGCCATCACGCGCGCCGCAGCATCACTGGCGGCATCGGCGTACTGTTTGCCGAGCACCTGGGGATTCTGGAGGTTCTTGACGTCATACAACCAGCCCTGCACCGTCAGCCGGCCGCTCGCCACTCCGAGATTTCCGAACGCCAACATCGCCGCATTCGGCGGCGGCGAATTCCACGCGAGAAAATTCACCTCTGGTGGCTGCCCCGGAACTTGTAGGGGGTAGAAGCTCTTGGAAACCAACTCGACGACGCCCGAGACATCCAGATCATTCCACAGCGTGTCGTTGAACGTCTTGAGCAGAGCGGTGTTCTGCGCATCGGTAGTCGAGGGCTTGAAATCCGACACCGCCAGGCGCACCCTGTCGACCCCGAGGCCTGTGCCGGTCTTCACCCAGTCTTGCGCGTTCAGCACAGAGGAAAGGAAAAAGCAGACGCACACCAGAATGAAGGCTTGTACCGCGCTATGGAAGCAGCTTGACGGCTTTCGACTCGCGGACCTGGCGCCCTCGTCCATTCGTGAGGTGAGTGGGACTCTAGTACTAAATAATATCGTATGACGATATGATTTGCTTTGCAA
>Ga0335082_10008595_pt1 | contig 11096 bp, 7 predicted proteins | sample Lox_Sample_41_FD_206718 | JGI IMG/M metagenome (GOLD analysis project Ga0335082, IMG submission 206718) | Soil microbial communities from Loxahatchee National Wildlife Refuge, Florida, United States - Lox_Sample_4.1 | ecosystem: Environmental > Terrestrial > Soil > Wetlands | place: USA: Florida... | reverse complement strand
CCGTGATGTCTCTGGAACAGACCTTGTGGGTGCGAATCTCCGCCCAAATTTACAATGACTTAGACGACTATCAGCAGCTTGTGGCAGCAATCGCCGACTCATGACCACAGTCACTGCGGCTTAGGCCCGCTTTAGGGTATCTAGGGTTCAATTTAGAGCGTCGCTCCATGCTGCGTGGACGAGATGGCTGCAACCCGACCCCTGCGAAGTGGATTGTCCGCCCTGGCGCTGCTGCTCGTCAGCTGCCTGCTCGGTGGCTGCGGCACCAACGTTCAGTGGCTGCTTGCGGAACAGGGCCGTCTCACCCCCGAGGCCGACCGCCTGGCGTCGGCGGCCGAGCCACTCGGCACCGGCCTCGAGAAGCCGGTCTATGACGCAGAAGATGCTCAGCTCGAGGCCTGCCGCTTCCTGACCGAGGCGACGGTCGAGCGGATGCAGCAACAGGATCCAAGCTTCGGCCAGCAGTTCGTCTCCGATCTGTCGGAGGTCGTGGTGCTGTTGGTCCCGGTCGAGCCGGTGGAACGCTGCGCCGACTCGATCCACGCCTACCGGGATTCCATCGCCCAGCTCGAGCGCGAGCTGGTCAAGCTCGGCGTCGTCGCGGGAACGGCGACGGGGCCGGGCGGCAGCAGCTGAGCCGCTGCCGCCGCGGCGCAACCCCGCGGCGAGAAGGGCCTTTCCCTTAGACTGCCAGGACGTCGTTGGGGTGGAGCGAAGCGGCGGAAACGCCCTGAAGCACCACCAGCGTCTGGAAGCTGTTGCCACCGCCGTTCTGGTCGACTTGAACGATGGTGTCCGCCCCCGACTGCACGAACCGTACGAAGCCGCCGTTCACGGCGTCCTGGCCGCCATGGACGCAACAGCCCTGCAGGAGATCGCCGATGTCGATGACGTCGCCCTTGCCGAAGTCGGTGATCTTGTCTCCGCCTTCGTTGATGTTGTCGTAGACGAAGCGGTCGTTTCCGGCGCCACCGGTCAAGGTGTCGGCGCCGCGGCCGCCCTCGATCCAGTCGTTGCCGTTGCCGCCAACGAGCAGATCGTTGCCGCTGCCGCCGAAGAGCCGGTCGTTGTCGTCGCCGCCGTTGAGATTGTCGTTGCCGTCGGCGCCATCCAGCCGATCCTGGCCCTTGCCGCCCGACAAGCTGTCGTTGCCGGAGTCGCCGGCCAGCTGGTCGTTGCCGGCGTCGCCCGACAGGCTGTCGTCGTTCGATCCACCACTCATCCGATCGTCGCCATCGCCGCCGAATAGAGTGTCGTTGCCGGAGTCGCCGTACAGGCGGTCGTTGCCCTTGTCACCGGACAGGCTGTCGTTACCGCTGTCGCCGTGCATCCAATCGTTGTCGTCGCCGCCGAACAGCCGGTCGTTGCCGCTGTCGCCATCCATATTGTCCCGGCCGGTACCGCCGGACATGGCGTCGTCGCCGCCGCCGCCGTGCATCACGTCGTTGCCGTTGTCGCCGGTCATCGAATCGTTGCCGAGACCGCCGGACAGATAGTCGTTGCCGTTGTCGCCGGTGATGGTGTCGTGGCCGCCGGTGCCCCAGACCTGGTCGTTGCCGTCGCCGCCGTGCAGAACGTCGCTGCCCGCGGCCTTCGTGTGCACCTGCACGGTCGTGCTGACGGACTCGGTGTCGACGGCACCGCTGTCGGCATCATGGTCCGTCGCCGTCGCCGTCACGGTCAGCGCGAAGTCCTTCGTCCCCGGCGGGAACAGGATCTGCAAGCCGGCGAGCTGGGCGGCCGTCAGCGTCCAGCTGCCGTCAGCGTTGTGCGTTCCGGCCGACAGCCAGGCCTGGGACGGCATTCCCGCCACGCGCACACTCAGCGTCTCCGAGCCATCGAGATCCGTGAGGCCGGCGCTGATGGTCACCGGCGCCGACGATGGACGCGGGTTGCGATCGCCGACGATGATGTCGTCGCCCTTGCCGCCTGACAGCGTGTCGCTGCCGGCGCCGCCGTAGAGTCGGTCGCCCCAGTTCGTGCCATTGCGCACGATGCCCGCGGCCGTGACCGTCGTCGGCGTCACCACCGACAAGGTCGGCGCATCGGCAACGGCGGCCACCTTCACCGGCAAATCCATGGTCGCCGAACCGCCCGGCCCGGTGGCCGTAACCGTGAGATCGAAGTCGGCGCCGCTGTTCTTCGGCGGGGTCAGCTTCAGATTGGTCAGCTGAGCAATAGTCAGAGACCAGGCGCCGCCACCCAAATTGGTGCCGGCGGAGAGCGTCGCGCCGGCCGGCACGCCGGAGATGGTAATCGACACATCCTTTGCGCTGTACCCCTCCGGAACAGTGCAAACGATCGAGAGGGGGATCTTTGTGTCTTCGTTGCCGACGACGGGCGCGTCGCCGAGCTCGGGAGCCGTTCCGCCGTCGGAGACAACGTTGACGGAGACCGTCGCGTTGGCCTGGCCGCCATGTCCGTCGGACACCGTGTAGACGAAGCTGGCCGGACCGTCGTAGCCGGCCGTCGGCGTGAAGGTAATGTCGCCGTCGGAGTTGCGCGTGACCGTGCCATGGGTGGCGCTGCCGACGCTGACGATCGAGAGGGCGTCGCCGTCGGGGTCGCTGTCGTTGGCTAGCAGGTCAGCCGGCGCCAGCACGATCGGCGTGTTGGTGGCCGTCTCGACGCTGTCGGGGCTGGGGGTCGGCGCGTCGTTGGCGGCGTTCACGCTGACGTTCACGGTCGCCGTGGCCGTCCCGCCCTGGCCGTCGCTCACGGTATAAGTGAAGCTGGCCGGACCGTTGTAGTTGGAGGCCGGCGTGAACACGACGTTGCCGTTGTTCAGCGTCACCGAGCCGTGTGTGGCGCCGCCGACGCCCGTGATCGACAGCGTGTTGCCGTCGACATCGGAATCGTTGCCCAGCAGCGTGGCGGGCGCGATCACGAGCGGCGTATCCTCGGTCGCGGTGACCGAGTCGTTGGCACCCACGGGGGCGTCGTTGACCGCCTGAACGTTGACGGTGACGGTCGCCGTCGATGTGCCGCCCTGGCCGTCGCTCGCGGTATAGGTGAAGCTGGCGGGGCCGTTGTAGTTCGCCGCCGGCGTGAACACGACGTTGCCGTTGCTCAGCGTCACCGAGCCGTGTGTGGCGGCGCCGACGCTCATGATCGACAGCGTATTGCCATCGACGTCCGAATCGTTGCCCAGCAGCGTGGCCGGCGTGATGACGAGCGGCGTGTCCTCGGTCGCCATCACGGTGTCATTGGCCGTGACCGGCGCGTCGTTGACGGCCGTCACGTTGACGTTGACGGTCGCCGTGGACGTGCCGCCCTGGCCGTCGCTGACTGTGTAGGTGAAGCTGGCTGGGCCGTTGTAGTTCGCCGCCGGCGTGAACACGACGTTGCCGTTGCTCAGCGTCACCGAGCCGTGCGTGGCGCCGCCGACGCTCATGATCGACAGCGTGTTGTTGTCCGGGTCGGTGTCGTTGCCCAGCAGCGTGGCCGGCGCGATGACCAGCGGCGTGTCTTCGGTCGCCGTCACCGCATCGTTGTTCGCCACGGGAGCGTCGTTGACCGCCCCGACGGTGACATTGACCGTCGCCGTGGATGTGCCGCCCTGGCCGTCGCTGATCGTGTAGGTGAAGCTGGCCGGGCCGCTGTAGTTGGCGGTCGGCGTGAACGTGATCGTGCCGTTGCTGAGTGCGACGCTGCCGGACGTTGCATTGCCGACGCCAGTGACGGTCAGCGCATTTCCATCGACGTCCGTGTCGTTCCCCAGCAGGGCGGCCGCGGCGAACACCAGCGGCGTGTCCTCGCTCGTGGTCATGGAGTCGCTGCCGGCGATCGGAGCATCGTTGACCGGCGTGACGTTGACATTCACCGTGGCGGTCGTGCTGCCGCCCTGGCCGTCGCCCACCGTGTAGGTGAAGCTGGCGGCGCCGTTGTAGTTGGCATCCGGCGTGAACACGACGTTGCCGCCGCTGAGCGCGACCGTGCCATGCGTCGCGTCGCCGACGCTGCCGATCGTCAGGGCGTTGCCCTCGACGTCGCTGTCGTTGGCGAGCAGCGTTGCAGGCGCGATGACGAGCGGCGTGTCCTCGGTCGCGGTCAACGAATCGGGGCCCGCCACCGGCGCGTCATTCACCGCCGTCACGTCGACGGTCACGGTCGCGGTGGCGGTGCCGCCGTGGCCGTCGCTGACCGTGTAGCTGAAGCTGGCCTGGCCGTTGTAGTTCGCGGCCGGCGTGAAGACGACGTTGCCGGATCCGTCGATGGAAACCGTGCCGTGCACGGCATTGCCGACCGCGCTCACCGTCAGGGCGTCGCCATCGATGTCGGTATCGTTGCCCGTAAGGGTCGCCGGCGCGATCACGACGGGCGTGTCCTCGCTCGTCGTGACGGTGTTGCTGGCGGCGACCGGCGCGTCGTTGACCGCGACCACGTCGACATCGACGGTCGCCGTGGCCGTCCCGCCGTGGCCGTCATCGACCGTGTAGCTGAAGCTGGCCGGGCCGTTGTAGTTGGGATTCGGCGTGAACACGACATTGCCGGACCCGTCGAGCGAAACGGTGCCGTTGACCGCATCGCTGACCGCCGTGATTGTGAGGGAATCGCCGTTGGAATCCATGTCGTTCGACAGGAGGTCCGCCTGCGCCAGGACCAGCGGCGTGTCCTCGTTCGTGGAGACGGCATCGTCCACCGCCAGCGGCGGCGTGTTGCCGTCCTCGGAAACCACGCTGATGCTGACCGTCGTGGTCGACGCGCCGCCGTTGCCGTCGCTGATCGTGTATGTGAAGCTTGCCGGGCCGCTGTAGTTCGCCTCCGGCGTGATTTCGAACGAGTTGTCGGACGGCTGGAACTTCACCGTCACATGGTCGGCGTTTCCCCAGCCGGTGATGAAGAGAAAGTCGCCGTCGGCATCCGTATCGTTGCCGAGGAGATCGTCCTTCGAGACGACGACCGGCGTGTTCTCGAGTATCTCGAGAAGATCCGGATTGGCGACCGGCGAACTCATGGGCTCCTCCCTCTTTCCTTCCCACACCGTGCCGGTGGCGGCATCCCACGCCTCCGGCACGTCCACACACCGCGACGCGAATACGGCGGTGCGGCCCGGCTGGAGCCGAGCGCGAACCGCGATCACTCGTCACAAACAAATCTCGTTGTCGGGAAATTGCTTTGCTGATCGGTCGGCCTCGATGCGAGACCCCGATCAGGAATAATGTCTTCGGCGAAATGTCGGCAATGATTGATCAGCACAGATGAAAGAAGCCGGAAGAAACATCCTGAACATGCGCGTAACCATCGCCCGGGCGGTCTCCAGCCGTGCCGATTAATAGTAAACTCGCGAGCATGCGCGGGATCGGCATCGCGCCGAGATGCAAGGGGCACCCTTGCGCGGGCGGCGACGGCGGACCAGAGTTGGTCATGACGTTGCTTCGACCGCTTCTCGCGGCACTCGCCGCCGCCCTGTGCCTGGCGCTGGCCGGATGCGGCACCGACATCCAGTGGCTGCTCAAGCGAGACAGCGTGCTCGTCGCTAAGGCAGACGAGATCGCGGCCAGCGCCGAGGCCATCGATCCCGAACTGACGACGGAAATGTACGATGCCGAGGACGCCAAGCGCGTGGCCTGCCAGCGCATCTACGAATCGATCTCGGAGCAGATGACCCGGCAGCCATCGTTCGGCGAGGAACTCGAGTCCGATGTCGGCCTGTTCGTCGCCTATCTCGTGCCGATCGAGGAGGTCGAACGCTGCGCGCGGGCGCAGGACGCCTATCGGACCACGGTCGAGCGGCTACAGACCCGGCTGCAAGGGCGCAGCGCGGCGCCCGCCGGCTCCCAAGGCCCGGGCAACTGATCCGGTTCAGCCCGCCGCCGGCGCCCCGCTGGTCACGCGGCGGAAGGGAACGGGACGCTCGAATCCCTTGATGGCGGCCGCCTCATCCTGCAGCTGGCATCCCCGGAGGATGGCCGCCACGGCCGGATCCTGGGCGAGCGGGCGCGACAGCACGATGTCGCCGCCGACGCTCTGCGTCTGCAGCCGCGCCGCCAGGTTCACCGTCGAGCCGAAATAGTCGAGCCGCTCGTTGAGCGTGACGGCGATGCAGGGGCCCTTGTGCAGCCCTAGCTTGATGGAGATCGCCTCGCCGCCGTGGCCGGCGTTGAATTCGGCGACCTTCTGCTGGATCGCGAGCGCCGCCCGCACGGCGTCGGCCGGCTCGGCGAATGCTGCCATCACGGCATCGCCGATCGTCTTCACGATGGCGCCGTTGTGCTCGCGGATGCGGGCGGCGAGAAAGGCGAAGTGTTCGCGCACGAGGCGATAGGCCTTGGCATCGCCCACCCTCTCGTAGAACGCGGTCGAGCCCTTGAGGTCCGTGAACATGAGGGCGATCTCGCCGATGCCGACGTCGTCGCCGGCGCGCAGCGCCTCGCTGGCGAAGAGATCGCGAAACGCCTGCAGGGCGGTTATGCGATCAGCGGTCAGCGCATCCTTGACCCAGGCGCGTTCCTCCACGATCACGGTCAGGGTGCGGCGGCTGCGATTGCTGGCGCGCACAATTCCGGGCGGCGCCGGCGCGCCGGCAGCGAGGCGGTCATCGCCGACGATCACCTCCGGGAAGCCGCCGCCCTGCCAGGCGATCGCCTGCTCCGGCCCCGGCTCGAGCGTGCGCAGCCGATAGTCGCCATGCGCCAGGCTGGCGCCGAGATCGCGCAACTGTCCGGCCTCGAGCGTCACGTGTACCTTGATGTGCGGAGTCGACATCGGCCCGAACAGGCAGTATTGGCCGCCGACGATCGGCCGCACGGCGGCGGTGGGGCGGAAGCTGGCCTCGACGTTGCGCGAGAAGTCGCGGTCGTAGTCGATGTTGCAGCTCGAACAGTGCGCGCCCGTCGGCAGCTGATCGAGGGCGACGACGGACGCCTTCGGGACACGGCAGCGCGGACACAGGAGATCCCAATGCAGCTCGAGCAGGCCGCTGGTCACGGCCTGCAGGCAGAGCTCGATCGCCGCCCGCGCCTCGATGCCCCAGTCGCGCGCCAGCTTCAGCGGCCGGATCTGCCAGAGATCGACCTCCTGCGCGCCGAGCAGGAAGTCGGCTAGGCGGCGCGCCAGCCGGTGGCCGTTGGGCGTCGCCTCGATGGCTGCGACCATGGCGTCGATCCGCTGGGCCATCTCCGGACCGATGGCGGGGACCGCGTGCTCGAACGGCTCCGGGCGATGTCCGGCCGCGAACGCGTTGGCCTGGGCGGCGAGGCGGCCGAAATTGCGCCCGGCGCCGCGGAAGAAACCGCCGGCCAGGGCGGCGAGGCCCAGCAGACCGGCCGGCTCGACGGTCAGCGTATAGGTGCCGCGGCTGCCCTCGCCATCGGGTGCCAATTCGAAGGTCGCACACAAAGATTTGAACGGGCCATTGCGGAAGACCCGGCAATGCTCGAACCACTGGCCGTCGATCCAGTTGACCGGCTTCTCCTGCCAGGCGAGCGTGAACGGCCCGCGCTTCAGCCGACCGAGATAGAGGACAGAGCCGTCGGCCTGCGGAATCTCCTCGATGTCGTGCTTGGGCAGAGCGGCGGCCTCGTTGAAGCGCGCAGTGTCCGCCATGATCGGCCAGATCTCGGCCGGCGGCCGCTCGAAGTGCCAGACCCAGCTGCGTCGCCTCGGCGTGGTCATTGATGTCCTGCCCGCCATCCCTTCCGCATCTACGGCGCCGGCGCCGCTGCGGATGCCGGCGGAGCGTCGCTACCAGGTGAACGCGGGGATCGCATAGGTCGGCCGTCGGCCGGCGCTGGCGCAAGCGGCGGCCAGTTTGGCCGGATCAGCCTGCGGACCGCAGGCTCCAGCCAACTCCTCGGCGTGGATGCCGCACAGCACCAGCAGAGAATCGATGCCGGCGCCGGCGGCGCCGGCCACGTCCGTGCGGAGGGAATCGCCGACGGCCAGGATGCGCGACCGATCGATCGTGCCGAAGTGCGCGAGGCAGGTCCGGTAGACGGCCGGGTGCGGCTTGCCGACGTAGATGACCGACCCGCCGAGCGCCTCGTAGCGCGCGGCGAGCGCGCCGGCACAGAATTCGCGGACGCCACCGCGCACCACCTCCAGGTCGGGATTGGCGCAGAGCATGGTCCGGCCGTGTGCCGCGCCGGCGGCAAGCACCTCCTCATAGTCAGCAACCGTCTCGGCCGCGTCCGCAAGGCCGGTTACGAGAAGGAAGTCGGCGGCGGCGGGCTCGTTCACGATTTCGAGAGCGAGGCCGTCGAGCAGGCCGCGGTCGCGCTCCGGCGCGATCGGGCAGACGCGACGCCCGAGAGCGGCGATGGCCGGGTCGGAGCGGTCCCGCAGCAATCGCCAGGTCTCTTCCCCCGAGCTGTGCAATTCATCGTATAGGTCCGGCGTGATGCCGATCTCGGCGGTGCGACCGATCAGCGCAGCGGCGCGACGCGGGCCGTTCGAGAGCACGATCGTGCGCCGGGCTCGGCTCTTGAGCTGCCGCAACGCATGGACGGCGCCGGGATAGGGCTGCACGCCATCGTGCAGCACGCCCCACAGATCGAGAATGAAGCCCTCATAGCGGTCGCTCACCGCCGCGAGGCTGGCGAGCATAGGAATCGGAGCCGCAGCTGCGTCGGCCATGGCCTAACGATGGTCCGCGCCCACGGCGGCGGCAACCGTCGCGAAGCTGTCGGCCCGCAGGCAGGCGGCAAGGTCGCGCTTGATGCGGGCGATCAGACCGGGGCCGTGATAGATCAGAGCCGTATAGAGCTGCACGAGCGAGGCGCCAGCGCGAATCTTCGCGTAGGCGTCCGCGCCGCTGGCGATGCCGCCCACGCCGATCAGCGGCAGGCGCCCCTCGGTGAGACGGTAGACCTGGCGGAGCAGCTCGGTCGAAAGCGCGAACAGCGGCCGGCCGCTGAGGCCGCCGCTCTGCTGCGCGTGGCGGCTGTGGAGGCCGGGCGGCCGGGACGTCGTGGTGTTGCCGATGATCAGTCCGTCGACGCCGTTGGCGAGCGCCACGCGCGCGATCTCTTCGGTGTCGGCGAGCGCGAGGTCCGGCGCGATCTTCACCAGCAGCGGCGGCGGGCGCTCCGGGACCGCCGCAGTGCGCGCCGCCTGCACGCGCACGAGCAGCGCACGCAACGCAGCCCCCTCCTGCAGCGCGCGCAAGCCCGGCGTGTTGGGCGAGGAAACGTTAACGACGAGGTAATCGGCCAGGGGCGCCAGGGACGCCGTCCCGGCCGCATAGTCGTCGGCGGCGTCGGCGCTGTCGCGGTTCTTCCCGATGTTGACTCCCACGATGCCGGCGCGCAGGTTCCGGCGCTGCCGCAAATTTGACACGGCGACAGCAAGGCCGGCGCTGTTAAAGCCGAGCCGATTGATCACGGCGTCGTCCTCAGGCAGCCGAAAGATGCGCGGCTTCGGGTTTCCCGCTTGCGGCCGCGGGGTGATGCTGCCGACCTCGACGAAGCCGAAGCCGAGCCGCAAAAGCGTCGCGTAAACCTCGGCGTCCTTGTCGAATCCCGCTGACAATCCAACGGGATTGGGGAATTTCAGCCCCCACAGATTCGTTGTCAGGAGCGGGTCGTCGGCCCCCGCCGCGCGCGGCGCAAGGCCGGCGCGGAGCGCGCGGATCGTCAGGCGGTGCGCCGTCTCCGGGGGCAGCGTCCTCAGGATTTGCCCTAACCAGCCGCCGGGCCCGATCATGCTAAAAGGCGATGCATGGGATCACATTCCGGCATTCCAGACCGCGGATCTTGCCTTGCAGACGTGGAATCCCAACCTATAAAGCTCTCAGCGTTTCGCAACAATGACCACAGACGCTGCGTCATGTGTCGCTGGCCAACGATGAAATCAGCAAGGATGAATGGACATGCTGCGCCACTCTGAAATCTGGCGCGCCCTGGACCGGTTGGCTGCCAAGCACGGCTTGTCCGCCTCCGGCCTTGCGCGCCGCGCCGGCCTCGACCCGACCGCCTTTAACAAGAGCAAGCGCAAGAGCCCGACCGGCAAGCCGCGCTGGCCGAGCACGGAGAGCGTCTCGAAATGCCTGACCGCGACCGGCGAGTCGCTGGGCGGGTTCCTGGCGCTGATCGGCGAGCGCAGCGGCGTGAGCGTCACCCATCCGCTTCCGCTCACGCAGTATGCCAAGGCGGGCGCTCGCGGGCTGTTCGACGACTCCGGGCATCCCATGGGCAAGGGCTGGGACGAGGTTGACCCGCCGGGCATCGGCGATCCGAATGCGTTCGCACTCAAGATCAGCGGCAACGCCCTGGCCCCGGCCTACCGGGCCGGCGATATCGTGGTCGTGTCGCCCGACGCCGAGCTGCATCGCGGCGATCGCGTGATCGTGAAGACGCGCAACGGCGACCTGATGGCCAAGGAGCTGGTGCGTCAGTCCGGGCAGAGGATCGAGCTCAAGTCGATCGGCGGCGGCCCGGCCAGCCGCAGCCTCTCGAAGGGCGACGTCGCCTGGATGGCGCGCATCCTCTGGGTGCGCCAGTAGTCGGGCCCGCCGCGCCACGGCCGGCGCGCGCGGGCTGAACCGGGACCACTCGCGCGGCGGCGAGCGCAGTGGTCGTGCGGCCGCGAGGTTGCGAAGTCGGCATAGGCTGCTATGGTGGGCCATCGTCCAACATTTGAGGACCGGTGGGCCAAGGTCGCGGTCTATCCCCGGCACGGATCATGAAGGCGTTTCATTATATCGACGGAAAATGGGTCGACGGCAATCCGTTGGTCATGCAGGTCTGGGACCACGCGATGTGGCTGGGGGCCGCGGTGTTCGACGGCGCCCGCAGCTTCGAGGGCGTGGCGCCAGACCTCGATAGGCACTGTCAGCGGACGCTCCGCTCGGCCGCTGCGCTCGGCCTGCGCTCGCCGTTCACGGCCGAGAAGATCGAGGAGATCATCCGCGAGGGGATCGCCAAATTCCCGAAGGGCACGGCGCTCTATCTGCGGCCGTTCCTGTGGTCGAAGGACGGCTGGATGGACCCCGATCCCGCCACCACCCAGATCATCATCACGGTCATCGAGTATCCGATGCCCGACCCCGCCAAGGGCATGAGCGTCGGCTTCTCGAAGTGGCGGCGGCCCTCGCCGGAGACCGCGCCGACCGACGCCAAGGCCGTCTGCCTCTATGCCCAGGCCGGCCGTGCCTG
>Ga0335082_10008593_pt1 | contig 11097 bp, 17 predicted proteins | sample Lox_Sample_41_FD_206718 | JGI IMG/M metagenome (GOLD analysis project Ga0335082, IMG submission 206718) | Soil microbial communities from Loxahatchee National Wildlife Refuge, Florida, United States - Lox_Sample_4.1 | ecosystem: Environmental > Terrestrial > Soil > Wetlands | place: USA... | reverse complement strand
AAAATAAAAACAGCTATAAGTAAATATTCTGAAAAAGTACAGCAAATAGATTTAGCAAAACAAATAAAAGAAAGTAATGAAGTAATTAATGGAATAATATATGATAAAGAATCTCAAATTAGTAAAGTTAAAAAGCAGATAGATTCTACTGATTATAATATTGTATCTCATGCTAAAAGGATAACTGAATTAGAAGATCAAATAAAATTGAATGAAGAAAATCTTTCCAAATTACAAGAAATAGAAATTCAATATTTAGATTATCAGAGTTATTTAAAATGTGTTCATAGAGAAGGTTTACCTTATATTATAATTTGTAATTATATTGATATTATTAATTCAGAAATAGATAAAATTATTTCTGATTATGCTCCTTTCAAATTAAAATTTGAAATAGATTTAGAAAAGAAACAAATTCCAATAAATTTGATTAATGAAAGAGGTTTAACTACTCCAGTAGAATTAGGTTCAGGAGCAGAAAAATTCATTTCTGCTATGGCTATTAGAACTGCTTTATGTTCTATTGCCAATATTCCAAGATCTGATATTCTAATAATCGATGAATCATTTGGACAATTAGACAAAGAATATTTGCCTACTATAGATAAATTATTGTCTAGATTAAAAGATTTTTTTAGTAATATAATTTTAGTAACACATGTAACTGAAATGCAAGATTATGTAGATCAATCAATCAATATTGAGGTAATAGATGGATTTTCAAGAATCGAAAATTAATAATTGTAAGTGTGGTGGAAAACCTCTTTGGAATATACAAATAAGATCTACATATATTACTAATTGTAAAATTATAAAAGACCAAAAAATTTTTTATTCTTTAAAATGTTCTTCTTGTGGAGTAGAAAGTGAATTATCACAAAATCAAAGTTATGTAGTAGAAGCATGGAATAATTCTATAAAACATAAAATCAAAATATTAATGAGACAAATGGGTTATGAAATCTAAAGAAAAACAATATCAAAAAGATCTAGCAGCAGTCAAAAAATACGGTTTCGCTCTTCAATTTGTCATAGACCAGACTCCTGAAATCTGTCTAGCAGCAGTTCGGCAAAATGGTAATGCTCTTAAATTTGTCAAAAAACAGACTCCTGAAATCTGTCTAGTAGCAGTTCGGCAAGACGGCTATGCTCTTAAATTTGTCAAAAAACAGACTCCTGAAATCTGTCTAGCAGCAGTCAAAAAATACGGTTTTGCTCTTAAATTTGTCATAGACCAGACTCCTGAAATCTGTCTAGCAGCAGTTCAGCAAGACGGCTATGCTCTTAAATTTGTCAAAAAACAGACTCCTGAAATCTGTCTAGTAGCAGTCAAAGAAGATGGTCTTGCTCTTCAATTTGTCAAAGATCAGACTCTTGAAATCTGTCTAGCAGCAGTTCAGCAGAATAGTAATGCTCTTGAATTTGTCAAAGATAAAAGTATTCTAAAAACAAAAGAATATAGAATAGCAGAATTGATGAATGAAATAGGATATGATATCTAATAACAAAAAAGGAAAAATAAAATGTCATCTCAAACAAAATTATATATTGGAATAACTATTTTAATAGTAATAGCTAGCTTAATAATATATTGTGTAATTCTTCATAATAAAAATGCAGATTTAGAATTTCAAAAAGTATCTTTAACTCAAAATATAGCAGCTTTAAATGATTCTATAAATGTTCAAAAAGGACAAGAAACTATTCTAGCTGCTTCTATTAGAGATTTGAATAATAATCTTAACAAAGAAAAAAATAAAAATAAGATATTACAAGCACAAATTGATGTTTATGTTGATTCTTTATACAAAAGAGATTCAACAACTTTTATTCAAAATGATAGCTTGATAAGTGCTCTATTTACAGGAAAACAATCAATAGCTAATTATGAATTAAAAACTTGGTCTAATCTAATAACAAAAAAGAGTTTTTATGATTTAACTATAGGATTTGATGTTATTGAAGTCGATCCTACAATTTATAAAGATAATATTGATGATTTATGGAAAATTAGAACAATAAGTAAAAATCCAAATGTAGAAGTAAAAGGATATGCTACAATTGATACAAAAATGTTTCAAATTATTCAAAATGATATGCCCGAAAAGAAAAAATGGTGTGGTATTGGAGCTATAGGAAATGCCAATAGTTTATATGGTTTATTGACTTTGGAGCCCACTAATGAATTAGAATTTTTAGGAGCCTATGGTTTTAATAAGAATTGGCAAATAGGAGCAGCCTGGAAACCATTTTAGAAGATTTTATTAATTTTTATTTATATATTTATTAATATAAGTATCATAATACATATTTTTAGAGAAAATAAATGGCAAAAAATTTAATAGACGATGGACAACCTAAATCAAATGATTATATCCCTTCAGTAATGAATGATATTGATGTTATCGCAAATATATTAGATAAATTTAGAAATTCAGGAATTACTTATAAATTTCAAGCTAATACTTTAATAATTACTGCAGTTACTTATGCTTATGATACAAAAAAAATTATGGAAGATCTTACTAGAACAATAAATGATGTTCTAAAATATTTGAAAGATGAATATAAAACTAAAGTAGGAAAAGCTCTAACTTTAAAAGATGAAGAAAAAGATTTACAATGTGTATCAAATTATACTGTAGATAAAAAATGTTTATGTACTTTAGTTTGCTCTTATACTTTACCAGAAAGTAAAGCCGAAAAAGGGCCCAAACAATCTAATTTAATAGGTAAAGCAGGATTTATTTCTAATATTTCTATTTTGAAAGAAAATCAAAAAGCTTTAAAGAAAATGAGGAAAAAGAAATAAATGGGTAGAGGCGGATATTATAGAGGACATAGATATGAATTAGAAATTATATTTTCTGATCATATACAACCAATCTATGTATCATCTGTCCAAGAAGCACATAAAAGAGCTAAAGAATATTTAAAAATGAAAAATGTAAAAGTATTTTTATCGTCAACATCTGATCCAGAATATTTTGAGAGAAAAGAACTAAGATTAAAATGATTAGAAAAATTTTAAAATTTATATATGATACTGCTCTTAGCATGTATATGAAAATGTTTAGACATTACTTTGTTGTAACAAGTACTAAACATTTTTCGTAAAAAAATAAGTTTCAAATATTTATCTCAATAGTTTTGTAATTAGGTTTCAAAAAAGCTATTGAGATTTTTTTATGTTTATTAATTCAAATAATCAATTATAACAAAAATGGAGTAATAATGGATGGCTCACAATATTTTCCAGAAGAAATTTGGAAAATTTTAAGTACACATGATATGACGGAAAAAAATACAGAGATTTTGAGAAATTATTTTACGAATCCTACGTATTTTGATCCTGATAGAAAAACAATTGTTTTCTCAGTACCTTCAAGAACGGGTACAAGCTTTTTCAGAACAGAATTACCAATGTACGCAATTGCAACAAAATATCCTGAAAAGTTTAATTTAGTTTATGCTGATAATAATTTGAATCCAAGACATTTACAAATGGCTGATTATATTGAAACACATAGAGCTGGACATTTACATTGTTGGTTACATGATATTTATAAAGCTTGGCCTAAAACACAAAAGAGAGCAGTTGTCAGCCAAAATGTGGATGATAATGAATATACATTGCCCGCTAAGCATCCTCATTTCAGGGGTCATTAAATAAAATGGAAATATGCTTGATTTGTAATAAAAAATTTCCTTCTGCACAAGGCTTAAAAAACCATATTACAGGAAGTGGAATCATTAAAAAATACCATAATTCTCATGCTATTTCAATGAAAGATTATTATGATAAATTTTTTAAAAAAGAAAATGAAGGTATTTGTCTTACATGTGGTAAACCTACTAAATTTGGTGCAACTAAAAGTGGTTATAAGAAATTTTGTTCTAAAAAATGTCTCGTGGGATCTGTTGCACATTCTAAAATTATAAAAGATAGTCATGCTGACGTACACGGAATTGAAGTAATAAAAGATGGTTTATATTTTAGGCCTAAAAAGGTGTGGATAGACAAATATGGAATTGAAAAAGCTATTGAACTTGAAATAAATAGAAGAGAAAAAGAAGGAAAAACAAAACAAGCAAGAAGTTGGGATAGCACTTCTAAAGAAGAGAATAAATTATATGAATTTCTTTGTAATAAATTTGGAAAAAATGAAATAAAAAGATGGATATTTTTTAGACATTGGACAATAGATTTTTATATAGAAAAATTTGATTTATATATTGAATATAATGGAAGATATTGGCATGGTTTAAAATATGATATAGAAGAAATTAGATATTTAGCTAAAACTTCTGGTGGAACTTATAAGAAAATTTTAAATAGATATAACAATGATAAATCAAAAATAGCTTATTTTAAGAAGTGTAATATTAAATTGATTATGGTTAATGATTTAGATTTCGAAAAATATTTTAATGAGAATTGGGTGAATTGCTGGAATGGTGAAAATCCAAATCAGCAGCCAAGCATTCAAGGACAATTAGGTTTGAATGAAGGTTCAGAGACTAGAGAGATGAGTTCCAACAATAATTCTCTCCACGAGTGCCCAACAGATCTTAATAAATCTGAAGATATAGTCCGAACTATAGAGAAAAGTAATCTATAGACCTAAAAGATAAAGAGCTCTTAGGATAACATAATTGATGAAGCAACTTTGGATTTCTAGTGGCAAAGATCAAATGAGTATTAGATCTTTAAAAGAATCTGATTTTGTTATAACAACTGGAAGAAAATTACAACAAACATTTAGAAGTTTTAATACTAATGTATCAATATTTAGAAATATGTTTGATTGGGAACAACCACAATGGAAACAAGAAAGAAAATTCCCTGCTAAAGATGGTAAAATAACTATAGGGTGGATAGGTCTAACAAGTCATTTTGAAGATATAAAGAAAATGGCTCCTATTATGAAATATATTCATGATAAATATTCCAATACTTATTTTTACATTGCTGGTATGGCTATAAAAGATACTGAAGTAACAATAACTATTGATAAAGATGGTAATAAAAAATTTGATGAAGTTGAAATAAAAGATGAAACTAAAACATATAAAGCTAGAGTAAAACAATTATTTAAAGATTTTGACCAATCAAGAATAGAATTTCATGATGCTGTAAGTTTAGAAACTTATGCTAAATTTTATAGAGAAATCGATATTTCTTTATGCTATATAGAACATCTTACATTTAATCAATGTAAATCTGAAATTAAAGCTGTCGAATCTGTGTTTTATGAAAATATTTTAGTATGTATGAATTACGGTGGTTATAATGATATGTATAATATGATGCCTGAATCTATTAGACATAGAAATAATTTTGTCAATACAGAAGTATCTGAACATTGGAAAGAAGCTCTTGAATATTGGGTTAACAATTATGAAGAAGGTAGAAAATATGCTAAATTGCAATCTGAATGGGTAAAAGATGTTTATGACATAAATAAACATATTGATGAAAGAGTAAAATTTTATAATGATACATTAGAATCATGGGAAGAAAAAGAAATGAATAGAATTAAAAATATTTTAGTATAATAAATAAAGAGAAAATAAGATGGCCGGAATACGTCCAATATACACACCTGATATTTTAGCATTATCTAATGATCCAACAGCAACAGCTCAAAATACAAATTTAGTAGCAACAAACTATATTTATCTTGGATCATCTTCATGGACAATTTTGATTCCTAATAGTTTATCAGCTTTTGGAACATTAAATGTTCAAGCTAACAATAGTAATTATATTACTGATGCAGTAAGTGGAAATGTAAAATGGACTACAAATGCATTATTAAATCAACCTACAGAAGGAAATAAAAGTAAATATTCTGTTAATCCTTCTTTTTCAGCTAATTGGGTAACAATTGATACTTTAACTAGTGGAATGGTTTATAGAAATTATGCTGATTTTCCTATTAGATATTTAAGATTATCTGGAGCTGGTTTAACAGCTGCAGGATTTAATGCTTTTGTTTGGACAGCCGATATGACTTCAGGAGTATAATGAATTCTCAACGTTTTCAGATAAATTTTATTAAAACAATTATGCATGCTGATAATGATTTAACTTATGATGAAGCTAGAGATATATCTTTAAAATATACTAGAGATATATTATTGAGTATAGCTAAAGTTATTTTAGAAAAAGAGAAACAAAGATTAATAGAAAAGAGAAGACAAGATGCCCTTAAGTTGGAAAAAACTAATAAATGAGGCTCATCAAATATCATTGAAAGAGCAATCTAGTAATCAAAAATTTAAAATTCAAATATTAGTAGAATTAAATGAAAATGAAGAATATGATGAGGGAACTGTTGAATCTTTTCTTAAAAAATATATTGAAGATAGTAGATTAAAAATTAAAGTTTTAAATATTAATGTTAGAGAAGCATTCTGAAATACTTTGATACCTATAAATTTACATAAGAAAAAATTAAGCGCCTATGATAAAGTTAGAGAATGTAAAAAATATTCCCCAAAGACGCGATTATACCTGTGGACCAGCTTCCCTTCGCTGCTTATTTCATTATTATGGAGTTGATGTATCTGAACAAGAATTGATTGATGAAGGAGAAATAGAAGAAGATGGGACAAGTTTTAAACAAATGAAATATTTAGCTCATAAATATGACTTTAGCTTTTATTCAAAAAATAATGCTACTTTAAAAGATATAGAAAATTGGTTATTCAAAAAAAATCCTGTTTTAGTATGTTTTCAAGCAGGCCCCCCAAATGGTCTTAATGGTCATTATTCTGTAATTGTAGGAATAGATAAAAAATACATTTATTTAAATGATCCAAGCAATTATTTTGATGGTGATAGACATAAATTTATCAATGATCGTAAAATGGAAATAGATAAATTCTTAAAACATTGGTGGGATATAGATGATCAAATTGTAAAAAATTGGTTTGCTGTAATTAAACCAAGAAAAGAAAGAAACAAGAAATGAAATTTTATTGTACAAATTTGATAATTGAAATATATATGTATTATCAATCATTTTTTATAAAAATTAGTGAAAGTAAAGTTTAACGAAAACATTGATGTATTGCTCACCAAACATGCTTCTGAAAGATCCATTGAACGTAATGGCCAACCTGTAAACATCACAAAAGATCAGATAGAAAATATATTAAATTCTGCTGAATCTAAGATTATACAATTAGGAAAGAAATTTCCTACTTTAATAATTAAAACTAAAAATGCATTAAATATTGTAGGAAAACTTATCCAGTCTGGTTCTGATTATTTTTTTCAAGTTATAATTTTAATGTTCAAAAAGAATTTTGTTCCCAATAATCTTCATGATAAAGTAGTATATATAAAAGAATATAAACAAATTCAGAGAAAGACCATTCTAAAATCTAAGAACATCTCTTCTATCAAACAAATCATAGAAAGAATAGAACATCAAAGAGTTCAAAAAATTTCTAATCTAGATAGATTTAAAGAAGGAACTATTGTAGAAAAAAATGGAAGAAAAGGAAAGGTAATAGCTATTAGTCCCAAAAGAACTTCTATTATAGTAGAATGGAATGATACTAAAAAGAAAAGTAGATTTTTTATGAATAAAAGAGGTAAAAATAGAATTATAGATGAATTGAAATTAACAAGCATTATTGAAAAGATACAAAATGAGTAAGAAAAATTTAACTGAACAAGAGATTTTAGAAGAGATAAAAATTTGTCGAACTGATCCTTGTTATTTTATTGAGAACTATGGGAAAATAAGACATCCGATAAAAGGTTTAATTCCTTTTGAGCTATTTGATTTTCAAAAAGATGTTATCAGAAAAATGTTAGATAATAGATTTGTCATTATTGTTAAAAGTAGACAAATGGGAATATCAACATTAATGGCTGCTTACAGTTGTTGGCTTGCTACATTTTATAATGGTAAACAAATTCTTATTTTAGCTAATAAAGGTGAAGTAGCTACTAATTTGATAATGAAATGTAAAATATTTTTGAAAAGTATTCCTATATGGATGAGACCTAAAATAGTATTGAATAATCAGCAAACCATAGTTCTTGGTAATGAATCAATTATAAAAGCATCTAATACAACTATAAATGCTGCAAGAAGTGAAGCATTAAGCTTACTTGTTGTTGATGAAGCTTCTGTAATTGATCGAATAGAAGATGTATGGACTGCAGCTAGACCTACATTAGCTACAGGAGGAAATGCTGTAATTTTGGGTACACCTTTTGGTACAGGAAATTGGTTTCATAGAAAATATATTGAAGCAGAACAGGGAAGATCTGATGAAGGTTTAATAAATTTTGTACCTATAAAATTACCATGGAATTTACATCCAGATAGAGATCAAGCTTGGGCAGATAGAGAACTTGCAGATTTAGGAGCTAAAAAATTTGCACAAGAATATAATGTAGATTTTTCACGTTCTGGTAATACAGTAATTGATGCTGAAGATATAGATTATTATGAAAATTTAGTTTTAATTGATGGTTTAAAAAGTATAAGAGAACCACTTCTTAAAGAAGCTTTTGATCATAATTTATGGATTTGGAAATATCCAGAGGGTGGTAAAAATTATATTTTATGTGCAGATGTAGCTAGAGGAGATGGAGCAGATTTTTCAGCATTTCATGTTTTAGAATCTGAATCATTAGAACAAGTAGCTGAATATAAAGGTAAATTACCTGCTACTAATTTTGGTGATTTAATGTTTATAACTGCAAAAAAATATAATGATGCTATGTTAATTTGTGAAAATAATCATATAGGATTTACAGCTATTCAAAGAATTTTAGATCAAAGTTATCCTAAATTATATTGGACAAAGAAAGATAATAATGGTTTATTTTTTGATCCTTTAAACTGGAATGTACCGGGTCCTAATAAAATTCCGGGATTTGATATGACTCCTAAAACTAGACCTTTAGTTATATCATCTCTAGAAGAAACATTTAGAACAAAACAACTTATTCTTCATTCAATTAGAACATTAGATGAAATAAAAACATTTGTTTATATCAATACTGGCAATAGTATCAAAGCTCAAGCATTAGATAAATATAATGATGATTTATGTATGAGTTTAGCTATAGGTTTATATGGTAGAAATACAACAATAAGAAATAGTAGTTATGATTTAAATCAAGCTTTAACTATGTTAAATAGTATGGTTGTAGAAAAAGGTGAACATAAAGATATAGAACAAGTATCACAAGTAAAGAATAATAATGAAAAATATGATCCTTATAAGTTACCTAATGGAGATGATTTAAAATGGCTATTTTAAAAATAAAAAAGAAGAAAACAAAATGAAAATTAGAAAATCAGAATTAAAGAAAATTATTTTAGAAGTATTAAATGAAGCAGACAAAGGAATAAAAGTTATTTTATTGCCTAATGTAAAAGATTTCAATGCTGAAGATTTTGATTTAGATAAATTAAAATATTATAAATTAAAACAACATATTGGTAAAATAGGATTAGCCAATGTAGATATTAATAATGGTACTTGGTATAAAAATTATTATAATGTTAAATTTGATGATGGTTTTGAAATAAATGGAATTTCTTCAGAACATTTAAAAAGAATAGAATAAATAAAAGAGAAAACAAAATGAAAATTAGAAAATCAGAATTAAAGAAAATTATTTTAGAAGTATTAGAAGATAAATTAGACTATGAAGAAATAGATGAAGGTGGAGAAGGTTCAGGAAGAAAAAAATTAGGTGGACATACAAAAGAACAATTAAGAAATATGGATAGAGCAATAAGAACGGGTAAATATGATGATGGTACTAAAATTGATAAAAATACAATTGAAAGATTAAAAAAAATAGTTGCACCTTATATTGATAAAATAAAAAAATAAAGGAATTTGATTAAATGTCACAAAGTCGCGACTACTCTTTTTACCGTAGATTAAAATATCTTTTACGCAGACCTGCTATAAAAGTAAGAAGACCAGCTGATAATAGACCAGCAAATAGATTTGAAGCCCGTATGTTCAATGTATTTGCTAAAGCTGCAAGTAATCAATACATGCAGAGTATAGCTGGAAGTACTGAAAGATTAGCTAGAACAAGAGATTTCGAAATGCAGGATCTTAATTCGCCTATAATATCAACAGCTTTAAATATTTGGGCTGATGATTCTACTTCTCTTGATGAAGACGGAAAAATTTTAAAAGTTCTTACATCAAATCAAAGAATCAAATTAATTTTAGAAGACTTATTTTATGATAGGTTAAATGTTAATTTTAACCTGTGGCATTGGATTAGAAACACATCAAAGTATGGAGATTTTTTCTTGTTACTTGATGTAATTGAAAATGATGGAATAGTTTCTTCTATGCCATTGCCTACAGTTGAAGTTGAAAGAGAAGAAGGATATGATGGTGATATAAATTCAGTTAGATTTAGATGGAATACAGCTTCTGGTGCAGTATTTGAAAATTATCAGATAGCTCACTTCAGAATGATTGGAGATGATACATTTCTTCCTTATGGTAAATCTAATTTAGAAGCAACAAGAAAAGTTTGGAAACAATTGAACTTGATTGAAGACGCTATGTTAACTTATAGAATTCAGAGAGCACCAGAGCGTAGAGTGTTCAAAATAGATATTGGTGGAATAAATCCTAATGATGTGCCAGGTTTTATGCAAAAAGCAAAAGATATTTTAAAGAGACAACCTTTAGTAGATCAACAAGGGAATATAGATTTAAGGTATAATGTCGCTGCAACCGACGAGGATTTTTTCCTCCCGGTAAGAGCAGGTCAAAGTTCAACTGATATTTCTACATTACCAGGAGCTTGTTTATCTCTTGAAACAAAAATAAAATTATTAGATGGAAGAAATGAAACACTTCAAACGTTAATTGATGAATATGAATCGGGAAAGCAAAATTGGGTTTATAGTTGTAATCCAAAAACTGGTGCAATAGTTGTATCTCCTATTACTTGGGCTGGTATCACAAGAAAAAATACTGATATTATGAAAATAACTTTAGATAATGGTGAATCAATAATTTGTACACTTGATCATAAATTTCCAACTTGGAATAAAGGAGAAAATGTAGAAGCTAAAG
>Ga0335082_10008592_pt1 | contig 11097 bp, 8 predicted proteins | sample Lox_Sample_41_FD_206718 | JGI IMG/M metagenome (GOLD analysis project Ga0335082, IMG submission 206718) | Soil microbial communities from Loxahatchee National Wildlife Refuge, Florida, United States - Lox_Sample_4.1 | ecosystem: Environmental > Terrestrial > Soil > Wetlands | place: USA: Florida... | reverse complement strand
CGTGGCTCAGGCTCTTCCGGACCCCCGTCGCGCTGCTCCGCCCGGTCACGGTGCAGTGACCGCCGGGCGGGGGCTTCGAGCGCCGTCGCCGGGCCCGTTCCGCCCCCACCGCGCCCGGTCGAAGGCGCAGCGTCGGAGGTCCGCCTCCGCGCGCTCCCGGTCTCCCGCGCCTGGCCCGGACTGCGCGAGCGCGGCGAGGTCCGCCTCACCGCTGCCGTCCTGCGCCGTCGCGCAGCGCGCCTCGCCCAGTGTGAACCGCGCCTCGAGCGCCACCGAGGCCGGCAGCTGCCCCCCTACCGCGTGCGCCAGCCAGGGGACCGCCGCCGAAGGCTCCCCGCGTGAGAACGCCGCCCGTCCCACGAGGTAGGCGGCGAGGGGCTCCCTCGACGCGGCGAGGCGCGCCAGGGCCACGCCCGGATCGCCCTCGCCGAGGAGGAACGGCCGCGCCGCCTCGGCGAGCCCGGGGTCGAGGACCGCCGCGAACTTGACGGCGAGCAGCCGCTCCTCGGCGCGCTCGGGATGCGAGGCGAGTGCGGCCAGCCACCTGGCCGCCGCAGCGCCCGGCTCGCCGCGGCGCCAGGCCAGATCACCCTCGGCCGCGACCACCGCGCGCGCCTGGGCGACGTCGGCCTCGGGGGTCGCGGCAGCGGCCTCCCGCAGCGCGCGCCCGGCGGCGTCGAGGTCCCCGGCGCGGGCGAGGGCCTCGGCCGCCGCGATGAGCGGTGCCGGCGACTCGGAGAGCGCCGCCTCCCGCCGCCAGAGCGTGCACGCCTCCGCGGGCCGCCCCCCGGCGGCCGCCCGCGATGCGTCCACCTCGAGCAGCGCGGCCTCCCGGGCACAGCGGCGGACGAACAGGCTCCCGCGCTGGAACCGCTGCCGCGCCGCCGCCGCGAGCCCCGGCGGCACCGCGACGCCGTCGAGGAACCGCTGCCACTCGGCCACCAAGACCTGAAGCGCGTCGGGACTGGGGAGCGGTTGCCCCCCCACGAGATGGTCCGGGATTCCGAGGTTCGGTCGTCCCCCGGCAAGATCCGTCGCGCCGAGTGACGCCGCGAAGTCTCCGGTCCGGTAGAGCGCGGTCACCGCGGCGGGCCCACGCCGCTCGCGAAGGAACGCGAGGAAGCTCCCCGCGGCCGTGTAGGCGCGCGCGGGGGCGGCGCCGAAGAACCCGCTCGCGCCCACCAGGGCGACGACATCGGGGAGGAGCCCCTCGTCGCGCATGGCGCGGGTCCACTGATGCACCGTCCACTCGCCGCGCGGCACCTCCAGCGCCACGGCCAGGCCCTCCACCAGGCCGGCGGAGACGAGGAAGCCTGCGCGCGCCGGCACCCCCAGCGGCCCCGGCGCGACGGCGCTCGCGACCGCGTGGACCAGCTCGTGCCGGAGGGTGGGGAGCGGCAGGGGCGCGTCCCCCACGTGGATCTCGCGCAGCCAGGGCTTGGTGTAGTCGGTCGCGGCCGCGCCGACGAGTCGCCGCTTCTCGTCCGCGCTCCGGTGGACGTACACGGTCACGCGCGGCGGGCCGGCGAGCCCGAGCGCCTGCGCCACGTCGTGGGCATGGAACTCGCACTCGGCGAGGACCTCGTCGGCCCACGCCGCCGGCTTCTCGGCGGGGAAGCGGACCTCGCAGATCGGGCCGGTGCGCAGGCCGCCGAGCGCGCGGCGGAGCGTGGCACGGTCGCCGGCGAGCCCCTCGGCGCGGGCCGCCGCCCGCACCCCCACGGCGGCTCCCGCGGCCGCCAGCACGAGCAGCGCGGGGCCGGCGACGGCGCCCGGGCGGGTCCGGCGCGCGCGCCGCACCAGGGCCTCCGCGGCCCCGGCGATGGCGACCGCCCAGGCGAGGGTCTCCACCTGGGCGAGGACGACGCGGGCGTCCGCGCGCAGCGCCTCGTCGTAGAGCGGCCCGGGCCACCAGCCGAGGAGCGGGTCGAGGGCGAAGGCCTGCGGCCCCACGTAGACGGCGCGGAGCGTGAGGGCGAGCGAGCCGAGGACCACCGCCGCGTGGAGGAGGGAGGCGCCCGCGGCACGCCCGCGGGCCGCCACCGCCGCGACCACCGCCACGGCGCAGCCGAGCGCCGCGGACGGGCCGGCGAGGAGCGGGAAGAGCGCCGCCGAGGCGAGAACGCGGCACGGTCCCGCCGCCGCGCGGATCGCGCTCGTGGCGAGGAGGACGCCCAGGAGCACGGTCAGGGCCGCCAGCGCGCCCGCCGCGGCGGCGCCGGGCGACGGCTCCGGCCGCCGCGCCTCCTCGCGCCACGCCGCGAGCCCGAGGGGGAGGGCCAGCGCCGTCGCGAGCCAGGCGCCCACCATGCCGAGCTCCCACCCGGGCGCGTCGAGCAGCGGGACCCGGCCGCTCGCGACGCCGGCGGCGGCGAGCGCGGCGGCCGTGGCGGCGACCCAGCGGCGGCGAGCGAGCGAGCGAGCGACGTCGAGGAAGCGCACCTGGGATCCCGATATCGGCCTGACCGGACCGGAACTACCCTCCGGCCCGACCCCCGCGATAACATGCCGGAGGCATGGCGGAGAACCGCGAGCACGTCCGCGCGCCCATCGAGCTGAAGGTCGACTACAAGAAGCTCAACAGCTTCTTCGCCGACTACACCAAGAACATCTCGAAGGGCGGCACCTTCATCAAGACGAAGAAGACGCTCCCCATCGGGACGCGCTTCCTCTTCCGCCTCACCGTCCCCGGGCGCGGCTCGCCCTTCGAGCTGAACGGCGAGGTGGTGCACGCCACCTCCGCCGGGAGCGAGCCGGGGATGGGAATCCGGTTCGTGTGGGCCGACGACGGCGACCGCGCCACGTTCGAGGGCGTGGTGGAGGGGCTCATGGCGGACAGCCTCGGGCCGCTCGTCACCGAGCAGCTCCTCAAGGCGCGGCGCTGAGCGAGCAGCAAGCGGCGCCGGGCATTGGGCGGGGGCCGGCGCTCTCCCGACGCAGCGGAGCCGTGCGAGGGCCCCTGCCCGCTGCCAGGGAGGTGGAGCCCGCCTCCGCGCCTACCAGACGCCCTCGAACCGCACCGCGTCGCCGGGCCGGACGCCGTGGGCCGCCGCCCACCCGCCGTTCACCTCCAGCACGTAGCGGCTCGGCCCGCCGGCGGTGCGGTTGATCTCGGTGAGCGGCTCGGCCCGCTCCACGATCCCCGCGATCCGTCCGTCCTCGGCGAGGAAGATCATGTCGAGCGGGATCAGCGTGTTCTTCATCCAGAAGGCGTGCTCGCCGGTCTCGGGGAACACGAAGAGCATCCCGGCGTCGGCGCCCAGCTCGCGGCGAAACATGAGGCCGCGCTGCAGCTGCTCCGGGGTCCGGGCCACCTCGACGGTCACCGTCAGGCGCGCCCCCGCCCTGGCGTCGATCGTCACCCGCGCCGTGGCCATGGCGGCGGGGGCGGGCTTCGCCTGCCGGGCGCAGGCGGCGAGCGCGGCCAGGAGCACGGCGGCGGCTGCTCGGGGTGCGCGCGCGGGGCGGCGGGCACGGCGCACCGTCACCTCGGGAGCGGCACCGCGCAGTAGCTCGAGAACTGGATGTCCGCCAGGTACGCCTGGCGGGTCGCGTCGTCGAGCGTGGCGAGGAACGCCGGGTCGAGCACCATCTGGCGGCACTCGAGCCCCGTCTTGGAGTGGAAGCAGTCCTCGTTCGAGACGCACGGCTTCGAGCAGTAGCCGCAGAGGCTCGTCCCGTCCGCGCACTGCCCGTAGCGGGAGTAGATGTCCCCCGGCGCGCTCGCCTGCTGGATGGGGGAGACGATGCACACGAAGTTGTCGCAGGCGGGGTTGCCCGTCTCCAAGTAGTCGCCCAGCGCGTCGGCGGGCGTGACCGCGACCGGGTTGTTGCCGCCCAGCGTGCAGCGCTGGCCCACGTCCGCGCTCTGGCACGCGCCGAGGAGCGCGAGGGCGGCGACCGCGGAGACGGCGACGGCGGAGCGCATGATCCGTCGAATCGTTAGCACGCGGCCGCCGGCCGGACAAGGAACGCCCCGCCGTCCTTCTCCGCCTTCATCGGACCTTCACCCACAAACGTCACTTTCCGCGAGGGGGGCCGCGTTGCCCCTCCCCCGGCCTCGGGCTAGGATGCCCGGCGAGCGCGAGGTTCGCGCGCGTGAGCGAATGAGATCTCCCATCGCGATCGCCTGGCTCCTCCTCGCCGCGCTCCCCGCGGCCGGGGCCGCACAGGAGATGCCCGGACTGGATCTCTCGGCCCCGCCGAAGCCGAAGCCGCCGCCGAAGCAGCCCGCGTCCTCGCCGGAGGGCGAGGAGCTGCCGCCGGTGAACCTGTCGGCCCCTCCCGCGAAGCCGGCCGCCGCCCCCGCGCAGGCGGTGTCGCCCCTCGGCCCCTCCGGCGAGCGCGACGCCGCGCTCGGCGACCGCGTGAAGGCCGTGCAGCGCAAGGGCTTCCTCAAGCGGAACCGGCTCGATCTGACGCCGCTCTTCGCCGTCACCGTGAACGACGCCTTCTACGCCAAGTTCGGCGGCGGGCTGCGCCTCGCCTACAACCTCGAGGACAGCTTCGCGGTCGCCACGCGCTGGGTCTACTTCGAGCCCTACCGCACCGACAGCGTGCGCGAGGGGAAGGTCGCCTTCAACAGCCAGCTGCTCACCTCGCAGGTCTACGGGCAGCTCATGCTCGACGGCATCTGGTCGCCCATCTACGGCAAGGCGGCGGTGATCGGGCGGTCCATCGTCCACTTCGACCTGTTCCTGCTCGCCGGCTTCGGCGCGGTCCGCACGGCGACCAGCGTCGCGCCGCGCAACGAGGGCGATCACCTCGCCGCCGACCTCGGCGCGGGCCTCCGCTTCTACCCGCGCGAGTGGCTGGCCTTCGAGCTGGGGCTCACCGCCACGTTCTACCCGGACCAGCCCATCTCCTCCGTCCCCGGGACCATCCAGAAGGTCGTGGTCGCGAACGTCGGCGTCTCCATCTTCTGGCCCTTCGGGTTCGACTACTACTACCCGTGAACCATTTCCCCGCCCTGCGCGCCCTCGCCGCCGTCGCCGCCCTCGCGGGCGCCGCGCTCCCCGCCGCGGCGCGCGCCTCCAAGGCCGACGCCTTCGAGGGCAAGGTGCAGCCGGTCTCGGGCCAGCTCTACCAGAAGGCGGGGCGCGTCGAGGTCACGCTGGACGGGCTCCTCTCGCTCAACGACGCCTTCTTCACCAAGTACTTCGCCGGCGTCCAGGTCGGATACCACTTCTCCGAGTTCCTCTCGCTCCACGGCCAGCTCGCGGGAGGCGCCTCGGCGAAGACCGGGTCCACCGAGGTGTGCCCGGCGAACGCGGGCTGCCACCCCGCCTCCGCCGCCGACCTGCGCGAGGTCCCGGGGCACGTGAACCTGATCGCCGGGGCCGAGCTGCAGTTCTCTCCGGTGTACGGGAAGCTCAACGTCTTCTCCGAGGGGGTCGCCCACTTCGATCTCTCGCTCCTCGGCGGCCCGGACTGGATCCGGTACGACCAGGTCCTGTCCGCGTCCGACGCGTCCGCCGGGAAGACCCCGTCCGCCGTGAGCAGCCTCGGCTTCCACCTCGGGCTGGGCGCGCGCATCTTCTTCTCGGAGGCGCTCGCGCTCAGGATCGAGGTGCGGGACTACGTCTACCGGGCCGACGTGCCGAGCATGCAGAAGCGGGAGACCCAGAACCAGCTGTTCACCGAGATCGGGCTGTCGGTGTTCTTCCCGTTCCGCAACCGGACGCAGCCGTAGGGGCCGAGCCATGCGTCTTGCCGCCGCCGCCCTGCTCCTCGCCGCCGCGCTCCCCGCCCGCGCGCAGCTCGGGATCGACCTCTCCGCGCCGCCGAAGAAGGACAAGCCCGCCGAGAAGAAGCCTCCGCAGCAGGGGACGCCGGCGCCGGGCGTCTCGCTCCGGCCCCTCGACCTCGGCAAGAAGGGCAGCGGCGCGAAGGAGCGGCTGGAGGCCGCCAAGAGGCTGGGCGACGACAAGGCCTACGAGACCGCCGCGCTCGCCTACGACCAGATCCTGCGCGAGCCGGCGCTGGCCGACGGCCACGAGGAGGCGCGCTACCAGCTGGTGAAGGTGCTGGAGCGCCTGGGGCTTCACTACTCCGCCCTGGTGGAGCTGGACCGGATCCTGGAGCGCGGCCAGGGCTCCAAGTACTTCCACACCGCGATGGAGTGGGTCTTCTACGTCGGGAAGCGGCTCAAGAACGAGCAGCCGCTGCTGTCGCGCGTGGCGCGCCTCGCCGGCGAGAGCTTCCCCCCCGCCTACCAGGACCGCTACCTCTACCTCCTCGCCAAGTACCAGTTCGAGCGCGGTCGGGCCCTGCAGGAGGCGGGGCGGGCCTCGGAGGCGCGGTCCTCGTTCGACGAGGCGCGCCGGCTCGCCTCGCGCGTCCGCAAGGAGGCGGGCGCCGCGGCGATCCCGGCCTCCGCCGGCGACCTCCCCGCCGCCGGGGAGGAGGGCGACACCTACGCCAAGGCCCGCTTCGTGGACGGCCTCGTCCTGTACGCGGAGGGCGACCAGGCGGGCGCGGCCGAGAGCTTCAAGGAGGTGGTGCGGCTCACCAACCCCAAGCGGAACCGCCGCGTCGATCCGGCGCTCCGCGAGCTGGCGTTCCTGCAGCTCGCCCGCATCCACTACGAGAACCGGCAGAACCGCTACGCCATCTTCTACTACGACAAGATGCCCTGGGGCGGCGAGAGCTGGCTGGAGGGGCTGTGGGAGGCGTCCTACGCCCACTACCGCATCGGCGACTACGAGAAGGCGCTCGGGAACCTGCTCACCCTCCAGTCGCCGTACTTCAAGGAGGAGTACTTCCCCGAGTCGTACATCCTCAAGGCCATCATCTACTACGAGAACTGCCGGTACCCCGAGTCGCGAGCCATCCTGGAGGACTTCTCGGGGATGTTCGAGCCGGTCTACGACGAGCTGCAGGCGCTCACCACGCGGGCGCAGCCGGCCACCGCGTTCTTCGACCTCATCGAGGAGGCGGAGAAGCGGCCCGACACCGACCCGCAGGCGCGCCTGATGCGCAAGATCATGAAGCTCGCCTTCACCGACGAGAACATCAAGCGGCTCTCCGAGTCGATCGGGGAGATCGAGGACGAGCTGGGCCGGAAGATGGGGGCGCTGCGCCCCGAGTTCCGGCACTCCGCGCTGGCCAAGGACCTGCAGGGCAAGCTGCAGGAGGAGCGCAAGGCGCTGGTCGAGGAGGGCGGCCGGCGCGCCCGCCAGAAGCTCGAGTACGAGCGGGACCAGCTGCGCGGCCTCCTCGCCCAGGCGCTGCGCATCAAGATCGAGGTCTCCCGCAAGGAGCGCGAGGCGCTGGAGGGCTCGCTGGCCACCGGCTCGCAGCCCGAGATCCTGCGCGACCTCAAGTTCTCCACGGCCGTCTCGGACGAGCACCTGTACTGGCCGTACGAGGGCGAGTACTGGCGCGACGAGCTCGGGACCTACGCCTACACGCTCACCAAGGGCTGCAAGGACCGGCCGCAACGCGCGGCCCGCTGACCGCCCCCGGGGGACACCAGGCCGTGACCTCCCTTCGCGCTCTCGTTGCCGGGGCCGCCGCCGCCGCGCTCGCCGCCGCGCCGGCCGGTGCCGCCGAGGGGCGCGCCGGGCCCAAGGAGGCGGATCTGGGCGCGAAGCGCTCGGTGGCGCCCGACGCCGCGCTGCAGGGCTCGCTGGAGGCGAAGAAGGCGCCGGCCGGGCCGGGCGGCCCGGCCCTCGAGTTCGAGGTGTTCCGGCAGAAGGTGGAGGTCCAGGTCTCGGAGAAGCGGCGGGAGGAGATCGCCTCGCTGCAGAAGCTCATCAAGCTCGGTGGCAACGTGGAGGAGACGCCGGGCTGGTACTTCCGCCTCGCCGAGCTGCTCTGGGAGGAGTCCCAGTTCTTCTTCTTCGAGAGCGGGCGGCGCGACGACCGGATCCTGGCGCTCGGCAAGTCCGATCCGGCGCAGGTGCAGCGGCTGCAGGCGGAGAAGCGCGAGCTCGACGCGCAGTCCCGGCGGCTGCAAGAGCAGGCGGTGGCGCTCTACAAGGCCATCGTCGCGCGCTACCCGAAGTACCCGCGCATGGACGAGGTGCTGTTCTTCCTCGCCGAGAACCTCTTCAAGCGCGACCGCCAGGACGAGGGGGCGATGAAGGCCTACCGGGCCCTCATCAAGAACTACCCCGGCTCGCGGTACGTGCCGGACTCCTGGATGGCGTTCGGGGAGTACTACTTCGAGAAGGCGAACCGGGGCGACCGCATCGGGAACCTGCGCAAGGCGCTGGAGGCGTACCAGCGCGCGGCGTCGTTCCAGGAGTCCTCGGTCTACGGGTACGCGCTCTACAAGGAGGCCTGGGTCCACTACAACCTCGGCCAGTGGACGGAGGCGCTGGAGCTCTTCCGCACCGTCATCTACTTCGGCACCCTGCCCACCTCGTCCGTCCCCCAGGACAAGAAGCTCACGCTGGTGAAGGAGGCGCGGAAGGACTACGTCCGCACCTACAGCCACGTCGGCTCGGCCGAGGGCGCGGTCGAGGAGTTCCGGCGCGTGGGCGGGGAGGCCGGCTGGTGGGACATGGCGAAGACCCTCGCCGGCCTGTACTTCGACGAGGGAAAGGACCGCGACGCCATCGTCCTCTACCACCGGCTCATCCAGGAGAAGGCGCTCTCGCCCGAGGCCCCCTTCTTCCAGTCGCGCATCGTCACCTGCGCCGGCCGGCTCGGGAAGAAGGACGTGGCCGTGCAGCAGGCGCACGTCTTCGTGAAGATGCTGCGCGAGATCGAGGCCTCCGTGAAGGAGGAGAAGGACCGGAAGCTCCTCGACGACGCCCGGCGCGACGCGGAGAACACGCTGCGCACGCTGGCGGTGCAGTACCACACCGAGTGGAAGAAGACCCGGGACGAGCCGGTGGCGGCGCTCGCCGTCGCCGTCTACCAGGATTACCTGGAGCTGTTCCCCACCTCCCCGCACGCCTACGACCTGCGCTTCTTCTACGCCGAGCTGCTCTACGCGCTCGGCGAGTTCGAGAAGGCGGGAGCCGAGTACGAGCGCACGGCGCTCGCCGACGTCGCCGCGGCGCAGGCGCGTCCGGCCCCGGGGGAGGAGCCCCGCAAGCCGGGCCGCTTCTTCCGGGACGCGCTGGAGAACACGGTCTTCGCCTACGACCTGGTGGCGAAGAAGCTCGACCAGGCCGAGAAGCGGACGCCGACCGACCCGAAGAAGCGCATCCCGCTCGCCCCGGCGCAGCAGAAGCTGGTCGACGCCTGCGAGCGGTACCTCAAGTGGCAGCCGAAGGGCGACAAGTGGGTGGAGATCGCCTACAAGGCCGCCAACATCTACTACCGGCACAACGACTTCGCCGAGGCGACCAACCTCTTCACCCGCATCGCGCTCGACCACCCGGCGCACGAGCTGGCGGGCTACTCCACCAACCTCGTCCTCGACGCCTACAACCTGCTCGGCGACTGGCGGAACGTGAACGGCTGGGCGAAGCGGTTCTACGCCAACGCCGACCTGCTCCGGACGCATCCGGGCCTCAAGGAGGACCTGGCCCGCGTCATCGAGCAGAGCGCGTTCAAGGTCATCGAGGAGTACGAGCGGGCGCACGACTACGAGGCGGCGGCCGAGGCCTACCTCGCGTTCGTGCGCGACTGGCCCGCCTCGAAGCTCGCGGCCACGGCCCTCTACAACGCCTCGGTGGACCTCGGGAAGGCGCAGCGGCTCGACCGCGCGGTGCAGGTCCGCGACCAGCTCGTCGAGCGGTTCCCGGGCGAGGCGGTCGCCGCGAAGTGCGTCTACGACAACGCCGAGGCGTACGAGGCCGTCGCGGAGTTCGACAAGGCCGCCGACTACTACGAGCGCTACTTCCGGGACTGGAAGCACGCGCAGGGCGGGGCGCCGCGGGGCCCGGCGCACCACAAGGGCCGCAAGGCCGCGGCCGAGCCGGCGGCGGGCCACGCGCCCGTGTACGACGAGAAGAAGGCGAACGACGCGATCATCAACGCCGCGGTGTTCCGTGCCGGCCTGAAGCAGATCCCGCGCGCCGAGGCCGACAGCCAGGCCTACCTCGACACCTGGCCCGACGGGGCGGACGCCGCGCGCATCTTCCTCTCGCTCGCGGATCTCTACGGGAAGCGCGGCGAGCGGCAGAAGGAGCTCAAGCAGCTCGAGGAGTACCAGCGGCGCTACGTGAAGGACCCGGACGAGTGGCTCGTCATCCAGCAGCGGATCGCGATCACCCTGGAGAAGGGCGGGAGCGCCGCGCTCGCGAAGAAGGCGTACGAGGACGGGCTGGCGTACTACCGGCGCAACGCGGCCAAGGTGAAGGACCGGGGGATGGCGCTGGTCGCGGAGGCGATGTACCGCGAGGTCGAGCCGGTCTACCAGGACTACGCCAAGCTGGACTTCAACGTCCGGCCCAGGGACCTCAAGTACCAGCTCGACCGCAAGAAGGCCAAGCTGGCCGAGGTGCACAAGCGGTACGTCGCCGTGGTGAAGCTGAAGCAGGCCGAGCCCGCGGTCTGCGCGCTCTGGCGGATGGCGAGCGCCTCGGCCAACTTCTCCCAGTCGCTCCTCGACGCGCCGGTTCCCAAGGAGGTCCGGGCCAAGAAGGAGCTGGCCGAGGAGTACCAGAGCCAGCTTCAGCAGGCCGCGGAGCCGTTCCAGAACGACGCCGCCCAGGGCGCCGAGCTGGCCCTGCAGGCGGCGCGCGACTACGGGCTCGCCGGCGACTGCGTCCGCAAGTCCGAGGCCATCCTGGTGAAGTACAAGCCCGACGCGGTCACCGGCGCGCCCGAGATCATGCCGGCCGTCTCCCCGGGCGCGATCGCCGACCGCCCCGAGGGCTACGGCCTGCTCACCGCGCTGCAGCAGGTGCCGGCCGCGCCGCCCCGCACCGCTACCCGCGCCTCGGAGCCGCCGCTCCCGCCGCTGAGGACGGCGCGGCCCGACCCGGCGAGAGACGACCTCGCGCCCCTGGACGGCGACGAGCAGCGCTCCAAGGACGTCCCGCCGCCCAGGAAGAAGAAGGCCAAGACCGCGTCGAAGAAGCCGGGCGCCACGGACGACGACGACGAGGAGCTCCTCCCGTGAGCCCGCGCCTCCTCCTCGCCGCCGTCTCGGCGCTCGCCGCCTGTGCCACCACCGCGCCACGGCCGGAGGCC
>Ga0335082_10008591_pt1 | contig 11098 bp, 10 predicted proteins | sample Lox_Sample_41_FD_206718 | JGI IMG/M metagenome (GOLD analysis project Ga0335082, IMG submission 206718) | Soil microbial communities from Loxahatchee National Wildlife Refuge, Florida, United States - Lox_Sample_4.1 | ecosystem: Environmental > Terrestrial > Soil > Wetlands | place: USA... | reverse complement strand
CTTGTCCCGCACCTTGCCACCGAGCAACTGGTAAATGGGCAGTCCAACGGCTTTGCCTGCCAGATCCCACAGCGCAATTTCAAGCGCGGAAAGTGCCGCCACAAACTGTCCGCCTTGGGCGCCGGCGAAGATCCCGCCGGTCCGAATGCGCTCCCAAATCGCTTCCACATTGAGCGGATCCTGGTTGATCAGAAAAGGACGCCACCCCCGGATGATTCCCTGCCCGCCGGTGACCGCATCGGTCCCTTCGCCTTGACCAATCAGCCCTTGGTCCGTGTAAACACGGACATGCAATTGCGGCCCGTGCGCGCGCACCATTGCTGTCTTGACGTCAGTGATCTTGAGTTTCGGGCGGCGATAGGGCGAGGTCGCCGTTTGCACCGCCGCGGATAGAGAAGGAAGCGCCAAGGCGCCCATCAGTCCACGCCGCGTCAGGGAAGTGTTCATGACCCGAAATCATATCAAGGCTTGACTTCCCCCAACCAGAAGAAGGAATCGTTGGTGAACACCGTCCCCTCCACCAGCGCGCCTTCCTTCAGCTTCGCGAACTCCTTCTCGTCCGGCACACGGAACTCCATAGTCATGGCCTCCATCCAGCCCTCGATCTTCTCGTGCTTGATGACGGCAATCCGTTCCTCCGCCCGCAGCCGCAAGACAACTCCCTTGATCGGGTACTTGTTCTTCGCGGGACCAAATTCCTCCGTCGTGGGCGCGCGCCGCCGGCAGCCTGCAAGCGCCACCAACGACAGCCATGTTCGTCGTTTCATTTGTAGGCCGGAATTCCCGTCACCCGTTCGCCGATGACCAGCGTGTGGATGTGATCGGTCCCTTCGTAGGTCTTCACTGTTTCCAGGTTGCACATATGCCTCATGATCGGGTAATCGTCGATGATTCCGTTCGCCCCCAGCAGGTCGCGGCTCAACCGGGCGCACTCCAATGCCATCGCCACGTTGTTTCGCTTCAGCATTGAAACGTGTGCGGCCTCCAGCTTCCCGGCATCCTTCAACCTCCCACAGTGAATGGCCAACAGTTGCGCCTTCGTGATCTCGGTAATCATCCAGGCGAGCTTTTCCTGAACAAGCTGATGCGACCCGATCGGTTTGTTGTCGAACTGTTTTCGCTCGAGCGAATATTGCCGCGCGGTTTCGAAACAATCCATCGCCGCGCCGGTTGCACCCCAGCCGATTCCGTATCGCGCTTGTGTCAGGCAGCCTAGCGCCGCCTTCAACCCGACGGCTCCCGGCAAGCGGTTCGCTTCGGGTACTCGGCAGCCCGCAAGCGAGAGGCTCGACGTCACCGACGCTCTCATCGAAAGTTTGCCGTGAATATCGGAACTCGTGAAGCCCGGTGTTCCCCTCTCGACGAGGAACCCGCGAATTCCTTCCTGCGTCCGCGCCCACACCACGGCAACGTCCGCCACCGTCCCGTTCGTAATCCAGGTCTTCTCGCCGTCCAGCACCCACTCCGCTCCGTCTTTGCGGGCGCGCGTCGTCATCCCGCCAGGGTTCGAACCATAGCCCGGCTCCGTCAACCCGAAGCATCCGATTTTGCGGCCCGCGGCCAGCTCCGGCAGCCAGCGGCTCTTCTGCTCCTCGCTGCCATACGTGTAGATCGGGTACATCACCAGCGCGCCCTGCACGCTGACAAAGCTCCGCAGCCCCGAATCGCCGCGCTCCAGTTCCTGCATGATGAGCCCGTACTCGACATTGGAAAGCCCCGCGCACCCGTACCCTTGCAGGTTCGCGCCAAAGAACCCCAAGTCGCCCATCAGCGGAATCACGCCCATGGGGAAGCGGCCCTGGTTGTAGCAGTCTTTGATGACGGGGACAATTTTGTCCTCGACAAACTCCCTCGCGGTCTGCCGTACCAGAATCTCTTCTTCGTTGAACAGCGACTCCAGTTGGAGATAATCAACGCCCTTGAACGGTGCCATCTCCCATATCCTGACACCTCCACGCCAGCGAAAGCACCGTCACATCATCCGCCGCCGGTCCTGGACCGCGGAACGACTTCAGGTCGGCCAGCACCGATTCCACGACCGCCCGCGCGGCGCACCCATGGAGTTTCCCCGCCACGTTCATCAATCGATCGAGCCCGTACTCCTCGCCCGCCGCATTGCTCGCCTCGGTAATGCCGTCGCTATACAGCAGCAGAATGTCGCCCGGTTCGAGTTGCAGCCGCGCGGGTTCATAGCGGCTGGAACAAAACAGCCCCAGCGGCAATGCGCTCGCCTGCAGGCACTCGGGTCCCAGGCGGCGGATCCGAACCGGCGGGCAGTGTCCGCCGTTCGACAACTCGACAACGCCCTCCGGCAGGGCGCGCCCGCAAATGAGTGTCGCGTAACTGGATGGCAGCGTACTCTCGCAAAACAGCCGGTTGGCACGCTCCATCAGTTGCGGAAGCGGTGTGTTGATCGACTGCAGCGTCCGGACGATGGCCAGCAGATTCGACATTAGAATCGAAGCGGAAACCCCTTTGCCCGAGACGTCGCCGGCAACGAAAAACAGTCCGTCGTCTCCGTGCAGCAGGTCGCAGACGTCCCCGCTGACCACGCCCGCCGGTTGATAGTGGTACGCGGCCTGCCATCCGTCCGTCGAGAGCGACCGTACCGGCAGCAGCGCCGTCTGAATCCGCGCCGCCAGCTCGAGATCCTGCTCCAGGGCGCGCTGCTCGCTTGCCGTCAAATGTGTCACGCACAGCGTGATTAATGGATCCGCGTGAAGGCGCTCCGTCTCAATCGACTCGTGGCAAGACTCGCAGATACCGAAGGTCCCGTTCTCGATTCTGTGCAACGCGGCGTCGATTTGTTCGAGCAGAGTCTGAACCTCCGCCACATCGCTACTCCGCGCCAACTCGGCCCGCGACCTCCGCTCCAGCAGTTGCTCCCGGTAAAATACAGCTTCCCCTGCGGTCATGAATACCGTTCTATCAGGTCGCGCGAAGCGGCGTAACGCGGAACTTAACGCTTGCGAGAATCGTGAGCACCGCGAAAAGCAGCAACACGAAGCTCTGAGCGGCCACGAATGGTGGTTCTGACTGCGTTGGCGCAACCGCTGCCAGGGAGGGAATCTTTTCGAATAACTGGACGATCAGAACAAACACATTGAAGTAAAGCGCGATCACGGCGGTCACCACGTAGATCCATCGCCACGCCCCGGCCAGATGTCTTTTGTAGCGCGCTGCAATCGCGATTGCGAGCACGATGAGCGACAGTATGCCAACTGCGTGCGACGGCATGAACTTCTGGACGGGGAAAAGGAATCCTGTAACACTCGTAGCCACTGTCGTCCAGAGAAATACCGCCGTCCACTTGTCCATTCGGTTTGACGTGAGCAAACCGAACAAGACTACCAGCCCCGACCCGATTCCAACAAGGCTCAACACCACGTGAAACACAGTGAAGGCTTGAAGCATTCCAGAAGTATAAACCAATCTTGACGATAAGAGTCATAATCAACCCGGTGAGAAAGGCCGCGCGCCCAGGGCACTAGTCCTTTTTATGACCGCGCGCTGCTTCCTTTTGCTTGGAAGTCTTGCCCTGGCTTGGGGTCAAAACCCGGCGCTCACGCGCGCTTACGCGGCCCTGCAGGGCCGCGACTATGAGCGCGCCGTCGAGGCGTTTGAAGACGCCATCCGTCAAGGTGCGGACCAGCCTGCCGTCCGCAAAGACTTAGCCTACACGCTGCTGAAAATGGGCGAGACGGAAGCAGCGCGCGATCATTTCGCCATGGCGCTCAAGCTCGATCCGAAAGACGAGCCCCTCGCTCTTGAATACGCGTACCTCTGTTACGAAACCCGCCGCGAGGCGGAAGCCCGCACCGCTTTCGACGCCTTGCGCCAGTCCGCTGACGTTTCGATTCGAGCCGCCGCCCAACAGGCGTTCGAGAATGTCGACCGCCCCTTGCGAGAAGGCATCGAGCGCTGGACGAAAGCTCTCGAGGCCGATCCCTACAACTTCAGCGCGCACGAGGAACTCGCCGTCCTGGCCGAAAAGCGCGGCGAATTGGACATGGCCGCTAAACACTACGATCAGGCCTGGCACCTGCGCCTCGCGCGCCGCGACATGCTGCTCGGCCTCGGCCGCGTGCTGCGAAAGCAGGGCCGGATGGAACAGGCCAATGCCGTGCTTCTGGCCGTTTCCCGCAGCGAAGAGCCGCGCGTTGCCGAGCAGGCGCGCGCCCTGCTGCCGAAGCGGTATCCCTATCCGTATGAGTTTCGGGAAGCGCTGAAAGTCGATCCCGCCAATGTTGCTCTAGGGCGCGAGCTCGGCTTCCTGCTGCTGGCGATGGGCCAGAGTGCCCAGGCCGTTCAGGAATTCGAGGCCGTTCTGAAGCATGCGCCGGCGGACGAAGCAGTCCGCCGCCAGATGGACCAGATGCAGGGGCGTCCTCCCGCGAATCAAACCCGGCAGCTTGCCGCCGCCAGCCTCGAAAGGGGCTACATCAAGGACGCCGTGAAGTACCTGCTGGAAATCGCCAAGGAAGAACCGGCCGACGCGCGCACCCAGTTGCAGCTCGGTCAATCGTACAACCAGCTTCATCAGGACCGCGAGGCGATCATGTGGTTCGATAAGGCTCGGCACAGCGACGATCCGTTGATCGCCAGCGAAGCCGAGCAGGCCTACCGGAATCTGCGCCCACAGTTTGCGCATGTCCGCTTTACCACCTGGGCCCTGCCCTTTTACTCATCCCGATGGCAGGACACATTTTTCTACGGGCAAGTGAAGACCGAGTTCCGGCTTGGCTCCTCGCCGCTGCGGCCGTACATCTCAGCCCGGTACTCCGGCGACACCGGCGGTGGCGTGTATTACCCGGGCGTCCTGCCGGCTCAATTGTCAGAAAACGCCGTTATCCCCGCTGGAGGACTGTTCCTGCCGCTTGGCCGGCGTCTGTTTGCATGGGGCGAAGCCGGCGAAGCCATTCGCATCAGCGGATCGTTCCCTTCGGGCGGCCAGATGAAGCCCGACTATCGCGGCGGGCTTGCCTGGGGGCGAGGGTGGGGGCAATTACTCGGCTCTTCCGAAGGCGGCTGGTTCGCTGAATCCAATGCGGATGCAGTATTCGTTTCGCGGTACGACAACGACACACTGTTCGTTGTGCAGAATCATCTGGGCCGTACGCTGCGGCGGCAGGAGCGTGACGGCTTCCAAGTTCAGTTTCTGCTCAACGTCAACGCGACGGTCGATCAAAAGCAGCAGTATTGGGCTAATGTCGTTGAGGTTGGGCCGGGAGTTCAGTTCCGCTTCGCGGCCATGCCTCCGGGGCTCCGATTCGGCGTGCATCTGATGCGCGGGGTGTACCTGGTGAATCGCGGCAATCCCCTGCGTCCGAACTTCTACGACCTCCGTGCCGGTTGCTGGTATGCCTTTAGCCGTTGATTTGAAACCGCTCGCTCACGCTCGCGGCTCAGTAGCTCCCAGACAGAGCCGCGACCGTAAGGGAGCGGTTTCATGAACTTCCTGACTCTCGTTCTTGCCGCCTCCGTCTGGCCGCAGATCCTTTCAAGCCTCGGTCTCCCGCCCGGCAGCGCTGCCCTTCAGGTCGCTACCGGGCAGGAAAGCGCGGACCAGCTTCGCGCCCGGGCCGCTGCCGGCGCCATTGTCATTCTCGAAGGCGACTCTCCCGCTGCCCGGTCCCTCGGCTTTCAACCCGCCGAACGCAAGGTGTCCGTCCGCAACATCGTCGACGCCCGCCATCCCAGCGCCGAGATCATTTGGGAAAAATCACTCGAACTCCCTGTTGTCACGCTGCCCGCCGCGGCAACCGTCTTCGCGAAAGAGCGCTGGGAAGGCATCCCGGTACTCGCCGGTCTCAAGTCCGGCGCGGGCGGCATTTTGTGGATGGCCGCTCCGCCAGGTGAACGAGGATTTGATCGCTATCCATTCCTGCCACAGGCGCTCGCGGAATTGGGTTTGCGCCCCGTGGCTCGCTCGCGAAACCTGTGGGCCTTCTTCGACTCTTCCTACCGCCTGCGCGCCGACATCGAATGGCTCGCCCCGCGGTGGCGAGATGCCGGTTTTGCCGCCCTGCAAATTGCCGCCTGGCATTACTGGGAACCCGATGCGCAGCGCGACGCCTGGCTGCGCGCAACCATCGATGCCTGCCACCGGAACGGTATCCTCGTCTACGCCTGGCTCGAGTTGCCGCACGTCAGCGAGCGTTTCTGGAGCGACCATCCCGAGTGGCGCGAGAAGACTGCGGCCGGCCAGGATGCCCATCTCGACTGGCGCAAGCTCATGAACCTCTCCCGGCCCGACTGTGCCGAATCCGCCGCCAAGGGCGTTGACGGCCTGCTCGCGCGTTTCGATTGGGACGGCGTCAATCTCGCCGAACTCTATTTCGAATCGCTCGAAGGCTACCTGAACCCAGCGCGCTTCACTCCGTTCAACGACGACGTCCGCCGCGCCTTCAAGGCAGAATACGGGGAGGACCCCGCCGACTACTTCCGGCCCGAATCGCCGCGCTACCACGGCAAGACGGCCGATGGCATGCGGCGCTTCCTCGACTGGCGCGCGCAGCTCGCGCAAAAGCTGCAGGAGGAGTGGCTGGTCCGCCTCACGCGGCCGAATCTCGACCTGGTGCTCACGCATGTCGACGATCGCTTCGACGCCACCATGCGCGACAAGATCGGCGCCGACGCGGCACGCCTGCTTCCCGCTGCTGCTCGCAGCAATGCGACCTTCATGATTGAAGACCCGGCCACCCTCTGGCACCTCGGCCCGCAGCGGTACCCGGACATTGCAAAACGCTATGCGTCCATCGCTCCGGCCCCCGAACGCCTTGCCATCGACATCAATGTTGTCGAGCGCTACCAGGACGTCTATCCCACCAAGCAGCAATCGGGCATAGAGCTGCTTCAGCTTGTTCATCTGGCTGCGCAAACCTTCCCCCGCGTTGCTCTCTATTTCGAGAGTTCCCTGCTCCGCTCGGACTGGCCCTGGCTGACTTCCGCCGCCGCGGTCTATCGCTCCCTGGAGTCGCGTGACGGGGTGACGACTGTTGATTCACCATCGGGTGTTGGCGTCGCGTGGAACGGCGGAGCACGCGTCGACGGCCGTCCGTGGCCTGTTCTCGACGGTTCCACGGTCTGGCTGCCGCCCGGACGTCACAGCATTGAGCGCGGCGATGCCCCTCCGCTCCGCCTCATCGATCTCAATGGACAGCTCACCGAAGCCGAGGTCCTCACCCGCGGACTGCGCTTCCGCTATGCCAGCAAAGTGCGAGCCATCGCGCGTTATGACAGAGTACCGAAGCGGATCGAACTCGATGGCCAAAGCTGGCAGGGAGGGTTTCTCCCGAAGGGCGAGCACGAAGTGCGTGCCTTCGTCGATTGAATCTAGTTGGAGACGACCTTTACTTCGTCGCCGTCCTTCAGCCCTGAGAGAATCGCGAAGTGCGTTCCGTTCGTCGGCCCGATCTCCACGCCGCGGCGTTCAAGCCCTTCCGCCGTCTTCACCATGACGAACGCCTTCTCCCCCTCACGCTCCACGGACGACGCCGGCGCCAGAATGACATTAGGAACTTTGTGCACTAGGACATCCGCCGACGCTGTCAGGTCGGGAATCATCTTCGCGTCAACTTTCAGGATCTGCACCATCACGGGCACGCTGCGAATGTAATACTGCTGCCGGCCGCCGCTGGATGCCAGCGCCCCAATCGCTGAAATCCGCGCCGGGTAGCGCGATCCGGGAAACGCATCCAACTCTACCACGGCGTCCTGACCGATTCGAAATTGACCGCTCTCGGTCTGGTTAATCGACGTTTCCACCTGCATGCTGTTCGGATCGACGATCTTCATGAAAGGCTGCCCCGGAAACACCTGGTCGCCGGCCTGGATCTGTTGCTGGTCGCCCATCGACTTCATCTGCGTCATCATGACGATCATGCCGTCCATTGGGGCCTTGATGCTGAATTTGGCCAGGTCAACGGCGGCGCGGTCGACGCGCTTCTTCTGGAGCTCGTAGGCGATTTGCGTGTTGCGCAGATCCGCCTTCTGCGACTTCTGGCTCTCGACGATCTCTTTCTGAATCTCCTTGTACGCGGCATCGGCCTCTTCGACCGCCAAGCGCAGCAGTTCTTGGTCGATATCGGTCCGGATCTCGTTCGCCTTCATATCGAGATTGGCTTTGTCGAGACTCGCCTTGGCGACGCGCAGGTTCTGCTGCAGGTTCTCCATGTCGAGTTCCTGCTGGACGACCTTTTTCTTCACGTCGTTTTCGGCGTTCCTCAGGTTGTCCTGTTCGTCGTCGATCTGGTCTTTCAAGCGTTGGGGATCCAGCTCGCAAATCACGTCGCCCTTTTTAACGAACTTTCCCGCCGGAAGAACGCTCAGGATGTTCATCGTGCGGTCGCTCATGAAGCCGCCCTGCGTGCGAGGCGCCGAAATGTTGGCAAAGTTCCGCGCCGTAATCACGCCGGTGAGCCGGACTCGAACCTCCAGGTCGCCTTTGTGGGCGGCCGCAGTCTTGAACACGGCGGCCGTGGGGCCGCCAGGACCGCCGGTATTCGTCAAAGGCTGCGGCTTTCGCAGGTAGGCCCAGCCGGCGCCGGCAGCGGCGCCTAGCAAGACCAACAGCAACAACCACCTGCGCCCGCCACGGCGGGGCTGCGGAGGAACCGGCACCAGGCGGCGCGGTTCAGGGAGTGGATTCGGCAGAGCTGACATGGACGGCGATCGTTACCTATCTCTTGCGTAGGCGCAGACGCACAGCCTCCAGGTTACAGACCGTGGCGCACCCGGTCAAATTGCCAGGCTGTTTCGACGATACTTTCTAAATTGCGATACTTCGGCTTCCAGCCCAGCATTTTCTTTAGTTTAGACGAATCCGCGACCAGTTCCGCCGGGTCGCCGTCGCGACGCGGCCCAACATTGTGCGGCACGCCGAGCCCGGTCACACGTTCGGCGGCGGAGATTACTTCGCGAACCGAGAAGCCTTGCCCCGTGCCGCAATTGAAGACTTCCGAGGCGCCGCCGTTCAGAAGATGTTCGAGCGCCAGCATGTGGGCACGAGCCAGATCCATCACGTGAATGTAATCGCGAATGCAGGTGCCGTCGGCCGTCGGATAGTCCTCGCCGAAGACCGTGACCGGCTGCCGTGATCGAATCGCGCGCAGAACCAGCGGAATCAGGTGGGTTTCCGGATCGTGCTCTTCGCCGAGTCCCAGTTCGGGATCGGCGCCGCAGGCGTTGAAGTAACGGAGGGCCACATAGCGAAAGCCCGCCCAACGGTCGAGCGATTCGAGCGTCCGTTCGACCATCAGCTTCGACTCACCGTACGGGTTCACCGGACGCAACGGCGCGGTCTCCGGAATCGGCACCGTGTCGGGATTGCCGTAAACGGCAGCCGTGGAGGAGAACACGATCTTGTTGACGCCGGCCTTATGCATGGCCTCGAACAGCGCCATCGAGCCGCCGGTGTTGTTCTGGAAATAGCGCGCCGGCTCGCGTGTGGATTCACCCACGGCAATCAGCGCCGCGAAGTGAATCACCGCATCGAAGGGCTCGCGCGAGAAGAACTCATCGAGCGCCTTGCGATCGGAAAGATTCACCTCGGCGAGCCGTCCAGCGGGCACATTGTGGCGATAACCGCGCGAGAGATCGTCGAGAATCAGAACGTCGTAGTTGTTCCGCAGAAGGTCGTGGGCGGTATGCGAGCCGATGTAGCCCGCACCGCCCGTTACAAGGATACGGGGCATAAATGAAGATGCCCCTTCAAGCTATCACTGCAGGGCCTGATCGATTGCGGCGGCCAGTTCGGGGGAGTCCGGCGTGACCTTCGACTCGAAGCGGTCGATCACCTGTCCATCCTTGCCGATCAGGAACTTCGTGAAGTTCCACTTCACGTCACCACCCTTGGCCGCCGTCAGATAGCCATACAGCGGCGTGATATCGGAGCCTTTCACCGAAACCTTCGACATCATCGGAAACGTAACGTTGTACTTGCGCGTGCAGAAGGTCTTGATCTCTTCGTTCGTCCCAGGTTCCTGGCCGCCGAAATTGTTGGCCGGCACGCCTACGATCACAAAGCCGCGATCCTTGTATTTCTCGTAGAGCGATTCGAGCCCAGCGTACTGCGGCGTATACCCGCACTGGCTGGCGACGTTGACCAGCAAAACCACCTTGCCCTGAAACGACTTCAGAGGCGTCGGCTGGCCGTCGATGTTGTTCAGAGTGAATTCGTAGATGGAGTTCGACATCATGAGCAGTCCCAGTAAAGCTAGCTTCATAGGATCATGGATGCAGCCCTACCGGGGCCGGATGCAACCGAAATGGCCTACAAAAACCTGCTGTCCGGAACAGAAGACTGCTGGGCGGTTGTAACACTCAACCGGCCGCAGCGGCGCAACGCCTTGTCGTTGGAATTGATGAGGGAACTCATCCGGTGCCTTGACACCATCAGCGGTAACCAGGAGATCCGGGCCGTGATCCTCGCCGCCAGCGGGCCCGTGTTCAGTTCAGGCCATGACCTCAGCGAGATGACCGGACGGAGCGTGACCGGCTACCGCGAGATCTTTGATGTGTGCTCCGAGCTGATGCAAAAGATCCAGGCAATCCCCCAGCCGGTGATCGCCGAGGTGCAAGGCGTGGCGACGGCGGCGGGGTGCCAGCTGGTCGCGAGTTGTGATCTGGCGGTTGCGGCGGACACCGCCCGGTTCGCGACGCCGGGTGTGAAGATCGGGTTGTTCTGCACCACTCCGATGGTGGCGCTCACCCGCGCCATCGGCCGCAAGCGCGCCCTCGAAATGCTGCTCACCGGACGCATGGTCTCGGCGCAAGAGGCTGTCGAGTGGGGCTTGATCAACGCCGCGGTTCCGGCGGGGCAGCTTGCGCAGACGACCCGAGCACTGGCTCAACAGGTGGCCACGGCTAGTCCGTTCACCGTCGCTCTCGGCAAGCAAGCTTTCTATGCGCAGATCGACCTCGATCAGCCCAAAGCGTATGCCTACGCCAAAGAAGTCATGTCGATGAACTCGCTCGCGGCCGACGCACAGGAAGGGATAACGGCCTTTCTCGAAAAACGTCCGGCCTGCTGGACTGGCCGCTAGCGCAGGCGGTAGATCCGCGCGGTCGGCAAATCGGCAACCAGGCTGTACGACGT
>Ga0335082_10008590_pt1 | contig 11098 bp, 11 predicted proteins | sample Lox_Sample_41_FD_206718 | JGI IMG/M metagenome (GOLD analysis project Ga0335082, IMG submission 206718) | Soil microbial communities from Loxahatchee National Wildlife Refuge, Florida, United States - Lox_Sample_4.1 | ecosystem: Environmental > Terrestrial > Soil > Wetlands | place: USA... | reverse complement strand
TCCCGCTGCTCGCGCTCCTGGCGCGCGCGAAGCGCCTACGCGGAACGCCGCTCGATCCGTTCGGCTGGACCGCCCACCGCCGGCGCGAGCGGGCGCTCATCCGGGCGTACGAGGCGACCGTGGAGGAGCTCGTCGCCGGGCTCTCGCCGGACACGCATGAGCTGGCGGTCGCCATCGCGAGCGTCCCGGAGATGATCCGCGGGTTCGACCTGGTGAAGGAGCGTCATCTGGCCGACGCCGAGGCCAAGCAGATGGAGCTACTCGCCGCGTTTCGCATGCGCCGCGCCCAGCTACCCTGACCTACCGGCTGAGGGAGCGACAACCGTGACCCAGGAACAGCGTCTCCCCGTCGGGGAGCCCGGCGTGTCGTCATCGCAGCTCCGGGCCCGCGTCTTCGAGGCGGCCAAGGGGCTGCTCGCCGAGAAGGGCCTGGCTGCCGACGTGAACGAGGTGATCTCGCGCGCCGGGGTCGGAGCCGGCACCGTCTATCGGAACTTCTCGAACAAGGAGGCGTTGTTCCGGTCGGTGGCGGAGGAGATGGTGGAGCGCACCCGGGTGCGCTTCATCGAGATCGTGTCGCAGCACCGCGACGCGCGCACCTGCGTGGCGCTCACCATGCAACTCGGCTTCCAGAACGTGCGCGACTACGGCCGGCTCGCCATCGAGCTCTTCGGCGGGGCGCATCCGCCCGAGTACGGCGACCTGTTCGACCGCCGCGCCCTCGAGGCCTTCTTCCGCGCCCTGATCGAGCGCGGCATCCAGCAGGGTCACTTCCGCCCCGACGTCGACCTCGAGCACGCCGTCGGCTGCTGGTTCGCGCTCACGGCGCCCGCGCTCTTCGACCGCATGCTCCAGCAGCGCACGGTCGAGGAGATTGCGAGCGCGACGACCCGCTTCTTCCTGGCCGGGCTCTCCGGAGAAGAGTGGAGCGGACCGGATTAGGTCGATCGACGCAAGGAGACGCAGATGAGCTCGCGCGAGGCGGAGCACACCGAGCTGCCGATCCCGAACGGCTGGTTCGCGGTGGCGTTCAGCCGGGACCTCGTACCCGGAGACGTGAAGCGCATCCACTACTTCGGCGAGGACCTGGTGCTGTTCCGAACCCGCTCCGGGGCCGCGCGGGTGCTCGACGCCTATTGCGCGCACCTCGGCGCGCACCTGGGCGAAGGCGGTCGCGTGATCGGCGAGTCGATCCGCTGCCCGTTCCACGGCTGGCGCTACGACGGCAGCGGCGCCTGCGTCGAGATCCCCTACTGCGACAAGATCCCGCCGCGCGCGCGGCTGCGCGGCTGGGACGTGCTGGAGCGCAACCACCTCATCTTCGTGTGGCGCCATGCCGAGGGCAAGCCGCCCGACTGGGAGGTGCCGGCGCTGCCGGAGTTCGAGCGCCCGGACTGGTCGCCGCCGCGCACCTTCGAGCTCGCGGTGCCCGTGCACATGCAGGACATGCACGAGAACAACAACGACCCGGTGCACTTCCACTTCGTGCACGGGAACCTGCAGATGCCGCGCGCCGAGATCGAGTTCCGCGAGCAGGGGCGGGTGATGCACATGGTGTCCCGCCAGCGCCGCGAGACGCCCTACGGCACCTTCGACACGGCGCTCGAGACGGACTCGTGGGGGCTCGGCCTCGCGGCGGTGCGCATCGTCGGGATCGGCGACGCGGGGCTGCTCATGTTCTCCTCGACGTCTCCGGTCGACCGCCGCAACACCCACTCGCGCTGGGTGTTCACCGTGTCGCGCGACTTCGCCGACGCGGCCGGCGAGGACTTCGTGCAGGGCCTCTCCAACGGCGTGCTCCAGGACCTGCGGATCTGGACCCACAAGGTCCACCGCGCGGAGCCGGTGCTGTGCGAGGCGGATGGCTACCTCGCCCAGTTCCGGCGCTGGGCGCGCCAGTTCTACTCCGAGCCGGTCTGAGCCACCGGTACGGGACGGAGCGCCGATGGATCGCCACCTCGTCATCTCGTCCGACTGCCACGCCGGGCTCCCGCCCGAGCGCTACCGCGACTACCTCGATCCCCGCTACCGCGAGCTCTTCGACGCCGCGCTCCCGGTCCAGCTCGCGGAGACGCGCAAGGCCGCGGCGAAGTTCCTCGTCGACGAGGTCAACGCCGCGTGGCGCAAGGGGCGCGAGGAGGAGCTCTCGGGCGCCTGGGACCACGACCGGCGCAACCAGGTGCTGGACGCCGACGGCATCGCCGGCGAGGTGCTCTTCCCGGACGGCATCACCGAGATGAACATGCCGCCCTTCGGCGCCGGTCTCTCGCTGCCGACCGATCCGCCGGTCGTGCCCGAGCTGCAGTGGGCGGGCGCGCGCGCACACAACCGCTGGATCGCCGAGTTCTGCCAGATGGCGCCGGACCGCCGCGCCGGGGTCGCCATCGCGCCGATCTGCTGGGACGTCGACACGGCGGTCGAGGAGATCCACTGGGCCCGGCGCAACGGCCTGCGCGGGATCCTGATCCCCTCGCGCTGGGGCAGGCTCGACGCCTACCACCATCCGAAGTACGAGCCGATCTGGGCCGCCTGCGAGGAGCTCGACCTGGTCGTGCACCTCCACTCGGGCGCGGCGCCGATGGAGGACTACGCCGATCACCTCGGCATGATGGGCATCTACATCACCGAGGTCTGCTGGTGGTCGGCGCGGCCGCTCTGGTTCCTGATCTGGGGCGGCGTATTCGAGCGGCATCCGCGCCTGCGCTTCGCGATCACGGAGTCGACGACGATCTGGGTGCCGGAACTGCTCGCGCTGATGGACCAGCGCTACGAGGAGACGCCCTACAACGCGAAGCTCGGCGAGTTTCGGAGCCACCTCAAGATGGCCCCCAGCGAGTACTTCCGGCGCCACGTCTTCCTCGGCGCCTCGTGCATGCCGCGGCGCGAGGTGGAGATGCGCCACGCGATCGGCCTCGCGAACATCATGTGGGGCTCCGACTATCCGCATCCCGAGGGCACCTGGCCCGAGACGCGCCGCCAGATGCTGGAGAGCCTGCGCGGCGTCCCCGACGACGAGCTGGCGGCGATGCTCGGCGGCAACGCCGCGCGGGTGTATGGCTTCGACGTCGAGAAGCTCGCGCCGCTGGTGGCGCGCATCGGTCCCGAGAAGAGCGCGTTCCGCGCCTAGCGCGCGAGGAGGTGGCATGGCTCGTCTCCGCTGGGTGAAGTCGCTCGCGCAGGTGAAGCGCGACGCCGAGCGCAACCCCGAGTTCCTCTCGAGCACCGTGCGCTCGGTCCGGGTGGTCTACGAGACGCATCCCGCGCTCGCCGCGGCCGTGATCCCGAAGCCGCTCGCCGCGGCGGCGCGCCCGGAGGTCTGCGCGACCTTCTCGCACGTCGCCATGCACCTCTCGCCCGAGCTCACGATCGAGATCGGGTCGGCCATCTTCGGCGTGCGCGCCGCCTACGACGGCGTCGAGGGGATCTGGCTGCTCACGATGCCGATGACGACCGAGCAGGCGGTGATCCCGGGGCGCGAGACCTACGGGGAGCCCAAGAAGATCGCGTCGATCGACTTCCGGCGCGAGGCGGACCGGGTGAGCGCGGTGGTGACGCGCCTCGGCATCCCGTACCTCGAGGCGCGCGGGACGCTTCGCGAGGCGCTCGGGCCGCGCGATCTCGTCGAGCACGGCTACTGCGTGAAGGCGCTCCCGTCGTGCGAGAAGGGCGCCGGCTTCGACGGTGAGCCGCTGCTGGTGCGGCTCGAGTGGAGGCATCGACACGAGAAGGTGTATCGCGTCGACGGCGAGCTCCTGCTGCGCGAGTCGCCGTTCGACCCCGTCGCCGACCTGCCGATCACCCGCCTCGTGCGCATGGAGTACGAGGAGGGCTCGACCGAGAGCAACGGGCGGGTGCTGTGCGCGATCCCGGGCGAGTGGCTGCTGCCGGTGCTGCACCAGCGCTACGACGATCCGCGCAACGAGGGGATCGAGGTCTAGCGAAGCCAGCCCGGGGGGACGCCGAGGCGGCGCGCCAGGTCCTCGAAGCGCTCGAGGTCGCCGCGCGCCTGCTCGAGGCGGGTGCGCTCGTCGTCGCATCGCTTGAGCGGCACCAGCGCGGGCCGGCCGCGCACGTGCCCCACGCCGTAGCCGTCGACCACGTCGGCCCCGGTCGGGGCTTCGGTCTTCTCGCACGCCTCGACCTCGCGCTCGAGGCTGGCCACGGCCTCGGCGCGGTGCTGCGCGCTGTCGCGCCACCACGTCTCGTCGCGACCCTCGATCGTGTCGGTCGGCGCCGCAGCGGCCGCGCGCGCCGCGAGGGCGAGGGCCAGCGACAACCCATACACCGGCTTGGAGGCGCGCATGCGGTCGGAATCGGAGCCCCGGCGCGCGGTCTTGAGCCGCATGTACCATGCGCGCGGTGGGAGCAGGAGCCGCATGATCCGGGATCGCGCCGCCATCGTCGGCATCGGCGAGACGCGCTTCGCCAAGCAGCTCGAGGCCTCCGAGAAGCGCCTCGCGCTCGAGGCCATCCTCGCCGCGCTCGACGACGCGGGCATCGCGCCGGCCGAGGTCGACGGCCTGGCGTCCTACACGCTCGAGTCGACCGACGAGGTGGAGATCGCCAAGAACCTCGGCCTCGGCGACGTCACCTTCTTCTCGCAGGTGGGCTGGGGAGGAGGCGCGGGGCCCGCCTGCGTAGGCCAGCTCGCCCTGGCGATCGCCGCCGGGCAGTGTCGGGTCGGCGTGGCGTGGCGCTCGCGCAAGCGCGGCTCCGGCGGCCGGCCCTGGGCCGGGCGGCAGCAGCCGTCGGTCGCGGGGACCTGGACCCGGCCCTTCGGGCTGCTGCGGCCGGTCGACGAGATCGCCCTCCTCGCGCGCCGCTACCTGCACGAGACCGGCGCGACGCGCGAGAGCCTGGCCGACGTCGCCGTGGCGGTCCGCCGCATGGCGAATCGGAACCCGCGCGCCGTGATGCACGCTCGCACGCTCTCGCGCGAGGAGTATCTCGCGGCCCGCTTCGTCTCGGAGCCGCTCTGCCTGTTCGACAACTGCCTCGAGACCGACGGAGCGCTGGCCTGCGTGCTGGTCGGCGCCGACCGCGCGCGCGATGGCCGACACCCTCCTGCGTACATCCACGCCTTCGCCCAGGGCATGCCGCGACAGTCGCACGCGATGGTGAACTACTGGAGCGACGACCCGCTGGCGGGGCCGTCGTGGGCCTGCGCCGAGGCGCTCTACCGACACTCCGAGCTCCAGGCGGCCGACATCGCGGTGGCCCAGCTCTACGACGCCTTCACCCCGCTCGTGCCGCTCTCGCTCGAAGGCTACCGCTTCTGCAAGCGAGGGGAGGGAGCCGCGTTCGGGGCCGCGGGCGCGCTCGAGCTCGGCGGGCGCCTCCCGATCAACACCTCGGGCGGCGGCCTCTCCGAGGCGTACGTGCATGGCTTCAACCTGATCAACGAGGGCGTCCGCCAGATGCGGGGCACCTCGACCAGCCAGGTCGAGGGCGCCGAGGCCTGCCTGGTGAGCGGCGGCGAGGGCGTGCCGACCAGCGCCCTGATCTTGCGGAGGTAGCGTGGCCGACGGCTGGCTGCTGCCGGTGCTCGGCGAGGACGACGCCCCCTTCTGGGAGGGCGCGCGCCGCGGCGAGCTGCTCGTCCAGCAGTGCACCGAGACCGGACGCCTGCTCTTCCCGCCGCGCGCGCGCAGCCCGTGGGCGCCGCACACCGAGCCGCGTTGGGTGCCGGTCTCCGGCCGCGGCGCGGTGTGGTCCTTCGCGGTGCCCCATCCGCCGCTGCTGGAGCCCTTCTCCGGGCTCGCGCCGTACAACGTGGTGGTGGTGGCCCTCGAGGAGGACCCCCGCGTCCGCCTGGTCGGGAACCTGGTGGCGCGTCCGGGCGGCGCGCTGAACGAGGTCGACCCGCGCTCGATCGAGATCGGCGCGCGCGTGCGCGTCCACTTCGAGCCCGTCGGCGACGGGATCCACCTGCCGCGCTGGATCCGTGACCCCTGAGGCTCGGCGGGTGCGAGCTCGTCCTCGCAAGATGGAGCGAATTTAACGGGCCGCGGACAGCGACTGCTCCCGCGTCTGGCTATCGTCGTTTCGCCGATGGGGCGCGGTGTCCGATGAATCTTCTACTCCTCGAGGACGACCGGCGAACCGCCCGCGCAGTCACCCGCGGCCTGCGGGAGTCGGGTTACGAGGTCTCCGGAGCGGTGAGCTGCGGCGCCGCGCTCGAGCTGGTCGCCGCGCGGCGCTTCGACGCCGCGATCCTCGATCTGATGGTCCCCGGCGGCAGCGGCTACGACGTCCTCCGCGCCGTACGACAGCGCGAGCCCGATCTGCCCGTGCTGATCCTCACGGCGCGCGACGCCGTCGCGGATCGGATCGACGGCCTCGAGCGCGGCGCCGACGACTACCTGGTGAAGCCCTTCGCCTTCGCCGAGCTCCTGGCGCGCCTTCGCGCCCTTGAGCGACGAGCCGGAGGCCGAAGCGACCCGGTTCGCATCGGAATGCTCGAGATCGATCGCCTTCACCGCCGCGCGTCCCTCGGAGCCACGAGGCTCGATCTGACGCGGATCGAGTTCGACCTCCTGCTAGGGCTCGCCGAACGTCCCGGCGAGGTGCTGGGGCGGCGATACCTGCTCGATCTCGTCTGGGGCTACCGGTTCGAGCCGGGGACCAACGTCGTCGAGGTCCACGTCGCGCGCCTGCGCGGCAAGCTCGACGCCGCCGGCGCCGTCGGTCTGATCCGCACGGTGCGCGGGGTCGGCTATGTCGTCGATCGCTGAGGCCCTCGCCAGGAGATCCGCGCGCGTCGAAGTGCGGCTGGCGCTCGCGGTCGGTGGCTGCGCGGCGCTGCTGATGTCGCTCGCCCTGGCGCTGCTGCTCGCCTTCGCGGTGATGGAGTCGCTGGAGGAGAAGGACGCGGAGATCGCGCGCGAGGCCGACCTCGTCGCGACACACGGCGGGTTCGAGCTGCAGCTCCCGCGCGATCTCGTCTCGCGGATCCGCACGCGGTCGGGCGAGATCTCGGCGAGCTCGGGCGCGTGGCCGGCTTCCGGCGCAGCGGTGCAGGTGGGGATGTGGAGCGCGCTGCGGGCGTCGCCTCAGGACTACCTCGTGCGCTCGGTCGAGCGCAGCGACGGAACGGTCGTCGAGCTCGCGCTTCCTCTACACCACTTCGTCCACGAGCGCGGCGAGGTGATCCGGGCGGCGGCCGGCGTCCTGCTGGCGAGCCTGCTCGCCACCGCGGCCTTCGGGGTCTACGCCGCGCGGAAGGCGCTTGCGCCGCTCCGCGCCGCGACCCGCGCGGTCTCGCGCGTCGACGCGCAGCACCTCGACGCGAGGCTTCCGCTCCGGGCGACCGGGGACGACGTGGACGCGCTCTCCGCCGCCATCAACCAGGTGCTCGAGCGCCTCGAGTGGGCGTTCGACCGAATGGCCGCCTTCGGCGCCGATGTGGCTCACGAGCTGCGCACGCCGCTCAATCGGATGATCAACGCCGCAGAGGTCTCATTGCTCGCGGCCGACGGGGCGCCAGGCCGCGAGGACGCGCTGGTCGTCGTGCACGATACGGCCGAGGAGATGGCGCGGCTGATCGATCAGCTCCTGCTCCTCGCGGGCGGCGAGGAAGGGCGGTTGGCGACCCGGTTCGAGTCGATCGACGTGGCGGCGCGGGTCGAGAGACTGGTGGAGCTCTACGAGCCGGTCGCGGACGCGGCCGGTCAGAAGCTCTCGTTCCGCGGAGCCCACGCGCCGATCCGCGCCGACGCGTCCCTGCTGGAGCGGGCCGTGGGCAACCTCATCGAGAACGCACTGCGCCATACACCGCGCGGCGGCGAGGTTCGGATCGCGGTGGCAGGCACCGATCGGGGCTGCGAGCTCTCCGTCGACGACTCGGGCCCCGGCATCCCGGAGCCCGACCGGGAGCGGGTGTTCGAGCGCTTCGTGCGGCTCGACCCGGCCCGCCAGGAAGGAGGAGCGGGACTCGGCCTCGCCATCGCGCGCATGATCGTCCGCCTGCACGGCGGGGAGATCGCCGCGACCGAGTCGGAGCTCGGCGGGGCGCGCTTCCTCATGCGGCTGCCGCGCAGCCCGGACGGCCACGGCGCGAGCCTTGACTTATGCTCGGGGCGCGCGATGCGGGTGGCGCGCGGGAGGGATCCGCGATGCGTTGGAGGGAAGGCCGAAGCAGCGACAACGTGGAGGACGAGCGCGGCGCGGGCGGCGGGTTCGGCGTACCCGGCGGCGGGATGCGAATCGGGCTCGGGGGCCTCGTGCTGATCGTGCTCGGCGCCTGGCTCTTCGGCGCCGATCCGATGACGCTGCTGCAGGTGCTGGGGGGCGGCGCTCCCGCGCAGTCTCCGAGCGGCTACCAGGAGCCCGGGACCGCCGCGCAGCCCGGTGGGCCGCAGGACGAGGGGGCCGAGTTCGTCTCGAAGATCCTGGCGAGCACCGAGGACACGTGGGCCGACGTCTTCCAGCGCGGCGGCGCGCGCTACGAGCCGCCCAAGCTGGTGCTCTTCAGCGAGGTCGTCCGCTCCGCCTGCGGCATGGCGCAGGGCGCCTCGGGTCCCTTCTACTGCCCGCGCGACCAGAAGGTGTACATCGACCTCGACTTCTACCGGAAGCTCCGCGACGAGTTCCACGCGCCGGGCGACTTCGCGCAGGCCTACGTGATCGCGCACGAGGTCGGGCACCACGTGCAGACGCTGATGGGCACCTCGCAGCGGGTGCGCGATCGCCAGAGCCAGTCGTCGCAGGCCGACGCCAATGCGCTGTCGGTGGCCCTCGAGCTGCAGGCCGACTGCTACGCCGGAGTCTGGGCCAACCGCGCGAACGCCTCGAGCCACCTGCTCGAGCCGGGCGACCTGGAGCAGGGCCTGCAGGCCGCCTCGGCGGTGGGAGACGACACCATCCAGAAGCGCTCGCGCGGCTACGTGGTGCCGGAGTCGTTCACGCACGGCAGCGCCCAGCAGCGCGTGAGCTGGTTCCGCCGCGGCTTCGACAGCGGCGCGCTCGATCAGTGCGACACCTTCGGCTCCGGGGGATGATGCGCGCCCTGCTGCCCGTAGCGGCAGCCTCTCTCGCCGCCTGCGTCCACTACGCGCCCGCTCCGGTCGATCCCGCGCGGGAGGCCTCGGCGTTCGCGGCGCGCCGGCTCGACGACCCGGGCCTGCAGGCCTGGCTGGCGACGGCGCCCGACGCGAGGCAGCCGCCGGTGTGGGACCTGCCGACACTCTCTCGCGTCGCCCTCTACTACAGCGCGGACCTCGACGTGGCGCGGGCCGAGCTGCACGCCTCCCAGGCGGCGATCGTGACCGCCGGCGCGCGGCCGAACCCGAGCATCTTCATACCCGCGTGGTACTCGTTCAATCCCGGACCGGGCTCGCCCTGGATCGTGAATCCGAGCTTCGACATCCCGATCGAGACGGCCGGCAAGCGCGAGCGGCGCATCGAGCAGGCGACCCACGTCTCCGAGGCCGCGCGCATCGATCTGGCCGCCACGGCCTGGCGGGTGCGCAGCCGGGTTCGATCGGCGTTGCTCGAGCACCTGGTCGCGCTGCAGGCGCTCGACCTGGCGCGGGCCGACGCGGCGCTGCGCGCGGACTCGGTCCTCTTGCTGCGCGCGCGGCTCGCCGCGGGCGCCGTGCCGGGCACCGAGGTCTCGCGCGCGCAGCGCGAGGCGACGAGCGCCGCGCTGGCGGCGCGCCAGGCCGACGGCGCGGTCGCCTCGACGCGCGCGGTGCTCGCGGGTGCCCTCGGCGTCGCGCCGGAGGCGCTCGACGGGATCGATCTCGCGTGGACGCCGCTCGACGCGCCGCCGCCGGTCGCCGCGCTCCCCCGGCGCGACGTCCAGCGCGAGGCGCTGATCGAGCGGCTCGAGCTGCGCGGTGCGCTCGCCGACTACGCGGCTGCCGAGTCGGCGCTCGCGCTCGAGATCGCCAAGCAGTATCCGGATCTCCATCTCGGCCCCGGCTACCAGTACGACCAGGGCCAGCAGGAGTTCCAGATCGGAATCGGCGTCGAGCTCCCCATCTTCGATCGCCACCAGGGTCCGATCGCCGAGGCCTTCGCCCGGCGCGAGGCCGCGGGTGCCAAGCTCCTCGCGGTGCAGGCCTCGATCGTGGCCGACCTCGAGGCGGCGCTGGCGAGCTACCGCGCCGCGCGCGCCGCGCTCGACGATGCGGACGCGCTGCTCGAGCTGTCCCGCCAGCGCGAGCGGCAGGCCGAGCGAGCGTTCGACCTGGGCGAGGCGGACCGTCTCGACCTGGTGAGCGCGCGGGTCGAGCGCAACGACGCCGAGCGCACCCGGCTCGACGCGCTCGAGAAGACGGAGGCCGCGCTCGGCGCGCTCGAGGACACCGGCCAGCGGCCGCTCGACGCGGGCCTCGCGGCGCCGGAGGCGACCGAGACGAGCCCGCGCGCCGAGGCTGCGAGGCCGCTGCCTTGAGGCGGGTGGCTGGCCTGCTCGCCGTGCTCGCGCTCGCTGCCGGCTGCGGCGGGCGCGAGCGCGCTGCGCCGGGCGCAGCCCCGAGCGAGGCCTCGTCGCAGCGACAGCCGCCCGGTGTCACGCTCTCGCGCGAGCGCCAGGAGGCCGCGGGGCTCGAGCTGCGCACGCTCGCCGCGGCGAGCTGGCGCGCGGGACCCCGCGCGCCGGGCAGCGTCCTCGATCCCGTCCCGCTCGCGGCGCTGGCGGCCGAGCTCTCGACCGCCGAGGCTGCGCGCGATGCCTCGCGCGCCGAGCTCGCGCGCTCCCGCACGCTGAACGCCGACGCCTCCAATGTGTCGAAGCGATCGCTCGAGGCGGCGCAGGCGCAGTTCCGCGCCGACGACGATCACGCGCGCCTGGCCGGACGCCAGCTCGCCATGAGCTGGGGGCGAGGCATCGCCGCGCTCTCCGGACCGGATCGAGAGGCCCTCGTCGCGGGCCTCGTCGACGGTCGGATCGCGATGGCGCGCGTCGATCTGCCGGCCGGCGAGCTTGCGGATGCAGCCGGCCCGCCGGGCGCGGGCTCGAGCGCGGGCGCGCCGCCGCTCGAGCCCGTCGCGGGCTGGGTCAGCGTGCTCGGCAGCGACGCCCCGCCGGTCGCGGCGGCGGCGATCGAGGAGGCGCCCGCGGTGAATCCCGAGCTGCCCGGCCGCGGCTTCC
>Ga0335082_10008589_pt1 | contig 11100 bp, 11 predicted proteins | sample Lox_Sample_41_FD_206718 | JGI IMG/M metagenome (GOLD analysis project Ga0335082, IMG submission 206718) | Soil microbial communities from Loxahatchee National Wildlife Refuge, Florida, United States - Lox_Sample_4.1 | ecosystem: Environmental > Terrestrial > Soil > Wetlands | place: USA... | reverse complement strand
CAGGAAGGGCCGCGCCCGGTGGTAGAGGAAGTCGATCAGGTCGCGGGTGCCGCAGACGTAGCCGCCCAGCGCCCCGATGGCCTTCGACAGCGTGCCCACCTGGATGTCCACCCGCCCGTGCACCTGGAAATGGTCGACGGTGCCGCGCCCGTTCCGCCCCAGCACTCCGGAGGCGTGCGCGTCGTCCACCATCATGATGGCGCCGTACTTCTCCGCCAGCTCGCAGAGCGCGGGCAGCGCCCCGATGTCGCCGTCCATGGAAAAGACACCGTCGGTGATGAGCAGCTTCCGCCCCGGCTCGTCTTTCACCGAGGCCAGTTGCTCCTCGGCGTGCGCCATGTCCTTGTGGCGGAAGACTAGGATCTTGGCCTTGGACAGCCGCGCCCCGTCGATGATGGAGGCGTGGTTCAATTCGTCGGAGACGATGAAGTCCTCCTTGCCCAGCACCGCCGAGACCGTGCCCGCGTTGGCCGCGAAGCCCGACTGGAAGACCACGCACGCCTCCACTCCCTTGAAGCGCGCGATCTTCTCTTCCAGCTCCATGTGGATCTTCATGGTGCCGGCGATGGTGCGCACCGCCCCGGAGCCCACTCCATATTTCTTCGTGGCCGCCAGCGCCGCCTCCCGCAGCTTGGGGTGGGTGGTCAGGCCCAGGTAGTTGTTGGAGGCCAGGTTGATGACCCGCTTGCCGTCGAAGGTGCACTCCGGCGCCTGCTCGTCCTCCAGCACCCGCAGCTTGAAGTGCGTGCCCTTCTGCTTGAGCTCATTCAGTTGGTCGGTGAGATAGGAGAGCGGATTGGTGCGGGTCGTCTGTGTCGCCATGAATTCCTCTTACTTCACCCCGTTGGGGTAGAGCAGGATCTTCGACGCCTCGCCGGTCTTCAGCCGCTCCATGCCCTTGGCGAAGTCCTTCATGGCCAGCTTGTCGGTGATCACCGGGTGCAGCTCCAGCTTGTGGGCCTTGAGCAGCGCGGTCATCTGGTACCAGGTCTGGTACATGCGCCGCCCGTTGATGCCCTGGATGGTGATGCCCTTGAAGATGATGTCCTCGGAGAAGTTCAGCGAGATGGGCTTGGAGGTGAGCCCCAGGAGGGAGACGCGGCCGCCACGGCGTACGATGTCGAAGCCGGTTCGGATGGCGTCGGGGTGGCCGGCCATCTCCAGCACCACGTCCACGCCCGTGCCCCCAGTGACTTCCATCACCTTGGCGCGCACGTCATCCTTGGTGGGGTCGAGCACGTAGTCGGCCTTCATCTGCCTGGCGATCTTGCGGCGATGCTCGTTGACCTCGAGGGCGAAGACGGTGGCGGCGCCGCAGGCCCGCGCCACCGCGATGGCGAAGAGCCCGATGGGCCCGCAGCCGGTGATGGCCACGGTCTTGGCCGCGATCTCCCCCGCCAGTACGGTGTGCACCGCGTTGCCCAGTGGGTCCAGGATGGAGGCGTACTCGCGGGGAATGGCCGGGTCGAGCTTCCAGATGTTCGATTCGGGGATGACCACGTACTCGGCGAAGGCGCCGTTGGCGTCCACCCCGATGATCTTCACGTGCTGGCAGATGTGGGCCTCGCCGATGCGGCACTGCAGACACTTGCCGCAGGCCACGTGCATCTCGGCGGAGACGAAGTCGCCCTCCTTCACCGAGGTGACCTCGTCGCCATACGCCGCCACCTCGCCGCAGAACTCGTGTCCGGGAATCAGCGGCGGGTGGATGCGATGCGCCGCCCACTTGTCCCAGTCATAGATATGCAGGTCGGTGCCGCAGATGGACGCCACCTTCACCTTCACCAGCACGTCCTGCCGCCCGAACTTGGGGATGGCCACGTCGCGGATCTCGATGCCCGCTGCCGCCTTGGGCTTCACTACCGCCAGCATGGTCTGAGCCATTGCGACCACCTTATAAGTGCAGAGTAGACCCCGAAAAAGCACTCAATTCTAGCACCCGCGGCGCGGGCGGCCTCGGTGACCGCGGTCACAAGCTAGAATGAGGCTGCCGTGAAGCGCTCGCCTCTGGCCGCGGCCCTCTTCCTGCTCGCCGGGATTCTTCCGGCGCAGTCGCCGCCGCCCCCCGCCGCGCACGCCGACTTCGTCGCCCGGCTGGTGGCGGCTGCGGATGAGCGCCCGCAGCACCAGGTCCGCTACGACTCGAGCTACCGCCGCATCCCCTACCCCGGCGGCGACGTCCCCGCAGACGTCGGCGCCTGCACCGACGAGATCATACGCATCTACCGCGCCGTGGGCGTGGACCTGCAGAAGGAGGTCCACCAGGACATGCTCGCCCACTTCGGCGCCTACCCGCACAAGTGGGGCCTGAGCCGCCCGGACAGCAACATCGACCATCGCCGCGTGCCCAACCTCGCGGTCTTCTTCGCCCGCCACGGCCAGAGCCTGCCCGCCACTGCCAGGGCCGAGGATTATCGGCCGGGCGACATCGTCACCTGGGACCTGGGCGGGGGCGTGCCCCACATCGGCATGGTGGTGGACCGCAAAACCTCGTTCGGCGACCGTCACCTGGTCGTGCACAACGTGGGCGAGGGACCCAAGATGGAAGACGTGCTCTTCGCCTGGAAGATCACCGGGCACTACCGCTACTACGGCCGCGCCCGCTAGCGCGCTACTTCTGCGCCTCCTTGTCGTCCGACTTCGCCCATCTCTTCTCGGCGGCCAGCGCCCCCGGCGTCTCCGACATCCCCCGCGGGATGCTCAGCGTCTTCCACGCCGCGCCCTTCATGTGCTTCGCCCAAAAAAGGATCTGCCCGATGTGATGGGCGTAGTGGGCGAGCTGGCGGTTGATGGCCTGCAGCGCGGTGTAGCTCTCACCCCGCACCGTCACCGTGCGCGCCAGGTCGGCGGGCGCGAGCGCGCCCACCGCCTCGAAGACCGTCTTCCACCCCGCCTCCCAGGCCTGCATGAGCTGCGGGCGGGTGGCGCCGGCGGCCATCTCGAACTCCTGGTCGCGGTGGCGCCAGGGCTTCTCCAGGTCGGTGGTGAAGAAGTCGGTGAAGCGCGAGCGCATGTTCCCGGCCAGGTGCTTCACGATGACGGCGATGCTGTTGGACTCGGGATCGCCGGGCGCGCGGAAGAACTCTTCGTCCGTCAACTGCGCCAGGGCAGCCTCGGCCTGGCGCTTGTTGCCGCGAAACTGCCGCTGCACTTCGTCGAGGTAGATGCGCCCTACATCGTCGCTCATGGCCTCCCCCATCCGCCCCCGCCGGGCGATTCCACGCGCACGCGCTCGCCCGGCTTCAGGCGCACGCTGGCCTTGCTGGGCAACACTTCCTGCCGGCCATCATGTCGTAACACGATAGTTTTGCCCGGCGCGCCGTCCCGTCCTCCCGCCAGGCCGCGGGGCCCGCGCTTGCGCCGGTCGGAGAGGAGGGTGACCTCGGCCTCGGTCAGCACCTCCACTTCGCGCACGATGCCGTCGCCGCCACGCTGCCGCCCCCGGCCGCCCGAGCCCGGTCGCAGCGAGTAGCGCCGCACGCGGAAGGGATAGGCGTACTCCAGCGCCTCCGCCGGCGTGTTCAGCGAGTTGGTCATGTGGGTATGGATGCCGGAGACGCCGGGCTTGGTGGGCCGCGCCCCCAGGCCTCCGGCGATGGTCTCGTAGTAAGCGAAGGGTTCGCCGGTGCGCGGGTCCATGCCGCCGATGGTCAGGTTGTTCATCGTCCCCGAAGAGCCCGCGAGGATGCGCGCGGGCAGCGCCTGGGCCAGTGCCTGCAGCAGCACGTCCACGATGCGCTGTGAGGTCTCCACGTTGCCCCCCGCCACCGCCGCCGGCGGCCGCGCGTTCACTACCGTGCCCGCGGGCGCGAGCACGCGGATGGGACGCATCAGCCCCGCCGTCGCCGGCACCTCCTCCGCCAGCAGGCAGCGGAAGACGTAGAAGCACGCCGAGTAGGTGATGGCTTCGACTGCGTTGACCGAGCCCTCCACCTGCGGGTCGCTGCCGGTGAAGTCCACCGTGACCGTGTGGGGGCGGACCTTCGATCGGCCTTTGTGAAAGGTGATGCTCGCCGCGATGCGCACCGGCTTGTCGCTGACGCCATCGTCATCCAGAAAGTCGAGGGCGCGGTATGTTCCACGTGGAACCTCGGCCAGGAAGGCGCGCATCATCTCTTCCGAGTAGTCGAGCAACCCGCGGGCGGCACGCTGCACGCGCGCCAGGCCGTAGCGCGCGACCACCTCCCCGAGACGGACGCTGCCGGTGTGGCAGGCGGCGATCTGCGCCCCCAGGTCGCCCTCGCGCTCCCGCGGCGTGCGCACGTTATTGAGCAAGAGCGCCAGGACATCGGGCACCATCTTGCCCGCGCGCATCAGCTTCACCGGCGGGATGCATACGCCCTCCTGGTAGATCTCGCGGCACAGTCCCATGGAGCCGGCGTAAGCGCCGCCCACGTCGGCGTGATGGGCGCGCGCGGCCACGTAGAAATCCGGAGTGCCCGTGTGGCCCAGCCGCCCTCGGCCGGGCGTGAAGAACACCGGCGCCACCAGGGTGATATCGGGGAGGTGGGTGCCGCCGCAGAAGGGATCGTTGAGCATGGCCACATCGCCGGGCTCCAGGCGCAGGCGCTCGATGGCGGCGCGCACCGACATGGGCATGGAGCCCAGGTGCACCGGCATGTGGTCGCCCATGGCGATCACCTCGCCGGCCGCGTCGAAGACCGCGCAGGAGTAGTCGCGCCGCTCCTTGATATTGGAGGAGAAGGCGGTGCGGCGCAGCGCCGCCCCCATCTCCTCGGCGATGGAGTGGAAGATGTTCTTGAAGATCTCGAGCTCGACGGGGTCGCGGCGCATGGTCTCTCCGGTCGCGGCCCACGAGTGTACGACATCGCGGCGTCACGCAACAGCCCGCGAGGCCGAAACCCTTCTGGCACTTCGCGCGCTCAAATAGCGATTGACACGCCCGCACCACCACCGCAATATCGTGACTACGATCTCACGAAGTCCCCGGCATGGGGTGAGGTCGCACAAGGGAGAAGCAGAATCCAAACGGAGGAAACGCTCATGATGAAAAAGAAAAAGGCGAAGAAGAAGAAGCACTAGGCGAGGCCAGTCCTCGCCGAGACCGGCCCCCGCCAACCGCGGGGGCCTTTTGCTTGCCCGCTATTGACGCTCGCCGGGTCCCGCCGTACTATCGCGCTGCGCCCTTCTGCAGACCCTGGGCATGAGCCGCCGCAAACCAGCTTCCGCGAAGAAGACCGGCGAGGTCGTCATCCCCGACAAGCTCTACTTCCGTATCGGGGAGGTGGCGCGGCTGTGCCGCCTGCCCGCCTATGTGCTGCGCTTCTGGGAGACGGAGTTTCCGCAACTGCGCCCCGGCAAGAGCGACACCGGGCAGCGCATGTACCGCCGCCGCGAGGTGGAGAACGCTCTGCGCATCAAGCGCCTGCTTTACGAGGAAGGCTTCACCATCGCGGGCGCGCGCCAGCATTTGCGCTCCGAGATCAAGGGCAGCAAGCTGCAGCCCGCCCTGCCCTTTGCCCCCGCCCCAGCCACGCGCGACGGCCTGAAGCACGTGCGCCAGGGACTCAAGGAGATCCTCACCATCCTGCAAGGCAGACGCTGAAGCGCGCGCCTGCTTCCTGAGGTCCCCATGAAGAACTCCGCCATCCTCCTTCTCGCCGTGACGTTGCTGGCCGGGAGCGCCGCCGCCCAGCACCACCCCATGGCCATGCCGGTCTCCACCACCGCCCACCTGGAAGTGATCGACGACGCCGGCAGCGAGGTCCTGACCGTGCGGGTGGGCCCGCTGGACCTGCCCGCCCACGCCGGCCACATGGCGGTGGCGCAGCCCGCACCCATGATCCTGGAGATCCCCTTCGAGGGCTGGCTCACCGCCTACCATCCCCGGCTGGTGGACGCCGCCGGCACGACCCTGCCCGGGCGCATGCTGCACCATGTGGCCTTCTGGAACACCGGGCGCTCCGACTTCCTCTGCCCCAACAAGCTGGAGCACATCTTCGGCGCGGGCAGCGAGATGAACGACTGGCCGGCGCAGCCCGGGGTCGGCTATCGCGTGCATCCCGGCGACCGGATCCGGATCACCAGCATGTTCCACAATCCCACCGACACCAGCTATCCCGCCGCGTACCTGGAGGTGAAGGTGGAGTACAAGACGGCGGCCGAGGCGCAACTGGCCAGCGTCTATCCCGCCTGGTTCGACGTGCAGGCGTGCGGCGACTCCGCCTACGACCTGCCGCCGGGCGTGAACGTCCACACCGGCAGCTTCACCTTGAGCTTCTCCGGAAAACTCTTGGGGGTAGGAGGCCACCTGCACGACTACGGCAAGGGCCTCACCCTGGCCGACGACAGCAGCCAGAACACGATCGCCGACCTGCCCGCCACCACCGACAAGCAGGGCCGCCTGCTCTCCACGCCCATCAAGCTCTTCTTCGACCGCGGCGGCTATCCCCTGGCGCAGGGACAGGTGCTGACCGTCTCCGCGAAGTACGAGAACCCCACGGGGCAGGCCATTCCCCAGGGCGCCATGGGCATCGTGGTGGGCTACTTCCTGCCCGACGACGACGCTCAGATGGCCAAGCTGAAGCGCTGAGAGCTTAGCTGGCCTTGGCCGCCGGCGCGGCAAAGCTGGCGACCGCCTCCTCGACCGTGTTGTAGGTCTCGAAGATGGTGCCCACCCGCGTCGTGTCCATCACATTCTTGACGTTGGCCACCAGGCCGACCAGCTTGATGACTCCATGCGCGTTTCTCGCCGCGACATGCAGGCCTACCAGCGTGCCGATGCCGTTGCTGTCGATGTGGTCGACCTGGGTCAGGTCGAGGACGATGCGGGGCGACAGGCCGATCAGGTTCCTCACCAGTTGGCGCAACTCCGCGGTCTCGTCCCCGAAGATGATCCGTCCGCGGCAGTCCACCACGGCCACATCGCCGACGTTGCGGGTGGCGGTATGAAGCTTCATGGGTTGGAGCCTCCTGCGGGAAGCCGAGGGACGGGAGGACTCCCCCAACGGATCCTCCCATGCTTCCCAGTCATGATTCTCGGCAAAGCCCGAGCGGAAATGCAGTGACGCGGTTCACACCGCCGTGTGAGAGGAGCCGCGGCCCCAGGGCCAGGCGCTGCCCGGCACCTCGCAGGAGGCGCACAGGTCGCGCACCCCGGAGAGAAAGACTCCCGCCGCCATCAGCAGCATGAACCAGCGCACCAGGGGCAGGACCGGCGCGGGCGCCACCGCCAGCCGGGCGGGCGCACTCCACCACGTCCACAGCGTGGGCAGCAGGAAGGCCAGCATCGCCCCGTAGACGATGCCCATGACGGCGTGCATCACCCGCTCTCCCGGGTAGACGCCGCCCAGGGGCTTGCGGATCCAGTCCTCCACCACGAAGTCCCAGAGCGTGAGCACGACCTCGGTGAGCAGCAGGGCGGCCAGCGCCGCGGCCCACGCGCCCTGCCAGACTATCCAGGGCAGCGTGCTGAAGAGGATGGCGTAGACGAAGTCGCGGAAGGCATGCAGGCGGAGCTCCGAGCCCGCGCGCCGGCCCAGGCCGGGAAGCCGCGCCCGCCACTCGTGAAAGTAGAGGGTGTCGGCCGCTCCCAGCAGCGCCATCGCGACCAGCAGGTAGAGGGCCGTGGTCATGGCCGGGCTTCCTTCCTTTCCAGGCAGCCTTGGTACTGGAGCAGCGTGCCCGCCAGCGGAGCCGTCACCTTCACCTGGACGGCCAGGCGCTCCCCGCCGCCTTCCGCGGCAGAGACCCTGGCTTCGACCGCGGGCGAGGCCCATCCCGGCAATCTTACCCGCAGAGGCCCGAGAGCGAGCGCGGAACCTGCAGGCTGAAAGTGCAGCGCTCCGTCGGCCGCCCGCAGACGAAGGCGGAACTCCAGGCATCCAAAGCGCTCGGCCAGCAGGCCGTCGCGGCCGGCATACTGGCGGCTCACCAGCTTGCGCCCGCCGAAGCTGCGCTCCCAGACCTCGCGCGCCACGCCGGGATCGGACTCGGCGCGGACCACCAGGCAGGTGGGCACCGCCTGGCCCTCCCGGGGAAAGCGCAGCAGCCCGGCGATCACCCGCGCCAGCAGCGCGCGGCCACGCCGGATGGTGAAGAGCCCGGCGCCCTCCCCGCCGCCCTCCCCGGAGTGGAAGCGACGCAGGCGCTCGTCCAGATCTTCCCATGCGCTGCCAAGCAGGCCGGGATAGAGGCCGGTGCTGGAGCCCGGATCCATGACCAAGTGTCCTCTAGCATACGCCGTGTGAAGCAGTGCTAGAATGCGGCCCGATGCCGGCGACTTCAGGCAAAGCGTGGATGTCGGCGGTGCTGTGGGCCGCCGCCGCCTACAACCTGGTGTGGGGAGCGGCCGCGGTGCTCGACCCCGGGCTGCTCTTCCGCTGGGCCAAGATGCCGCCACCGAACTATCCCGCCATCTGGCAGTGCGTGGGGATGATGGTCGGAGTCTATGGCGTGGGCTACGCCATCGCCGCCACCGACCCCCTGCGCCACTGGGCGCTGGTGGCGGTGGGCTTCCTGGGCAAGCTGGCCGGCCCCCTGGGCCTGGTGTACTCCGCTTGGCAGGGCACGCTGCCCTGGCGCGCCGGCTGGCTGAACGTGGGCAACGACCTGATCTGGTGGCTGCCCTTCGCACTCATCTTGCGCGCCGCCTGGCGCCAGCGGGCCCGCACATCCCAGCCTTAGCAGCAGGGTAACCAGCCGGTTACTTTGGGTTACCCCAGGTTACCCCGGTGTGTTGACCCACCCGTGGAAGTACTGTCTAATCTATCAGCTAGGAAGTGATTAGGCCTCTCTAACAGCATGAGGGAGGAGACCCTTGAACGCTGCACGTTGCGTATCGTCGAAGCTCGCCTTGGCGGTCGGCGTCCTTTTGGTGCTGGTGCCGGTGCGGTCAACCCGGGGAGGAGCCGCGGAACATGTGCCGCTCCACACCACTACCGACTGGAGCCAGCACCACCTGCTGTTCTCGGCGCCGGCCAATGACTACCAAACCTGGCAGTTGCGGCAATCGCAGCGCTACCGGCAGCAGGTGATCCAGCGGCAAGCCGCGGCCGGTCAATCCGCCGCCTGGCCGGCGCCGGTACCGCCGACACCACCGCCGCCCATCCGGGGAGGCTGGACCATCCAGCCTCCGCTCCATCGGGACTGGGGGATGTCGCTGGGAGCCGCGGGCACCTCCGGCGTGGGGAAGTACCCGGCGAAGTTCAGCTTCGACGTCAACGCCACGCCCAGTTGCGCCAATGACTTCGTGGTCTTTACCACCAGTCTCACCGGCGGACAGTCGGCGGTGGCGGCCAAGCGCACGGGGACCTTCACCGGTCAGCCCAGCAACAATCAGACCGTGACCATCGGCGGGAGCCTGGTGCTGAGAGCGCGGAACAGCCCGCTGACCGGGACCGACTTCCAGATCGGGGCCAACACCACGGCCACGGCCGCCAACCTGGCGGCGGCCATCACCCTCAACGGCGGGAGCGTGGGGGTGACGGGCAGCTCCGCCGGCGCGGTGGTGACCGTGACCGCCGCCACCGCCGGAGTCGGCGGCAACAGCATCACCCTGGCCGAGGGCTTGGGCAACTTCACCTGGGCCGGCGCGACACTGACCGGCGGGGTGGACGCCACCGGCAGCATCGTCGCGTTCAATCAGCTCTATTCCACCCAGGGCAGCACGGGCGGCCTGTGCAACCAGAACGGCCCTTCCATAATGTGGTTTTACAATACCAACCCCTCCGGCGATGCGACTGGGACGACCCTTACCTCCCCGATCCTCTCTATCGACGGCAGCAAGGTGGCTTATGTGGAGTCGCGGAGCAACGCCAACGGCGGTTCCATCCTCCACATCCTGAAGTGGAAGGCGGGCCAGGGCAGCGCGGCAGCGGCGGTAGCGCCTGACCAGATCGTCGCTTCCTGGAGCTCGTGTACGGCGGGGAACTCCTGCATCGTCAACCTGAGCTTCAACGGCGCCCAGCCCGACACCAACTCCTCGCCCTTCTACGATTACAACAACGACGTGCTGTACGTGGGCGACGACAACGGCCGGCTGCACAAGTTCACGCCCGTCTTCAGCGGCACTCCCGCGGAGGTGACCACGGGCTGGCCCATCACCGTGAATGCCGGCGCCATCCTCACCGGACCGGTCTTCGATTCCACCTCCGGCAACATCTTCGTGGGCGACAGCACCGGGCGGTCCAGCTACGTGCGGGAGAGCGGCAGCAGCGTCGGCGCCTGTGGCGCCGGCAGCCCGCCGTGCCTGGGCGGGACCAACCTCGCGCCCGGCGGACACCTCGCGGATCCGCCCCTGGTCGACAGCACCACCGGCCGGGTCTTCTGGTTCAACGGCTTCACCAACGGCGCCGCCACCAGCACCACCACCGGCCAGGTGATCCAGACCGACACCGCCCTGACCGCGGGCTCGCGCCGGGCGATCTCCTTCACCGGCAACGGCCCCATCGTCTACGACATGCACGTCGGCACCTTCGACGACGCCTACTTCAACAGCTCCCCGGGCTCGATTACCGGCTTCCTCTATCTGTGCGCGCGCGAGCCGGGTCATATCGATCACCAGGCCTTGTTCCGCGTGGGCTTCAACAGCGCCGGGCTGATGAACACCAGCACCAACGCCGGGCCCCTGGAGCTGATCAGCAGCAGTTCCGCCGGGGGCGCGTGTTCCCCTCTCGCCGAGATCAAGAACGGCGCCACCGATCGCCTGTTCGTGAGCATCGGAGGCAGCGGCGAATTTGGGGGCTGCACCACCGCCTGCGTCTACGCCTTCGACATCACCAGCGCCTTCCCCAGCACCACGTCCGCCGTGTTCACGCTGCCGGCACCGCCGGCGCAGAACGCGGGCGCGACCAGCGGCTTCGTGATCGACAACGTGAGTTCGTCCAGCCAGGCCTCCAGCATCTACTTCACCACCACCGTGAATTCCACCGCGGGCCAATCCTGCGGCGGGAAGGCCGGCGTCGGCTGCGGGGTGAAGCTGACGCAATCGGGACTGAACTGAGCCTGCGGGGGCGGCGCCCGCCGCCCCCGCGCCGGCGACCACTCGCACCCCAAGTTGAGCCGCTTGGCGGGCGTGAGCGACGCGAGGTCCTTTGACCGAGCCGAGCGGGAGCCCGCAGGCGAAATCCCGAGCGCAGC
>Ga0335082_10008588_pt1 | contig 11101 bp, 11 predicted proteins | sample Lox_Sample_41_FD_206718 | JGI IMG/M metagenome (GOLD analysis project Ga0335082, IMG submission 206718) | Soil microbial communities from Loxahatchee National Wildlife Refuge, Florida, United States - Lox_Sample_4.1 | ecosystem: Environmental > Terrestrial > Soil > Wetlands | place: USA... | reverse complement strand
GTGGCAGAGGCTGTCATCGTTTCGAAGACTCCTCTTGCTGTACCCAGCTTTGCACCAGTCGGCTCGCAGCCTCGGGTTCAGCCTTGACTTTTTCGGAGAGCAGGCGCTTCAACTGGCTGGCTCGTTTGCCTCCCAAATCGGCGCCAGCGTCTTCTGCAAGCTCCAGGCCACCCACTCCTGCCACCTGTGGCGCGAGCCTCGCGGTAACTCTGGCGGGAAGTTCGCGGAAAGCCGCCAGCGCCTGCTTCTTGACCGGACGCAGTATCAGCCAGTACACCACCAGAAAAAGAGCCGCCAATCCCACATAGCGCAGCATCCAGGTCCAGGGGTCGATCAGCCGCCGGATGCGCTCCGTCTTCGTGGCAGGCGGAAGGACTTCGGCAGGAGCCTGCTGGAAGGAGAGATTCTCCACCGCAAGGACATCTCCGCGTTGCGAGTCGACGCCGATCGCAGCCTGGGCCAGTTGCTCGATCTGTTTCATCTCATCAGTCGTCCGCTTGCGGCGCGTGGTAACGCGCTTGCCCGCTTGTTCAGTCGTTTCGACGGCATCATCCACCAGAACTGCGGCGGCGATGCGGCGGACCCGGCCAGGAGGTTCCACACTGTGATGGAGGCTCTTGCTGACGGCATAGGTAGTCGCGTCGGACCGGGAGTTGGACTGCTCCGCTCCCGCGACCGACGGGGACGGCGGAGTCGACGAGGGCACATTGCTGGCCGTGCCGGGGACGCCGGCAGGTGCCGCTCCCGTCGAATTTTCTTCGGAATGTTCCTGAGTCAGAGTGGCGCTTGCCTTGGGGTCGTAAGTTTCCTGGGTGTCTTCACTGGTCCCGAGGTCATACTCCACGTGCACGCTGGCCCGGACGTGATCCGCTCCGACGACCGGCTCCAGGGTATGAACCAGAGTCTTGGCGAGTTCCTCGTCGAGTGCAAAGGCTCGGCCGCCCACGCCATCGCGATTGCGGAGTAAAGGGGTATTGCTGTCGGCATCGACGACGGTCACATTCTCGGGACTCAGACGGTCGACGGCACTGGCCACCAGTTGCGGAATCGCCTGCTGTGCCTGTTCGGAGAGACGGCCTCTTCGTGTCTTTAGGATGACGGCAGCCTTGGCCTCGTGCTGCTGCTCGGTGAACAAGGATTCTTCTGGCATCACCAGATGCACGCGAACTGCCTCAACTTCGCTCATCGTGGCAAGCGTGCGTTCCAGCTCCCCTTCCAGAGCACGCTGATAATTGACCTTCTCGGTGAAATCGGACCCGGCCCAATTGGGCGTATCGAATAATTCGAATCCCAGACGCGCGCTGCGGGGAAGGCCGGCAGCCGCCGTCTCCAAACGCGCGGCATCCAGTTTGTCTTCGGGAACTAGTAGGCTGCTACCGTCCGTCGAGACCTGGTGTGGGATGTTCTTAGCAGCCAGACGGCTCGCGAGGTTCTGCGCCTCTTCGGCGCGCAATCCGGAATATAGGGTGACGTATTTCGGTTGTCCGAGCAGCGCCACGAAAGCCCACAGAACTCCTGCCACCAGCACTGCGCCACCTGCCAGCAGAAGGCGCTGATTCAAGGTGAGCCCGGTAAAGAATTGTCCCAGGCGCTGGAGAACGTCGTTGGCGGATTGAGGCTTTTCAGCCATGATCGGTCATGTTCGGTGCCGCGCTCACGCTAGAACTGCATGCGAGAGATTTCTTCGTAAGCCGAAACAATCTTGTTCCGCACCTGCATCATCAATTGGAAGCTCAGGTCTGCCTTTTCGACAGCGATGAGCGCGCTGTGCACGTCGGCGCCATTTCCTTCGAGAACTCCGGCCACCCTGGATTCAGCCTGACCCTCGAGTTGCTGGATGTCCTCGACGGCGCTATGCAAGAGATCATGGAAATCGCTCTCCGGGGCCGTCGTGCGGCCAAGCACAGCGGTATCGGCTTCCGCCGGAAGGATACGCAGGGATGAGATGGCGTTCATCGGACGATCTCCCTAGGAATTCAACTCAGAATCTGCAGAGACTGCTGAATCATGTTCTTGGCCGCCTGCACTGCCGAAGCATTCAGCTGGTAGGCCCGCATAGCGCTCAGGAGATCTGTCATTTCCATGACCGGATTCACATTGGGATAAGTAACGTATCCCTCAGAGTCGGCATCGGGATGTCCCGGCTCATAGCGGCGGGGCATAGGTGACGGATCGGCCACCACGCGATCCACACGAACACCCTCAGCCTGTGCCGGATGCAGTCTTGTGAGCAGAAGCGGGAAGCGCGGAGTAGGCCGGGCGCGAAACACGACCAACTCACGGCGGTAAGCTCCGCCCTGAGGAGTACGGGTGGTTTCAGCGTTGGCCATGTTGGCCGACACGACCTCGGCGCGCCAGCGTTCCGCCGCGAGCGCCGACCCACTGACTTCGAGCATGCCGAATAAGTTCACGATGTGGTACCTCCAGAGTTGATCGCGAGTGAGATGGCGTGGAACTGGTCTTTCAGCAACTGAACACCCAGGTTGAATTTCATTTGCGCCTCGGCCAGAAGAAGACTCTCACGCTCGACGCTGACGTTGTTGCCGTCGGGACGCTCGATAAGGCCGCGCACCTGGCGCGCGACGGGTTGGAAGGAAGCGAATTGAAGTCGACCTTCGGACGATTCCTCTTCTTCCGCAGCCGCGCGCCTCAGTTCAGACCGGAAATCCAGATCGCGCGTGCGGTAGCCGGGCGTATCGATATTGGCGAGGTTGCGCGAGACGAGCTTGTAACGGGCCACGTCCACGTCGAGAAAACGGCCTAATGCATCGGTCATGGACGTGGCAACCATGCTTGCGTTCGGGGATCGGGAATCAATCGTGGACATAGCTGCTCCACCTGGGTAATCCGTAACTGCGTACCTTATTACGAACCGTGCGCAGGCTGACTCCAAGTAACTCGGCCGCGCGTGAGCGATTGCCCCCTGTGGCTTCAAGCGTGATTTCGACGAGCTTGCGTTCCATTTCTCCCAGAGAGAGTCCAGGACGGAGACAGGAAGAATCGTCCGTAGTGGAAAGACAGGTACTTCTCCACTCGCAATCCTCGAGGGCTTCGAGACCAATCTCGGGTCCGGTGGCCAGGGCCACGGCACGGCGCATACAATTGGCCAGTTCCCTTACATTGCCGGGCCAGGAATGCTCCTCAAGAAGCTCTGCAAGTGCCGGAGTAAGATGCAGAACTTTTCCAGCGGGGGTGAATGAACGCACGAAATGCTCCGCTAGTTCGCGGATGTCGCCGGGCCGTTCGCGCAGCGGCGGCAAGATCAGCGGGATGACATTCAGCCGATAATAAAGATCCGCGCGAAACTTGCCTTCCCGCACCATGCGGCCGAGCGCGCAATTCGTCGTGGCAATCACCCGCAGGTTCACGCGCATGCTGCGGGTATCGCCGAGGCGATCGAACTCCCGCTCCTGCAGGGCGCGCAGCAGTTTCGGTTGCAGCGCAAGGGGCATTTCTCCGACTTCGTCGAGCAGCAAAGTACCGCCGTTGGCGAGTTCGAACTTACCAGGCTTGGTGTTCGTCGCTCCGGTGAACGCGCCTTTGGTGTGGCCGAACAATTCGCTTTCCAGCAATGTTTCCGGGAAGGCTGCGCAGTTGACGGCGACGAAGGGACGGTCATGGCGAGAACTCCAGCGGTGCATCATCCGGGCGACCAGTTCCTTGCCTGTACCGCTCTCGGCTTCGATCAGGATGTCAGCATCGCTTGCCGCCGCGTGCCGGGCACGATCCAGCGCGCGAAGCCACGAGGGGGCCTGGCCAGCAACTTCTTTGAATTCATTGGCATGGGTCGCCGCGTGAGCCAGAACGCGTTCAGCAGCCTGCTCCAGTTGCTCGAAGGAGACCGGCTTCACGAGGTAGTCGCAAGCCCCGTCCTTCATCGCGGCGACGGCACCGGGCACGCTGGCAAATGCCGTCAGCAGAATCACCGCGGTATGCGGAGCTATGCCCCGGGCAGAACGCATGAGAAAGAAACCGTCTTCTCCGGGCATGCGGATGTCGGTAATGATGAGCGGATGCAGGCCGCGCCGAAACCTCTGCAAGCCGTCCAATGCGGATGCTGCTGTTTCGACGTGCCACCCTCGGCGGAGAAATCGAGCCTCGAGTGCGGCGCGCATGCCAGGATCGTCGTCGACCACCAGAACCTGATTCACGCGCGACTCCTTTCTGCCGTGGTACCAAGAGGAAGTGTGAGGATGAACTTTGCACCCTGTCCGGGACGACTGTCCACGCGAATGGTCCCTCCGTGCAAGTCGACAATCTTGCGGCACACCGCCAGACCAAGGCCGGGACCATTGGCGCGTCGGCTGAAGCCTGGATCGAAGATATGAAGCAGGTCTTCCGCCGGAATTCCCGGTCCGTTGTCAGCGACGACGACTTCAATCGCGGAATCACCGGGCAGAACATGTCCGCCAAGTTCGATCCATCCCCCACCGGGCATGGCGCGTACACTGTTGAGCACCAGGTTGAGAAGAACTTGCTCGAGGCGGTGACGGTCGCCGAGCAGGACGGTGCCACAAACGCGATTCTGCAGGCCCAATACGATGTGCGACTGCTGCGCGAGCGGATGAAGAAAGTCGTGGGCCCATACCAGAAGTTGGCCGAGATCGACGGGAGTTCGCTCGAGCGCCGCCATGCTGTGGAATTGCAGAACATTGTTGACCGTTGCCGCCAGGGTCCGGAGTCCGGCCTGCATGTGCTGGATCCACTGGCGGGATTCGCCATCCAGGTTCGATTCCGCCAGCAGCCCGGCGAATAATTCGAGACTGCCCAGCGGATTCCGGATCTCATGCGCGAGCAGCGCCGACATTTCCGCCAATGCTTGATCCTTGCGCAGCCGCTCCTGGGCTTGCTCGAACTGCTTTCGCTCCGTGACATCGCGGAGGATGAAAATCGATGTGCTTCTGGCACTGTCTTCGACGAACGCATGCCGGACCGCCCACCAGCATTCGGCCGCTTCATGTTCGGAAATGCTCGCCTCGGTTTCCCCGTCCTGGCCGCGGGAACTTTCGAGCACGTGTTGCATGGCGGAAGGAAGTTGCGATAGCGAAGTTGCGCCCTGCGAGCTGAGAGCCGGAGCCGCCAGAAAGCGGAGAGCTTCGGGATTCGCGCGCGTGATACTTCCATCGCTGGACGTCACCAGAACTCCACACGGCAAGCCTTCGAGAATGCGATCCAGATGGGCGCGCATGCTGCGGTTTTCTTCGGCGTTTCGGGCAAGCTCGCTGTGACTGAATGCCAGCTCTCGCTGCAACCGGTTCACAACCTGCTGCAGCTCGGCATAGGAATGCTCCAACGAAGCAGCCTCTTCGGAAAAGTTTCGGAACGCACGCCGCAGCGACTGCTCATCCTCAAGCCAAGGTTCGCCGATAGCAATATTCGTCAAGATGTCTGCGGACGCCCCACCGGCTGATTGCTGGCTGCAGTCCGCCGGTGTAGGCAAAGTGTTCATGGGCGCAGGCAAGATTTGCACGGTAGGTTCCAATTCACGCACGGTTGCATGAGAATTTCCTCAGCACGCGGATTGCGGCACAGTCGAAGAGGCAGCAAAGTACAAATGCTCCGAGCCAATCGCGTCGGCATCGCCGGCGAGGATCGATGCTCTTTCCATCACATGCTGAAGTTCCCGCACATTTCCCTTCCAGGGATGTGCATCGAGGAGACGGATGGCGTCCGCGGTTAAACGCGGAGATGGAGCATCCAGAGCCGCTGCCATGCACGCGAGAAAATGTTCAGCCAAAGGAACGATGTCCCCAATCCGCTCGGCTAATGGTGGGAGCTCGATAGGGAAGGCCGAGAGTCTATAGAAGAGGTCCTGCCGGAATTCGCCACGGGCTGCACGGCCGGCGAGATCGAGATTGCTGGCCGCCAGAACACGCACGTCAACGCGTGTTACGTCGGCAGTGCCCAGACGTTGAATCTCCTTTTGTTCAAGGAAACGCAGCAGCTTGGCCTGCATGCCAAGGGGCAGCTCGCTGACCTCATCCAAAAACAGAGTGCCGCCGTTCGCCGCCGGAATGCGTCCTAGCTGGGATTGGACCGCACCCGTAAAGGCGCCGCGCGTAAATCCGAAGAGCTCGGATTCGAGCAAGGCTTCGGGAATTGCCGCGCAGTTCACCACCACGAACGGCTTGGCGGAACGCGGGCTGAGATCATGCAATGCCCGCGCAACCAGTTCTTTGCCAGTACCAGTCGGACCGGAAATCAACACTGTCGTGGCACGCCTCGCGACCAGTCGAACCATGCGGTAAACATGTTGCATCGTTGGACTCTCGCCGATCATTCCGGGCAGAGGAGTTGCCATGGTCGGATCGGAATCACGCACTTTGCTCTGCAGCGCGGCTACCGGAGTTGGCGGCTCTAGCGCCGCGACTGATGCCTCATCGTCGAGAATGGGCCGCGCGGAATCAGAGTCAAGCAAGACAACTTGTATTCCAGGAAACCGTCTGCGGATGATTGCCAGGAGTTCTTCGGCGTCGAGATCGGGCAAGCGCCGGTCAAGGAACAGGACGTGCCATTCTCCTTTTTCTAATTTTGCCAATGCGTCGGCACCGCCGACGACATGCTGTACCGGACAGCACCGGCCGTTGATCCGATGCATTACCTGCTCGCGAAGAATGCTGCTTGGGCTGGCAATCAGGGCTGCACCCGAATCTGGAAATGCCGGGATCCCGTGAAATGCACTCATTTCAAGTCTCCATTCTCAATCTGGTTTTCAGAATGAGCCGCCGAAGCTAGAGGAATGCGAACCTGCCAAAGGCATTCCCGTCCGTTCTGGCTCTGCATGCACTTCGCGTCTATCTGCTCCCAACCAGCCTGAGCAATCAACAACCCAAGTTCAGGCCGGGAAAAGGGTGAGTGTTCCGGTGGCGCATCGCATATCCATGAGACAGTCAGACAGGCACTGTTTCGTTCTGGCGCTGCCGTGACTTGTAGATCGCTCGCGCCGCAAGCGAGGCTGAGAATCGAATCCAGAAAGCGGAAGATCAAAGCGGTGATATGGACATCGGCCCGCACCTCCAGCCCGGCGGCGATGGCCGCATTGAGCCCTATGTTTCGTGCTTCGGCTACAGGTTGCAATTCATGAAGCACGTCTTGCAGCGCATGATCGAATTGCGTGACCGATGATTCCCCTAGAGAGCACGCCTGCAGTTCTGCTACTTCTCGTAGCGCCTCCACCAGCAAGCGTATGCGAGCCACCAGGTCGAGACCCTCCCGCAGCGTGCGAACGTACTGATCCTTTGGCCGCGGACCGGCCACGGCGAGTTCCATGGAGCACTGCAGGCCAGTCAAAGGTTGGTTCAGGGCATGAAGCAAATGCGCCAGTGGGCTTCTGCCATTCAAGTTTGGTTGGGCTAAAGCAGGTGCCAGTTGAGGCCGGGCCGCGCTCATGCCTGCACCTCCACAGCCGCCAGTTCGGACGGTGCCCTTAACGCATAACCAACGCCGCGTATGGTCTGGATGAGCTTGACCGTGTGCCCGTCATCGATCTTGCGGCGCAGATAGTTAATGTAGACGTCCACAACGTTCGTGGTTGTGTCGAACGTCAGATTCCAAACGTGCTCGATGATCATGGACCGGGTCACGTTGCGCCCAGCGTTGCGCATCAGGTACTCCAGCAGCGTAAACTCCTTGCTGGTCAGTTCAATCTTCAAGCCTGCGCGCTCGACCAACCGCTGGACGCGGTCGAGTTTCAAATCGGCAACCGTCAACACGGACTCTGATGGAAGATGACTTCGCCGGATCAGAGCACGAATACGGGCAGACAATTCGCTGAAGGAAAATGGCTTGCTGAGGTAATCGTCTGCCCCGGTATCCAGGCATTGGACCCGGTCTTCGACCCGAGTACGTTGTGTCAGTATCAGCACTGGCAGGCTAGGCTTCTTCATTCGCAAGTGCCGGAGAATCGTAACTCCATCAAGCTTGGGCAGGTTCAGGTCGAGAACAACCAGGTCATAGTCAGATTCCATCGCGGCCGACCGAGCCAGTTCGCCATCCTTGCAGACATCCACCACGTACTTTTCGCTTTCGAGTCCTTGTCTTACAAATTTCGCAAGAGCTTCATCATCTTCTGCAATAAGAATTCGCATAATCGTGAACCGTCCTTAATCGAACAGCTCAGTCTAGTTAGAAACGGCTCAAATGCAGCCGACTTGGCACGCACACAAAGGTATCGGGATTCAAAATTGGGCCATGGTTCCAAAATGGTTGAGATCCGACGCGCTTATTCTGCCTAGTTTCCTGGTACCTCAAGCGGCAATAGCTGGGAGGGGAGTGAACGGGGATAATTAAAAATGGATAGCTGCGAACTGGAGTGAGAAGATTGAGAAACTGGAACCAAGCCGCCCTGAAGTCGTTGATCGTTCCGGGTGGGATCGTTCTTCTTGCCGCGGTTGCGCTGATGTATTCCGGTTGGTTGAACCTTCCTTCGCCGGCTCTTTCTTTCCTGTACTACTGCGCGCTCGGGCTTGGGGTGTTGCTGGGCTTGAGGTTCCACTCCAGCCGTATCGTTTTGTCCCTGATCGTCATCTTTCTGGCGCAACAGGGAGTGAGTCTCTCGATCGCACAGCCACCCTTCGTGTTGGCGACTGTCACCGCGGCAGCACTCCTTGTGCCAACAAACTTTATTCTGATCGCCCTGATGAACGAGCGTGGTTTTACGCGCGAGTCGTTGGTTCCGTCCCTTTTGTTCCTGTTCCTGCAATGCCTGACTGTAACTGTCTTTTGCGGTGCCGCGCCTCGAGCGAAGAGCCTGAGTCCGATATTCCACATTCCTCAATCCGCGCTGATCGTTGCGGCGGCGGCGTTTATCTTTCTTTTTGTTCGTTTCTGTATGACCCGCAAGCCTTTCGATAGCGCTCTGCTATGGTCGCTCTGTTCCGTTCTTTTGGCCCTTCGTTGCGCGGGAATAGGTCGTACTTCGATGACTTACTGGAGTACCGCAGTTTGTATCCTCGGGGCCTCGATCGTAGAGAATTCGTATCTCCTTGCGTACCACGATGAGTTGACGGGGCTCCCGTCGCGCCGTGCGTTCAATGATGCCCTGCTGCGTCTCAAAGAGCCTTACTCGATTGCGGTGGCCGACATTGATCACTTCAAGCGATGTAACGATACCTACGGGCACGATACCGGAGATCAAGTGCTGAGACTCGTGGCGGCAAACTTGGCGCGCGTGACTGGTGGAGGGGAAGCTTACCGGTGCGGGGGAGAAGAATTCACAATTCTCTTCCCGGGAAAGACAACGGCGGAAGTAGTCGAACATTTGGAACGACTGCGGAGTGCTGTTGAAACCGCGGAGTTCCGCATGCGAGGAGATGACCGTCGCCAGGCGCCGCGCGGACCAGAGCGAAGAAATCAACGTAACGGAACACGTGCCAGGAAAGGAGACGCAATCCGACGACTGGCGACTGAGCGGGCTGCAGAGGTCCTGTCCGTGACAATCAGCATTGGAGTCGCCAGTGCGACGAGAGATAAATCAAGTCCAGATGCGATTGTACAGGCGGCGGACAAGGCGCTGTATCGGGCTAAAGAAAACGGAAGAAACCGCGTGGAAACGTCGTCTTCGGGTCGACGATCGCGGGTGAAGGCTGCTGGGATTGCCTGAAGGAATTACGTGCGGCCCGGACCGCCGACCGTTGGACGGGAAGATGACGGCCCGGTTCCGTACGTTTTTCGCAAGCACCGCAGGCCGTGCGGTCAGCCGGCGGTCGCAGGTGGGATCGGGCGTTTCCGGCCGCTTCCTCCGCAGGCGGGGCACTTCATACGGATAAATGCAACGCCTTCGGACTTTCCGTTCAAGTCCACCGGCTTTGCAATGTATCCAGAACCGCCGCAGTTCTGGCAGTCGTCCGGAGCCACTCCTTCTCCCCCTCGTGTTAGAGGCATTTTCTCGTAGATGTACAGAGAAATTTCGACAGACTGTTTTGCGTTACGAATCCCGAACAAACCGCATAAACAGGCCTCGGGAACGCGACTTAGCCAACGGGATTGGATCTTAGGGAACCAATGGAGTAATAGGCGTCTTAGAGATAGATAGAAACAACCGGAGAGATAGACAAACTCGACACACCAGCTAGTCGCCCAGCTTGAATATTCTTTCCATTCTCAGCCACTTCTCGCCGGGCTTGGCGTCTGGAAGAGCCTGCTGAAACCTCCACATGAGGTCTTCCCATTGCTGCACTTTGCGATTCGAGCTGTCCGCGGCAGCTTTCGCTTCGAAAGAAAATCCTTCGTCCACTTCCATGATCATGAACATTCGATTGCCGCGGAGGTAGATCTCCATGTCATTAATGCCGGAGTCACAAATGCTCTTGGTGATCTCCGGCCAGATCTTCTCGTGGTAGCGTTTGTACTCCTCAATCAACTCGGGATCGTCTTTTAGGTCAAGCGTGAGACAGTAGCGGCGTGTCATTCGAGTTCTCCGGTTGGTACGGGCATAGCACCGACGGATGCAGTGGAGGTCCGGTATCCCTTGACCCCGAAATAAAAGACGACTGCATGGCACGCGAGCGGAACTAGAAATGCCCTTTGAATGTTCCAGGCATCCGAGATTCGCCCCATTACCATTGGACAGAGTGCGCCACCGATGATGGACATCACGAGGAGAGAGGAACCAAGCTTGGTGTAGGGGCCGAGATTCTTGATGCTGAGCGCAAAGATTGTCGGAAACATGATCGAGTGAAAGAATCCAAGCGCGATGATCGCCACGATCGTCGGGAGACCTGAGGCGGTAAGGATCACGGCAAGACATAGCAGCGAAGCTGCCGCGTAGATACTCAACAGTCGACTCGGAGCCACTTTGTGCATGATCGCCGCACCCGAGAATCGCCCGATCATGAAGCCAAACAAATGACCTTGGAGGAAGAGAGCTGCGAGTTTTTCGTGGGTTCCTGTCAGCGTGAATTCGCTGAACCGGATGATAAAGCTGGCCACACCTACCTGGGCGCCTACATAACAGAACTGAGCCACAACTCCTTTGATCAAATGTGGGAATTTAAGCGCTCCGCTGAGCTTTGCGTCTACTTCGTGTGTACCAGTTTCTGCGGATTCCTGGATCTCGGGCAGGTTCGTAAAGTAGATTAGCAGCGCGATGAGGAGAAAGATC
>Ga0335082_10008586_pt1 | contig 11102 bp, 12 predicted proteins | sample Lox_Sample_41_FD_206718 | JGI IMG/M metagenome (GOLD analysis project Ga0335082, IMG submission 206718) | Soil microbial communities from Loxahatchee National Wildlife Refuge, Florida, United States - Lox_Sample_4.1 | ecosystem: Environmental > Terrestrial > Soil > Wetlands | place: USA... | reverse complement strand
CGCTCGGCGCCGCGCCCGACCACGTCGTCAGCAACGTCTGAAGCTAGAGCCCCGAGCCCGGGAGGTGGTGGGCCGGGGCCGTCGTCGTAATCGCGGGCGGAAGCGCCACGATCGTGTGCGCGGTGTGGGTCGTCGCGACGTGCGGCGTCGCGCTGGGCGCCGCGTGCACGGGCCGCGCCGTGCTCACGGGCTCGGGCGACGGCGCCGCGACCGTTTCGACCGCCGTCGCCGATACGGTTGGAGCTGCAATCACAGGCTGCGCGGCCGTCGTGGTCGCCGACGGCTCGGGCGCGGTCGCCTGCGTCGCCGTCGGCGCCTGTTGCGCCGCCGCAGTCTGCGCCGCGCGGTGTTGCTTCCAGAGAACGAGCGCGCCCGCGCCGGCGACCGCGACCGCCGCGCTCGCCACGATCACCGCGACCATCGCCCCGCGCGCCGCCGCCGCCTTCTTGCGCTGCGATGCCTCGGTCGTGTGCGGCCCGAACGTCTCGTTCGGCGGCCCGGGGACCGAGTCGGGGCGCGGCGCGAGCACCGCGAGCGGGATCGGCGCGGTGTCGTAGTTCGGTCGCGGGGCCGCCTGAGGCGCCGCCTCGCGCGTCTCGGCGCGCCTGTCGATCGGCGCAGGCGCAGCCGGCATCGGCGCGCCGCCCGTCGCCATCGTGAGCGGCGCCGCGGCGATCGTCTCCTGCGACGGCGGCAGCGGGCCGAGCGGCATCACGCCGAGCGAGATCGTGTTCGTGACGCGGGCCGGCGCGGCCGCCGTCATCGCGTTCATCCCCGCCGGCGCGTCGATGCGCGTCTCGGGTCCGCGCACCGAGACGACGTCCGGTCCCGCGGTCGCGCCGAAGGGCTGCGCCGGCCGCGCGGCGCTGACCGGTTGCATCACCATCTGCTCGACCGTCGCCGCCTGCGTGTGCGACTCGAGCATCGAAGCGCCCGACGCGAGCTGCTTCTTGAGCTCGCGCAGCGTCGACGCGAACCCGAACGCGTCCCGCGGCCGGAGCGCCGGATCCTTCTGCAACGCCGCCATCACGACTTGCTCGACGGCAGGCGGCACGTCCGCGAACCGCGAGAGCGTCGGCGGCGCCACGTCGATGTGCGCCTTGCCGATCTCCATTTCGCCCGTGAAGTCGTCGAACGGTCCGCGGCCCGCCATCATCTCGTAGAGCACGAGCCCCGCCGCGTAGAGATCGCTCCGCGGCGTCACGTCGCGTCCGAGGATCTGCTCCGGCGGCGCGTATCGGAAGGTCCCGATGAAGCGCCCGCCCGTGTGCATCGTCGCCGCCGAGCCCGGCCCCGTCGCGAGCTTGATGATGCCGAAGTCGAGCAGCTTCGCGAGCGAGCGCCCGTCGCGCCCGCGCGTGATGAAGATGTTGTCCGGCTTCACGTCGCGATGGATGATCCCGAACTCGTGCGCGTGATCGAGGGCGTCGAGCAGATCGATCCCGATGTCGCACGCCTGCTCGACGCGCAGTCGGCCCTTGCGCTCGAGCACGGTGCGGAGCGACTCGCCGTGCAGGCGCTCCATCACGTAATACGGCAGCCGCAGGGCGTCGGTCGTCGTCCCGGACGTGTAGACCTCGACGATGTTCGGGTGCTGGAGCTTCGCGAGCGCGCGGGCTTCGCGCGCGAGCCGCGCGGCGAGGTCGGACCGGTCGGCGAGGTCGCCGTGGAGCGTCTTCAGCACGTACCGCTTGCCGACGGTCGTGTCCTCGACGTCGTACACGGTCCCCATCCCGCCCGCGCCGAGCACGCGGTGGACCCGATACACGGTCCCCGGAATGGCTTGACCGGGCTGATAGTCCGGCGACCGTTGAGGCATCGCCCGCCAGGATAGCAGGGCGAGGTCGATTTGCCGCAACTCCGCGCCGCGCCGGCCGACGGGAAGCCAAGAGGTTCGTCATCATGGACAATCGCATCCCTCCCGTTCGCTCCGATGTGGTCACCGTTCCGAGCGCCGCGCGGCCCACGCCCGCCCCCGTGCGCGTGAGCTTCGGCGAAGTGCTCGCCAAAGGCGCGGGCGCGATCGTCTCCGGGGCCGAGGCCGCGATGGACATGCTGCCGGGCGGCTCGCTCGTCGCGGCGGCGATCCGCGGCGGCGGCTCTTCCCTCGGTCCGAGCACGCCGATGATGGCCACGACCAACGGTTTCGGCGGCATGCCCGTGACGGCGACGAACGCGGAGGGCCCCTCGGCCGTCGCGAGCTCGTCCGTCGGCGGCGGCTTCGGAGCGGGAACGGGCACGAGCGGCACCGGCGGCGGTCTCGACCAGTCGCTCCAGCAGTCGCAGGAGATGAACCTCTACTTCCTCCAGATTCAGCAGGAAGTGAACCAGCAGAACCAGACCTTCACGACGCTGTCGAACGTCATGAAGTCCGAGGCCGACACCATCAAGAATGCGATCGGCAACCTCCGGTGAAGTGGTAGAAACGAAACGCCCATGGTCGACGGCATCGGAAGAGGCGGCGGTCTGCCGCCGGCGGGAGGTCCCAAGGGGCCCGGCGGGCCGAAGCGGCCCGAGGGCGCCGAGAAGACCTTCGACGTGCACGAAACCGGCAAGGCGCGCGACGCGCAGGCGACGGACGCGGTGAGCGCGTCGACACCGCTCGATCAGCTCAAGGCAGGGACGATCGACTTCGACCGCTACCTCGACTTGAAGGTCGACGAAGCGACGAGCCACTTGCAAGCGATGCCCGCCGCGCAGCTCGAGACGGTGCGTTCGATGTTGCGCGAGCGCATGGCGACCGATCCCGAGCTCGTGGATCTGGTGAAGCAGGCGACGGGTCACGCGCCGCGCACGCCGGACGAGTGACCCGGCGAGAGCTGCTTCTCCTCCTCGTTGCCAGCGCGTGCTCGCGCGCGGAGAAAGCCGTCGTCGCGCGCTCGGGCGCACCGCCCGCTGCGCCGCCGCCCGGCGCGAAGTGCGCGGGCGCCGAGCTCGTGAGCTGGGACTTCGACGGCGTCGCGTCGCGCGTCGCGATCTTGCGTCCGAAGAACGCGGGCGCCGCGCGCTATCCCGTCCTCGTCGCGCTGCACGGGCACGGCGAAGCCATCAAGGGACCGGAGCGCGGCGCGCTCGGCTGGCCGAACGACTACGCGCTGACGCGGGCGCTCGAGCGCGTGTGCGCGCCGCCCCTCACGAGCGCGGACTTCGAGGGCTTCGTGACCGACGAGCACCTCGCCGAGGTGAACGCGTCGCTCGCGGCGCGGCCGTTCCGCGGGCTCGTCGTCGTGTGTCCGTACTTGCCGGATCTCGATCTGAGGAAGGACGAGCCCATCCTCGAGTACGGCAAGTTCGTCGCCGGGACGATCTTGCCGCGCGTCGCGCGCGAGATGCCGGCGATCGCGGGCGCGGCGTCCACCGGGATCGACGGCGTCTCGCTCGGCGGCGCGGTCGCGCTTCGCGCGGGGCTCGCGATGCCGGAGACGTTCGGCGCGGTGGGCGCGCTCCAGCCGGCGATCGACGACGCGCGCGTCGCGCCGCTGGTCACGCTCGCGCTCGCGGCGCGCGCCGCTCGACCGTCGCTCGCGCTGCGTCTCACGACGAGCACCGACGACTACTACCGCGACGTCGTCCGCTCGCTCTCGGCCGCGTGGCGCTCGGCGGGCGTCGCCCACGACTTCTCCGAGCTGCCCGGTCCCCACGACTACCCCTTCAACCGCGGCCCCGGCGCCTACGAGATGCTCCTCTGGCACGACGCCCGGCTCTCGGCTCGCGGCTGACGTCTCTCTTCACGCACTCGTCACAACCCGGGCGCCCGCGCGGCACGGTATGCGTGCACTCTACACGCATGGGAATCCTCGAAACCCTCGCGGTCGTGGCGGGTCTCTACCTGTCCGCGTTCGTCTATCATCGCGCCGCCGCCTGACGTCTGATAATCAGACGGCGGATGATTCCGCGGTACACACCCGCCGAGTTCGCCGCGCTGTGGTCGGCCGAGCGGCGATACCAGACGTGGCTCGAAGTGGAGCTTTGCGCGTGCGAGGCGATGGAGGAGGCCGAGCTCGTCCCGAAGGGGACGGCCGAGACGCTCCGCGCGGCGAACATCGCGATCGATCCGGCGCGCGTCGAGACCATCGAGAAGACGACGCGCCACGACGTGATCGCGTTTCTCACGCACGTCGAGGAGCAGGCCGGTGAGCCCGCGCGGTGGCTGCACCGCGGGATGACGTCGAGTGACGTGCTCGACACGTCGCTCGCGGTGCTGTTGCGCGACGCGGCGGACCTCCTGCTCGCGCGGTGCGACAAGCTCCTCGCGGCGCTCGCGAAGCGCGCGCGACAGCACCGGAAGACGCCGATGATCGGGCGGAGCCACGGCATCTTCGCCGAGCCGATCACCTTCGGGCTCGCGCTCGCGGGGCACCACGCGGAGATCGCGCGCGGGCGCGCGCGGCTCGCGGCGGCGCGCGTCGAGATCGCGGTCGGCAAGATCGCGGGCGCGGTCGGCACCTACGCGCACGTCTCGCCGGCGATCGAAGCGAGCGCCCTCGGCAAGCTCGGACTCGCGCCGGAGACGGTGAGCACCCAGGTCGTCGCGCGCGATCGGCACGCGAGCTTCTTCTCGGCGCTCGCGCTGCTGGCGGCGAGCATCGAGCGGCTCGCGACGAACGTGCGCCACTGGCAGCGCTCCGAGGTCGGCGAGGCGGAAGAAGCGTTTCGCGCGGGCCAGAAAGGCTCGAGCGCGATGCCGCACAAGCGAAACCCGATCGCGAGCGAGAACCTCGTCGGGCTCGCGCGCGTCGTGCGGTCGGCCGTGATCCCGGCGCTCGAAGACGTCGCCTTGTGGCACGAGCGCGACATCTCGCACTCGTCGGTCGAGCGGATGATCGCGCCCGACGCGACGACGACGCTCGGCTTCATGCTCGAGCGCGCCGCTCGCCTCGTCGAGGGGCTCGTCGTCTACGAAGAGAAGCTTCGGCGCAACCTCGACGCGGCGGGCGAGCTGTATTTCTCCGAGGCGGTGATGCTCGCGCTCGTCGAGGCCGGGCTCGCGCGGCAGAAGGCGTACGTGCTCGTGCAGCGCAACGCGATGCGCGCGTGGAAGGGCGACGGCAAGTTCAAGCAGAACTTGCAGCGCGACCCGAAGGTCCGCGAGCACCTCTCGCTCGCGAAGATCGCCGCGTGCTTCGACCTCGATCACGCGCTCGCGCACGTGCCGGCGATCATCGATCGCGCCCTCGGTCCTTCGAAGCGTGCGACGAGCCGGCCGCGTTCAGCGTCCGGTTCTCGGGCGACTCGAGCTGCGTCGCGCGGCGGAGCGCGACGCCGCTGAACTTGTCGGCGATGGCGGCGGCGACGCTCTCGATCGCCAGGCCGCGCGTGCGCGCGTCGTCGAAGAGGAGCTTCGGCGGCGGCCCTTCGACCAGGCCGGCCGCGCCGATGCCCGTGAGGCGCACGCGGAAGAGCCCGTCGTCGAGGCCGAAGCGATCGAACGTCGTGCACGCGGCGCGGTGGATCGAAGTCGTGTCGCAGACGGGCTCGGCGAGGGGGACCTGCCGCGTCTTGAGCGTGAAGTCGGCGTACTTCACCTTCACGACGATGGTGTGCGCGCTGTAGCCCTCGGCGAGGAGGCGCTGCGCGACGCGCGCGGATTGATCGAGGAGGGCGCGCGAGATCTCGTCGCGCGTCGTGAGGTCGTTCTCGAATGTCTCTTCCGAGCCGATCGATTTGGCGAGGCCGTGCGGCTCGACGGCGCGCGTGTCCTCGCCGCGCGCGAGGAGGCGCACCTGCTCGCCCCACACGCCGAGGTGGCGCTCGAGCACGTGCGAGGGCGCGTCCGCGAGATCGCCGAGCGTGGCGAACCCGAGAGCGCGGAGGTGCGGCGCGGTCTTCGGACCGACGCCCCACATGCGCTCGATCGGAAGCGGCGCGAGGAACTCGCGGACGCGCTCGGGCGGGACGACGACGAGGCCGTCCGGCTTCTTCAAGTCGCTCGCGACCTTCGCCACGAACTTGCAGGGCGCGACGCCGGCGGACGCGGTGAGCCTCGTCTCGCGGCGGACGTCTTCTTTGATCTTGCGCGCGATGGTCGTGCCGTCGCCGAAGAGCGCGCGGCTCGCGGTGACGTCGAGGAAGGCTTCGTCGATCGAGAGACCTTCGACGAGCGGCGTGTAGCGGCGGAAGACGTCGAACACCTCGCGGCTCGCTTCTTCGTATTTTCCGCGCGCGGGCTCGACGACGATCGCGTGCGGGCAGAGGCGCAGCGCTTCGCCCATCGGCATCGCCGATCGGCAACCGAACGGCCGCGCCTCATACGAAGCTGCCGTGACGACCGACCGGCGCGAGCGGCCGCCGACGAGCACCGGCTTGCCGCGCAGCGACGGATCGTCGCGCTGGTGCACGGACGCGAAGAACGCGTCCATGTCGACGTGAAGGATCGCTCTGTCGATCACTCGCGGAGCGGGCGGCCCTGCGCGTCGGGGATTTTGCCGGTCAGCATCATGATGCCGTCGATGAGCGGCCAGATGCCGCACGTCATCCAGCCGAAAAAGAGCTGGAGAAGACCGATGCCCGTGTACCCGAGGTAGAACCGCCCGACGCCGAAGCCGCCGAGAAAGAGCTGGAGCAAGCCCGCCGCGAGGCGCGACTTGTCGCTGAGCGGCATTCCGGTCGCGGGATCGACGCCGTACGGCGCGCCCGGTTGCACGATGCCGGGGGCCGGCGGACCGAATCCGGGCGGCGGGCCGTAGCCCTGAGGAGGCGGAGGAGCGCCGTAGCCGTAGCCGCCGGGAGGAGGGGGAGGGGGGTAGCCGCCTTGCATCGCGAACGAAGGTAATACGCCGGTGGGGGGCGCGCTAGCCCCTGAGGTGCGAGGGCGTGGGCGCGAGCGTGAGCGTGGGCGTGGGCGTGGGCGTGCGCGTGCGCGCAGGCGTGGGCGTGCGCGTGGGCGTAGGCGTGGGCGTGCGCGTGGGCGTGCGCGTGCGTCAGGTGCGGGTTCGGAGCCACGCGCGGAGGACGACGGCGGCGATCACCGGGACGTGGCGGGCGCGGAGCTTGTTCGTGCCGTGGTAGACGGGGCGCACGGGGACCTCGGCGATGCGCGCGTGGGCGCGCGCGAGCATCGCGAGCAAGTCGTTCGGGTAGCCGAAGCGCGGCCAGAGGGAGTCGAGGTCGAGGCGCTCGCACGTGGCGCGGGCGAGCGCGGTGTAGCCGCACTGGCTGTCATGGATGGGAAGCGCGAGCGCGGCGCGCGTCAGCGCGGTCATCGCGCGGCCCCCGACGCGGCGCGCCCACGGCATCGCGGCGGCGTCCGCGTGTGCGAAGCGATCGCCTTTCACGTAGTCGGCTTCTCCGCGGGCGATGGGCAGGATGAGCGCGGGGAGATCCGCGGGGTCCATCTGACCGTCGCCGGCCATGACCACGAAGGCGTCGCGCGGCCCGCCGGGCACCTCGAGCGCGCGGCGGTAACCGGTCGCGATCGCGGCGCCGACGCCGCGGTTTCGCGCGTGGCGCAGCGCGACGACGCGCGGGTCCGCCGAGCTCCGCGCGAGCTCGAGCGTGCCGTCGTCGCTCGCGTCGTCGACGACGATCACCATGTCGACGGCGGGCGGAATCGTCGCGAGCACCGACGCGAGGCGCGCGGCCTCGCGGTACGCGGGCACGACGACGAAGACACGGGTGCCGTGGATCACGCGCGCAGTGTACGCTCGGCGCGCGAAATGGAACGTCGGCGCATCGTGGTCGGGGCGCTCGTCGCGGCGGTGGTCGTGACGGCGCTCGCGCTGCACTTCCATCAGCCCTTTCCGCCCGACGGGACGCCGGAAGGCGCGTACGCGCGCATCGCGAAGGCGATCGCCGAGCAGCGCGAGCGCGACGTCTTTCCGTATCTCGAGCAGGACGCGCAGGACGCGGCGTTCTCGATACGCGACATGCGGCGCGCGGCGTGCGACGCGATCGACAAGAGCTACCCGGCGGGCGCGGAGCGCGACGCGCTGCTCGCCGAGTACGGGCCGGACGCGACGACGAAGGACGGGCCCGACGAGTTTTTGCTCCTCGCTTCGCGCCACCATTTCCTCGCGCGCTTGCGCGCGGACCTGTCGGGCATCGCGAACGTCGAGCGGAGCGGCGAGCGCGCGACGATCACGACCGCGCACGGCACGCGCTACTCGTTTCGGCGGCGGCCGAACGGGATGTGGGGCCTCACGCTTTTCACCGCGGAGATGCTCGCCGACAGCGAGCGCGCCGCGCGCGATCTCGCGGGCGTGAAGGCGGCGGCGGCCGACTACGCGCGCGCCGGCCGTTGAATCCTCAGTCCGGCGCGAGATCGGCGAGGCGGCGCGACGTGCCGCACGCGATGCGCGCGAGCGGGCCGCCGAGGGCGCGGACTCGCTTTCCGTCCCAATGCGCCGCGCACTTCGACGGGACGCCGAAGACGGCCTTGCCCTTTTCGCTCGGCAAGAGGCGGGCGAGCGCGTGGAGCTCGCCCCAGCCGTCCTTCTCGTCGTGCGTGTCGAACGAGCCGGGGACGATCCCGAGACAGTCGAAGCGCTCGCCGCGCTCGTCGTCGTCGTCCGCGAACCGCACCCAGTGCTCGCCGAGCATGATGGATCCGGCCGAGACGCCTTCGAAGATCTTTCCGCCCTCGTGGAGCTTGCGGAAGAACGGCGCGAGGCCGCGCTCGTCGACGACCTTCATGCCCGCGTCGACGTCGCCGCCGCTCACGAAGACGACGTCGGCGTCGCCGAGCATCGACTTCGCCTCGCTCGTGCGGAGCGTCTTGTCGGTGAGGCGGATGAAGGCGCAGCGCGCGCGCACGCCGAAGACCATCGTCTTGATCACGCGCTCGAACCAGCGCGCGTCGCCGGACGCGGCGCCGACGTACGCGTAGAGCGGGCGCTCCTTGCCGGTCGCGGCCACGACATCGTCGTGGAAACGAAACGAGCGCGGGCCGGTGCCGGGGCCTGCGCCTGCGATGAGCCAAACGGGCGCCGTCATCGTTCGTCCTCCGACGCGCTCGCCTCGACCGGGAGACCCGCGCGCGCCCAGCCCTCTTCCTCGAGTTGACCGAACGTGCCGCGCGCGCCGTCGAACCCGGCGCGCTGCTCGACGACCTCGAAGCCCGCGCGCGCCAGCATCTCGGCGGCGTGTACCGAGACGATGCCCGACTTGCAGCCGAGCACGAGCTTCGCGCCGCCCGCGACCGCGCGCACCGACGCGACGAACCGCGCCTCGTCGCGCGTGTACGGCACGTTGAGCGCGCCGGCGGGGTGACCTTCTTCGAACTCGTCCTCGGGGCGCACGTCGACGTAGACCCAGCCTTGCTCGATCTTCGCGGCGGCTTCGCGCGGAGAAATACGTGTAATTTGCATCAATGACACTTGCCGGGTGAGCCGATCGCGTACTCGGTCGCGCCGCGCACGGTGAACCGCACGCTCTTGTCACGGAGCTTGGCGAGGCGACTCGCGAGATCGGCGGGGTGAATGTCACCCAGCGCCCCGATCGCGGCAAGCCCGACGGCGAGGTCCTCGGCGCTCGCCATCGGATCGGCGGCGGCCATCGCGAGCTCGGTGAGGCGGGCGAGCTGGCCGGGGTCGCACATCGCGCCGAGGGCGCGCGCGGCGGCGCTCCGCACCGAGGGGAGCTCCTGCTCGTCGTCGAGCCGCTTGCGCACGTCCTCGGCGTGCTCGCGCGCGCGGTGATCGCCGAGCGCGCCGAGGATCGCGGCGCGGACGAGCGGCGCGGAGTCGGAGAGCGCGTCGGCGAGACCTTTGTCGATGTCGCGCGCGGCGGGCATCGCGCCGAGCGCGTGCGCGGACGCGATGCGTACGAACGTCCACGGATCCGACTCGAGGTGGCGCTCCACGACGACGGCCGCCGGCGACACGCGGAGCGCCGCGATGGTCTCGAGCGCGGCCTCGCGGACGCGCGGCGCCGGGTCGTCGATCGCCGAGACGAGCTCCGACTGCACTGCGGGCAGCTCGCGCGCGAGCTCCGCGGCGCGCGCGCGGACGGGCCACTCGGGATCGTGGGCGAGCATCGCGCCGATGCGCGCGGCCGACGGCGAGTCGCCCGCCTTCGCGAGCGCCGCGAGAGGCTCGAGCGCGAGGTAGCGCGTCGGCATGTCGGCGCCGGGCGCGAGGAGCGCGTCGAGCGCGGACGTCGCCTCGGCGCGGAGCTCGGGGAGGCGCGGCGCCATCGCGCGGAGCATGCCGAGGCGCACGGCGGGCGACCAGCGCGGGTTCGCGAGCATCGTGGCGAGCGTGGCCGGTGCCGCGCTCTTCGCCGCCGTCGCGAACTGGTGGCGTACGTTCGCGCGCGTCTCGCCGTCGGTCGCCGCGAGCCAGTCGGCGAGCTTCGGCAGCGCGCCCTCGCGCCCGAGCAGCGCGACGTACTGAGGCATCTTCGAGCACATCGGCTTCGCGAACGACGCAGCCGCGTCGACGATGCCCGAAGTGCGGAGGCAGCGCTGCAAGAGCGCGCTCTCGGCCTTGCGCGCGACGTGCATGTCGGCGTCGCAGAGCCCGCTCAAGAAGACGCGCGTCGCGTCGGCGCCGCACGTCGCGCCTTCGGCCGCGTCGACCGCCATCTCCTTGCCGTACACGTCGAGCTTGGGCCACGCGTCGGCGATCGGCTTGAGGGCGGCGTCGCCCGCGCGCTTCAGGATCGCGGCGGCGACCTCGGCGCGGTGCCCACCGACGCCGAGCGTCTCGGCGACGGTCGCCAGCGTCGCGCCTGGGGCGTCGAGCTCGCTGTACGCGGTGACCTCGGCGAGGGACACGTCCGGGTTCGCGTGGCGCGCGTACGCGTCGTCGAGCACGATCGCGACGCACGAGCTCTTGATGGGCTCGGGCAGTGCGACGTCGTACGCGCGCTCGGGGTGCGACCACGCGTCCTCCGGCATCGTGACGGCGTAGACCTTCTCGGTGGTCGCGACGTAGAAGCTCCGCGGCGCCGCGCCCGTCGTCTCGGGCTTCGAGGGCGCGACGGTGATTGCGAGCCGCGAGATCGGGACCTCGCTCGGGGCGCTCATCACGACGAACTGCCCGCGCCCCGCGCCGGGCGCGCCTTCGCTCCACGTGGTCGACGGATCGAGGTCGACGAGCGCCCCCGGGTGCGCCCCCGAGCTCGCGCCGCGCACCGCGAGGAGCGGCGCGAGCGGTTTCTCC
>Ga0335082_10008585_pt1 | contig 11102 bp, 10 predicted proteins | sample Lox_Sample_41_FD_206718 | JGI IMG/M metagenome (GOLD analysis project Ga0335082, IMG submission 206718) | Soil microbial communities from Loxahatchee National Wildlife Refuge, Florida, United States - Lox_Sample_4.1 | ecosystem: Environmental > Terrestrial > Soil > Wetlands | place: USA... | reverse complement strand
CGGTGCCGGGGCCGCCGACCGACTCGTCGGTCTCCGCCGCCTCGAACGTCCGCCACGCGGTCCGTCGATCGTCCACGCCGGCGCCTCCACCGGCGGGCGGTACGGGTCAGGAACAGGGACGGCCCACTGACATCGGGGGCACTTCCGGGGTCGGTGGGCCGTCCACGAGACGGTATCGGGCGCCGCTTACCTGCGGCTTATCTGGGGCGGTCGAGGTCGGGCTGGACCAGGGCGATCAGCCGGGGATGCGCTCCCACTCGACCCAGCGGGTGCCGTCCCACCAGCGGTGCCAGACTCGGCCATCGCGGCCGGGTGCGTAGACGTCGATCCGGTCGGCGCCCCAGGACGAGGACGTCGGGTCGCCCTTGAGCTCCCCGCCGAGCGATTCCCACGGATGCCACGAGGCGCCGTCCCAGTAGCGGTTCCACAGCTGGGCGTCGGGAAACACGGCGAAGACCTGCATCTGGTCGACCGCCCAGGCGGTCACGGTGGGAGCCGAGGCCAGGGCGCCGCCGAGCGATTCGGGCTCGGCCCAGCCGGCCGGGGTCCAGGCCCGGTGCCAGAGGGTGTGGCGGGCATCGGCCCAGAAGAGATCGACCCGATCGGGGCCCCAGGAGACCGCCGCCAGTCCTCCGCTCGTCATCGACCCCCTCGCTCACGACCGCGCACCGAGGTGGTCGCGATCGAGTCGAAGGGTAGCCGAGACGACCCCTAGGAGGGGCGGGCTGCCGGCCGCCGCTCTGCGTCGAGAGCGCCGGCCAGCCGGGTCGCCGAGCGACCGACGAGGGCGATCGGTCGAGCGACGGAGCGCCGGACGATGCCCACCCGGTGCGGAGTGGTCTGAGCCGCGGCCTCTGTCGCGAGCCGGGCGAGGCGGAGCTGGTCTGCCTGGCGCTCGTGCTCCGCGATTATCTGCTGGGCTCGCTGGTGCTGCAGGTACCACGTCATCGATAAGCCTCCCCGTCGAAGTCGGTCGTGGAGCCGGGCTCCCGGGAATCCGACCCGAACGCGACGGACGCCGCGTCGAAAAGCAGAAGTCCGAGGATGCCCGCGAAGAGGGTGAGCAGTCCTTCCATCGCCATCACCTGAGTAACTTCTATATGGGCCTAAACTGGTTACGCAATAGTAGGGACTTGCGCGTAACCTGTCAACGGTTCTATGTTGGTTACGTGAAAACGACTCCGGTGGATGCCCACGATCATCATCTGTCCATTGACGACGCTCTCGAGTTCCTCGACACGCTCGAGCTCGACGACGGCGTGCCGGTCGAGCACCTCACCAGCGCCGCCGCGGCGATCGACTGGTTCCGCGGGCATGGCGTGGTCCACGACCCGTGCGAGCCGGCCCTCGAGGCGCTCGAGGTCCCGGGTCCCGCAGCAGACCGCGCGCTGACCCACATCCGGAACGTCCGGGGTGCTCTCCGCGAGGTCGTCGATGCGACCGTCGAGGGCAGGGCACCGAGCCCGGCCGCGGTCCGCGCGGTGAACAGGGCGATGGCCGCCCGCCAGCGGCTCGTCCTCGAGGTCCACACGGACGAGCACGGCTGCGAGGTCTCCCTCGGCCACCGCCACGACGGGGACCCGCTCGAGGATGCCCTCGGACGGGTGGCGGAGCGGATCGCCCGCGAGGTCGCCGGCCCCGGGGCGGATCGCATCCGGATCTGCGCGAACGACCTCTGTCGCTATCCGTTCTACGACCGCTCCCCGTCGGGGCGGCGGCGCTGGTGCGACATGGCCTCGTGCGGCAACCGGGCGAAGGCGGCCCGCCACCGGGCCAGGGTCAGGGCGACCAGGCCGGCCGACGCGACCGTGCCCGCCGGCCGGACGAGCCGAGGGTCGAAGACCGATCCATCGAGCGGGATCGCGTCCGCGAGCTGAGATCCGACGCTGCCGGCTCGTTCAGTGGCGGGACCCGGCGAGTCGTCAGCGGACGACGGTCAGCGGACGACGGTCAGCGGACGACGATGTTGACGAGCCGGCCGCCGGCGTGGATGACGCGCTCCGGGGTGCGGCCGGCCAGCGCGGCCACGATCTTCGGCCGGGTGAGGACGAGCGCCTCGAGCTCGGCCTGAGAGATCCCGACGGGGACGACGATCCGATCGCGGACCTTGCCGTTGACCTGGATCGGCACCTCGCGGGTCTCGTCGACGATCGCCGACGCGTCCACCTCGGGCCAGCGCTCGCGGTGGATCGAGCTCCACTCGCCGCCTGCCGCGGATGCCCTCCGGTACCACAGCTCCTCGGTGATGTGCGGGGCGGCCGGGGCGAGCATGAGGAGGAGCAACCGGATGGCCTCTTCCCAGGCCGGACCGCCGGCGACTTCGGTCCCGCGGTACCGGGCGAGCATGTTCGACAGCTCCATGAGGTGGGAGACCATCGTGTTGAACTTGAACTCGGGGTACTCGGTCGAGACGACCCGCAGCGTCCGGTGGGCCGCTCCCCGCACTACTGCCTCGGCCGCCGCGGCATCCTCGCCGGCCGGCAGCCGGCCGGCATCGGGATCGGACGTCTCGCGGCCGTGCGGATCGAGGACCAGCGTCCAGACCCGGCCGAGGAAGCGGTGGATGCCACCGATACCGGTCGGGCTCCACGGCCCGCCCTGGTCCCACGGGCCCATGAACATGAGGAACAGGCGGATCGTGTCGGCGCCGTAGCGGGCGACGAGATCGTCGGGGTCCTCGACATTGCCCCGGCTCTTGCTCATCCGTTCGCCGTCGGCGCCAAGGATCTGGCCCTGGTTGAACAGCCGCTTGAACGGCTCGTCCTGGTCGACCAGGCCGATGTCGCGCATCGCCTTGGTCCAGAACCGGCTGTACATGAGATGCATGACGGCGTGTTCGGCTCCGCCGGTGTACTGCTCGACGGGCGTCCAGCGATCGACCAGCGGGCGATCGATCGCGGCATCGTCCCTTCGCGGCGACAGATAGCGGAACCAGTACCACGACGAATCGACGAAGGTGTCCATCGTGTCGGTCTCGCGTCGGGCCGGCTCGCCGTCGATCGGGCAGGGGACGTTGAGGAAGGCCTCGTCGCGGGTCAACGGATTCACCCCGCTGCCGGCGTAGTCGACGGTGTCGGGGAGGAGGACCGGCAGGTCCTCGTCCGGGACTGGAACGACCCCATGGGTCGGGCAATAGATGATCGGGATCGGCGTCCCCCAGTAGCGCTGCCGGCTGAACAGCCAGTCGCGCAGGCGGTACGTGACGGTCGCCTTCGCCCTGCCGTCCTCGGCCAGCCAGTCGAGGATCGCCCGCATCCCGGCCGGTGCGGTCATGCCGCTGAAGCGGCCCGAGTCGACGAGCCGCTCGTCCGGCGTGTGGGCGACGTACGCATCCTCGAGGGCCGCGTCGTCGGCCGTCCCGGCCGGCGCGATCACGCGGCGGATCGGCAGCCCGAACTTCCGGGCGAAGGCGAAGTCGCGCTCGTCGTGGGCGGGTACGGCCATGATCGCGCCGGTCCCGTAGCCGGACAGGACGTAATCGGCGATCCAGATCGGGATGCGCTCGCCGTTGACGGGGTTGATCGCCTCTGCGCCGAGGTAGACCCCGGTCTTCTCGCGATCGGTCGAGAGCCGGTCGATCTCCGTGCGCATGCTCGCCTGGGAGACGTACGCCTCCACCTCGGCCCGTCGCTCGGGGGCCGTGAGCCGCGGCACGAGGGGATGCTCGGGGGCGAGCACCATGAACGTCGCCCCGAACAGCGTGTCGGGCCGGGTCGTGAACACGGTCAGGTCGTCGCCGCCGGGCTGGTGGTCGTCGGGCGCGGTCGTGAACACGATCTCGCCCCCTTCGCTCCGGCCGATCCAGTTCGTCTGCTGGAGGCGGATCGGCTCGGGCCAGTCGATGCCCGTGAAATCGAGCAGCTCGTCGGCGTACTTCGTCGTCCGCAGGTACCACTGCTCGAGGTCGCGCTTCTCGACCGGCGCCCCGCAGCGCCAGCAATGGCGGTCCGCCCCCTCGACCTGCTCGCGGGCGAGCGTCCCGTCGTTGGGACACCAGTCGACCGGCGACATCCGCCGGTAGGCAAGGCCGGCCTCGAGGAAGCGCAGGAAGAGCCACTGGTTCCAGCGGTAGAACCCGGGATCGCACGTGACGATCTCGTAGCGCCAGTCGAACACCGCGCCCATCGACCGGAACTGCTTCCGCTCGTGCTCGATGTTCTGCATCGTCCAGTCGCGGGGATTGATGTTGTTCTTGATCGCGGCATTCTCGGCCGGCAGACCGTAGGCATCGAAGCCGATCGGGAAGAAGACGTTCTCCCCGTGCATCCGGTGGAACCTGGCGAGGGCATCGGTCGGCGTGACGATGTACCAGTGGCCGATATGGAGATCGCCCGACGGGTACGGGTACATCGTCAGGATGTAGGACTTCGGACGGGACGTGTCGTCGAGGTCCGTCTCGTGGAGCCCGAGCTCGTCCCAGCGAGCCTGCCAGCGGGGCTCGATCTCGGCGGCGTCGTAGCGATCGACGCGTCCGCGCGGCGCGCGGGTCTCGTTCGGGGCGGTCATCGGTCGGCTCGGGCCTTTCGACACTGAACCCCCCGCCGGTCCCGGTGGGGGGTTGGTGGAGCTACGGGGATTCGAACCCCGGACCTTCTGAATGCCATTCAGACGCTCTTCCAGCTGAGCTATAGCCCCACGGCGACGAGCCGGAAGTGTACCGCAGGACCGTCGCCCGGAGGACGGCTGCCGGCCCCGCCGCATGGGGCGGGAAGAGGCCGTAGAGTTCGACCGATGGATCCTCGCCGGCCGCGGCGTCGCGGCACGCTCGTCGCGCCCGTCCGGCTCTTCATCCTCGCGGTCGTCGGCGGGCTCATCCTGGCCTCGTGCGACCCGTTCAGCCCACCGCCGGGTCCGACCGCCCTCGTCGTGCCGTCCACGACGGCGAGCCCGACCCCCAGCCCGACGCCGTCGCCGACCCGTTCCCCCCGGCCGACGCCGACCGCGACCCCGAAGCCGACTCCGACCCCGTCGCCCTCGATCGGGAACGGAGGGATCTCGTCGTGCCCCGGCAAGACCGTCACCGCCGGCAGTGGGGCGCTCGATTCGGAGGGGAGCACGAACTGGTCGGGCTACGCCGCGACGAGCGACGACGCGCCGGTCACCTGCGTCGAGGCGACCTGGATCCAGCCGTCGATCTCGTGCGGCAAGACGTCCCACTCGGCGATCTCGATCTGGGTCGGCATCGGCGGCTTCGACCAGGACAACCTCGAGCAGGTCGGCAGCGAGGTCGACTGCGATCTCGGCAAGATCAGCCACTTCCTGTGGCACGAATCGCTGCCCCACGAGCGGTTCGAGCAGCGTCTCGACCTGACCATCAAGGCCGGCGACCATGTCCGGGCCCGGGTGCGGGCGCTGAGCGCGTCGCGCTACGAGCTCGCGATCGCCGACCTGACCCGCCACACGTCGTTCACGACGACGGACGCGAACAGCGGGCTGGAGCGGAACTCGGCGGAGTGGATCCTCGAGGCGCCGACCGGCGGCTGCCCGTCGGCCTGCAAGATCCTGCCGATGCCGAACTTCCACACGTTCAAGTTCAGCGGGACGTGGACCACGGTGGGCGGCATCCGCCAGCCGCTCGACGGGACGGGCTTCACCCACGTCCGGGTGAAGATGGTGACGAAGAACGGGACGACCCGGGCGCTCGTGACCTCGACCGCCGGCGACGGCTCGGCGTTCGTCGTCACCTGGAAGCGCTCCTGAGCGACGTGCCGGCGGACCGATCAACCCCGACCGTGGCGGTCGCGACAGCCGGCTCCCGCACCGGCCGACCAGGCACGACCGAGGAGCCGATCGTGGCCGACCTGCCGGGCGGCCCGCTCGCCTACACGCTCCGCCGCTCGTCCCGCGCCCGGCGCATCCGCGTCGTCGTCGATCCGGCCCGCGGCGTCATCGTCACGATCCCCGGCACGCGGCGCCTCGGGATCGGCGACGGGCGACGGTTCGCGGCGGGCTTCGTCGCCGAGCGCGAGGGATGGATCCGCCGCCACCTCGAGCACCAGGCCCGTCAGCGGGCCGCGACCGCCGAACGAGGTCCGCTCGTCGATGGCGCGGCGGTGCTCTTCCTCGGGCGCGAGCATCGGGTGGCGTTCGTCCCGGCCCGTTCGTCCGCCCGCCGCTCGACGATCCTCCACGACGCCGGAGCCGGGGTGCTCGTCGTCCGGCTCGCCGCTCCGGACCGTCGTCGGCCCGCGGCGGTCCTCGCAGACTGGTGCCGGGCCAGGGCCCGCGCGACGATCGATGCGGCCGTCGCCGTCCACGCCGCGGCGCTCGGTGTGACGCCGACCGGCATCTCGATCCGCGACCAGCGTTCCCGCTGGGGGAGCGCGTCGAGGAACGGCCGCCTGTCGTTCAGCTGGCGGCTCATCCTCGCCCCGCCGGAAGCGCTCGAGACCGTCGTGGTCCACGAGCTCGCCCATCTCCGCGTCTTCGGCCACGGGCCGACCTTCTGGACCCTCGTCGAGACGCGCCGTCCCGACCACCGGACGTGGCGGCGCTGGCTGCGGGAGCGCTCGATGGAGCTCCACGGCGCCCTGGCGGCCTGAGCGACGCACGGTCGTCGGTCCACGACCATCCTCGACGAGGTCGACGACGAGACGATCGCCCGCGAGGCCCGTCGCCGAGGGCTGACCTGCCTGTCGCACCGGCCCCCTTCCGCGGGGGCCGGTACCATCCTGCCGGACGGACCGAGCCGCGACGGCCGCGACGCCGTAACCCGTCCGACAGGATCGCGAGCGCACCGTTCCGGCCATGTGGCCCGCACCCTTCACCCTGCCCCGAGTGGGCGTCCCGGCATGAGGATCCTCGTCGCCGAGGACGATCCCGGGCTGCGTGGCGTGCTCGTCCTCGGGCTCGAGGACGCCGGTTACCAGGTCGACGCCGTCGAGCGCGGCGACGACGCGATCGACCAGCTCAAGTTCTACGAATACGACGTCGCCGTCCTCGACTGGCGGATGCCGGGAGCCGAGGGCGTCGAGGTCGTCCGCTGGGCCCGTCGCCACGAACGGCCCACCGCCCTCCTCATGCTCACCGCCCGCGACACGCCGCCGGATCGCATCGCCGGTCTCGACGCGGGCGCTGACGACTACCTCGTCAAGCCGTTCGACTTCGGCGAGCTCCTGGCCCGGGTCCGCGCGCTCCAGCGCCGGCCCCGGGGTGTCGACGCTCCGGTCATCGGGCGGGGCCTGCTCGCCCTCGATCCGACCCGCCGCGAGGTATCCTCGGCCGGCCGTCCACTGTCACTGACGCCGACCGAGTACAGCATCCTCGAGCTCCTCATGCGCCGCTCGCCGGCCGTGGTCGATCGCAAGTCGATCGCCGAGCATGCCTGGCGCGACGAGACGGATCCACTCGGCACGAACGCCATCGATGTCCAGCTGAGCCGCCTGCGAGCGAAGCTCACGACGTCGAAGGTCCGCATCGTGACCGTCCGCGGCACCGGCTACCGCCTCGAGGCGTCGTGAGCGGTCCCCGCTCCCAGGACGACGTCCGCCACCTCTCGATCCGGGTGGCCCTCATGGCGACCGCCCTCGTCGCGGTCGTCTATCTCGTCGTGGCCGGGGCGGTCGTCGCGATCGTGACCCAGAACCTCACCTCCCAGGTCGACTCCCGCCTCACGATGGCGCTCTACTCTCCGCACGATCCCGACAGCGACGGTGGGCCCGGACACTTCGAGCCCGGCGGCCCCCACCCGCCGGGCGGCCTGCCGATCCTCTTCTGGGCGATCACCCCGGACGGGACGGTCGTCCCGTCGTCCACGTCGAATCCCGCGCTGCCGGTGGACTATCACTCGGTGACGTCGCCGGTCACCGCGACGATCGGCGGGGTCGACATGCGACTCGCCGGGGCCCAGACGAACGGCTTCTACGTCGTCGTCGCCCAGAGCCTCGATACGGTGTCTCAGGCTCGGTCGACCATCATCCTCGCCGAGCTCGTCATCGCCCCGATCCTCCTCGGCGCCGTCTTCTTCGGGGCGGTCGCCATCGGTCGGCGGGTGGCCGCCCCGATCGATCTCGCCCGGCGACGCCAGCTCGAGTTCACCGCCGACGCATCGCACGAGCTGCGGACACCGCTGTCGGTCATCGAGGCGGAGACGTCGCTCGCCCTCGGCCGCGACCGGGAGGCCGAGTGGTATCGCGGCGCCTTCGGTCGCATCGACCGGGAGAGCAAGCGGATGCACCGACTCGTCGACGACCTCCTCTGGCTCGCCCGTTTCGACGCCACCCGCGGCCTGCCCGATGGCGAGCCGGTCGATCTCGGCGTCCTCGCCGCGGAGGCTGCGGACCGGTTCCACAGCGTCGCCGAGGCTCGCCGTCTCAGCCTCTCGCTCGACGTCCCGTCCGGCTCGGCGATCGTGACCGGGCCTCCGGAGTGGCTCGATCGCCTGCTCGGCGTCCTCCTCGACAACGCCTGCAAGTACTCGCCGCCCGGCGGGTCGGTGGCCGTCAGCGTCGTCCGCGACGCGGGCCGGATCCGGCTCACCGTCGACGACTCCGGACCCGGCATCGCGCCCGCCGAGCGGGAGCTCATCTTCGATCGCTTCCACCGGGCGAGCGACCAACCCGGCGGAGCGGGTCTCGGCCTCGCCATCGGCGACGCGATCGTCCGGGCGACGAACGGTCGCTGGCGGATCGGCTCATCCCCGTCCGGCGGGGCGAGCATGTCGGTCTCATGGGTGCCGGCCAATCCCGCCCAGCGCTCCGCCGAGCGCACGACGAGGCCGAGCGGGGCGCCGACGGCCTGACCTCGCCGGCCGAGCGCGCTCCTCCGGAGGAGCCGGCGGACCGTAACCCATCCGAAAGCGGTCCCTCTCGACACTCGGGTCATCGAACCCGCGGCCAGCCGGGCCGGACGCCGATCGACGTCCTCCCCGACGCGGCCACCGCCCGTCAGGGCCCGACCCGGAAAGGACCGTCGATGACCTCGTTCCAGCGACTGGCGAGCTTCGCCGCGATCGGCGCGGTGAGCACGATCGCCTACCTCGCCCTGTACTCCCTCCTCCGCCTCTCGCTGCCGCCCGAAGCGGCGAACGCCACGGCCCTCGTCGTCACGGCCGTGGCGAACACCGCCGCGAACCGCCGGCTGACGTTCGGCGTCCGCGGGTCGGAGGGACTCGCCCGCGATCACGCTGTCGGGCTCTCGGCGTTCGCGATCGCCCTGGCGATCACCTCGACCGCGGTCGCGCTCCTGGGTCGGATCGACCCGGGCGCGGGGAGGACCGTCGAGCTCGCCGTCCTCGTCGCCGCGAACGTCGTCGCCACCGGCTGCCGCTTCCTTCTCCTGCGGCGCTCGATGGGCGCCGGGCGGTCCTCTGTCCCGGCTCTCGTCCCCGTCGACGACGGGATCCCGTTCCCCGAGCTCGCCGTGCGGATGGAGGGCCCTCGATGACCGCGGTCGCCCGTCCCGGGCTCGACGCTGAGACCGGGTCTCGATCGCCATCCGCCCGCGACGGCACGCTGGCTGCCGACGCCCGTGTCGCCTGGGTGCCGTTCGCCGTCGTCGCGGTGGTCGCCCTCGCCGCGATCGTCTATCTGTGGGACCTGACCGTCAGCGGCTACGCGAACACGTACTACTCGGCCGCCGCCCTGGCCGGGTCGAAGAGTTGGTCGGCCTTGTTCTTCGGCTCGTTCGACGCGGCGAACTTCATCACCGTCGACAAGCCGCCCGCTGCGCTGTGGCTCATGGGCCTCTCGGTCCGCGTCTTCGGCCTCAGCTCGTGGAGCATCCTCCTGCCCCAGGCGCTGGCCGGGATCGCGACGGTGGTCGTCCTCTTCGCCGCCGTCCGGCGTTCGTTCGGACCGGCGGCCGCGACGATCGCGGGCGTCGCGATGGCGCTGACACCCGTCGCCGCGCTCATCTTCCGATTCGACAACCCCGATGCTCTCCTGACCCTCCTGCTCGTCGGTGCTGCCTATGCAGTGGTGCGAGCGCTCGAGGCCGGTCGGGTCCGCTGGCTTGTCCTCGCCGGGACCCTCGTCGGGTTCGCCTTCCTCACGAAGTACCTTCAGGCCTATCTCGTCCTGCCCGCGTTCGCCCTGACCTACCTCGTCGCCGCCCCGATCGGGCTTCGACGCCGCCTCGGCGGGCTCGTGCTGGCGGCCACGACGGTCCTCCTCGCGAGCGGCTGGTGGGTCGCCATCGTGGAGGCCATCCCGGCCGCCTCGCGGGCCTGGATCGGCGGCAGCACCTCGAACTCCGTCCTCGACCTGGTCTTCGGCTACGACGGTCTCGGCCGGATCTTCGGTCAGGGCGGCGGTGGCGCCGGGGGGACAGGCGGCCCGACGGGTGGCGGCTCGGGCGGTCCCGGCGCCGGCGGCTTCAGCGGCGCGCCCGGCCTGCTCCGGCTCGTCAACTCGATCTTCGTCGGCCAGGTCGGCTGGCTTATCCCGACGGCCCTGGCCGGTCTCGTCGGCGGCCTCGTCCTCCGGGGCCGGGCTCCGCGGACCGACAGGCGGCGGGCGGGCTTCATCCTGTGGGGCCTGTGGTTCGTCGTCCACGCCCTCGTGTTCAGCTACATGTCGGGGATCATCCATTCCTACTACGCGGTCGCCATCGCGCCCGCGATCGCCGCGCTGGTCGGCGGCGGCCTGGTCGAGATGTGGGAAGCCCGATCGCGCCATCGGCTCGGCGGACTGCTCCTGGCGGGCACGATCTTCGCGTCGGCGTTCTGGGCCTGGACCATCCTCGAGGATGCGGGCGGCGATCTGCCGATCGTGGGGCTGGCGGCCCTGGCCGTCGCGGCGACGGGCGCCGTCCTCGTCGCCCTCCCGACCGGGTCGCGGGGCCGGATCGCCCTCGCCGGGGCGACCGTCGGCCTCGCCGCGATCCTCGTCGGCCCGGCCATCTACACCGCCGCGACGATGCAGACCGCCTACGCCGGCGGCGACCCGCGGGCGGGCATCGCATCCTCGGCCGGGACGGGCATCGGCGGCGGACCGGGCGGCGGGACGTTCGGCGTCGGCTTCGCGGCGGGCGGCCCGGCCGGCGGTCCCGGCATCGGATCGGGCGGCGCGCTCTCCGCAGGCATCGACGGCGCATCGTCCGCGGACTCCGCCCTCACCGGATACCTCATGTCCCACGCGGGCACCGCGACATGGATCGTCGCC
>Ga0335082_10008584_pt1 | contig 11104 bp, 6 predicted proteins | sample Lox_Sample_41_FD_206718 | JGI IMG/M metagenome (GOLD analysis project Ga0335082, IMG submission 206718) | Soil microbial communities from Loxahatchee National Wildlife Refuge, Florida, United States - Lox_Sample_4.1 | ecosystem: Environmental > Terrestrial > Soil > Wetlands | place: USA: Florida... | reverse complement strand
GTCGGGGAGAGCGAGGACCACCTCCCCGAACCACACCGAGTCCCCCACCTTCTTCTTCTCGTCCCGCCAGTTCGCCCGGTAGATCACGATCCCGTCCTGGGGGGCGCGGACGTTCATCCGCTCGATTCCCACCTCGAGCGCCTTCACCCGCCCCGCCGCCCGGTCCCGCTGCTGGCGCAGGGATTCCACCTCGGCCCCGGTGAGGGCCTGGGTGACCCTCCCCTCGGCGTCGAGGTTCTCGATGTCGCGCTCGCGGCCCTTCTTGTCGAGTAGCGCCTTCTCGAGCTCGATGCGCTGCTGCACCTCGGCCGGCACGTCGACCTTGAGCTGGGCCCGGCCGAGCTCGGTCCGGGCCTGGGCGGCCTGACTCTGCAGGTCGAGCAGCTTCATCCCGAGGTCGATCTGCTTCTGCTCGACCTTCTTCTGCGCCTCCGCGAGCTCGGCTCGCTTCTCGGCCAGCTGGCGCTCGAGGAGCTCGGTGTCGAGCCGCAGGACGCTGTCGCCCTTCTTCACCGCCTGGCCCTCGGGGGCGAGGAAGGCGATCTTGAAGTCCACCTCGGAGACGGGAGGCACGCCGATCTCGGTCGAGCGCACCGCGGCGAGCTCGCCTTCCACCTCCACCGAGAGGACGAGGTCGCCCTTCTTCGCGACGATCGGCGCGCCAGGGTCAGGATGAGTCGGGCGGAGGGCGAGGAGGAGGAGCGCGGCGGCCACGACGGCGAGAAGGAGCCACCACCGCCCGCGGACGCGGGTGAGCCGCGCCCGGAGGTCAGAAGAGAGAGACACGGTCGCCCTCCGCGAGCCCCGACTCGACCACGCACTCGACGGGCGAGCAGGCGGAGACGCGGACCTTCACTGCCCCGCCCCCCGCCCGCCGCACCACCGGCCCCTCTTTCTCGAACCGCACCGCCCCCCGAGGCACGCTGAGCGCCTTGGGCCACGTGCGCCGCACGACCTCGACCCGCACCGAGAGCCCGGGCCGCATCAGGGGGTCGGTGCGGGCGAGCGAGATCCGCACCGGGAAGCCGGGCATGACCGCGGAGGCGAACCAGCCCCGTCCCCCGCTCTCCCGCGCCACCGAGCCCACCTCCTCGAGCCGCCCCTCGAAGACGCGGTCCGGGTAGGTGTCGAGGATGCAGCGGGCCCTCATGCCGGGGGCGACCCGGCCGTGGTCCGACTCCGCGAGTGCGGCCTGGACCTCCATCTCCGAGGGGTCGGGAATCGTGCCCACCGGGTAGCCGGGCCAGACCGCGTCCCCCGGCTGCAGCTTGCGGGGCCCCTCGGGCCCCCACTGCCAGAAGGCGCCGACGAGGAAGATGCCGGACTTCGGCGCGAGGAGCGACATGCTGCCGAGCGACTTCTCGACCGCCGCCACCTCGCGGCGGGCCTTCTCCTCGGCTGCGAGCGCGGTGGCGATCTCGGAGCGGGAGGACACGGCGTAGGCCTCGCGCTCCAGGCGGGCCTTTTCGAGCGCGGCCTTCTTCTCCTGCCACACCGACTGGAACTTGCTCCACTCGACCGCCGGCCGCAGCTCCCGCGGTACCACCGCGTCGATCCGGGCCTTGTCGGCCTCCACCTCCGCCTTCTCGACCGCGACCCGCTTCTTCTCCGCTTCCGCGGCCGCCGAGCGCTCTCGGCTCTCCCGGTCGTTCTCGGCCTGCCGCAGCCGAAGGCGCCGCTCTTCGATCGTCTGGATGAGGCGGGAGGCGTCGAACTCGACGAGGCGCTCGCCCTCCCGGACCTCCGAGCCGTCCTCGACCATCCAGCGGATCTGGAGGTCGCCCTCGCTGCGGGGGGTGACGAGGGAGTAAGAGCGGACGGAGCGCAGCTCGCCGGTGAGGAGGAACACGTCCTCGACCGGCTTCGCCACGACCCGCAGCTCGGCCGGGGCGGCGGGCGCGGCGGAGTCGGCGCGTCCGCTGCCACAGCCGGGCAGGACGGCCGAGGCCACGAGGGCGAGCGACCCAATGGGGAACGGCGCGACGCGAGCAAGGGAACGCACCCCAGCCCCTTCCGATCGGTCCGACCGTCCGACTATAGCGCGGACTCGCTTCCTGCTACACGCAGGGAGGCGATCCTATTCCCGGCCTCCGCCCGCGGTCTCGGGCCGGGCGGCGAGGCCCAGCTCCCGAAGGCGCTTGAGGAAGGTGGGGTACGAGACACCGAGCGCCTCCGCGGCGGCCGTGCGGTGCCCGTCGCAGTGTTCGAGGACGCGGAACACGTAGTCGCGCTCGACCTCGGCCAGGGAGGGCGGGCTGCCTTCGGGGGTCAGCTCCATCCCGAAGAACGAGCCCCGAGTCACGGCGCGGGCCGGCGGCTCGCGCGGGAGCACCACGTCGTCGGCGTCCACGACCGGCCCCCGGGCGAGGATGACCGCGCGCTCGACGATGTTGCGCAGCTCGCGGACGTTCCCCGGATAGTCGTAGCGGAGGAGCGCGGCGACGGCCCCGTCGGACAGGGCCAGCGCGCCCTTCCGGAGGCGTCCGCCGAAGAAGCGCGCGAAGGCGTTCGCCAGCTCCGGAATGTCCTCGCGGCGACCGGCCAGCGGCGGGATCGTCACGACAAAGACGGCCAGACGGTGATAGAGATCCTCCCGGAAGCGGCCGTCCCGAACGAGGGCCTCCGGGTCCTGGTTCGTGGCCGCCACCACCCGCAGCTCCACCGCGATCTCGCGCTGGCCGCCGAGGCGGCGGAAGCGCATGGTGTCGAGGAACTTGAGGAGCTTGGCCTGGGAGCGCAGGGGCAGCTCCGCGACCTCGTCGAGGAACAGTGTTCCGCCCGCCGCGAGCTCGGTCAGCCCGCGCCGTGCGGAGCGGGCGTCGGTGAAGGCGCCCTTCTCGTGGCCGAAGAGCTCGCTCTCGACGAGGTCGTCGGGCAGGGCGGCGCAGTTCACCTCGACGAAGGGCGCCTCGGCCGAGGCGGGGCCGTAGGTGAGGGCGTGCAGCAGCTCGGCCGCGCGCTGCTTCCCCGAGCCCGAGGGCCCGCGGACGAGCACGGGGGTCAGGTGACTGCGGCTCACGCGGCGCAGACGCTCGACCACGTCCCGCATGGCGGCGCCGAGGGGCTCGACCGTGGGCGGGCCCTCGGCCCTGGTCCGGGCGAGGGTGATCCGGTCGCGCAGGCCGCGAGCCTCCAGCACCTTTCGCAGCTTGACGACGAGGTCGGGCAGGTGGACCGGCTTGGTGAGGTAGTCGCTCGCTCCCGCCTTGAGGGCTTGCACCGCGCTCTGGACGTCCGCGTGGGCGGTGACGACGACGACCGCGGTGGCGCTCGATCCTGCCTCCAGCTGACCTCTGAGGAAGTCGATGCCGTCCCCGTCGGGCAGCCTGCGGTCGAGCACGACGACGTCAGGGGTCGCGTCCTCGATCGCCGCCCGCGCCTCCTTCAGCGTCTCCGCCGTCCGCACCTCGAACCCTTCCGCCGACAACGCCTCCTCCGCGAGCACCCGGAAGACGGCTTCGTCGTCGACGACGAGCACGCTCGCGATCATGCAGCGCCCCCTCCCGCGGCGGGAGTCCGCAGGGGCAAGGTCACCACGAACACCGCCCCGACGGCGGAGCGCTCGAGCTCCAGGTCGCCGCCGTGAGCCCGGGCGATCCGTCGCGACAGGGCGAGCCCGAGCCCCACCCCGCTCGGCTTGCTGGTCACGAACGGCTCGAAGAGGCGCGGCCGCACGCCCTCCGCCACGCCGTGGCCGTTGTCGCTCACCCGCATCTCGGCGCGGCCCTGTCGAGCCTGGAGCTGCATCTCCACGGTCGGGGAAGGGGCACCGCCCGCCGCCGCGAAGTCGATGGCGTTGCCGACGAGGTTGGCGATGACCGCGTGCACCAGCGTCGGGTCGGCCAGGACGTCGAGGGGCGCTTCGGCCGGCACCGTGCGGAAGGCGACGCCCAGGCGCTCGGCGGCGGGGGTGAAGAGCTGGCCGACCTTCGTCGCGAATGCGGACAGATCGAGGGGGACCGCCCGGGGGGCGATCCCCTGCGAGAAGCGGAGGAGGTCGGCGGTGAAGCCGGTCAGCCGCTCCACCTCCTGGCGCAGGCCGCGCAGGGCCTCGCCCTGCCGCCCCTCCAGACGGCCGGGATCGCCCGGAAGGGCGAGATCGAGGCCCATCCGAAGGCCGTTCAGGGCGTTGCGCACCTCGTGGGCGATGAGGGACGCGGCCTCGCCGACGGATCGCAGGCGCTCGCCGCGCACGGCCCTCTCCTCGGCGGCTCGAAAGGTCCGTAGCGAGTCGCGCAGCAGGACGCTCAGGCCGACGAGGGGGAGGGCGGCGATGGCGAGGCCCGGGAGGAGGCGGGCGAGAAACCGCCGCCGGGACGGCTCGTAGAGCCTCCCGGCCGGAACCGCGGCCAGGAGCGCGACGTCGGTGCCCTGGACGGGAGCCGCCGCCACCACGGTCGCCTCGCCGGCGAGCTGGCTGTCGCGGACGAACGGATCGCCGCCCGCCAGCAGGGCGAGGGGCGACGACTCGCTCCCTTCCCGGGCCAGAGGGGAGCCAGGGGGGCAAAGAAGGCGACCGTCGCGCGTGGCCAGGGACAGGCCGGCCGTTTTACGGCCGGAGGCGAGATCCACGACCCCGGTCGTAGCGAGGTCGATCGCCCCGAGCAGGACCCCCTCGACGCGCCCCGCGCGCTCCACGGGAGAGGCGACGTAGAGGACAGCCGAGGAGGACGGCGGCCCGCTCCGGGAAGCGGGAACGATCTGGACGCCGTGCGCCCGGCGCAGCTGGACGAGCAGGGCCGGGTCGACGGGAAGGTCGCCTCGGGGAAGGAAGGATGCGGGCTCCGACCACGCCACGCGGCCGTCGGCGTCGAGGATGGCCACGCCGCGATTGAAGAACGGGCTCTGGCCGTGGGACTGGTTGAGCAGGGCGCGCTCGGGCCCGAAGTCCTGATCCGTCAGATCGACCTCGGAGCGAAGACCGAGCCGCCGCACCTCCTCGGCCAGGAGCCCGAGGTGCCGCCCGAGGTGGTGGGCGCCAAGCTGCGTCTCGAGGAGGAGGGTGGCGCGGGCCTGGTCGCGCTGGTGGCCGAGGTCGGTCAGGAGCGAGGCGACGAACAGGACCACGGCCACCGCGGCCGTCGCTACGTAGATGGCGACGACCGCTCGGGCGAAGCGGGCGTGGGCGGCCGCGAGGTCGACCTCGCCCTCGCCGTCACCCGCCGTTGGCTGTCGTGTCATGCCCTCCGTCCGGGACGCCGGAGGCGCTCCCGCAGCTGCCTTCCCCAATAGTAGGTCACGGGAAGGACGATCAGGGTGAGGGCGGCCGCGGAAATGGAGCCCGAGACCACGACCACCGCGATCGGCCTCTGGGTCTCGCTGCCGATGGCGTGCGAGAGAGCGGCGGGGACGAGGCCGAGCGCGGCCAGCAGGGCGGTCATCAGGACCGCCCTCAGGCGGTCTCCCGCCCCTCCCACCACCGCGTCCCGGAGGCCCTCGCCGCGCACCTCCCGCGCCCGGATGGCCGACAGCATGAGGACGCCGTTGAGAACCGCCTGGCCGAGCAGGGCGATGAAGCCGACCGCGGCGGCGACCGACAGCGGCATGCTCGCGATGGCCAGGCCGACCACCCCGCCGACCAGCGCGAACGGCACGTTGAGGAGGATGAGGAGGGTGTCCTGGACCGAGCCGAACTCCGAGAACAGGAGCAGGAAGGTCAGGAGGAGGGCGAGGGGAATCACGAGGCGGAGGCGGGCGAGGGCCCGCTCCTGGTTCTCGAACTCGCCGCCCCACGCGGACTGGTAGCCCGGGGGCAGGGGCGCCGCTGCCGCCACCTTGTCCCGGGCCTCGCTCACGAACGAGCCGAGGTCCCGGTTCCGGACGTTCATGCGTACCCCCACGTAGCGCCGCCCGTTCTCGCGCGTGATCGCGGAGCGTCCGGTGGCCATCCGCACGTCGGCGACGGCGGAGACGGGGGCGAGGGCGCCGTTCTTGAGGGGCAGCATCAGGTTGCGGATCGCGCCCGCGTCCTCGCGCGTCGACTGCGGCATGCGCACGGTCACGTCGAACCGGCGCTCGCCTTGCCAGAGCTCCGAGGCCACGTGCCCGGCCATCGCCGTCTCGAGGTAGTCCTGGACGTCGGCGAGGTCGAGGTCGTACCGGGCGAGGGCCCGGCGGTCGAGCCGCACCGCGAGCTGCGGCATCTCGCCCGCCTTCACGATCCCCACGTCCGTCGCCCCCGGCACCCTGGCGATGGCGTCGGCCGCCTTCTCCGCCGCCAGCTGCAGCACGTCGAGGTCCTCGCCGTAGAGCTTGAGCGCGACCTGCCCGAACTGGCCCGAGATGTTCTCGGACACGTTGTCCTTGATCGGTTGCGAGAAGTTGTACTCGAGGCCAGGGATCTCCTGGAGGTTCTTCTCCATCTCCGCGGCGAGGTCGTAGATGGTCCCCTTCCCCGCCCGCCACTCGGACATCGGCTTCAGCCTGATGAACACCTCGAAGTTGTTGGGCAGGGTCGGATCGGTGCCGTCTTCGGGCCGGCCGAGCTGCGAGAGCAGCTCCGCCACCTCGGGGGTGCGGGCGAGGCGCTCCTTCACGCGGGGGGCGAGCCGCCGGGCCTCGGTGAGGGAGATGTTCCCGGGCAGGGTGAACGTGGCGTAGAGCGCACCCTCGTTCAGCTCGGGGAGGAACTCCGAGCCCAGCCGGGGGAGCACGATGAGCGCGGCCAGGAGCGCGGCCCCCGCCGCGAGCAGGACCGCCGCCGGCTCGGCGAGAGCCAGGGCGAGCGACGCATCGTAGGCCCGCCGCAGGCGGGCGAGGATCGGCGAGTCGGGCAGCGGGCCCCTCGAGCGGCGGAGGGCGAAGAAGGCCAGGACCGGGACGAGGGTGAAGCTCACCATCAGCGCGCCGACGAGCGCGCTCACCACGGTGTGGGCCATGGGCCCGAAGATCCGTCCCTCCACCCTCTGCAGCGAGAAGATCGGGATGTAGGCGGCGATGATGATGAGGAGCGCGAACAGCGTCGGGCGCGCCACCTCGCGCGCGGCCCCCAGCAGCCGGACGACCAGGGACTCGTCGTCGTCCCCCCCGTGCACGCGGTGGAAGATGTGCTCGACCAGGATCACCGCACCGTCCACGATGATCCCGAAGTCCACCGCCCCCATCGAGAGGAGGTTGGCGGACATGCCCCGGAGGTGCAGGTAGAGGAAGGATGCGAGGAGCGACAGGGGGATCACCGCGGCCACGATCAGCGAGGCGCGGAGGGAGAGAAGGAAGAGGAACAGGACTCCGACCACGAGGAGCGCCCCCTCGGCCAGGTTGTGGAAGACCGTGTGGAGCGTCGTGTTCACGAGGTCCGTGCGGTCGTAGAAGGGCTCGATCGCCACTCCGTCCGGGAGCGCCCTCGCGTTGACCTCGGCGATGCGCTGCCGCAGGGCGGCCAGCACCACCGAAGGGTTCTCCCCCCGCCGCATGAGGACGATGCCCTCGATCGCGTCCTCGTCGTGGTCCCGGCTCACGATTCCCTGCCGCGGCGCGTACCCGACGCCCACGGTGGCCACGTCCTTCACCGTGACCGGGACTCCCTTGTGGACGGCCACCCGGACCTGCTCGATGTCGGCGAGGTCGCGGAAGATGCCGAGGCTGCGGATCACGAACATCTCCGAGCCGCGCTCGACGTAGCCGCCGGTCGCGTTGTCGCTCGCCTTGTGCAGGGCGGCGAAGACGTCCTGGAGCCCGACCCCGAGCGAGGCCATGCGGGTGGGCTCGGGCTGGACGTGGATCTCCTTGAGCAGGCCGCCGTAGGAGACGACGTCGGCCACTCCGGGCACCTGCAGGAGCTGCGGCCGCACGACCCAGTCCTGCAGCTCCCGCAGGGACATGGGGTCCGACCCCCGCCCTCCGAGCGTGTAGCGGTAGACCTCGCCGATTGGGGTGGCCAGCGGACCGAGTGCGGGCTGGACTCCGTCGGGAAGGGCGGCCTGGCCGAGGCGCTCCAGGACCTGGTGGCGGGCGGCCTGGGGCTCGACGCCGTCGTCGAAGGTCAGAGTGACGAAGGACAGGCCGAAGAGCGAGATGCTTCGCAGCCGGTCGAGCCCCGGCGTGCCGTTGAGCACCCGCTCCAGGGGGAGCGAGACCCGCCGCTCCACCTCCTCCGTCGGCTGCCCGGGGTACACGGTGATCACCTGGACCTGGGTGTCGGTCGGGTCGGGGAAGGCCTCCACGGTGAGGTGAACGAACGCGTAGTAACCCCCGCCGGCGATCACCGCCGCGAGCACGAACGGAGCGATCCGGTTCCGGAGCGAGTGGGCGAGGAGCGCCTCCAGCATGGTCGGAGCGCGGCCCTACTCGGAGAGGGCGATCTGGTTGTCGAGGAGGATCGCTCCCTGCTGCACGATCGTCTCCTGGAGCTCGAGCCCGGACAGGATGGGGACCCGGCCGTCGTGGACGGCTCCGGTCACGACCTCGCGGCGGGCGAAGGCACCGGGCCGGTCCTGCACGTAGACGAACTGCCGCTCTCCGTCGGAGACGATGGCGGACGCCGGCACCTCCACCGTCGCCGAGGCGTGCCGGGTCGCGAAGCGGACCCGGGCGTAGACGTTCGGCCGGAGCAGGTGATCCGGGTTCTCGAGGCTCACCCGGATGGGCAGGGTGTGGGTCTCGGGGTTGATGACCGCGGAGACCCGTTCGACGCGGCCGGCCAGCTTCACCTCGGGCAGGGAGGGGCTCACGACCTCGGCCGCAGCCCCCTCCTGCACGTCGATCGCCTGGGCCTCGAACACGTCTGCCACCACCCACACCGTGGACAGGTCGGCGACCACGACCAGCGCGGATCCCGCTTCGGGAGAGACCTGCTGGCCGATCATCAGGTTCTTCTCGACCACGACCCCCCGGCGCGGCGCAGTGACCACGAACTCGCTGTCGCTCTGCGGCGACACGCGCAACGAGGCCAGCTTGGAGTCGGCGAGGCGCATCTCCAGCTCCGCCTGGCGGAGCTGCTGCTGCGCGGCCAGCCCGTCCTTGGCGGGAAGCGCGCGCGAGGCGACGGTCAGGCGGACGCGCTCGTCGTTCGCCCGCGCCCCCGCCAGCTCGACCTCGGCCTTCTCCTTCGCCGTCCGCAGCTCGGCGATCTCGGAGCTCGCCACCGCGAAGAGCGGCTGCCCCGGCTGGACCGGCTCGCCGAGCTCCACCAGGACGCGGCTGACGTGCCCGGCCAGCGGTACCCCGAGCTTCCAGGCGCGGGTCTCGTCGATCGTGATGCGAGCGGGGACGTCGTCGGTCCAGTGCTCGCCGATCCGGGTGGCCTTGCCGAGCTTCAGGAAGCGCCACTGGGGCGCGTCGGGTGCGAAGGAGATGCCGCTCTTCTCCACCGTCATCCCCGGCGGGGGGGTGGTCGCCGGCGGCCCCGGGGGATGGTAGAGGAGTGCGCCCGCGACCGCGACCGCGCCGGCCGCGAGCGAGGTCCAGCCCAGCCAGCCGATCCGCCAGATCACTCGGTCTTCCATCCCACTCCTTCCAGGCCGCGCAGCATCTCCCCGTCGAGCCCGAGGGCGCGCCGCAGGTCGTTGCGGGCGAGAAACGCCGCGAACTCGAGGTCGAGGACCTTCAGCACGAGGTCGGTGTGGGTCCTTCGGGCGAGCAGCAAGTCGGTCATGCTCAGCTCACCCTGGTTGACGGCGCGGACCGTCGAGTCCAGCACGTCCTTGGAGCGAGGCAGCGCCTCGGCGCGCAGGCGCGAGACCGACCCCTCCAGGGCGAGCCGGCGGGCACGGAGGCTCTCCACGTCGGCGCGGGCCAGCGCGGCCTGGGCGGCGGCGGCGCTGCGGGTCTCGACGGCGTGCTGAAGAGCGCGGGCGGCGTCGTGCTGGCCGTGGTCGAAGAGCGGCAGGGCCAGGCTCACCCCGAAGGCGAGGGTCCGCGGCTGGTCGCCCGAGATGACGAGGCGGTCGCGCGTGTAGCCCACCGACAGCGCGGGGTCGGGGATGGCGCGCCGCCGCGCGAGCGTCGCATCCTCGTCCGCCGATCGCGCCAGCAGGTCGAGCGCCTTGAGATCGGGGCGCCCCGCGACCGCCTCCTCCCAGCCGGTCTCCCGCGCGGGCACCGGCGCCGCGACGGCGAGCAGGTCGGAGGCCGCGCCGGCGGGGTCGCAGGGCGCGTGGAGGGCGGCCCGGCAGGCGGCGAGGGCGGCGTCGAAATCGGCGGCGGTCTGGCCGAAGTCGGATTCCAGGACCATCGCGTCGACGAGCAGCCGGTCGTGATCGTTGCCGCTGATGTCCCCGTTGTCGAGCCGGGTGCGCTGGAGGTCGAGGTTCTCACGGGCCGCGACCAGGCTTCCTTCGAGCGCCTCCTTGCGGACGGCGAGGTAGGCGAGGCGACCGAGGGCGGCCCGCGCGTCGGCGAGGGTGACCGACAGCGTGCCGATGTAGGTCTCGGCCGCCGAGGACAGGCGCAGCCGGGCGGAGGCGATCCGCGGTCCCCGCTTGCCGAGCTCCAGCGTCTGCGAGACGGAGAAGCCGTAGATCGCGGCGTCCCCCAGGCCGAGGCCGGGGGGATTCGACGTGCCCACCGGAACGTCGTTCAGGAAGAGGCTGATCGAGGGGTTCGGCGCGACGTGGCTGCTCTTCTCGTCCGCGCGCGCCTGGCCGAGGCGAGCCGCCGCCGCGCGCGCCTCCGGGCTGCGTTCGACGATCCAACGGGCGAGCTCGCCGGAATCGGCGAGCAGGAGGGCCACAGGAGCTCGATCGACGGAGGGCACCTCGTCGGCGGCGAGGCCGCCCGCGCACAGGGCGGCCGCGAGAAAAGGCGTGACGGCTCTTCGCGCGTACATGGTCTCTCGTGGCGCCGACGGCCGGCCCGTCGTCGGCTAGAGCAGGATGCATGCCACGGCTCCGCTCGCGGCAAGTGCTTGAGGGACCGTGGACGACACCGGCCAACGCCGCGGCGCGGGCTCCAGGCTTGAAAGGCGGCGTGAAAGGACCTTTCGGGCGCGGCCCGGCCCGTCGCCGTGGAGCCCGGTCCCGGCTCAGAGCAACAGATGCAGCTGCGCGAGGAGCGTTGTAGACCTGGTCCGTCACCTTTGGACGAAACCTGGGCTATGACGTCTTATAGTGGGTGAATCCGTCCTTGGGAGGCTTCCATGAAACCCGCACTCACATACGTGGTGGCA
>Ga0335082_10008582_pt1 | contig 11105 bp, 9 predicted proteins | sample Lox_Sample_41_FD_206718 | JGI IMG/M metagenome (GOLD analysis project Ga0335082, IMG submission 206718) | Soil microbial communities from Loxahatchee National Wildlife Refuge, Florida, United States - Lox_Sample_4.1 | ecosystem: Environmental > Terrestrial > Soil > Wetlands | place: USA: Florida... | reverse complement strand
AAAAGAGCCACAAATTCCCGTTTTTTGCAAGTTGTAAAGCTTTTAGACGGTTTCTAATTTCATTGTGCTCACTTCCGCTGGGCGTCCCGGGTGTCCACAAAAAACAGCAGCGTCCGCCGACGCTGAACCGATGAGATCCGGTTGAGCTTCAATGCGCCGGATGCTCGATCAGATGCCACTTGGCATCAGTAAATCGACAGCAAACGATAGATCTCCGCCGGTGATCAGGACTACCGGTGCTTTTTATGCCGCGTCCCACGTCGGCGCTATTGAATCGCCAACGCGTAAATGATCGGGAAATTGAGCGGCAGCTTTTCCCAATGGTCGCCGCCGTCGATGCTGTGAAAAATCTCGCCTTTGTCCAATTTTATATAGCGGGCGCCCTCGCCACCGGTACCGACGAAAACATGATCCGGCGCGTCGGGATCGAAATCGATGCATTCCACCATACTCTCATACGGGAGCGGGAAGCCGCCGGTCAATTCCTCCCAGTTCGCGCCGCCGTCGCGACTGCGCATCAGAGCGCCATTCGCTTTCGTTGGACGATTCAGCCATTTGGGCGGCGGCTCCTCCGCAACGCCGAGGTAAAGCGTTTGCGAAATCACCGGATGGACGCGCACCGGAACCGCATAGGTGCGCGGCAGGCGATCGGTTATCGATTCCCACGATTTGCCGCCGTCGGAAGAACGATAAAGCGGCCTCCCTTTGGGCGGAGGTGTGGGATCGGGGAAATTTTCTCCACCTCCCGTGGCGGTATAAATCGTTGAACCGTTGGCGGGATCGAACGTCACCGAATGTACATCCATGTCGATGGGGTCACGGACATCGCGCCAGGATTTGCCGCCGTCTTCGCTCAACAAGATGCCGCCGACTTGAGTAGCGAGGCAGAGCTTTTTCGAATTTCCCGGCTCGATGGCGATACTGCGGATATGCGGCTGAATTACCGGCACCGGGTAAGTCCAGCGCCGCTCGTTCGCGAGCCGGCTCACACCCGGAAGCTCCTTCCATGTTTCACCGCCGTCTTCGCTCTGCCAGAGCGCCGGCGGTTCAGTGCCGACGTAGATGGTTTGCGCGTCGTTGGGATCCACAGCTAACGCACGAATCTTGTCCGACAAGATTTTCTCGCCCAGCCGCAGCCAGCTTTTGCTGGCATCGCGGGTTCGATAGAGGCCTCCGCCGCGGATGCCCGCGTAAATGACGTCTCGCTGCCTCGGGTGATTGGCAAGGACGCTGACTTCCAGCCCGGCTAGTTGCTGGCCGGCGACACGCCAGTCATGTGCCGAAGACCGGGTGACTTTGAAAATTCCGTCCAAGGTTCCGACAAAAATCGCTTCCATCGAGAGCCTCCGCTATTTAGACTTCCCGGCCGCAATGGCCCGTTCAGCAATGTTGTCATAGATGAATCGAAAGACACTGATGCTTTCGCGCACGACCTCCAGAACCTTACGTCCCTCATCATCGCTTTTGGCGTATTTGGCAAGGATACGAACCGTCTCATCGGCGTGACCGCCTTCACCGGGATCGGCAGCATCGGCCGCTTCCCAGTGGACGAGGTACTTCGGGTCAAGCCCTAACGGTTCCCATTTTTTTCGCGCATTCAGAGCAACCTCACCGTAGCGCGCCGCCAATTCGCCGTGATTCGTGAGTTCCAGCGATCCCACCGCGGCAAAACCGAAGAGCCATGGCTGTGTCCGGCTCATGTTATCCCAGTAGTGAACGCCCATACGCATTGGAATGCTCGGCACATGGTTCAAGACCTGCTCTCGAGTCATGCCCAGGCCTTCGCCGAATGTCACCATGCTGCCATGATGCGTATCGTGAATCGTTGGGTCGTCGACCTCTTCGACGTAAATATTGGCGATCATGTAGGCGCGCGCTTCAAGAACCGGACAATTGGAAATAACGCTGCCGAACCAGCGCGGAAAATGCGCGGCGAAATAGGTGTGCTCAGGAGTAAAAATGCGCGCACCCTCCGGAGTCAAATGATGATTGACGAACTCGACGATTTTCGGCTTTCGTTCCCACCACGCGTCCGCAACCGCACCTAGAACATCTGCCTTCGTGATCATGAATCTTTCCTTCCTACTGCAAATAAATGACTCCACTTGTCTAAAACCATCTGCCGGTACTCGGAACTCATCGTGCTCACCGCGGGGAACTCGTCCCGCCGGCCGAACGGTCGGCAAGCATCGATAATCTGGCAGGAGCTAACGAGCTCGTGCGCCGCTCGTTGTTGCGCTGTCACCGTCGGATTCAAGTCGCTGGCCGGCACAGTCACGATCTCCCCCTGTTGCTTCGGATCCCAGCGCGTGCAAACGGCCCAAAGGATTTCGTTGATATTGGTGATATCGATATCGTCATCGACAACGACGATGAGCCGGGTGTCCCGCCCACCATCGCGCGTGGCAAGCACGCCATGCGCCACCTGGCGCGCATGGCCCGGGTAACGCTGTGAAATCGCCACCGCGACCAGGAACCGACCTTGCCGCGGAAACCAGACGCCCTTAACGTCCGCTATGCCGGCGCGCTCCATGGATGACCAGATATTGGCCGCACGGATGTACTTGAAAATCTCGGAGTTGAGATAGGTCTTGAGCGGCGGATCGCCGGTGATGATCGGATCGTCGCGGTGATAAATCGCGCTGACTTTCACCACCGGACGATCAACGGTGCCGGAAGCATAATAGCCTGGCCATTCGCCGAACGGTCCTTCCGGATGTGAAACCTTTCCGGGCGGCGGAACGCAGCCTTCCAAGACGATTTCGGCGTTGGCAGGCATCGGCAGCCCGGTCTGCTTCGCTTTGACGACGGGAATCGGCTCGCCCAACAGACCGCCCAGGAAATCGTATTCGCTCATGCCCCAGGGAATTCCGACGGCGCTTGCGAGCAGGGTCGACGGCGGCACGCCGCAGGCGATGAGAAGCGGGCAATCCTCGCCTTTGCTCCAGTATTTTCGCGCTATCAAATCGCCGTGCTTGCCGGGGATAACCCACAAGCCAACCGTCCGTTCGTCATGAACCTGGACCCGATAGGTGCCGACATTGATGTAACCGGTGTCCGGGTCACGGCAAATCACCGCGTCGAAGGTGCCGATGTAACGTCCGCCGTCTTTTTCGTGCCAGTGCGGTGCCGGAAATCTAAGCACGTTCACCCGATCGCCAGTGAGAATGTTTTGCAGCACCGGCGCGTCGGTTACCTCTTCAGGCGGAAGCGGTCGCAGATCACCTAATCGCTTTTTTAGGTGCTCCACCAGAGGAATGCCGCGCAAATTCATTGGAACGCCGAGCGCCAACGCTTGACGGCGCGGCGAGAACAAAACGTTGCTCAGCACACGCCCACCGTCCGGATAATCTTTGATGCGTTCGAAGAGCAAAGCCGGAACCGACGTTTGTTCGGCGAAGAGTTCCGTGAGCGCGCCGATTTCGCAATTCCAATCAGCATCGGAAATCTTTTTGAGCTCGCCGGCGGCTTCAACTTCGCTTATGAAGGCGCGCAGATCGAGCGCGCTTTGGAGACCAGTTTCGCGGTTCTGCATAGGTTCAGCGCACCTGAGCACTGCTGCGGAGCGTCCGGGCTTCGGCAATAATGCTGTTATCCACGAGTCCTTTGAAAACCCGGTCACGCTCTTCCGACGCCGTGACTGGAATCCGTTCGAAAACGATCGACAGCATCCGTGGATCGGTGACAAAAGATTTGTTCAGGTATTTCTCCGTGTATTGGGCATAGTCCGCATCAAGATATTTTTCTTCTTTGACGCCGGTAAAGCGCGCCAGCGCTTTCTTCCCGATTCTGGGATTCTTCAGAAACAGATCCAGGCCATCGAAGTAAGCGGCGATGAATCGCTTTGCGACGTCGCGCCTGTCGCGCAGAAATTCGCGTGTCGTGAGGGTGACTCCCTGTGGGAACTGCACGTCCAAGGAGCCGAGATCGAGCAACTCGTGATATCCAAGCTCCTTCCCTTGAAACGCATACACCGACAGGAGCATCGCGCCATCGAGCTTTCCGCTCGTAAGAGCGGCCATAATCTCCGGCATCCCGCCAGTTTGGACCAGCGTGATGTTGTCGCGCTTGGGATCTAGACCGACACGTTGAAGCCCGTAGCGAAGCGATACGTCGAGACTGCCCCCGAACCGCGTTACGCCGAGTGTTTTACCGCGAAGGTCCTGCGGGGTCCTGATCTCGGGTCTGGTGTAGAGCGAAAAAGTAAACTTATCGAGCTGCGTTCCGACGATGGTTAAACTTTTCGCACCTTGATAGTAGGCACGCACCACCGCCTCGCCGCTGAGCGTCGCGAAATCAACTTCCCGAGTCAATACCGCCGGCAATACAATGGATGAAGACGCGATGTACACATGGACGAGATCGATGCCACGGCGCTCAAACAGCTTTTCGTCGATGGCCGTGAGGAAACCAGCGTTGGTCGCGCTGAAAGATGAAAAAGCCAGCCGGACCGTGTTCGCGGCAAAGGCCGAGGGCCTGAAAGAAATGAGCGCAAAAAATATCAGAGCGGCTATGTCGAAGCTGCTGTAAAATACTCCGCCGCTGCTCATCGCTGCGCTACTTTTGCAGTTCTTTATATACCGCATCGATGAAACCTTCGGACTCTAGACGATTGAAACGCCCGCCTTCTCTTAGCTTCCACATTTTCGCGATTGCGCAAACATGATAAAGGACCGCAGTTGAACCTATTGGTACTTGGGATCCCCGTAAGTTATCAGTTCGATCAGATTGCCATCCGGGTCACGCACGTAGAGACTGGTCCCTGGTCCCAAAGCGCCTGAGCGGGCGGCTGGTTCATGGAGCACTGGAATACCCGCCTTTTGGAGGAATTCCTGCGCTTCGTCTACTGTTCCGTTCCACCTCAGGCAGAAGTCCGCCGAACCTCGCGCGTAGCCGGGAGCGAAGGTAGGACTCTCGATCTCATATCGATCAGCGACGTAAAGGTTCAGCTTCTGCGTCTCGCTGATGCGGATGATGGGCCGCTTTCCCCGCCCCCCAGGCCGCTCCTGCCAACCTGCTTCAAGACCAAGCTTTCGATAGAAAGCAAAAGTCTCTTCCAAATCCTTCACAACAAGTACCCAGTGATCAATTGCTTCGATGGCCATCGTGCCTCCTCGCTTAGATTCTTGTTTGCTGATTGTGCAACAAAACCATTCAAAAATTTTCTCCCGCCAAGACGCTAAGGCCGCAAAGAAAAATTTTTCTTAGACTTGGCGTGCTTTGCGTCTTTGCGCGACCTATCTTTGCCGCTTGTGCCCTACGCCAATCGCCTGCTCAAGCTCCTGCGCATGCGCGGGTCCATGCGATCGCGGAGCGCGTCACCCACCAAGGTGAAGGCCAAGATGACGCCAGCCAAGGTTAGACCAGGAAAAATAGCCAGCCAAGGCGCGACCTCTAAAAAGTCTTGAGCGTCCCTGATCATCGTGCCCCAACTAATGTAAGGGACGGACAACCCAAGTCCGAGGTAACTGAGGGATGCTTCCACAGTGATGGCGCGAGCAAAGTCCAATGTCAATTGTACCGAGATGGGTGCCATGATGTGCGGCAGAATCTGCCTTACCAAGATACGCATGGGACTTTGCCCCATCGCGCGAGCCGCATCCACGTATTCTTGCTCTTTCTGAGTCAGTATGCCGCTTCTGACCAAACGCGCGTAGCGGGGAATGGAGCTGAAGGCAATGGCGAACCAGAGCATGATGACGCTCGGTCCTGCCAACGCCACCAGCGCTAGCGCAAGTACGAGAGACGGGAAGGCCATGATCCCTTCCATGATTCGCTGAACCAGTGAATCAGCAGTCCCGCCCGCGTAGCTGCCCAGAGCCCCCAGCGGCGCGCCCAGGATCAACGCCATAATGACTGCCCCTGCCGCTACCTCCAGGCTAACTCGAGATCCGGCGATAATACGGGTCAGGACGTCTCTGCCGATGCGGTCCGTTCCGAGCCAATGTGCCCAGCTTGGAGCTTGCATGCGTATGTCAAGTTCGGGCACATTCAAATCGTAGGGCGAGATGCCCGGCCCCATCAGAGCGACGAGAATGTAAAGAACGAGTATCATGCCGCCGACGACGAAACGACGGTCGCCGCCGGCGAAAGAGATAATGGATCGCGTCACGCTTGACAACCGCGAAGCTGAACGTGCAAAAATTAGGGAGTCATCGGTAGCTCGAGCTTCCATGAAAATCCGTCCTGCATTAGCTGTACCGGATCCGTGGGTCCAGCACCGTGTAGAGAACATCGACCATCAAGTTGACTATGATCACGAGAAAGGCCATGAACAGCACCACGCCCTGAACGACAATGAAGTCTCGGGTGCGTATGGAGTTGAGCAGCAGATAGCCAATGCCGGGATAGTTAAAAACGGACTCAACAATCGTGATCAATCCACTCAGGTAGGCCACCTGAAGCCCCACCACCGTAAACGTCGTCATGAGCGAGTTGCGCAGGACATGCTTCCACAGAACCAGCGTTTCGCTGAGCCCCTTGGCCCTGGCGGTCCGAACGTAATCCTGATGCATTTGTTCGAGGAAGTCCTGCCGCTGGAATCGTAAAACCGTAGCAGCAATGTTCAAGGCCACCACGCTCAGCGGTAAGGCGATGTGTTTTAAGAAATCCACAAAGTCTTCCTGCGGAGGCGTATAGCCGATGGATGGGAGCCAGCCAAGGTACACTGCGAAAATCAAAATCGCTATCAGCCCCAACCAAAAAGTCGGCACGGAGATGCCAAGCACCACAAAACCAGTCGCCAGGTGATCCCATTTGGTGCTGTTGTGAATTGCCGCTAGCACACCTGCCGGCACCGCGATAATGACGGCTATAAGCGTACCTCCAACCATGAGGTATAGGGTTGGGATCATGCGCTGAAAGATGACTTCCAACGCCGGAGTCCGGTAGGTAATCGAGATGCCCAGGTCCCCCTGAAGCACGTTTAAGAGCCAGTGGAAATATTGGACAATGAGGGGCTGATCTAGTCCCAACTGCAAGCGCATCGCGTCATAAACTTCGCGTGAAACTGGCGCGCCGTCCACCGCGCCCAGCATCACCATGACCGGGTCCCCTGGGACAATCATCATGACGAAAAAGACAACCATGGTGACAACCAGGACCATCGGAATCAATTGCATGAGACGCATCGCGGCGTATCGCATGAGCATCGCCGAGTTTCCTCACTAAATGCCAGCTGGAATCCGCATTGGGTAGTAGAAAACGATCACGGTCGCCGCTGCGGACCCCCAGCGCAAGGGGGCGGTTTCGCGGAAGGACCAAGGCGCGTGAATCGGCCCACTTGTAGCGCGGGGCGGATCGTACAACGAGACCGCAAGTATGACAAGCCACACGCTCCGTCTCCGGGGCGGTTCAAAGTTCAACATTAAAAGGTTCAACGTCTATCTCCCCCCAACTCGAAACCAGGGAAGCGAGTCAACCGCAAAGTGAGATATAAACACACCCATAAATGAATACCTATAAACGAACCTTGACACTCGTTTCAATGCGGTGCTAACGTGCCGTCACCTCGCCACAAGAATTATGACCTTGTTCACCGATCAATGAAGAACGGAAAGGAAAAGGTAGCATGATGCGAAACTCGACTTGGAAGGGTATCGTGCGTGCGTCATTTGTTGCCGCAACGATTTTGTTGTTTGTGGCTGCCGAAGCGGAAGCGGCCTCCGCCCCAGCGATTCAGTCGCCCGCGCCAGGCAAACCCCGTATCGGTGGAACGCTTAAGTTCGGCATCGTCAAAGACATTGGCACGCCCATCCCGTTCGTCGCATACACCTCCATAAGCCAATACGTGAAAGACAATGTCTTTGAGCCCTTGGTGATGTTCGACCAGAAGGGCGAGATTCACCCCTGGTTGGCGGAAAGCTGGGCGCCGAACGCAAATTCGAGTGAATGGACGTTCAAGATTCGCCGGGGAGTAAAGTTCCACGACGGGAAGGAGCTTACCGCCAATGACGTGGTCTGGTCCGCCAAACAGATCATGAATCCTGCCAATGGCGCGGCTGGTCAGGGACAGTTATCCGCCAATGTCCGAGACGTTGTTGCATTGGACCAATACACCGTTAAGTTCATATCGTCCGGCCCCCGCGGCTTGTTACCTGAGCTTTTTGCCGACACGCAGACGTTGCACATTGCTCCTAAGGAGTCGCTTGCCCCTGGCCAGCAGAAAATGATCGGCAACGGTCCCCCGCCGGGCACCGGCCCCTTCAAGTTCAAGGCCTGGATCCCCGGGCAGGAATATGAGGTTGTTCGCAATAACGATTATTGGGGAGGCGCCCCGTATCTCGACGGTATCCGCTTCCGCGTCATCATCGAAGCGACATCGAGGGCTGCCGCCATTCAGGCAGGCGATCTCGATTTGGCTGAGCGCCTCGGTCCCTCTTTCGTTCAGCGCATCAAAAGCGGTCAACTGAAGGGCTTCCACTTTGTCTCCATCGGCATGGCCGGAATCAAACAATTGGTGTTGAATACCCAGTTGGCCCCGACATCGGACGTCCGCGTGCGTAAAGCGATTGCTCTGTCATTGGACAAGGACGCGATCATGAAAGAAGCCACATTTGGCTTCGGCATCCCTGAGCTCACCTGGGCTCCCACGGGCACCGACTGGGAGAGTTCCGTTGGCTTCAAGTGGAAGCGTAATATTGAAGAAGCAAAGCGTTTGCTGAAGGAAGCTGGTTACTCAGGCAAGCCGATCACTTTGGGATCCACCCAAGGACAGGATGACCCCTGGGCCGAGGCCATCGTTCGCCAGGCGGCTGAGGCTGGAATTAAGCTCTCGATCCAGAACCTGGCCGGAGCGGAGCTTATTCAGAAGACAGTCGCTGGCGAGCTGAATGTTTCCGTATACGGTGCCGGCGGTGTTGGCGAGCCGATCGTCGCTAACGAGCAGTATATTGGTTGCATTGGCGGTAAACCAGGGGTTGGCAACGTCGCGAGAATTTGCACGCCCGAGTATGAAAAGTTGTTAACCCAATACATGGAAGAGCCCAACCGGGCCAAGCGCCTGGCGATCTGGAACAAACTTGCTCAGAAGTATTTTGTCGATGATGTGGCCTACTATGTGATCGGCTGGGCCAACGATCGGAACTTCGTCTGGCGCGACAAAGTGAAAAACTGGGAGCGCGGCCCGGGGCAAGAATACACTCACGCCAAAGGCGGCCTCTGGCGCACCTGGCTGGAGCAGTAGCGTGATAAAGGAGCAGAGATATGTGAATGTTAACTTGAGGGAGCTAGATTCTCGGATCTCGCGGTTAGGGTGAGGGAACGCGAGACCCAAGACCTTCACCAAACGTTCACGTTTGGCGGCTCCGACCGGCAGTCGCTCCACCATCGAGCACGATAATGGATCCGGTCATGTAGCTCGCTGCCTCGGACGCCAGGTAGGAAACCAAGCGCGCAACGTCGGCCGGCTTGCCGTACCGTCTAATGGGAAGGTGAGAGGGAACCTCTTCGACTGACTCGCCGGGACTAACGTGAGTGCGGATGGATCCGGGGCAAATACAGTTTACCGTCACGCCATAAGGCCCTGCTTCCAAGGCCAAGACCTTGGTCAGCATGATGATCGCCGCTTTGGAGGCGGCATAGGCGCTTCCGCCGGCATAGGGCACCAGCCCGCTGATGGAGCCGATGTTCACGATGGCGCCGGATTTCTGCCGTTTCATGTGTGGCAGCGCCATCTGGCTGCAGAGCATCGTACCATTGACGTTCACTCGAAATGTCTCGTTCCAGGTCTCGAGCCCATGCTCTTCAACGAATTCCAGAGGATGCACGGCCGCGTTGTTGCAGAGCAGATCCAAACGGCCATACGTGTCGATTGACGTTTGAATCGCCTTCCGCGCATCGTCTAGGGTACCGATATCGCCGGTTACGATTCGGACTCTGTCTTTTCCCATCGCGAGCGTCCGCTGTGCCCGAGCGCAAGCATCGCTATCCCGATCGATCGCGACGACGCCCATTCCCTCTCCGGCAAGATGGCGGACAATTTCCAATCCGATACCCGCGGCGCCGCCGGTTACTACCGCTGCGCGTTTTGCCTCAGCCAAGGTCATACCTCTCTTGGATCGTTAGACTTCTTCGCCTGAAACTGCGGCCGAACGCTATCATAAGAATGGGAGATTTTCACCATCAGTTTCTGATTTGTGAACATATGGCAAACGCGGGTCTGCAATTGTAAAGATCAATTGACAGCAATCAGCGGGCGATAGTAGATTCACCTGGGTCCCTCGGAGGAGTTCCTATGGCAACCCTGAAGATGAAATATGGCGTGATCTCGGCCGATGATCACGTTCAAGAAGCGCCCGATGTCTGGACGAATAGGATGTCAAAGGCCAAATTTGGCGACGACATTCCTCACATCGTAGACCTGCCAGACGGGAGCCAGACATGGTCCTTGGGCGAGACCTCAAAAGGTTTCGGCGGTCTGGCCCGTATCGCTGGTGTGAAACCGAAGGTGCGAACCTGGGACGAAGTGCCCCGTTCCACGTACGTCGCTTCCGAGCGGCTCATGATTCTCGACGAAGAGGAAGTAGACGCTTCGGTGCTCTTCCCCAACATCATCGGGATCACCAATCAGAATTTCCAAAAAGAAGGCAGTGAAGAGTTCCGTCTCGCTTGTATTCGAGCTTATAACGACTGGCTCATAGAAGAGTGGCAAGACTACTCACCCAGGTTCATCGCTCAGTGCGTGACGCCCATGTGGGACGTAAACTTGTGCGTTGCCGAGATATATCGCGCCGTGAAGCGCGGCCACAAAGCGTTAACGTGGCACGGCGCTCCGCACGTCCTCGGGCTGAAATATTTCAACGATCCATACTGGTATCCGGTCTTTGAGGCGTGCTGTGACCTGGATGTGCCCCTGTGCTTGCACTCCACCGCCTTGCCGGCCTTGCCGGCCTGGGAGTCCTTGCAGGGCGGCGCGAGGACCGCTCTGCAGGTTTCCATGACCTTTGTCAGCCACATGGAGATCGTCTCCAATATCCTCTATTCGGGTGTGTTCGAAAAGTTTCCCAAGCTCAAGGCGATCAGTGTCGAGAGCGGAGTGGGCTGGCTGCCGTACCTGTTGGAAGAGCTGGATCATGAGTTTGAGGAACGGAAGGTGGCTAAAAATA
>Ga0335082_10008581_pt1 | contig 11105 bp, 12 predicted proteins | sample Lox_Sample_41_FD_206718 | JGI IMG/M metagenome (GOLD analysis project Ga0335082, IMG submission 206718) | Soil microbial communities from Loxahatchee National Wildlife Refuge, Florida, United States - Lox_Sample_4.1 | ecosystem: Environmental > Terrestrial > Soil > Wetlands | place: USA... | reverse complement strand
TCGCCCGAAACGCGCAGGCCGACATGGGTGCCGCGCAGACGGTTGTCAGGATCGTCCGGCCACGTCGCACCATGCTTCACGTCGAGACCGGCAAGAACCTTGAGTTCGAAGCGGTCGTGCTTGAAACGCCAGCCGGGCAGTAACTGCAAATTCTCTTCTGTCCCGTTCACCCAGGCGTTGCCGAAGGCGCCTGACTGATAGCGGTAGCGCCCGCCGGAGATCATGGCTTTGAGCGTGAAACCTTCTCGGTCGAGCCGGTTGAGCGACCACAATAGCCCGCCATGCGCGAACTGTCCGTCGCGCCAGACATCGGCGCCGGAAAACAACAGCAACCGCGTGCCGTCGTCGCCGGCCGCGGCTGGTCCGACCGGTATGCAAACGCAATAAACAAGGGATGCCGCGGCGGCGACGGCCGCCGCGCGAACGCAACTGACACAACGCATTGCCCCGAAGCCCCGAACACCCGGAAAGAAGGTACTGTCAGTAAATACAACTACAGCGTGTTATTCCGCCTTTGTCGAGTCATTTCGAGGGGCGGCGCTCAATTCGACGTTCTGATCAAGCGCCGCGGCGGATAGCCCAGGGTACGGTGGATCATGGCGGAAAAGGCGCTCGGGCTGGCGTAGCCGACCGAGGCTGCGGTTTCCGCCACCGAGGCGCCGTCGGACAAACGCGCAAGCCCGTCGATCGCGCGCAGCCGCGCCCGCCATTCGGCGAAGCCAAGCCCGGTGTCGCTGCGGAAAATGCGCGCCAGGGTGCGGCGGCTGGCGCCGGCCGCATCGGCCCAACGGTCGAGGTCGAAATCGATGCTGGAATTGTCGAGCAACGCGCGGGCAACCCGCAACGCGCGCGGATCGCGCGGCATTGGCACCGCTAGCCGGCGCTCGCGCAGCTTGGTGAGTTCCGTGAGCATCAGTTGCGCGACGATGCCGCCGCGGCCGTTTTCGTCATAATCGACCGGTTCCTCCAGCAACGCCAGAATGAGCTCGCGTAGCAGTCCGCTAATTTCCGCCAGCACCGGCTGCTGCGGCAGCGGCTTGCAGCCGGCAGCGTCGATGTAGACCGTGCGCATCTCGATCTGACTGCGCATGGTGACGCTATGCGGCCATTGCGGCGGCAGCCACAGCGCGCGCGCCGGCGGTACGATCCAGGCGGCTTCCGCCGTCTCCACGCGCATGATGCCGCTGACCGCATGCAGCAGTTGGCCACGCCGGTGAATATGCAGCGGGATGGTGTGGCCAACGGGGAAGGTTCGCGCCATCACCGCGACCTGGCGCGGGGCGTCGTCCATATTGCGGCGGTAAACTGGCTTGGTTTTGGCCATGGCACGACCGCGACGAAAATCGGCCGAACATCGCCAAATGGCAAGGGGTAAGTTAGACTGGCACTAGAGAGTCGAAAGCCCATGAATCCGACCGCAATGCCGGCCTCAGCAGACGACGCGGCCCGCCGCCGCTCCATCGCCTTTCTCAATTGGGCGCATGCGATCGACCATTTCGTGCTGCTGATCTATCCGACGGTAGTCATCGGGCTCGAGGTCATTTACCGGCGGCCCTATAACGAGTTGATCGCGCTTTCGAGCACAGCCTTTGTTGCCTTCGGCGTTTTCTCGCTGCCGGCCGGCTGGCTCGCCGACCACTGGAGCCGCCGCAACATGATGGCGGCGTTTTATCTCGGCTGCGGCCTGTCGCTGGCGCTGACCGCCTTCGCGCCGAATCTGCCGATGCTGGCGGTCGGTATGTTCTTCCTCGGCGTGTTCGCCGCGATCTATCATCCGGTCGGCATGGCCATGCTGATCGAGGCCTCGAACGCGCGCGGCCGCACGCTCGCTTTCAACGGCGTGTGCGGCAATCTCGGCGTGTCGCTTGCCGCCGGCATCAGCGCGGCGCTGGCGACCTGGTTCGGCTGGCGCGCCGCCTTTCTTGCGCCAGCCGCGCTCTGCATCATGACCGGGATGGTCTATCTGTGGCTGACCCCCGACGACCGCCATCATGTCAGCAAGCGTCAATCGAAGCCGGCAGTGCCGCTGACGGCCAAACGTGCGGTGCTCCTGTTCGGTCTTTTCCTGGTGATCGCGATCAGCGCCGGTCTTGTCTTCAACGTATTGACGATCGCGCTGCCCAAGATCGTCGACGAGGGCATCGCCGGCTCGGTGCCGCTGGTGCTGGTCGGCGGTATCGCCACTGCCGTGCTGGTGTGCGGTGCGCTGGCGCAGCTCACGGTCGGCCGGCTGGTCGAATGGGTGCCGCCTCACTTCATTTTTGCCGCAGTGACGGCGCTCGGCTTTGCCGGCAATCTTTGGGCAACTTACGCCACCGGCATTCCTTTGATGATCGCGCTCGCCGTCGCCATCGCGGCGATCTATGGCCAGGTTACGGTCAACGACATCATTCTCGCACGCTACACGGCCGATGCCTGGCGCGGCCGCGTTTATGCGGTGCGTTATTTCACGCTGTTCGTGAGTTCCGGCGCGGCGATCGCCTTGATCTCCCTGCTGCATAATAGCGGCGGGTTCGGGCTTGTGCTCGGCGTCAACTCGATCATCGCGCTGGCGATGTTTCTGGCGACGCTCGGCCTGGTGATGTTGATCGTCAGCATCGAAGCGCGCAACGCCGCCGTGCAGCCGGCGGAATAGCGGCTATTCGCGTTCGAGTTTGAAGGCCTGACGGACTAGGACGCGGTTCTCGTACCAAAGCTCGAAAATCCATGTCCCCGGCACCAGCGCCCATTCCTGGCCCAGCATCCAATAGAAGGTTGATTTTTTCCCGATCTCGCGTCGATCCATGTAGTCGTCGACGAATTTGGTCTTGCCGGTTTCGGGGTTTCGCAGTCCCGGATCGGGATAACGCCACACGATGCGCACCGGGACGACTTTTCCGCGCGGTGTGCCTTCGATCATGACGTCGAGGCCGAAAACGGTGTTGAGCTTGGCGGTGATCGTGGTCGCTTCGCGGAGCAGTGTCGCGTCGGCTTCATAGCGGTGGCCGGAGGAGATGGTTGGATCGTTGATCTCTTTGGTCTTTCCAACCTCGTAGGTTCCGGTGTGCAAAATCTCACCCCGGGATACCTTGACCTGCGCCTGCGCCGATGACAGCGCAAAGATCGCCAATAGCCCAGCCAGCAAGATGCGCATAATTGCCGCCCCCCTGATTTCACCCCGCGCAAGGTTAGCCGAACATCGGCCCCCGACAAAGGGGTCGACAAGGCCGACTAAAACAGCGGCGGGATCAGGTCTTCGACCCTGACGCGCGTTCGTTTCTTGACGTTGGCCACAATGCGGCGCCGGTGGCACGTATTCGGATCGCGGCAATAGCAGAGCAGGGCGACGCGCTGGCCCGATTTGATGAGCGCCAGCAATTCGGCCAGCGCGTCCTGCGCTTCCGCGGTCTTGATGTGCTTGTCGTAGATGCGCCAGAGCTTGTCGAGGTCACCGGCGCGCGCGGCGTGGCGGCCTTCCGCCGGTGTGCCGAGTTTCTGCAGATGGAGGTAACCGATTCCGGCCTCATCGAGCGAAGCGGCGAGCTGGCGCTTGGAGAAACCCGGCCGACGCGACGCGGCGACCGCGCGGGTGTCGACGACAAGATCGATTTTCGCGCGCTTGAGTTCCCTGAGTACCGCTGCGGGTTTCGCCTGCTCGTAACCAATCGTAAACAAAGTGCGCATAGGGTTGTCACAAGGTTGACACGAACCGCCGTTATATAGGCGGTAAGTGACGAGCCGGGAAACCGGTTTGCCTGACGGCCACGATGAGAATTGGCGACGGCGGATGTACCCGCGCCCTCTCGTTCGTGGTCGTTTTCATTTGTGCGCTTCGTCGCGCGGCGCGGCGAGCCGCGGAAAAGGACATGCGCTTTCGTAAGCGCGGGCGGCGCGCAGCACGATCTCGTCGCGCCGCGGCGGTCCTACGATCTGCAAGGCGACCGGCATGCCGTCCGATGAAAATCCGCAGGGCACCGACGCCGCCGGCTGTTGCGTCAGGTTGAACGGATACGTGTAAGGCGACCAGTTGATCCACTCGTCGCCGAAGCGCCCGTCCGCCGGCGTCACGCATCCGGCTTCGATCGCCGGCACGGGCATCTGCGGCGTCAGCAGCAGATCATAGCGCTCGTGAAAGCGCAGCATGTGCAGAGCCAGTTCCGAGCGCTGGCTGTGCGCGGAGAGATAATCGGCGAGCGAGTAACGACGGCCTTGTTCGGCCATCCGCCGCAGGCCGGGATCCATTTTGTCGCGTTCGGTCGCGGCCACGCCGTCGACCAGCGTGGCGGCGACCGCGTACCAAACCTTCTTTTCGATATCGATCGGTTCGACGAAACCGGGATCGACTTCTTCGACTTGGGCGCCGAGATCGACGAAGACTTGTGCCGCCTTGTGCGCCGCCGCTTCGACGTCGGCATCGAGCTCTTTGACGTAGCCGAGGCGCGGGCTCCAGGCGATGCGCAGGCCGCTCACGCCATCGTTGAGGCCGATGCGGTAATCCGGCGCCGGCGTGTTCCAGGCGGTCGTATCGCGCATGTCGGGCTGGGCGATGACGCTCAGCATCAGTGCGGCATCGGTGACGGTGCGGGCGAGCGGTCCCTGATGCGCAAGGACGGTGAAGGCAGACGCCGGATAGGCCGCGACGCGCCCGTAGCTCGGCTTGATCCCGAAGATGCCGGAAAAGGCCGACGGAATGCGGACCGATCCGGCGCCGTCAGTGCCCAGATGCAGGAGGCCAAGATTGAGCAACGCGGCCGCCGCCGCGCCGCCTGACGAACCGCCGGTGGTGCGCTCAAGGTTCCAAGGGTTACGGGTGATGCCCGTCAACGGCGAATGGCAAGCGCCAATCCAGCCGAATTCCGGCGTGGTGGTTTTGCCGAGAATGACGGCGCCTTGTTCCTTTAGCCGTGCGACCGCCGGCGCATCGTGCGTTGCCGGAACCGCGGCCGTCGTCAGCGAGCCTTTGCGGGTCGGCTGACCCTTCACGTCGATGATGTCTTTGATGGTGGCCGGCAGCCCGTCGACCAGACCTATCGGTTCACCCTTGACCCAGCGCGCTTCCGACGCGCGCGCGGCGGCAAGCGCGCCGTCTTCGTCGATAGTTACGAAGGCATTGATCTTCGGCTGGAAGCGCACGATGCGATCAAGGACGTCGCGTACGACCGCAACGGGTGAAAGCTCACGCCGGCGATATAGCCGGAGAATCTCGGCAGCATTGAGTTGGGAAAAATCGGTCATTGACCATTGTTTCCTGACAGCCGCTCGATCAGCGCCATCGCCGCGGCTGGCGCGCGCAATTTCGCCTCGTGGATAAAATAGATGAAGACGTCGCGCTGTGTCTTCTTCGCCCGGGTCTTGTCGATCTGCGGCAAATCGTCCGGCTCGCCGCCGCTCGCCCAGGCCTGCGCGCGCTTGGCCCATTGGTCGAGCGCCTTCGCCGGATAGCCGGCTTTGAGTTTTTCGTCGCCTTTTTGCAGCCGCGCGTAGACGAAATCGGCGGTGATGTCGGCGATCTCTGTGTAAGTGTCGTGTTCGGCGTAACAGACGGCAATGCCGAACTTGCGCAGCAAAGCGACGAAAGCCGGCGTCTTGAAACTGTCGTGCCGCGGCTCGACCACATGACGCAGCGTGCGGCCGTCAAAGGCGTTCGGCAGCAATTCGAGAAAACCGCCGAAATCGACTTCGTCGAATTTCTTATGCGGCGCAAACTGCCAGAGCAGGGGACCGAGATGCGCCCCGAGCTCGGTGATACCGGATTCCAGAAAGCGCTTGATCGAGTCGCCGGCGCCTTTGAGTTCGCGGCGATTAACCGCGTAGCGCGGGCCCTTCAACGAGAACACAAAGCCGTGCGGAACTTCCGCTGCCCACTTGCGGAACGTTTTCGGTGATTGCGTCGAGTAAAACGTGCCGTTGACCTCGATCGAGGTCAGCCGTTCTGCCGCATAAGACAGTTCGCGGGCATGCGGCAGCCCCTTGGGATAAAACACGCCGCGCCACGGCTCGTAGGTCCAGCCGCCGATGCCAGTGTAGATGTGTCCTGTTTTCATTGTTTCAGGATAACTCGGCCGCACCTGTAGAGGACACCCGAAAAGAAAAGGCCCGGGATTGCGCCCGGGCCTTCGCATTTTTCGCGTTGAGCGAGGACTTAGAAATCCATGCCGCCCATGCCGCCGCCGCCCGGCATCGCCGGAGCCGCCGACTGCTTCTTCGGCACCTCGGCGACCATCGCTTCGGTGGTGATCAAGAGACCCGCGACCGACGCCGCGTTCTGGATCGCCGCACGCACGACCTTGGTCGGGTCGATGATGCCCTTGCTCATCAGGTTGCCGTACTCGCCGTTCTGGGCGTCAAAGCCATAGGAGTACTGGTCCTTTTCCATGATCTTGCCGACCACGACGGAGCCATCGGCGCCGGCGTTGGTGGCGATCTGGCGCGCCGGCGACTGGATCGCCTTGCGGACGATATCGACGCCGTGCTTCTGGTCTTCGTTCTCGACCTTGACGCGCTTGAGCGACTCGACCGAGCGCAGCAGGGCAACGCCGCCGCCCGGCAGGATGCCTTCCTCGACCGCGGCGCGGGTGGCGTGCATCGCGTCGTCGACGCGATCCTTGCGCTCCTTCACCTCGATCTCGGTGGCGCCGCCGACGCGGATCACCGCAACGCCGCCCGCCAACTTGGCGAGACGCTCCTGCAGCTTCTCCTTGTCGTAGTCCGAGGTGGTCTCCTCGATCTGCGCCTTGATCTGCGCCACGCGCGCCTCGATGTCGGCCTTCTTGCCGGCGCCGTTGACGATCGTGGTGTTCTCCTTGTCGATCATCACCTTCTTGGCGCGGCCAAGCATGGCAATGGTGACGTTCTCCAGCTTGATGCCGAGGTCTTCCGAGATCGCCTGGCCGCCGGTCAGGACCGCGATGTCCTGCAGCATGGCCTTGCGGCGGTCGCCGAAGCCCGGAGCCTTCACCGCCGCGACCTTGAGGCCGCCGCGCAGCTTGTTGACGACCAGGGTGGCAAGCGCTTCGCCTTCGACGTCTTCGGCGATGATCAGCAGCGGCTTGCCGGTCTGCACCACCGATTCAAGCAGCGGCAGCAGCTCCTGGAGGCCCGACAGCTTCTTTTCGTAGATGAGGATGTAGGGGTCCTCCATCTCCGTGCGCATCTTGTCGGCGTTGGTGATGAAGTAGGGCGAGATGTAGCCGCGGTCGAACTGCATGCCCTCGACCACGTCGAGCTCGGTCTCGAGGCTCTTGGCCTCCTCGACCGTGATGACGCCCTCGTTACCGACCTTCTGCATGGCCTTGGCGAGGTAGTCGCCGATTTCCTTGTCGCCGTTGGCCGAGATGGTGCCGACCTGGGCGATTTCTTCGTTCGAGGTGACCTTCTTGGAGTTCTTCTGCAGGTCCGCCACGATGGCTTCGACGGCGAGATCGACGCCGCGCTTCAGATCCATCGGGTTCATGCCGGCGGCAACCGCCTTGGAGCCTTCCTTGACGATCGCGGCGGCGAGCACGGTCGCGGTGGTCGTGCCGTCACCGGCGAAGTCGGACGACTTCGAAGCGACCTCGCGCACCATCTGCGCGCCCATGTTCTCGAACTTGTCCTCGAGCTCGATCTCCTTGGCGACGGTGACGCCGTCCTTGGTGATGCGCGGCGCGCCGAACGACTTGTCGAGCACGACGTTGCGGCCTTTCGGGCCAAGGGTGACCTTCACCGCATTGGCCAGGATGTCGACGCCGCGCAACATGCGGTCGCGCGCATCGACGGAGAATTTGACGTCTTTAGCAGCCATAGTGCGAATTCCTTTTTGCTGTCGCTGAAACGGTTAGGCGGCTTTCTTCTTGGCGGTCCCGCCGCCTTCGATGACGCCCATGACGTCGGATTCCTTCATGATCAGGAGATCCTGGCCGTCGATCTTGACTTCGGTACCCGACCACTTGCCGAACAGGATGACGTCGCCGACCTTGAGGTCGATCGGGATGAGCTTGCCGCTCTCGTCGCGGCCGCCGGGGCCGACGGCGATAATCTCGCCCTGGCTCGGCTTCTCTTTGGCGGTGTCGGGGATGATGATGCCGCCGGCGGTTTTTTCCTCGGCATCGATGCGCTTGACGACGACGCGGTCGTGAAGCGGGCGGAACTTCATGGCAGTCCTCCTAGGTTATTGGATAATCTTGCTTTTCCGGTAGCCGGCCGATTCCCCCGCCGGCTCCTGGCCGGCAGGTAGGTTCACGGTTTTTTGACCGCAAGAGGCCGTCGAAAATTTTTTAGCACTCATTTGAAGCGAGTGCCAACCGGATAGGAAAATCCTTGCCGTTCAATGGTTAACGCCAGCGCCTCAGGAACCGATCCGGCCACCCACGGGTTAAGTTCTGCGGCCGCGCGAGGGGTCGCAGGCGCGCTGTCAGCAGTCCGGTAGGGTTGCTGCTAAAGCCTTGATTCTAAACAGTTTGTTTACCTTTTCGGCTTGCAATCGTGAAGGTCCGAATTGGAAACTCTACGTCCGACTCGAAAGGGGGACGCGATGGTTTCGGAAGACTTCCGCAAGCAGGTGGCCGGGTTCGGCCTGACGACCGCACACATTTTGTATCGGCGGCCCGATCACCGCTGGCTGCTGCAGTCCTATATCTGGCAGGCCTACGACCTGTTCCCCGAATTTCCCGAACTCAGCCGCTTCCTGGCGTTCTGGCAGGAAAAGCTCGAAGGTCCGCTGCACTCGGTGCAGGTCGCCCATTGCAAGCTGATCAAGCCGGCCGAACTGCGCGCGATCAACGGCGAATTCCGGCTGCATTAGGCGCTGGCATCTTTCTTCGCTTCAATTGTCAAACAGCGGGCGCGCGGCATCGCCCCTGTTCTTTACGGCCCGGGGTAGGCCGTCTTCGCTTTCGCCCCTCGCTCCATGCGAGGGAGGTGGCGCGCCAAGCGGCGCGTCCATCTTTGGTGTGTCGCACCTCCTCATCGAAGGTGCGGCGCCTCTCGGCGCGCCACACGCGGCGATCTCATTCCGGCGCCGGGCCGCGCTTTCGGAGGACCGTGTCCTCCTGCCTCCGGTTCGGACTTCGCGACGCCTTTCGGGTCATCGCTCGCTCCGAGCGTCTGGCAGGCCTCGACGGGCCGCCGTCAGCGAGCTCCTCGCAGGGGACCGTAGTATCCCCGGGCGGAGCCCCGGCGCCGCCCGGGAGGGGGAGGAGCGTTCGTCTCCCCCGCGCGGGCGCCGCATCCGGCCCCGCTGCCATGACGCCTCATGAAGCGCCCTCGGCGGACCGGATGATAGGAATATATACCAGATGCCGCCCGCGGTCCAGCGGCTTTCACGAAAATGTGAATATCGTCCTAGCGGTTGCGCGGCCGCGCCGGGGCGCTATCTCTGCGGCAGAATCGCGAAGCCGACGAAAGGCGTCCCATGCACACCCATTCCATCGAGCCCTGGCAGCACAGCCACGTCTTTCTCGGCGCAAGGCACGACCGCCACGAGCGGCGCACCTGGTTTGTGGTGGCGCTCACCACCGCGATGATGGTGGCGGAGATCGTCGGCGGCACCATTTTCGGCTCGATGGCAGTGGTCGCCGACGGCTGGCACATGTCCACCCATGCCGGCGCGCTCGCCATTGCCGCGCTCGCTTATCGCTTTGCCCGCCGCCACGCCCGCGACCCGCGCTTCACCTTCGGCACCGGCAAGATGGGCGAGCTCGCTGCCTTCGCCAGCGCGGTGATCCTGGCGCTGATCGCCGGCTTGATCGGTTACGAGGCGGTGATGCGGCTCGCCGCGCCGGTCACCATCCACTTCCGCGAGGCGATCCCGCTGGCGGTGGTCGGGCTTGCGGTCAATCTGCTGAGCGCCTGGCTGCTGTTTGACGAGGATCATCATCATGGCCATGCGCACGGTGCTGGCGATCATGATCACGACAATCATCACCCCGCGCACGATTCCAATATCCGCGCCGCTTACGTGCATGTCCTCGCCGACGCGCTGACGTCGGTGCTGGCGATCGCGGCGCTGAGTTGCGGTTTGTTGCTCGGCTGGGTCTGGCTCGACCCGCTGATGGCGCTGGTCGGCGTCGCCGTGATCCTGAGCTGGTCGGTTGGCCTGATCCGCACATCGGGCACGGTGCTGCTCGACATGGTGCCGGACCGCCATCTCGCCGGCGACATCCGGAAAGCGCTCGAGATCGACGACGACCGCGTGTGCGACCTGCATCTGTGGCGGCTCGGGCCCGGCCACACCGGGCTGATCGCCGCGGTGGTGTCCGACCGGCCGCAGGCGCCGTCATTCTACAAGGCGCGGCTCGCCGGCATAACGGGCCTGTCGCACATGACGATCGAAGTGCACCGCTGCCCCGACCACGAGCGCAAGGCGGCGTAGCAAGACTGGCGCGCGTCTGCTATAGGCGGCGCATTCCCTGAGGGCCTCAATGTCCGTCGACGCCGATACCGTCCGCCGCATCGCGCATCTGGCGCGCATCGCAGTTGCCGATAATGAAATCGAGCACCTGCGCGGCGAGCTCAACGCCATGCTGGCCTTCGTCGAGCAGCTTTCGGAGGTGAACGTCGAGGGCGTCGAGCCGATGACCTCGGTGACGCCCATGGCGATGAAGAAGCGCGCCGACGCCGTCACCGACGGCGGCATCGCCGCCGACATCGTCAAGAACGCGCCGGCCACGGCGGATCACTATTTCCTGGTGCCGAAGGTGGTCGAGTAATGTGCATCGCCTGCGAGATGAATTTCTGGGCCATGATCGACGCGCTGCCGGAAGAGGAGCGCGAGCGAATCCTGCGCGAGCAGGCACAGCGCTTTGCCTGCGAGACGCCCAAAACCGAACCGCAGCCGGCGCAAACAACCGCGGATGAGCAGCAATCGTGAGTGACTTGACTTCGCTCACGCTGGCGGATGCGCGCGACGGACTGAAGAAGAAATCCTTCTCGGCGCTCGAACTCGCCGACGCGCATCTTGCCGCGATCGAAAAGGCGCGCGCGCTCAACGCCTATGTGCTGGAGACGCCGGAACGGGCGCAGGCGATGGCCAAAGCGAGCGACGCGCGCATCGCGTCCGGCAAGGCCGGGCCGCTCGAAGGCATACCTCTTGCCGTAAAAGATATGTTTTGCACCGAGGGCGTGCGCTCGACCGCGTGCTCGCACAT
>Ga0335082_10008579_pt1 | contig 11106 bp, 8 predicted proteins | sample Lox_Sample_41_FD_206718 | JGI IMG/M metagenome (GOLD analysis project Ga0335082, IMG submission 206718) | Soil microbial communities from Loxahatchee National Wildlife Refuge, Florida, United States - Lox_Sample_4.1 | ecosystem: Environmental > Terrestrial > Soil > Wetlands | place: USA: Florida... | reverse complement strand
AAGGCGGCCCGGTTCGTCCGGACCTGCGACGCGTTCAGCATCCCGATCCTTACCTTCGTCGACGTGCCGGGCTTCCTGCCCGGCGTGAGCCAGGAGTGGCGCGGGATCATCCGGCGCGGCGCCAAGCTCATCTACGCCTACGCCGAGGCCACCGTGCCGAAGGTCACGGTGATCACCAGGAAGGCGTACGGCGGCGCCTACGACGTGATGGGCTCCAAGCACCTGGGCGGCGACATCAACCTGGCCTGGCCCACCGCGCAGATCGCGGTGATGGGCGCGCAGGGGGCGGTGAACATCCTGTACCGCCGCGAGCTCGCCGCCGCCGCGGACCCCGACGCGCTGCGCGCCCAGCGGATCACCGAGTACGAGGACACCCTGGCCAACCCGTACATCGCGGCCGAGCGCGGCTACGTCGACGCGGTCATCCGCCCGGCCGAGACCAGGCTCGCGGTCACCCGCGCGCTGCGCGCCCTGCGGACCAAGCGGCAGACGCTGCCGCCCAAGAAACACGGCAACATTCCGCTTTAACGCAATTGCATGAAGGAATTGCTAACCATGCGTATCCACATCGATCCATTCTGTCGGCCAAAGTGGAACATCTGGCACGCGCACCCAGCTGACTACCCTAGAGTCTGAGATGATGACCGATTTCGCTGCCCCGCTTCCCATCCTGGCCCGCTACGCGGTCATGGTGGACGTCGGCTATATCTATGCCGCGGCGGGGGAACTGCTGTTCGGCTCGAGTTCACGGCGGGATTTCCGGGTCGACGCGGTCCCGCTGATCCAGGTGATCACCAAGCACGCCGACGAGCTGATCCGCGGCGAGCTGCTCCGCGTCTACTGGTACGACGCCGCCCGCGACCGGGTGCCGACCATTGACCAGCGGGTCATCGCCCAGATGCCCTGGGTCAAGCTCAGGCTCGGCAACCTGAACGCGCGCGGCCAGCAGAAGGGCGTGGACGCCCAGATCAGGGCCGACATGGAGGCGCTGGCCCGGCACCGGGCGATCACCGACGCGGTCCTCATCGCCGGCGACGAGGACATGGTGCCCGCGGTCGAGGCGGCCCAGGCCTTCGGGGTCCGGGTCCACCTGTGGGGCATCGAGCCGCCGTACGGCACCAACCAGGCCGAGCGCCTGGTCTGGGAATCGGACACGGTCGACGTGCTCGAGGGCGCGTTCCTGCGCCCCTACTTCGCCAAGAACCCGACCGCCGTGGACCCGAGGTCCGACCCGGTACTCGGGCCCTCGCCGACGGCGCCGACGCCGTCCCAGCTGTTCGGCGAGCGGCACACGAGGTCCACCACGCGGACCGGCGGCTTCCCCGCCATCAGGGACACCGGGAGCTTCCCGGCCATCAGGGACACCGGCCCGATGCCCCGGCTCGGCCCCGACCGGACCCGGGTCGAGGAGGCCGGCGAGCACGTGGCGCAGAAGTGGATCCTGACCCGCGGCCGGGACAACATCCGCGACCTGCTGCCCGGCCCGATCCTGCCGCCGGTCATCGACAAGGAACTCCTGGTCGACGCCGAGAAGGAACTCGGCCTGTCGCTGCGGCCCTACCAGGAGGCCCGCGAATGGCTGCGGGACGCGTTCTGGGAGCGGGTGCACCGCGAGTTCGGCATCAGCATCGGCAAGTCGCGCGGCTGACGATGCCCCTTTCCGCTGGTGACGACCGGCCGATTCTGCGTGTGGTGCGCGGCGACGCGACACCAGAGGAGATCGCGGCGCTGGTCGCCGTGCTGCTGGCGCGATCGGCCGACGCCGAGGCGTCCGGCCAGGACCGTTCGGTATCTGGATCGTGGGCAGACCGGTCCGGGCAAATCCGCCGCCCGCTGTCCCCCGGCCCGGGCGCCTGGCGCCGCACGGCGCTGCCAGGTTAGCGGCCTCACCGGTCGCTGGCTGGCTAGGTGAGGCGCTGCAGGATCAGCTCGCGGACGCGAGCGGCGTCGGCCTTGCCCCCGGTGGCCTTCCGCACCGCGCCGACCAGGACGCCTGCCGCGGCGACCTTGCCGTCGCGGATCTTGGCCGTCACCTCGGGATTGGCCGCGATGGCCTCGTCGACGGCGGCCGCGAGCGCGCTGTCGTCGCTGACCACGGCCAGGCCGCGGGCCTCGACCACCTCGTCGGGCGTGCCCTCGCCGGCCAGCACCGCGTCGATCACGTCGCGGGCGAGCCGGTCGTTGAGCGTGCCCGCGGCGGCCAGTTCCGAGATCCGGGCCACCTGAGCCGAGGTGATCGGGAGGGCAGCCAGTTCGGTGCCGGTGTCATGCGCACGCCGGGACAGCTCGCCCAGCCACCACTTGCGGGCGTCGGCCGGAGAAGCGCCGGCCGCGACCGTCTGACGGACGAGCTCGAGCGCTCCGGCGTTGACGATGGCGTCCATCTCCACCGCGGACACGTTCCATTCGGCCCGCAGCCGGGCGCGGACCCTGGCCGGCGCCTCGGGGAGGGAAGCGCGGATCTGCTCCACCCAGTCCCGCGGCGGGGCGACCGGCACCAGGTCCGGCTCGGGGAAGTACCGGTAGTCCTGGGCCTCTTCCTTGGACCGGCCGGAGGTGGTGGTCCCGGTGTCCTCGTGGAAGTGCCTGGTCTCCTGGATGACCCGGCCGCCCGCGTCCAATACGGCGGCCTGCCGCTCGATCTCGAAGTGCACGGCGCGCTCCACCGAGCGCAGCGAGTTGACGTTCTTGGTCTCGGTGCGGGTGCCCCACTGGCTCGCGCCGCGCGGTGCCAGCGAGGTGTTCACGTCGCAGCGCAGCGAGCCCTCTTCCATCCGCACGTCGGAGACGCCCAGGGAGCGGAGCAGGTCGCGCAGCTCGGTGACGTACAGCCGGGCCGCGACCGGCGCGTCCGCGCCGGTGCCGGTGACCGGCCTGGTCACGATCTCGACCAGCGGGATGCCCGCCCGGTTGTAGTCGACCAGCGAGTACTCGGCCCCGTGGATCCGTCCGGTGGCCCCGCCGACGTGCAGCGACTTGCCGGTGTCCTCCTCCAGGTGGACCCGCTCGATGCCGACCCTGACGGTACGGCCGTTCACCTCCACGTCTAGGTACCCGTCCGTGCACAGCGGCTCGTCGTACTGCGAGATCTGGAAGTTCTTCGGCATGTCCGGGTAGAAGTAGTTCTTCCGGGCGAACCGGCACCATTCCGCGATGGTGCAGTTCAGGGCCAAACCGATGCGGATCGTGTACTCGATCGCCATCCGGTTCACCACCGGCAGCGAGCCGGGCAGGCCCAGGCAGACCGGGCAGGTCTGGCTGTTGGGTTCGGCGCCGAAGGTGGTCGTGCAGCCGCAGAACATCTTGGTCCTGGTGCCCAGCTCCACGTGGGTCTCCAGGCCGATCACCGGCTCGTAGCGCTCGATCGCCTCGGGATAAGGGACCAGCGTGTCGCTCACGGTCATGGTTCTACAGCCCCTTCGCCTCGGCGAGCAGCGGATGGCCCCAGCGTCGCGTGAACGCGGCTTCCGCCGCGGCGGCGACCCGGTAGAGCCGGTCGTCGGCCATGGCGGGCGCCATCACCTGCAGCCCGACCGGCAGGCCGTCCTCGTCGGCCAGCCCGCACGGGACCGAGATGGCGGCGTTGCCGGCCAGGTCGGACGGGATCGTGGCCAGGTCGGCCAGGTACATCGCCATCGGGTCGTCGGCGCGCTCGCCGATGCGGAACGCCGTGGTCGGCGTGGACGGCGAGACCAGCACGTCGACCTGGCCGAAGGCGGCGTCGAAGTCCCTGATGATCAGCGTGCGGACCTGCTGCGCCTTGCCGTAGTAGGCGTCGTAGTAGCCGCTGGACAGCGCGTAGGCGCCGAGGATGATGCGCCGCTTGACCTCGGCGCCGAAGCCCTGCTCCCGGGTCAGCGCCATGACCTCCTCGGCGTCCCTGGTGCCGTCGTCACCCACCCGCAGGCCGTACCGCATGGCGTCGAACCTGGCCAGGTTGGACGAGCACTCGCTGGGCGCGATCAGGTAGTAGGCGGGCAGCGCGTACCTGAAGTGCGGGCAGGACACCTCGGTGACCTTGGCGCCGAGCGACTCGAGCAGCTCGACCGATTCGGCGAACCTGGCCAGCACGCCGGGCTGGTAGCCCTCGCCGCCGAGCTCGGCGACCACGCCGATCCGCATGCCGCTCACGTCCGCCTCGCGGGCCGCGGCCACCACCGGCGGCACCGGCGCGTCGATCGAGGTGGAGTCCATCGGGTCGTGCCCGGACATCGCCTCGTGCAGCAGCGCGGCGTCGAGCACGGTCCGGCCGAACGGTCCCGGCGTGTCCAGGCTGCTCGCGAACGCGATCACGCCGTACCGGGACGAGCCGCCGTAGGTGGGCTTGGTGCCGACGATGCCGCAGACCGCGGCGGGCTGGCGGATCGAGCCGCCGGTGTCGGTGCCGATGGCCAGCGGCGCCTCGTAGCCGGCCACCGCGGCGGCCGAGCCGCCGGACGAGCCGCCCGGGACCTTGGCCAGGTCCCACGGGTTGCGGCTGGTGCCGTAGGCGGAGTTCTCGGTGGACGAGCCCATGGCGAACTCGTCCATGTTGGTCTTGCCGAGGATGATCGCGCCGGCCTGCTTGAGCCGCTGCGTGATCGTGGCGTCGTAGGGCGGGTGCCAGCCCGCCAGGATGCGCGAGCCGGCCGTGGTGGGCAGGCCCCTGGTGGCGAACACGTCCTTGACCGCGACCGGGACGCCGGCCAGCGGGCTTCGTACGGTGCCCTGCCTGCGCTCTTCGTCGATGGCGGCGGCCTGCTCGAGCGCGCTGTCGGCGGCGACGTGCAGGAACGCGTGGACGCGGTCGTCGACGGCGGCGATCCGGTCCAGGTGCGCCCGGGTGACCTCGGTCGCGGAGACCTCGTGGCTGGCGAGCGCGGCGGACAGCTCCGCGGCGGTCATGCGGGTGAGTTCCATTGCTTACATCTCCCCCAGGATCCGCGGGACCTTGAACCGCTGCTGCTCGACGGCGGGCGCCTGGTCGAGGGCTTCGGCCGGAGTCAGGCACGGGGCCGGCTCGTCCTCGCGGTACACGTTGGTCAGGCCGGTCGCGTGCGACGTCGGCGGGATGCCCTCGGCGGCGACCTCCTGGACCTGCGCGACGGCCGTGATGATCTGATCCAGCTGGGGCGCCAGATGGTCGAGTTCGGCTTCGCTGAGCGCGATCCTGGACAGCCGCGCCAGGTGCGCGACCTCGTCACGGGTAATGGGCATGCACGCGATTCTAGGGGCGATCCGGAGGCAGGCTGTAAGCAATAACGCCGGGAGCGGTGATTGGAGGCCTGGCGATTCGTCGTAGCAGTGGGGTAAGGAGGAGTGATGCGATACCTGCTGCTGATCCGGGCCGGCGGGCCACGACCGCCGCTATGACCGCGGACGTCACGGTCGTCAAGGCGGCGGTCGACGCGGCGTTCCGGGAGGAGTGGGGCCGGGTCGTCGCCACGCTGATCCGGGTGACCGGGGACTGGGACCTGGCCGAGGAATGCGCCCAGGATGCCTTCGCCGTGGCCCTGCAGCGGTGGCCTTCTGACGGCGTCCCGCGGCGGCCGGGGGCGTGGCTGACCACGGCGGCCCGCAACCGCGCGATCGACGTGCTGCGCCGCCGGGCGGTGGGGGCGGCCAAGCTCCGCGAGGTCGCCGCCCTGGCAGCCGACCCGGAGCCGTCGCCGGCCTACGAGTCCGACCACAGCGGCGTACCGGACGACCGGCTGCGGCTGATCTTCACCTGCTGCCATCCGGCGCTGTCGCTCGAGGCCAGGGTCGCCCTGACCCTGCGCACGCTGGCCGGGCTGACCACCGCGGAGATCGCCCGGGCGTTCCTGTCCAGCGAGGCGACCATGGCCAAGCGCCTGGTCCGGGCCAAGCAGAAGATCGCCAACGCCGGGATTCCCTACCGGGTGCCGCCGGCCCGCCTGCTGCCCGAGCGCGTGCCGGGCGTGCTCGGCGTGCTCTACCTCCTCTTCAACGAGGGGTACTCGGCCACGACCGGCGCGGACCTGATCCGGCAGGGGTTGTCGGCGGAGGCGATCAGGCTGGCCCGCGTGCTGGACCGGCTGATGCCGGACGAACCGGAGGCAGCCGGGCTGCTGGCGCTGATGCTGATGCACGACGCGCGCCGGGCCGCCCGGCTGGACGCCGACGGCGAGATCGTGACCCTGGAAGACCAGGATCGCGGCAGGTGGGACGCTGCCGAGATCAGCGAGGGCGTCCCGCTGCTCGAGGCGGCGCTACGGCGGGGACGGCCCGGTCCCTACCAGGTTCAGGCGGCCATCGCCGCCTGCCACGTCACCGCCGCCCGCGCGGCGGACACCGACTGGGACCAGATCGCCCGTCTCTACGGACAGCTCGCGCGGTTCCTGCCGACGCCGGTGGTGGAGCTGAACCGGGCGGTCGCGGTGGGCATGGCCGAGGGCCCGCAGGCCGGGCTGACGCTGGTCGCCGCCCTGGAAGCCTCGGGCACGCTGACCGGCTACCATCTGCTGCCCGCCACCAAGGCCGACATGTTCCGCCGCCAGGGCCGCCCGGACGACGCGGCGGCGTGCTATCGGGAGGCCATCGGCCTGGCCAGCACCGACGCCGAGCGCCGCTATCTCAGCCGCCGCCTGGCCGAAACTGGTTCCGGCTAAAACTGTTCCGGCTGGCGAGCCGGGAGCACGGTTCACCCAGCCCGGGTGACCGCCGCGCCGGGCAGGTAGGTCCAGGCCCTGGCCCTGGTGTGCTTGACCTGGAACCTCGCGGCCCGGAAGGCATCCGGGGACACGAGGGTGGGATAGCGGCAGACAAGGCTGCCGTACACGTAGTCCGAGACGACCAGGGCCAGTTCGGCGGCGGACTCGGCGAGCGCGCGCCTGAGCGGCCGCGCCTCCAGCATGCGGAACAGCAAGTTGACGTCGGTGCCGACGAAGCCGTGCCCGTCGTGGTCCACCGGCCCGATGTGGGCGGCCAGCCGGAGCTGGAGGCGCGCGGCCGCACAGGAGACGTGGTTGTGCCGGCGGACGAGCGTACGCAGGCGTTCCGGGAGCGGATCGATGACGCCCTTGGCGGGAATGTCCGGCGGGATCACGACCAGCGCGCCGTCGCCGCGGTCCTCGCGGCAGCAGGCGGCCCACGGGACACCGGAGTCATCGAAGGCCTTCGCGAGGAACTCGTAGAGCTTCTCGTGCAGGTAGAGGCGGATGTCATCGTCACGTTCCGGCCGGGTGAATCCGGCGATGTCGACCGCGAACAGGGTGCAGATCTGGCCGTTCGCCGGAACCACCGCCCTGGCGGGCGGCGCGGCGAGGAGGGTCGTCACGACGGCGGCCGCGACGCGGGTGATCTCGGCGACCAGCGAGCTGGCGGGCAGGGAACCGGCGAAGGCGGCGGAGTGGAGATCGTCGGGAAATACCGGCTCATGCGGCGAGCCCGCCAGGCCGTTGAGACCGGCTAGGCCGCTCAGGCCGTCCAGCCCGTCCAGGCCGTCCAGGCCGGCCGGGCGGAGGTCTTGGTCGAGGCCTGGAGCCAGCGGGCTCGCCTGCATGACCGGCTCGCCACCTCCTCCTGGGTCGTCCGTCGAGAGCAGCCAGGCCCTGCTGGCTTTTCTCCTTCCAAGCATCAAGATAGCTGATGAAACACAGTATTACAACAGCAATTTTACAGTTTTTCACTGCTCAGATGGCGTGGCCGTCTCCGTTCGACGAGAACATGCAGCTGAGAGGGGTGCAGTCACCTGGTCCGTTAGGCTGCCTAATCGCGAACGGCCTCGGGCCCATCGGTGAGGAGCGTCCGGAAGGCGGCCTCGTCCAGGATGGGCACGCCGAGCTCGACCGCCTTGTCGTACTTGGAGCCGGCGCTCTCGCCCGCGACCACGAAGCTGGTCTTCTTGGACACCGAGGACGTCACCTTGCCGCCGGCCTGGCGGACCGCCTCGCCCGCCTCGTCCCGGCTCATCCCGTCCAGCGTCCCTGTGATGACCACCGACACCCCGGCCAGCAGCCGGGCCGCCGCCCGGTTCGGGTCCCAGTCCGGGTCCTCCAGCCGCACGCCGGCGTCTCGCCACCTGGCGATGATCGCCCGGTGCCAGTCGACTCCGAACCACTCGCGCAGCGACGCCGCGATCGTCGGCCCGACCCCGTCCACCGCGGCCAGCGCGTCCACGCTGGCGTCTTCGATGGCGCCCAGCGAGCCGAACTCACCGGCCAGCGCGCGGGCCGCCGTCGGACCGACGTGCCGGATGGACAGCGCGACCAGGATGCGCCACAGCGGCCTGGCGCGGGCCTCGGTCAGGTTGGCCAGCAGCCGGGTCGCGTTGGCGCTCAGCGTGCCCTGCTTGACCATGAAGAACGGGCAGGTCCCGAGTTTGTCCGCGGTCAGCGCGAACACGTCGCCCTCGTCGGCGACCAGGCCGCAGTCGAGCAGCGCGGCGACCGCCTCCCAGCCGAGCACCTCGATGTCGAAGGCGCCCCGGCCGGCCAGGTGGAAGAGCCGCTCGCGGAGCTGGGCCGGGCAGGACCTGGTGTTCGGGCAGCGCCAGTCCACCTCGTCGTCCTCCTTGGCCAGCGTGGTGCCGCAGGACGGGCAGACGGCCGGGAAGCCGAACTCGCGCTCGTCGCCGGTGCGCAGGTCGGCGACTGGCCCGAGGACCTCGGGGATGACGTCGCCGGCCTTGCGCAGGATCACCATGTCGCCGATGAGGACGCCCTTGCGCTTGACCTCGTCCGCGTTGTGCAAGGTGGCCCGGTCCACCGTCGACCCGCTCACCTTGACCGGCTCCATCACGGCGAACGGGGTGACCCGGCCGGTGCGGCCCACGTTGACCTGGATGTCGAGCAGCCGGGTGGTGACCTCTTCCGGGGGGTACTTGAAGGCGATGGCCCACCGGGGCGCCCGGCTGGTCGAGCCGAGCTGGCGCTGCAGCGCGATCTGGTCGACCTTGACCACCACGCCGTCGATCTCGTACGGCGTGTCGTGCCGGTGCTCGGCGTAGTAGTCGATGTACTCGCGGACCCCGGTCATGTCGGGCACGACCTTGTAGAGGTCGCTGACCGGAAGCCCCCACTCGCGCAGCCGCTCGTACCAGCCGGACTGCGTGTCCGGGGCACCTTCCAGATGGCCCTCCTCCCCCGGGCCCGCCGCCTCGCCGGTGATGCCCGTGTCGTCCGCGGAGCCCTCGACCCGGCCGATGCCGTGCATGATGGCGTCCAGGGCCCGGGAGGCGGTGACCCGCGGGTCCTTCTGCCGCAGCGAGCCGGCCGCCGAGTTGCGCGGGTTGGCGAACGCGGCCTTGCCCGCGTCCAGCAGCGACTCGTTCAGCTTGCCGAACGCCTCGACCGGCATGAACACCTCACCCCTGACCTCGAGGATGGCCGGGTGCCGGGAGCCCGTCAGTCGCGCCGGGATCGAGGAGATCGTGCGGATGTTCGGCGTGACGTCCTCGCCGGTCCTTCCGTCGCCTCGGGTCGCCGCCTTGACCAGCGCGCCGTCCCGGTAGACGAGGTCGATGGCCAGCCCGTCTATCTTGAGCTCACACAGGTAGGGTCCGGTGCCGCCGAGCCTGGCCACCCGGTCGGCCCAGCCGCCCAGGTCCTCGTCGGTGAACACGTTGTCCAGGCTGAGCAGCCGTTCCAGGTGCTCGACGGGGGTGAACAGCGTGGATATCGCCCCGTGCACGGTCTGGGTCGGCGAGTCCGGCGTGCGCAGGTCCGGGTACCGCTCCTCGAGCGCGCGCAGCTCGCGCATCTTGGTGTCGTAGTCGATGTCGGAGATCGTGGGCGAATCCAGGATGTAGTACCGGTGATCGGCCTCGGTGATCTCCAGGCTGAGGCCGGCGTGCCGTCGTCTGGCCTCCGCCGGAGCCTCCTGGACATCACCGCTGGTGTCGTTCTCGCTCATCTGGGCTCTTCCCCCGTCTCCTCGATCAGCTCAGCCAGCATGCTCCCGGCCTCACGGCAGCGCGTCAACGCGGCGCGCGCCTGTTCGGGGGGTGCGCCGGCCAGCCCGCAGGCCGGGGTGATCACGGCCTGCTCCGGGCACGTCTCCAGCGGCAGGCCCAGTCGGCGCCACAGCCGGATGACCCGTTCGGCCGCTTGCCTGGCCTCGGCGCTCCCGTCACCGGGGGCTATGGTTCCGGCCGGCTCGGCCGGTCCAGGGCTGGCCGGCTCAGGCGCGGCTGGGATGACCCCCGTCAGCAGCCCCAGGCCCGCCTCGGCGGCCTCGGCCACCGCATCCTCTTCCCCCCGCCGTAGCTGGCTGAGGTCGAAGGACAGGGCACCGGCCCCCGCCGCCCTGATGATCCCGAACGGGACGGCCGTCGAGCAGCTGTGTACCACCGTGTACTTCCCGGTGCCGGCGATCACCTGGGCCAGCCGTTCCCTGAGCACCTCCGCCTCGACGGGACGGAGCCGCGACAGCCCGCTCGCCGTCGGCACCTCGCCCCCGGCCACGGCGGACAGGGCCGGCTCGTCGAGCTGGACGATCAGCTGGGCACCGGGAACCCGCTTGGCCACCTCAGCCACGTGAGCGGCGGCCCCCTCGGCGAGCGAGGCGGTCAGGTCGGCCACGGCACCGGGGTCGGCGATGGCCACGTTGAGCGTGCGCGGCAGCTCGAGCGTGGCCGCCAGCGTCCAGGGCCCGCACAGCTGGATCTTGAGCGGTCCGCGGAAGCCGTCGAGGACCTCCTCCATGACGTCCATGTCAGTGGAGAGCATGGTCCTGGCCCGGGCCAGGTCCCGGCCCGGACGCTCCGCCAGCCGCCAGCCGCGCGGCGTGACCTCGACCGGGATCTCGACCAGCAGCGCGGCCGTGCGGCCGGTGAGGTCGGCACCGGGGCCGCGGTCCGGCAACTCGGGCAGGTAGGGAAAGTCGGGGAGCTCACCGGCGACGACGCGCATCGCCTCGGCCGGGTTGGTCCCGGGCATCGAGCCGATCCCGGTCGCGCTGCCGGCCGGCCAGGGATAGCCACGCTGGTTCTGGTCATCGGGCATACGTCGAGCTTAGAGCCGCCCGGCGACAACCTGCGCTCAGCGCCAGCCCGGAGGCTTCTGGGCTCAGATCTCCGGAAGGTGAGGACTGGCACCCGTTCTGACCTGGGATGATATGTCCGTCGTTTCTTGTTTTAAGTGTTAACTAATGGTACGATTGGGGCGT
>Ga0335082_10008577_pt1 | contig 11107 bp, 11 predicted proteins | sample Lox_Sample_41_FD_206718 | JGI IMG/M metagenome (GOLD analysis project Ga0335082, IMG submission 206718) | Soil microbial communities from Loxahatchee National Wildlife Refuge, Florida, United States - Lox_Sample_4.1 | ecosystem: Environmental > Terrestrial > Soil > Wetlands | place: USA... | reverse complement strand
GATGTTCGACCATCTGTCGCAAGGGCGCTTCGTGATGGGGGTCAGCGCCGGCGCGCTCACATCGGACTCCGAAGCCATCGGCATCCTCGATCTCGACCGCAACAAGATTTTTGCCGAAGCGATCGACGTCATCCTCGCCGTCTGGGAGCGCAATCCGCCCTACGACATCGATTTTCCCGACAACCGGTTCAAGGTCGGCTTCGCGCGCACCGCGGCGCTCGAGCTCGGCGTCGGCATTCTGGCAAAGCCGTTCCAGAAACCGCGGCCGGAAATCGTCGGCACCGTCGTGGCGCCGTTTTCTCCCGGCGTGGTGCTGATGGGCAAGCGTGACTTTCATCCGCTGTCGGCGAACTTCCTGTTGTCGAACCATCTCAAGTCGCATTGGACCAACTACGCCAAGGGCAAGGCGGAGGCGGGAGCCAAAGCCAGCATCGCCGACTGGCGCGTGGCGCGCACGATTTTTGTCGCGGATGACGACAAGGTTGCGGCGCGTTATGGCAATGATGATGCCAGGAGCCCCTATCGATTCTACTTCGAACAGATGCTCGCCAAGATGAAGCGCGGCAACCGGCTCTATGTATTCAAGAGCCACAAGGAACAGCCCGACAGCGAGATCACGCTAGACTATGTCATGCGCCATTGCGTGACGTTCGGCACCGTCAACAAGGTGACCGATGCCATCCTCAAGCTGCGCGAGGAAACCGGCGACTTCGGCGAAATCGTCTACGCCGGCATGGACTGGGTCGACCCGGCGCTTGCCAAGCGCTCGATGCAATTGATGGCCGAAGAAGTGATGCCGCGCGTGAATGCCGCAATCGGAAAACCGGCCAAGACCGCGGCGGAGTAGTCATCTTGTTCGTCCCCGCGCAAGCGGGGACCCAGCGCGCAATTCTCTGAAATTCCTGGATTCCCGCTTACGCGGGTTACACCGACATTGGATCCGTTCCGAGCGCAGCGTAGAGCCCACGCTCGGCGCCTTGCGTAAACGAAACATCCTTGTCGAGCTCGATCGACGCCGAACGCACACGCTGGGCTTCCGGTTCGGTCGCCGGCACCTTGCCGCCTTCGGCCGCCGCCTTTGCCGCGCGCAGCAATATCTTGCGGGTCATGATGATGCCGCTGTCGGTCGCGCACAGGTGTTCCTTGGTGCGGTCCTGGATCGGTCCCATGCTTTCCTGGATGGAGGCATCCTGCATGGCAATGCCATCGACACCGGTGGACGAGTGGCCGTGGCGCTGCGACTCGCGGTCCATGAGATAATTGTTGGACTTGTTGGCAAGCGGAATGAAGGTACCCGGTACGTATTTGACGTGAATGCCCTCGCCGTCCTGCATCGCGGAGACCTCGGATTTCGTCAACGCGCGCCTGGGATGATAATTGATGCTCCACGCCCAGCAGGTCTCGTCATCGATTGGCACCCAGGCGTGCGCACCGAGCGGATGGCCAGCACGCGGCGGGATGATCGAATACCAGGGCATGATCCACGGCGTGATGCGCCAGTAATATTTGCCGGCCTCGGCATTGCGGCGCGCGCCGATCAACAGCCCGCCCGGAAATTCCTCGACCTCGAACAGCGGCATGCGGTCCTGCTCGTTGTAGACGTTCCCCTTCGAGCCTTTGAACAGCGGGTCCTTGTTGAGCTCGCTGCCGTGCAGCCACGACACGTGACTGGAATCGATGCCGCCTTCCATTGCCTGGAGGAAATTGCATTCCTGCAGGCGCTTGGAAACGAAACGCTGCGGCGGTTCGACGTCGGTCCACTCGAGGGCCGGCGGCGGCGGCTGCAAGGCCGGAGGACCGAGATAGGCCCAGACGATTCCGGCTTTCTCGATGCAGGGATAGGATTTCAGCTTGATGTTCTTGCGAAAGCCGGACTCCTCGGGCTCCGATGGCAGGTCGACGCATTGGCCAGTCACGTCGTATTTCCAGCCGTGATAGGGACAACGCAGCCCGCATTCCTCGTTCTGGCCGAACCAGAGCGAGACCCCGCGGTGCGCGCAGAACTCGTCGATCAGTCCGATGCGTCCCTTGCTGTCACGAAAGCAGACAAGGCTTTCGCCCATCAGCTTCACGCGCACCGGCGGGCAATCGGGCTCGGGAATCTCGGACACCAGCAGGAAAGGCGCCCAATAGCGCCGCAGCAATTTGCCCATCAACGTTCCGGGGCCGACGCGGCTGAGCTGATCGTTCTGTTCACGCGACATCATGGCGACGTTTCCTCAAGCCTTTGCTATGCTTTTTGCAGGCGTCGGCCGCCATTATAGGCAGCCACGCCGGTTTCGGAAGCCAATCGCCATGCCTCTGCCGCGCATCGCCATTGCAACGGGAGACCCCGCCGGGATCGGTCCGGAGATCGCGCTCAAGGCTGCGCTTGATGCGCGCGTGCGCGGCCTTTGCCGTCCGCTGCTGGTGGGTGATCCGGCGGCCGTGGAACTGCATGCCCGTTGCGCCGGCCTGTCACCGGATTTGCATGTTGTTCAAAAAGTCACCGACGCTGATTGGTCTGATGGCGCGGTCAATCTGCTCGACGCACGCGACGGCAGCAATGAGCCGGTGAGGATCGGTGTCGTCGACGCGGCTTATGGCCGGGCATCGCTCGCCAGCGCGCGCCGGGCGATCAAGGCCGCACTCGACGGCGAGGTCGAAGTGGTCGTGGCCGCGCCGCAGACGGAGCGCTCGATTGCGGCGGCGGGCGTTTCCTTCGATGGCTATCCATCGTTCGTCGCGCGCGAGACCGGCACGCCGGTCAACGATGTCTATCTGATGATTTGTTTCGACCAGTCCCGCATTGTGCATGCTACCTTGCACGTGAGCGTGCGCGAGGCGATAGCGCTGATCACGCCGGAGCGGGTCGAACGCGTGATCCGCGTCACCGACGCGTCGCTAAGAAAGCTCGGTATTCCGCACCCGAAAATATTCGTAAGCGGACTTAATCCTCATGCAGGCGAAGAGGGAATGTTCGGCCGGGAGGAGATCGAGATTATCGCGCCCGCAATCGAGCGTGCGGTGAAGAATGGAATTGAAGCATCCGGCCCGTTCGGCGCCGATACCATGTTCCGCAAGACCGGCGCCGATGCCTTCATCGTCATGTTGCACGATCAGGGCCACATCGCCGCCAAGCTGCAAGCCTTCAACCGCACCGCGGGGCTGTCGATCGGCTCGCCGATCTTGTTTTCCTCAGTCGCTCATGGCAGCGCGCATGACATTGCCGGGAAAGGCCAAGCCGATCCCGGCGCCATGATCGAGGCAATCACGCGCCTTGCCCGCGTCAACGCGCAAGGAAAAGACCGCGACTAGAAAATTCCGTCATTCCGCGACGGCCCCACCGGGTCCGCGCGAAGCGCGGCCCGATGACAGGCTCCGGGACGGACCCGGAATCCAGATGGCAGCACGGATCCTATATCTGGATTCCGGGTTCGCGTGCCACAGCGCGTCAAAGACGCGCGTAAACGCGCCTATGGCACACGCCCCGGCATGACCGCCCATTACTGATTGAGCAGCGGAATGCTGTTCGCCTCGGGCGGCTTCGGAATCGATTGCAAATACGCGTAGATGTCCGCGAGATCGCTGTCCGAGAGTATCTTTTCGCTGAACGGCGGCATGGCGCGATTTGTCGAGCGCACGAAGGAGGAAAACGTTTCCCAGGGCAGCGGGCTGGGCGCAAGACGCTTGCCGCCGCTCGTCATGATCGAGCCCTGCCCCATGGTGCCGTGGCATTGCCAGCAGCCCTTCTGGATAAAGACCGCCTTGCCGTGCTCCGCGGACGCCGCGAACGCGACGGTATTTGCGACGTTCGCCGCAATCAGTGCAGCGGCTAATGCAAAACAAAACCGCATAAGATTGCCCTTCATCGCGGCTGCGTCACGACATCGACCAGCGCCGGCTCGCCGGACTTGACGACATCGACCGCTTTTTTGAGCGCCGGAGCCAGTTCGCTGGCGTCGGTGATCGGACCGGCCGACCACACTCCCATCGAGCTTGCGAGTTTTGCATAGTCGATGGTCGGGTTTTCAAGACGCGTCCCGACGGGTCCGATATCCTTGCCAAGACTGGCAACACGATTGCGCCGGTTCGACATGCGCTGCACGTGCATGACTTCCTGATGGTAGCCGCGATTGTTGTGCATCACCGACAATAGCGGGATCTGGTGTCTCGCCGCGGTCCACAACACGCCGGGTCCGAACATCATGTCGCCGTCGGGTTGAAAGTTGACCGAGAAGCGCCCGTGTGCGCGATTGGCCAAGGCCGCGCCAACGGACGCCGCCGCATTGTAGCCAATGCCATAGCCACCGGGCCCACCGATATGGCGATAGTGTTTGTCCATCGGCCAGAGCCGGCTTGGCCAGCTCGAAAGCTGCCGGTCGCCGCCGACCGATGACCAATCGAGATCCTTGATCTGCGCGTAGACCTCCATCGTCATGCGCGCCGTGCTGATCGGCCTCGCGTCCCAGGCGTAGGATGCCGCTTGCCGGGTTCGCTCGCGCGCCTCTCCCCACGCTTTCTTCATCGCCGCGCCGCGCGCCTCGATGTCCGCGGCGCGATTGGCCGGCAACGCCTGCCGGACTGCCTCGATCAGCGCCGGCAGCGTCGCCTGCGCGTCGCCCGCCATTTCGACGTCGACCGCCTGAAAACGCTGGAAATCCTGGTAGTTCGACTTGGTGTTGAGCACGATCGAGCTGATGCTGATCAGCTTCGCATTGGCCTTGATGTGCGATTCCTGCAAACCCGCGCCGTCATTTTCACCGTTGTCGACGTAGCCATTCACTGTGCCCCAATAGTCGGACAGTTCGAGCCCGAGGATCACGTCAGCGTCCTTGAGCAAGGCTTGAGAACGGGCGTTCTGGAACAGATGATGTGTATTGGGAAAATTCATCCGGCCTTTTTGATCGATGACCGGCGCTTGCAGGATCTCGGCGAGTTGAACGAGCGACGTCACGCCGTCTGCCGTGCGCGCATATTTGTCGGCAATGATCACCGGACGTTCGGCCGCCGCAAGCAGACGCGCGGCTTCCCGCACCGCGTTCATGTCGCCTTGTGGTGGCGCCGTGGGCACATAGCGCGGGATCGTCAGTTTCGAGCGATCACGCACGATCTCCTCCTGCAATCCGCAGTCGAGCGCGAGGATCACCGGCTCATGCGGCGGAGTCATCGCGAGTTTATAGGCGCGCACAAATGACTGCGCGAAATGTTGCAGCGAGACCGGCTGATCGTCCCATTTGGTGAAATCACGGACGAGCGCATTGATGTCCTGCGCTGAATGGAACGTCGGCACACCGGGTGGCCGCTTGGCGGCATCGAGATCGGTTCCGCCCATCACGATGACCGGAACGCGATCGCACCAGGCGTTGTAGATCGCCATCGCGGCGTGCTGGAGACCGACGGTGCCGTGGCACAGCACCAGCAGCGGCTTGCCGGCAATCTTGAAATAGCCGTGCGCCAACGCGACGGATGATTCCTCATGCGTGCAGGTAAGAAATTCCGGCTTCTTGTTGCCGCCGTAGTCGATCAACGATTCATGCAAGCCGCGGAAACTCTGGGCGGGATTGCAAGGGACATAGTCAATGTCGAGCGACTTGATGACATCGACCATGAAGTCGGAATTCGGCGTGCCTTCAGCTTGCACCGCAGCCTGCGGGGTGCCGGTTTCCGCGGCGGCGACTTGTGCGGTCGGCCGCACGGCAGATGGCCGGGGTTCTGCGGGCGCAGACGCGGTTGCGACGCTCACTGCATCGGCCGGCAGCGGGCTCGCCGTTGCGCCGGCGACCGCCACGCCCGTGAGAAACTTGCGTCGATTTAATCGGGATTGAGGTAGCACCCGCGCCATGTCCGCCTCCGCTGACTGTCAAAGCCCCGATCTGAGGCTATCCGGTCTGAGTAGTCAGCGACTTTAGTTCAGCGGCGAGCGATGGGCCAAGAGCCCCCGGCTGGGCCTCAGGCGGTCTTAGCGCACCGGCGGCAGCGGCGAGGACGAGATCGCAGCGGAGTTGCTGGCGCCCGGGTTGGCCGGCGCAATATTCGTTGGAACACCCGCTGGCGGCAGGCCGGTCGCAGGCGGCTGCACGGCGGAATTGGCGACGTGCTCCGGCGCCTTGCCCGGCAAGACCACCACGCGCGTGCCGACCTGGACGCGGCTGTAGAGATCCTCGATGTCCTCGTTCAGCAGCCGGATACAACCCGACGACACGAATGAGCCAATGGTCGAGGGCTGGTTGGTGCCGTGGATACGGTAGAGCGTGTGACCGAGATAGAGAGCGCGCGCGCCGAGCGGATTGCCCGGGCCGCCGGCCATCATGCGCGGGAGATAGGGCTGACGGTCGATCATCTCCGATGGCGGGAACCAGTCCGGCCATTCTTTCATCCTGGAGACACGCTCGGTGCCGGCCCAGGTGAAGCCTTCGCGGCCGACGCCGATGCCGTAACGCAATGCCTTGCCGCCGCCGAGCACCAGATAGAGATAGGTGTTCGACGTATCGATGACGATCGTCCCTGCCGGTTCTTTGCTGCCGAAGTCGACCAGCTGCTTCTTCAGATTAGGCGGCAGCTCCTTCGGCTTGCCGGTTTCCGGCTGGTCTTCAGGCGGCAGCGTCATGACGGTGGCGCCGGACGGCTGGCCGGGTTGGGGCGCGGCATTGGGCGCCGCGCCGACTGCACCCGGCGGACGCAGGACATCCGGATCGTTGGTCACACGAGGCGCCGGTTGCGCGCCAGCCGGTGGCGGCTGTTGCGCTTCGAGCTGATGGCCGTAACCCGCCGCGGGACGCGGGTCGGGTGTGCCAAACAGGCCAGTCGGGGGCGGAAGGGCCGGCTCATCATCCGGATAAGGAAGCACTTGGTCGGCACCGCGGCGCCGGGCCTGACCGCGGCCGGGCGGAGGTAACATATTGTCATCGTCCTCGCTGGCGCCCATGACCGGCGGCAGCCGCTCCTGATAGACCCCCGGAGGCGGCAAATTGTACTGCGCCAGAGCCGGCGCAGCCGAAATTGCCGCCGCAACCGGAAGCGTCAGCAGAAAAGCAGCTGAAAATCGGATCATCGTCCACCTTGAGCGGCAGGCGGAGCCGCCGCCAAACCGCGCCCTGATTGCCCCGGGATGAAGGCACATTCAAGACAAGAATACGGCTATCTCATTAACGTGATTTTGCCTTGCCGCGTCAGGTTTTCTTGGCCTCCGCCGCCAGAACCTGCTTGGCCACCCGATGGGCGTCGACCGCAGCGGGGAAACCGCAATAAATCGCGACCTGGCGCAGCACGGCGGACAGTTCCTTGGGTGTCAGACCGTTGCGCAGCGCACCGCGGAAATGCGCCTCGAATTCATGCATGCGCCCGAGGCAGGCGATCATGCCGAGATTGAGCAGGCTGCGGTCGCGCGGCTTGAGGTCCTCGTCGGTCCACACCGCGCCCCAGCAGAATTCGTTGAGCAGATCCTGGAATTTGCGGTTGAAATCGTCGGTATTGGCGACGGCGCGGTCGACATATTCGTCGCCCAGCACCTTGCGGCGCATCGCCATGCCCTTGTCGTAGAGTGCCTTGTCCATGATGCTCGTGCCTCCCTTTTTGCCTGGCGCATGACCTTATCCGAAAACCGGTATCCACTTTTCGGGATCAGGCGCTTTGACGGTGAATTCCGCCTTGATTGCCGCATGTTGACAGAGATTGGACGATTTCGTCCATTCTCCCGCGTAACAAAAGGGCAAGTATGGACGTAGCGATCATCGGCGGCGGCATATGCGGGCTGTCGCTTGCACTCAATCTCAAGGAGCGCGGCATTGCCTGCCGCGTCTACGAGCGCGCGTCGGAGATCAAGGAGCTTGGGGTCGGCATCACTTTGCTGCCGCATGCCATGCGGGAATTCAGTACGCTCGGCCTCGGCAGCGAATTGCTCAAGTCCGGCATCGAGAACCGTGAGAGCCGCTTCTACAACCGCTTTGGCCAGCTGATTTACAAGGAGCCGCGCGGCAAGTTCGCCGGCTATCAGTATCCCGAGGTCGGCATCCACCGTGGCCGCCTCCACATGATTCTCTACAAGGCGGCGCGCGACCGGCTCGGCCCCGACTCGATCCGCACCGACCACGAATGCACCGGCGTGGAACAGGACGAGCGCGGCGCCACCGTGCATTTCAGGGCCGGTACCGGCGGGCCGAGAGAAAGCGTGCGCGCTGACGTGGTGATCGACTGCGAAGGCATCAACTCGGCGATCCGCAAGCAGTTCTACCCCGACGACAAGGTGGCGTTCGCGGGCATCAACACCTGGCGCGGGATCACACGCCGGAAACCGATCCTCGACGGCCGCACTTATATGCGCGTCGGGTCCATCCTCACCGGCAAGATCGTGATCTATCCGATCATCGATGACATCGACGACCGCGGCCGCCAACTGATCAACTGGATGGCCGAGATCAAGCGCGACACATTCGAGCAAAATGACTGGAATAAACCGGGTAGCCTGTCCGACTTCTTTCCACTTTATGAAAAGTGGCGCTTCGATTGGCTCGATGTGGCGCAGCTGATCCGCGACGCCGACCAGATCCTGGAATATCCGATGGTCGACAAGGACCCGATCGACAAATGGACGTTCGGCCGCGTCACGCTCGCAGGCGATGCCGCTCACCCGATGTATCCGCGCGGCTCCAATGGCGCGGCACAGGCAGCAATCGACGCGCGCACTTTGGCCGATTTGCTGCACAAGAGTTCCGATCCGTGCGCCGCGCTCAAGGACTACGAGGCTGCGCGCGCCGGCCCCGCCGCCAGGGTCGTGCGCACCAACCGCGAACACCCGCCTGACTTCATCAACATCAAGGTCGAGGAGCTGGTCGGCGACAAGCCGTTCGACAATCTCGACAAATACATCACGCAAGACGAGTTGCGCGCGCTGTCGGAAAATTACAAGCGCATCGCCGGCTTCGCGCTCACTGATGTGGCCGGGCAGTGAACCGCGACACGCGCTTTGGCGCAGTAGGCAGCGGGAATCACGCCGGTTCGATGGCGCTCGATATCGCACGCGGGATCCCGACGGAAATCGACGAATTGACCGGCTTTATCGTGCGCGAGGGCGAACGCCTCAAATTACCAGTGCCGAATTGCAAGGCGGTCTACCGGCTGCTGAAGGACCTTGAAATCGCCGCCCAAAAGCGGGTAGCAAACCCACGCTAATTCAATGAGTTAGGCGCCGCTTTCGCCCCTTTTTCCTGCGCGCCATGCGATGCCACCAGCACAGGATTCGGCCGTCTCGTCCGTTATTCGAACAGGCCGGGAACTCGAATGGACGGGCCAATCCTATGGTAGCTACCTCATTGCGATGGATGACAGCGACGAGGCGCTCATGGCCCGGATCGCCCGCGGCGACGAACGGGCGTTCCAACTGCTTTCGCGGCGACATTTGCCGGCCATGCTCGGGCTTGCCCGCCGCATTCTTGGGAATGCCGCGGAATCCGAGGACGTCGCCCAAGAGGCTTTCCTGCGCGTCTGGACGCATGCGCCACGTTGGCAACCATTGGCGCAATTCCGGACCTGGCTTACGCGCATCGTCGTCAACCTTTGCCTCGACCGCAAACGGCGGGCGCCCTGGGTCGATCTGGAAGCGGCGGGCGACATTGCCGATCCGGCGCCCGGTGCAGGCGAGAAAGCCGAGAGCGATGAGCGCCAGCGCATGGTCGCTGCGGCGATCGATAAGCTGCCGCCGCGTCAGCGCGACGCAATCATGCTCACTTACAGCGAAGGCATGAGCAATGCGCAGGTGGCTGAAATTCTCGGGACGTCGGTGTCAGCGGTCGAAACCTTGCTGGTGCGCGGCAAGCAAAATCTCCGCCGGGCGCTTGGTGATATGATCGATAAAGGTGACTGAAATGACCAACGAACAGTTCGAAACTTTCCTCAAGACCTCACTGAGGCGTCAGACGCCGCCGGCCGACGAGGCCGCGGTCGAGCGCGTGCTCAAGCGGCTGAGCGGACCGCTTCCGCGGCAGAAGCAGCCTTTCTGGCGCCTGCCCGGGGTGCTGCTCGATTGGCAATTCGCGCCGGCCTGGCCACGCATGGCGGCGCTGGCCTGCTGCGCCATGCTCGGTTTCTTCATCGGCATCGCTGGACTTGACCGGCAGTTTGACAATCCGGGCGCTCCGCCCGCCTTCGTCGGCGGCGGTGGCATCGGCACGATCACGTTCGAGCCCGACGCGTTCACCGGAGGCCGACCATGAGCATTGCCCATGCCGTTCCCACCGTGACGCCGGGTTCTCAGCGCTGGCTGCTGCTCGGCTCGCTCGCGCTCAACTTGTTCTTTATCGGCGTCGCGGTCGCCATGGCCATCCGCGCGCCGGCGCCGTCCTATTGGGACCCCAATATTTTCGTGCGCGTCGAGCGGCTGGCCGCAACGCTCCCGCCTGCCGATGCAGCCATTCTGCGCGGCCAAATCAATGAAAACCACGCGGCCATCGATGATACGCAGGCAAAATATCATTCCGTGCGTCAGCGTATTCACGACGTATTGCGGCAGGAGCCCTTCGACGTGGAGGCCATGCGCGCGGCGACGGCCCAGACGCGGGCGGCGCGGCAGGCTTTCGACCAGACGGTTCAGGGCGTATTCGCGAATATTGCAGCGAAAATCTCGCCGGCCGGGCGCCAGGCGCTCGCTAATTGGCCGCCAGGGCGGAGGCCCGTGACGACCAAACAGTAGTATTATTTTCGAACCGAGTCGTATTGGCCGGGTTTTGAAAGCCGTTGGAATGCACCGGGGCGGGACTAAGAAGGAGGCGGGAACGAAAACGTGGGGGCGCCCGTTTTGGACCATGCTTCAGGGCCTATGCATTACGCTGCCCGTTGGGGGCTGCCTGCTGACCGGCGAGCCGCCGGAGCCGGGGCTCGACGTTCCACAGGGTTACAACTACGGCCCGCGTAATCCGAATGTCGCGGAAGCCGCAGTCCCGCCGCTCGACTGGTGGCGCGCCTTCCACTCGCGTGAACTGACCGAGATCATTGAAGCCGCTCGCGAAGGCAATCTCGATATTGCCGCGGCCATTGCCCGTATCGTGCAGGCGGACGCGAACGCGCGAATTACCGGCGCCGCACTGCTGCCTGTCGTTGATCTCAACGGCAGCGCGTCACGGATAAGGACGTC
>Ga0335082_10008576_pt1 | contig 11107 bp, 7 predicted proteins | sample Lox_Sample_41_FD_206718 | JGI IMG/M metagenome (GOLD analysis project Ga0335082, IMG submission 206718) | Soil microbial communities from Loxahatchee National Wildlife Refuge, Florida, United States - Lox_Sample_4.1 | ecosystem: Environmental > Terrestrial > Soil > Wetlands | place: USA: Florida... | reverse complement strand
GCAGATCGCAGACGATCGCGTCGAACGACGCGTGACAATCGTGTGGGAGATCGACAGCCCCAGCCCCGTGCCAACGCCCTTTGCCTTCGTCGTGAAGAAGGGCTCGAAGATGCGCGGCAGGTCCTCGGGCGCGATACCGGTCCCCGTGTCGCGAATCTCGACGACGACGCGCCCGCTCTCTTCGCGTGTCGTGATCCGGATCTCGTTGTCGTTGGCCTCGCCATCGGGGATGGCCTGGGCCGCGTTCACCAGCAAGTTGACGAACACCTGCGTCAGCCGTCCCTCGCTCGCCAGCGCTCGCTGCACCGCACCGTACTCCTTGACGAGTCGCGCGCGCAGTCGGATCTCGTGATCCGCCGTCGCCGCCGCAACGTCGAGCGCGCGCTCGACGTCCAGGGGGCTCACGGGATCGAGCGGCGCGCGCCTGCGCGCGGACCACGCAATCCCCGCCGTTCTTGCGCGTGACCGCGCAGAGGTCCGGTTCGCCTGCAATGGCGCGTAGGCGGAGCAGCCCAGACCCCACGATCGCAAGGGTACTCCCCGGACTCGAGTGGTGAGGGAGGGACAACTCAGGCGCGAGCGCGCTTGCGTTGGACGCGACGCAGGGTCCCCTTCTCGCCTCCGCACCAGAAGGCACCGTCGCGTGTCGCCTCCACCCCCGAGATCGATCCGACCGGCACGCGCAGAGTCTCCAGCACGGCGCCGTCGGGAGCGACGTGACGCAGCTCGCACGGCTTGTCGTCGTTGCTGACGCCGTACCAGAGCTCACCGTCGACGCAGGACACCCCGGTCACGAACCGATCGGACGTCAGCGTCTTCACGACCTCGCCGGTCTTGGCGTCCACCTTGTGGATGCGCGACTCCCGGAACTGCCCGATGAAAAGGTAGCCGTCGGCCCATGCCATCCCGCTCGCGTCGCCGTCGGCGGGGGCCCGGAACCTGCGCACGATGCGGCCATCAGCCGGGTCGAGGACGAGAACCTCGTTCTTCGCGAGCTGGTAGAGGTGCCTGCCGTCGAAGGCCGTACCCGCGTTCGCCGCCGGAACAGGGAGACGCTTCACGACGCGCTCGGTCGCGGGATCGAATGCGACCAGCTCGTCGTTGCGCGCAAACCACACGAGCTTGCCGTCGAAGGTGACGCCGTGGACGTGGCCGCGGTCGGCGAAGGGGACGTACTCTCGCGCCACCTCGGCGTCCTGGCGGCTCGCGCGATCGTTCGGCGTCGGATTCGTGTTCTGGTTCGTCATGACGGGTCTCCGTGCTCTTCTTGTGGCACGTGCGGCGCCAGACCGAGGAGTAACATCCGTGACGCGATCGGCATACCCGGCCGGTGGTAGCGCACGTTGCGACCGCTGCCGATGCGAACGGCGCGACCGGTGGTGACGAGATCGCCCAGCGCACGCTGCGCGGTACGCTTCGAGATCCCCGCGGTCTCCGACACGCGCTGCGCCGACCACGTGGCGCCGTCGCCGAGCAGGATGGCGACGCGTGACGCGTCGTCCTCGTCGCGCGGGACGAGGAGCGCGACCTCACGTCGCGAAGCGAGCGCGTAGCCGTCGGTCGTCGCGACAAGCTCGATGCCGAGGCCGTCGAAGAGCCTGCGTAGGCGCCCGATCTCGACGCGCAGGCGGCCTCGGTGGGAGGCGTTCACTCGCCGTGCCTCGAACACACGTGAAGCGAGGACGTCGCGCGGGACGGAGCGGGGCGCCGCCCGGGCGAGCTCGACGAGCAACGTGAAGAGCACCGGCCGCCTGGCGAGCGGGATGCGCGCCCGCCCGACGACGACGAGACGTCGACAGGCGTCGACCAGGAGGAGCTCGCCGCTCAGGGCGTCCTCGATCGCGAAGAGGTTCGCGTCGCGCGAGACGCCGCGACTCTCTAGACGCGCGACCGGGCGGGACAGCTCGGTCTCGAGCGCCTCGATCTCGCGCGCGAGGAGTCGGTTCGGCGCGCGCTCGAGCGCTGGCCGCGCGCGGGACAGCGCGGCGCGTGCATCGCCGGCGGCCAGCGCGCGGGTCGCGATCTCGGCCTCCGCGAGCGACGCGACCGCCCGCAGGTCGGGCGGGAGCTCCACCTCGAGCACCTCGGCCACGGCACGACGCGCCTCCCCCAGCCTGCCGAGCAAGACCTCCGCCCGCGCGAGCACGAGGCGCTGCATCGCGGCGTTCCGGACGTCGCCCAGCCTGGTCAGCTCGTCGGCCGACGCGCGCGCCTCGGCAGCCGCCCGCGCGACGTCACCCTCGCCGAGCGCCACCTCCACGAGGGCAGCCCGCACCCTGGCGAGCAGACGCCGGTCATCCGCCTGCTTCGCAGCGCGCTCCAGCGCATCACGCGCGAGCTCCAGGTCCCCGAGCTGTGCGTACGCGATCCCCCGCAGCGCCAGAGGGAGCGCGCCCGACGCCCGACCGACGACCGTGAGGGCCCGCAGCGCATCCCCCGTCGCGAGGGCACGCGCCGCGCTCGCATTCGCGCCATCGATGTCACTCCCTGCCGGGGGCACGCGGCGATCATAGTCCTCTGCGAAAGGAGGCACCGACCATGTGCCCCGTGTGCCTGACCTCACTCGCAGTCGCTGTCGCCGCCAAGACCGGGGTCGGCGCCGCGACCGTCGCGGTCGCCGCGCGGACCGCGAAGTCCCTCGTGCGCCGCCGCAGGAAGGGATCTGCTACTTCGTCCCGAGGCCCATCGAGCGGGTGATGAGCTCCTTCATGATCTCGTTCGTCCCGCCGTAGATACGCTGCACCCGCGCGTCCGCGTACGCACGCGCGATCGGGTACTCCCACATGTACCCGTAGCCCCCGTGCAGCTGGACGCACTCGTCGATGACCTTGTTCTGCAGGTCGGTGCACCAGTACTTGGCCATCGAGGCAGTCGCCGTGTCGAGCTTCTTCTCGAGGAGCAGCTCGATGCACTTGTCGACGAACACCCGAGCGATCTGCACCTCGGTCTGCGCCTCGGCGAGCGTGAACCGCGTGTTCTGGAAGGTCGATACCGTCGTGCCGAAGACCTTGCGTGTGCGCACGTACTCGACGGTCCACTCGATGGCGACCTGCGCCGAGGCGACGGCAGCGATCGCGATCTGCAGACGCTCCCACGGCAGCTCCTTCATCAGGTAGACGAACCCCTGGTTCTCCTCGCCGAGGAGGTTCGCGCGAGGCACGCGCACGTCGTTCATGAAAAGCTCGCTCGTGTCCTGCGCCTTCATCCCCACCTTCTTCAGGCGCTGACCCTTCTCGAAGCCTTTCATGCTGCGCTCGAGGAGCAGCAGGCTCGTGCCCTTCGCCCCCGCGGCGGGATTGGTCTTCGCGACCGTGATGACGAGGTCCGCGTGCCAGCCGTTGGTCACGAAGGTCTTGCTGCCGTTGACGACGTATTCGTCGCCGTCCTTTACCGCCGTCGTCTGGATGCCCTGCAGGTCCGAACCCGCCGCCGGCTCGCTCATCGCGATCGCGCCGACGATCTCGCCGCGCGCCAACGCCGGCAGGTAGCGCTTCTTCTGGTCCTCGGAGCCGTAGTTCAGGATGTACGGCGCGACGATCTCCGAGTGCAGTCCGAAGCCGATGCCGGTCGTGTTGGCGCGCGCGATCTCCTCCATCATGACGACCGAGTAGAGGCGGTCGGCGCCCGCGCCGCCGTACTCCTCGGGCATCGACGGGCAGAGGAACCCGGCCTCTCCTGCCTTCGACCAGAGGCGACGGTCGACGTAACCCTGCTCCTCCCACTCGGTGTGGAACGGCAGCACCTCTTTCTCGAGGAACTTCCGGAACGAGTCGCGAAACTGCTTGTGGCCGTCGGAGAAGATGGTGCGTTCGATCACGGCGGGGCCTCCAGGTGGGGATAACATGGGCTGATGCGGTCCTGGCTGGCGTTCGCGTGCGTGCTCGCGCTTTTTGCGTGCGGATCCTCCTCGACGAACGGTGGTGGAGGCGACGGGGGCGGCGGGTCGTCCTCCTCGGGGGGCGGCTCCTCCTCCGGTGGCATCTCCTCGATGCCCGAGCAGGGCGTCGCGACCTACTACGCGGCGACTGGTGACGGCGCGTGCGGCTTCGGCCCGAGCCCGAACGACCTGAGCGTCGCCGCGATGGACCAGTCCGAGTGGAACGGGAGCGCGGTGTGCGGGGAGTGCGTCGCAGTCACAGGGCCGAAGGGCAGCGTGACGGTGCGCATCGTCGACCTCTGCCCCGGCTGCGAGCAGGGTCACCTCGATCTGAGCCAGCAGGCGTTCGCGCAGATCGCCGACGTCTCCGCCGGCAAGGTCGCCATCACCTGGAAGGTGGTGCCCTGCGACGTGACGGGCAACGTCGAGTACCAGATCAAGGACGGGAGCTCGCAGTACTGGACCGCGATCCAGGTCAGGAACAGCCGCCTGCCGGTCGCGAAGCTCGAGTGGATGCAGTCCGGCGCGTGGACCGACGTCTCGCGCGCGAGCTACAACTACTTCGTCGTCGCCAGCGGAGTCGGGCCCGGGAGCTACCAGGTGCGCATCACCTCCTCTACGGGGGAGACGCTCGTGGACACGCTGCCTCCGGTGCAGCCGAACACGGTGGTGCAAGGCAGCGGTCAGTTCTGACCTACGGCGCAGGTCCGTCCGCGTAGAGAGTGCTCACTTCCTGCGCCGTCAGCTCGCGCTTGTAGACCCGCACGTCACGCATGCGTCCGACGTAGAACCGCTTCGTGCCGTAGCCCGTGTCCGTGTTGTGCAGCCCGAGCGAGAGCGTGGTCATGGCCGCAAGCCCGGGCGTCATCGGAGTCATCGTTCCGACGGGGTTGCCGTCCACGTAAACGTTGGCCGTCGAACCGATGGTCGCGGCGACGAAGTACTCCGTCCCTGCGGTGAACTGGGTGCCGCCCGTGTTCGGGAATGTGTACCCCACGTTCTCGACCGCGAGCGCCGAGCCGCCGCCGCCGTCGGTCCACACGTCGAGCCCGATGCCGAAGCCGTACTGTCCGGCCACGTCGCCGCTCACCGCATTCGGGGGGAAGGGCGTGATCGAGTAGTTGTTGGACGTCTCGTCGGGTCGCGAGCCGGGGGCAAGCCAGGCCGTGAAGGACACCGGCGCTTGCCGCAAACCGGCGCCCACCGTCGCCGACCCACCGTTCGACATCCCGCCCGTCGGAAGAGTGAAGTTCGCACCCGTGTTCCAGGTCACGTGCTGGAGCTGGACGTCGTAGTGGTTGGCCGTCGAGTCGTGCGCCGTGTTGCCGGTGGTCTCGTCGAGCTTGTACCAGGCGAACTCCGGTGGAGCGACGACGGGGGCGTCGGTCGTGGCGTCCGTCGGCCCACCCGAGCTGCTGCTGCTGCCGCTGCTCGATCCCGACGAACCGCCAGACCCGCTCGACGCTGAGCTTCCACTCGAGCCTCCACTCCCCGAGGAGCCACTCGACGCGTCGGCGGGATTCGAGCCGCTGCTGCCCCCTGAACCACCGCTCCCGTCCAGGACCGACGAGCCCCCCGAGCTGCCGCCGCTCGATCCGCTCGATCGCGATCCAGCGTCGTGGACGGAAGCCCCTTCACCCGACGTGTCGAGGCCGCAGGCGAGGCTCAGGACCGCGACAGCCGCGGCGAGGACGGCGCCAGGGTGGCCGAGGGGAGCACACCGCATGAAGCAATGGTGGTTCGGGCGCGGCCGGCGATCAACCTCGCTCCTCGTCGGCAGGAACCGACCGTTCGTCGAGTATCCGGCCGAACCGATCGACGTGCCTCACTGGCTGGATGACGCTGGTCTGGGAAGGTCCCTCAGTGTGGGGCCGGTGATCACAATCGTGCCGGTGGAATCCACGACCGCACCCGTCTCCGGAGAGGCCGTTGCCAGTGCGGGCGGCGGGTCGACCACCGCTCCATCGGGTGCGCGCCAGGCACTCGGCGCATACCAGAGCCGCCCGTCCGGGCCGCGTTCGAACACCCAGGGCGCGAACAGGGCGCCGGCCGGCGGATTGACCCACCGCCCCGGGAGCCACGCCCACTGGGCGCGGCGCCAGATCCACTCGCCGTCCAGCCACACCGCCGTCGAGCTGGGCTCAGCCGGAATGATCTCGACACGCGCCGGGGGCGGCGGGGCACCGACCTCGGAGAGGGCGCTCGTCGGCTGCGGCGTGAAGGCGGGGCGGCGCAGGAGGGGCCCGCACGCGGTTGAAATCGCGAGCAGGAATGCGATGCGCCGCATCCACGTCATACCGGCACCATACAATCGCCGGGCGGCCGGCGTGATGCGAGTCCTTTCCTTCTCACGTCTCGCCGTGGCACCGGCGCTCCTGGCCGGGTGCTCGTCCATCCCCGAGGGTCGCTCCGCCGTCGACTCGGTCCACATGGTCAACGCGCGTCAGCTAGACGGGGACGCCGTCGCCGACAAGCTGGCGACGACTGCGACGCCCAAGTTCCTCGGCCTCTTCCGGGGCGTCGTCTACGACTACGAGGTCTTCGACGCTTCGGCGCTCCAGCGCGATCTGGCCCGCGTGGAGCGGTACTACGTCGGTCACGGCTTCCTCGAGGCCCACGCGCGCGCAGGACGCGTCGTGCACACGAGCGCGAACCACGTTCGCGTCGAAATCGTGGTCGACGAGGGAACGCCGACGCTGAACCGAACGGTGCGCATCGACGGCCTCGATGGGCTTCCGGACTCCGTCGCATCGGCGGTCCGTGACGCGGCGTCGTCCGCGCTTCCCGCCCAGGCGCGCTTCGACGAGGACGCCTACGCGCAGGCCAAGGTCGCGGTCGTGAAGGCGCTCACCGACCGGGGATATGCGTACGCGACGGCCACGGGGGACGCGCAGATCGATCTCGCCGCGCACACCGTCGACTACTCCTTCGCGGTGAAACCAGGCCCGACGGCGGTCTACGGCGCGATCACCTTCGTGGGGCTGGATCCGGACGGCGGGGGCCCGGCGACGCAGGAGATCGACGAAGCACCCCTGCGACGCGCGCTCCACCTCCAACCGGGCGAGCCGTATTCGACGGACGCCATCGACACGGCGACGCAGGCGCTGCTGGACCTCGAGGTGCTGAGCGCCGTGCAGATCGTTCCGACGCTGAGCGATCCCCCCAGTCCGGTCATCCCCCTGACGGTGAAGGTGGAGCCGGCGAAGCTCCGAGTCTTGCGCCTGGGAGGAGGCGTCGAGCTCGACGAGATCAAGACGGAAGCCCACGCCCTCGTGGGCTGGGAGGATCACGACTTCCTCGGCGACCTGCGCGACTTCAGCGTCGACTTCAAGCCGGGCGTGGTTCTCTATCCGACGCGTGTCGACAACCTCGTCTCGCCCACCAACTGGCTTCCCGAGGAGCGACTCCGCGTCCAGCTCCGGCAGCCCGGCTTTCTCGAGCACCGGACGACGCTCTTCGTTCGTCCGGAGCTCAACGTCTATCCGATGCTCGTCGAGCCCAATCCGGATCCGACCCAACCCGTCGTCGGATACGTCGAGCCTCGCGGGGCGATCGGCGTCGACCGCCGCTTCGGCAAGCACTTCATCGCGAGCCTCGCGCACAACGTCCAGGGCGAGATCCCGTTCGCGTACATCCCGTCGCTCCCTCTCCAGGAGCCGCTGCCGAGCATCCTGCTCTCCTACCCGCAGCTCATCACGACGCTCGATTTCCGCGACAGCACCGTGCATCCGCACGTCGGCTTCTACCTGTCCAACGATCTGCAGGTGGCCGGCCTCGGAGGCAGCGCGAGCGACGTTCGCGTGCAGCCGGAGGCGCGCGGCTACGTCCCGGTCGCGCGCGGCGTCACGCTCGCCGCGAGGGGTCAGCTGGGCTTTCTCTTCGCGCAGAACTACGGCGACTACGTGCAGAACCACCTGTCGCAAGTCCCGACGACGAACCTCGGCGCCGTCGATCGCGACATCGAGATCGTCTACTTCCGCGGATTCTTCTCCGGCGGTCCCAGCTCCAACCGCGGCTTCCCGCTGCGCGGCATCGCCCCGCACGGGCTCGTTCCGTTCCTGAATCCCGCGTCCGCATCGACGCAGGTCGCGCTCAACTGCGTCCCGGGGCAGCCGGGGTACGACGCGGCCAAGTGCTTGGTTCCGATCGGGGGCTTCACGCAGTGGGAAGCTTCGATGGAGTTTCGGTTCGACGTGTCGGGCCCCTTCGGGACGGCTGTGTTCTGCGACGCGGGCGACGTGTCGGCGCAGCAGGTCGATCTGCGGTTCGACCACCTGCACCTCGCGTGCGGGGCAGGCGCGCGCTACGACACGCCGGTCGGTCCGCTCCGCCTCGACGTGGGCTACCGCATCCAGCCCTTCCAGGTCCTCGGGTATGCGAACGAGACGGCCGCGGCGGCGCACGATCCCACCGAGGGCACGCAGCCGCTGTTCCTCGGTATCCCGCTCGCGGTCTCCTTCGGCATCGGCGAGGCGTTCTAGATGAGCGGCGTCCGTCACGTCACCCGCACGATGGCGACGGCGCTGACGTTCGTTGCGGCGCTGGTGGGCGGCGCGGTGCTGCACCTGGACGCGCCGGCCATCCGTCGCGCGGTGAGCGCTCGAGTCAACCGCGTGCTCGCGACGGCGCTGCCCGGCCGCATCGCCATCGTCGACGTCGGTCACATCGGGGCAGGCGGCGTCAGCGGCGTCCGCGCGACGGTTCAGGACCCCGAGGGTCGGACCGTGCTGCAGCTCGAGGGGCTGAGGGCGAGCATCGAGACGGGGCGGCTGCTGGCATCGCTCGCGCGCGGAGGTGAGCTCGCGATCGATCTGACCGAGGTCGCGGCCGACCAGGTGGACGTGAACCTCGACGCGGACGATTCGGGCGCGCTTCGCATCGCACGCGCATTCGCCGCCCCCAAGAACACCGCACCTCCGGGGCCGCCGGGACGCGGCGTTCGCCTGCACATCCCCAGCGTCGCGCTCGCGCACGTCGTCGTCCGAGGCCGACCCACGCCGCCCGTGGACGTCGACGCGAAGCTGGACGATCTCGCGGCATCGGTCGACGTGTCGCCGGGGAGCGTCGCGGTGAACATGTCGCGCTCGCAGGTGACCGCGGCCGCCTTGCCCGGCATTCCGGCCCTGAGCGGCACGCTGGCCGGCTCCCTCGCCGTACCCGCAACGACGGGGACGGACCTCGCGGCCGAGGCGCACTGGAAAGGGACCATCGGCTCGGTCGCCGGATCGATCGACGCGCGATACGACGCCGGCCAGGTCACCGCCGCCGTCGACGTGCCGGGTTGCTCGCCGGACGCGCTCCGCGAGCTGTGGCCGGCCTGCTCGTTCACCGAGCCGGTTTCGGTGCATGCCGAGACGCACGGCAAGCTGCCCGACTTGTCTCTGGTCGCGCATGCTTCGGTGGGCAGCGGCAAGCTCGACGCGAGCGGAAGCGTCACCATCGGCGACGAGACGCGCGCGGCCGTCCACCTGGAGACCACGACCATCGACCTTCGTGCGCTCGTTGCGAACACCCCCGCGTCGTCGCTGGGTGCGAAGGTGGATGCGCGCGCCGTGCTGCGACCGGGCGGCGCACTGGAGGCAAATGCCACGGTCGACGCTGCAGCGGGATCGGTCGCGTCGGTGCCGACTCCTCGGATCACCGCCACGATGAACGTGACGAGGGAGGCTTCGGGCGACACGCTGATCGCCGACGCCAGCGCCACCGTGCACGAGCCCGGCGCGCCCATCGTCGCGACGGTACACGTCGGCCAGTCCGGAGACGCGCTGAAGGTCGTGTTCGACGCACGCACGGACGTCGCGCTCGACGCGATTCCGAGGATCCACACCGGCGTTCACGGACGTGCGCAGCTGCGCACGCACGGCACGCTCGTCGCGTCCTCGGGTCGGGTCGATGCCCAGCTCGATGCATCGGCGTCCTCGCTCGGCGCGGGAGTGGTCGGCGCGGACAGCGCGAGCATCCATGCGCACGCGGCTGGCCCGCTGCGCGACCCGTCGATTGACGCCGACGTGAGCGCCACCGGCGTGACCCTCGGTCCGGTACGCGTCGAGAGCGTCGATTCGCACGTCGCCGGGCCCGCGAGCGGGCCCCAGGTGTCGCTCGTGCTCCGGCCCCACGGCGGCGAGCGCGAGGCGCGTTTGCAAGCGGACCGCGTGAGCTTCGTGAACGGGACGGTGGAGGTGAGCGGGGGCGAGATCTTCGGCTTCGGCGCGCCCATCCGCCTGCAAGTGCGCATGTCGCCCGCCGAGGTCTACGTGTGCGCCCACAGCAGGGGCACGCAGCTGGGACGCATCGCGCACTTCACGGGATCGCCCGATCTGGCGGCGGGTCGCCTGAGCTTCGACGTGGACGGAACCCTGCGACCTAACTCGGCGACGGGGCACCTCTCGATCGATCTCGCCGAAGGCAAGCTGGGGGCGTGGAGCGGCAGCGACGCGCACGTGGAAGCCACCCTCGAGGGACGGAGCGGTTCCGCGCGAGTCACCGCGAAGCTTCCAGACACCGGCGAGTTCGATCTCTCGGCGCAGTCGATCCAGCTCGGCCCGGGCAGTCCCCTGCGAGCGGCGGCCTGGCGCGGCGCGTGGGGCGCGGCCAACCTCACCGCCCACGTCGACCTCGGCAAGCTGGCGGCGCGTCTGCCGGCAGGGACGCTACCGGTGAGCGCGGTCTCCGGCAGCGTCGACGTACAGGGGCACGTCGCACGCGACTCGGGCCAGGACGTGTCACCGGACATCGACGTCACCGCGAAGACCAGCGGCCTCCTCGTGGATGGGCCCACCGGAAAGCCCTGGCAGCTTCGCGGAGTCGACGCCTCGGCGCGGGTGCGCGTCGACGGGCAGACCGGCGATACCCGGTTCGACGCCGAGCTGGACGACGCTCACGGCGTGCTGCTCTCGGTCGCCGGGAGCTCCTCGGCGGTCCCTTACGATCGCTTCATCACGGGCGACGCCGACCTCGACGGCGCGGTTCGCACGATGCCCTTCGCGGCACAGGTCACTCTGCCAACACGCGACCTCGGCGATCTACCCGCGCTGCTCGGGACCAAGGGCATCAAGGGCGATCTGGCCGCGACGGTCACGTGGAGCGGCGCGCTGACGAGCCCCACGATCGACGCGCACGCGACGCTGAGCCGCGGTCACGTCGATCCACGCCTGCTCGCGCTTCCCCTCGATCTCGATCTCTCGGGGCACTACGACGGCGCGCACGCGGCGACCAAGCTCGTGGCGACCG
>Ga0335082_10008574_pt1 | contig 11107 bp, 8 predicted proteins | sample Lox_Sample_41_FD_206718 | JGI IMG/M metagenome (GOLD analysis project Ga0335082, IMG submission 206718) | Soil microbial communities from Loxahatchee National Wildlife Refuge, Florida, United States - Lox_Sample_4.1 | ecosystem: Environmental > Terrestrial > Soil > Wetlands | place: USA: Florida... | reverse complement strand
GCGGCGACGGCCATTCGGCGGCGATCGAGGAGATGTTGATGATCCGGCCCCAGCCGCGTTCGGCCATCGCTGGGACGGTCGCCTGAATGCACGAGAACCCACCGCTCAGATTCACGGCGAGTTCCCGATCCCACGCAGCGCGCGGCATCTGCGCGATCGGCGCGATGTTGTTCACGATCCCGGCGTTGTTCACCAGAATGTCAATCGGGCCAAGCTCGGCGGCCGCGCGCGCCACCGCTTGCTGTACCTGGGCGCTATCGGCCACATCGAACTCGAGACCGATGGCTTGCGAACCGAGCTGCATTGCAGCTTCGACGGTCGATACGTCTTCCTCGTCGCCGGACACCCGCTGTGAGAGCCGGTAGTAGCGCTCGCCTTGATACTTGGCGAGATGGATGTCCCCGACCGCAACCCGAGCGCCCGCCTGCGCCAACTCGAGCGCGATGGCGCGACCGATGCCACGCCCAGCGCCAGTGACTAACGCGACCCTGCCTTGTAGCGACACGTCCATATGGTTTCCTCGATGCAGCCAATGATGCGGCATTCCGCCCGCCCTCAACAGCTATCGTCTGCCGCTGCGGAAAGCGATCCGTCCGAGGGTAGTTTGGCTACACCTCGAACTCCGCCAGCTGCGGCGGCGCGACCGCGGTCGTCTCCACTCCCCGTGCCCGCAGCAGTTCTTGCATCTGCGTGAGCTTCGCGTCGATGACGGCATCGCTCTGGTCCGGATCGTGGTGGAAAAGGTACAGCGCCTTTGGTCGCGCGCGGGCGGCGAGGTCAGCGACCTGGCTCACCGACGAGTGGCCGAAGTGGATCTTCCGCGGGTACTCCTCGTCCAGGTACGTGCAGTCGGTGATCAGGACGTCCGCCTCGCGCGCGAAGTCCGCGAGCCGCTCGACGTACTCCTCGGAGTAGAACGGGGAGTCGGGAAAGAAGAGCTCGTTGTCGGTCACATAGCAGATCGCCCGCCCGCCATGCTCCAGCCGGTAGCCCAGACAGTTACCGGGATGGCTGAGGAGCATGGTGCGGACCTTGACGCCACCAATCTCGAACGCGCCCTCATTCAAGTCGTGATACGAGATGCTTGCGGAGAACTCACGGACGGTCACCGGAAAGAAGACGCCGTGCATTTGCTCGACGACCAGGTCGCGCACGCTGATGTCGCCGTGCGCCGGGCCGTAGATGTCGAACTGGTTCCCCTGGCCGTAGAAGGGGCCGAAAAACGGCAGCGCGTTGATGTGGTCCCAGTGCGGGTGCGTGATCAGGATCTTGCCGTCGATGCGGGTACGCTTGGCGGCCAGGAGCGCGTCGGAGAGCGCCTTGATTCCCGTGCCGGCGTCGAAGATGAACAGGCGGCCATCGGGGAAGGACAGGCTGACGCACGGCGTGTTGCCCCCGTAGCGTATCGAGTCGGTGCGCGACACGGGCAGCGTGCCGCGCACACCCCAGAAGGTCATGACGAGTGTGCCGGCGACGAGCCGCTCGAGATCCGGAACGAAGGTGCTCGGATGCAAAGGCTTTACGAAGTAGCCGTTGGCCCCGATCGCCAACGCCCGCTGGCGGTCGAACGGGTAGGCCTTGGTGGACATCATGACGAGCTTGGTTGCGGCGAGTGCGTCCATGGCACGCAGTCGGCGGCACAGCTCGTACCCGTCCAGCCCGGGCATCATGATGTCCAGGAGGATGCAGTCGGGTCGTTCGTCCGGAAGGGTCAGCAAGGCGTCGGCGCCGGAGCGGTAGGTGACGACGCTGTGGCCGGCCTTCTCGAGCAACGCCCGCGCGATGTCGGCCTGCACGGCGCTGTCGTCGACGATGTAGACGTGTAGCCGCTTCCCCACTGGGTCGGACCCTCCCGCACTTACTGGTTCCGTTCGGAACTACTGGGACGTATCGTGCTCGTGCGCGTAATCGTAATCGGAAGTTCTCCGACTGAACGATTACGAGCACCGCTTCGCTGCGCACGAGCACGGAGAAACGTCATCGTATTTCCGACGAGCAGTAACTAGGGCAACATCGTCCCCCGGGTGAGGTGCGAAAGCAAGGTGTGCGTGCGCTTGTACGTGCCGGTCCAAATCCGCGATGATGCGGGTCCTATGAGAGCGCTGCTGGCTCCGGGCGTGGCCTTGATGAACCGGCTGCGGTATCCGCAGAAGTTCGCGGTCGTCTCGCTCATCTTCGCCATCCCTCTCGCCCTGATGATCTACCTCTGGCTCACTGAGATCGGGGACCGGCTGGCATTCGCTCGGAAGGAGCGCGCCGGGCTCGAGTACGTTGCCGCGCTGCGCGGACTACTCGAGCCGCTGGCGCTCACGCCGGTGGGGCTTGTCCCATTGGGCCTTGTCTCGCCTGATCTGGCGGCGGCTACAAATGCGGTCGACACCGTCGACGCCCGCCTTGGGTCCGAGCTGCAGGCCAGCGAGAACTGGCAGGGGCTGCGGCGCAAGCTCGCGGACTCGTCGGCCGGCCGGGGCGCGCGCCTTGACGCGGCCGTGCAGCTGATCGCGCACGTCGGGGATAGCTCGAACCTGATCCTCGACCCCGACCTCGACACCTACTACTTGATGGATGCGACCGTGACGCTGCTCCCCGCCCTCGCCGCGCAGCTGAGCGTGATCGAGGACCGAAGCGCGAGCGCGCCGAGTGTCGCCGCGCAGGGCGACCTGCGCGCGGCGCTCATTCTCGCCCGCGCGGTACGCGGCGCGCTCGCGCGCGGCCACGCGGTCGCGTTTGGCGCGAACCCGCGTCTCATCTCGGTGCTGGAGCCCCACCTGAAGGCATCGGCTGCGGCCGTCGACGGCCTCGCCGCCGTGGTCGAGAACACCGGCGACGGTCTCGCTGCCAGCGTCGTCGCCGACCGTTCCGCCGCAGCACTGCGCGCCGTCTTCACCCACCACGCCGCCGCCGCCGCGGCGCTCGATGGGCTGCTGGCGGCGCGCATGCACCGACTCGCACGCCGGCGAACGTCGCTCCTCCTTCTCGTCGCAGCCGTGATTGCCGTCGTCACGTACCTCTGGGCGGCCTTCTACAGCGCTGTGCGGCATGCCGTCACCCAGCTCGACAGCGTCTCGAAACGAATGCTCACCGGGGACTTCACCCAGCGCGTCGTGGTCGACAGCCGCGACGAGCTGTACCAGGTGGTCGAGTCCTTCAACAGCATCGCTGCGCGCCTGCGCACGGAATGGGAACGAGCCGACGCAGCCACACGCGCCAAGTCAGATTTCCTCGCCATGATGAGCCACGAAATCCGCACACCGCTGAGCGGCGTCCTCGGGATGCTCCACCTGCTGCTCGACACCCCGCTCAGCGAGCGCCAGCGGCACTACGCGCAGACCATTCGCGACTCAGGCGAGGCGCTGCTCGGCATCTTGAACGACATTCTTGACTTCTCGAAGATGGAGGCGGGCAAGCTGCATCTGCAGCCGGTCGACTTCGATTTGGGCAGAGTGGTGACGAGCGTCACCACCCTGCTCAGCGCGCGCGCGCGGGAAAAACGCGTCGCCCTCGAGAGCGCGCTCGCGCCCGACGTGCCACGCGCGCTCCGTGGAGATGCCGGACGCCTGCGCCAAGTGCTCCTGAACCTGGTGGCCAACGCGATCAAGTTCACCGATGCAGGCACGGTGCGGGTGGAAGTTGCACGCCTCGATGGCCATCAGACGCTGCGCTTCGCCGTTGCCGACACCGGCATCGGCATCGCGGCGGACGCGCAACAACGGCTCTTTCAGGAGTTCAGCCAAATCGACGATTCCGGCGGACGGCGATTCGGTGGCACCGGGCTCGGGCTGGCGATCTCGAAGAAGATCGTTACTGCAATGGGCGGCACGATCGGCGTCGACAGCGTCCCGGGCAGCGGCAGCACCTTTTGGTTCACGCTTGCGCTGGCGCCGGCGGCGGGTGAAGCGGCGCCGGAGGCGCCGCAGGCGCTCCACGCCGAGGCCCCATTACCCCCACTCCGGGTGCTGGTGGCCGAGGACAACCCGGTGAACCAGGAGGTAACCGCCGGCATCCTCCGCCAACGTGGGCACCAGGTCGACATCGTCGCCGACGGGCATGCCGCCGTCGAGGCCGTGCGCGCCGGCACGTACGACGTCGTCCTCATGGACGTGCACATGCCGAGGCTCGACGGAATCGAAGCCACACGCGTGATTCGAGGCTTGTCCGGTGGCAAGGGTGACCTGCCGATCATCGCCCTTAGTGCGAGTGCTTTGCGGGATGAGACGGAGCGGGCTCTCGCTGCCGGGATGAACGGCCATCTCACCAAGCCGATCGACCCCGCCGCCCTGGCCGCCGCGCTGGCTCGCTACACCCGTGCTGCCGGCGCCGGCAGCAGCGCTGCGCTTGCCGCGGCCGTCGACGAGGAGCACCTCCGGCTGCTCATCGAATCGCTCGGCCCTGCGAAGGTGGAGGAGTTGGTCAGTGAGTTGCCCGAGCACGTGCGCCCGCACCACCAACAGCTCAAGGAGGCACAGGCCCAGGGCGACCTCGCAGCGGTGCGCACGGCGGCCCATGCGCTGACTGGGATGGCGGCGAGCCTCGGCCTCACGGCGCTCTCCGAGCTCACCGGCGCCATCGAACAGGCCTGCCTCGACGGTCAGACCGAGCGCGTCGCACCGCTGTGCGATCGCGTGGCCGCGGCGCTGGAGCAAGGGTTCGCGCGGCTGCGCGAGCTGCGGTGAACTGACCAGGTCGGTGAACAGCAGCGTGACCCTGTGGACGTTGGTTGCTCCATGGAAAGACCGCCCCGTTGGCCTTCTCAGCGTGAGAGCGGCATAATAGGTCGCGATGCCGGCCCGTCAGCGATCGTCCGCAGCACAAGTCATTGCCGAGTTGCAGAGTGACCCCGCTCTGCGGGACGAATTCGTGCGCGCCCTCGGCGAGGGTATCGCCACGAAGGCAGACCTGGCCGAGCAAGGCCGCGTGCTCGAGCGTCACGCGCGCGTGCTGGAGGAGCTCGTCGAAGCGGTCAGAGACCAGGGCAAGCGCATCGAGGAGCAGGGCAAGCGCATCGAGGAGCAGGGCCAGCGCATCGAGGAGCAGGGGAAGCGCATCGAGGAGCAGGGAAAGCGGATCGAGGAGCAGGGAAAACGCATCGGGGATCTTGCTGAAGCTGTCCGAGATCAGGGCCAGCGCATCGAAGACGCCTTTCGGCATGTCGCAGCGTTAGGTGCGCGCTGGGGGCTCCAGTCGGAGGAGGCCTTTCGTGAGGGCATGCGGTCGGTGCTGGGGCAGCGCTTGGGCGCACGCGTCCGGCGATGGGAAGGCTTCGATCAAGAAGGGGTGGTCTTCGGGCACCCGGCATCTGTCGAGTTGGACATTGTCGTCAGCAACGGAACCACGCTGGTCATCGAAGTGAAATCGCACGTATCGACTGCGGACCTGGCGGCGTTCGAGCGTAAGGCCAAGCTGTACGAGAAGCAAACGGGGGTACGCGTAGCGCGTATGGTCGTGAGCCCCTCGGTCGATCTACGCGCCGCGGAGATGGCGCACGACCTCGGCATCGAGGTGTCGACTAGCCTCAGCTCGGCCTAGCTTGTCGGACTTGGACGCCTCCAGCGACCCATCGGGGAGCTTTGGTGGGGCACTTCACCCAGGGGTTCGACACACACGGTCTGAGAGATGCCAAGGAGTTGCTCGAAACGCCTTCCCGACGAATGAATGAGCCGTCCAGTTGACTTAGCGTCGAGCTGCGGCGTATCGACGAGGCGTGGAGCGCGAGGTCATCATCACGGGCATCGGCGGCCAGGGCATCCAGCTCATGGCCAAGGTGCTGGCGCAAGCCGCCAACCGCGCCGCCAAGTACGTCATGCTGTTCGGCATCTACGGCGGCATGATGCGCGGCGGGCCGAGTGAATCGACCGTGGTGATCAGCGACGACGAAATTCTCGCGCCGCCGATCATTCCGCAGACCTGGGGCGTGCTGGCAATGCACCCGGCGGGCTTGCCGGAGTTGGCGAAGAAACTGCGCCCCGGCGGGGTGCTGTGCGCGAACTCAACGCTGGTGACGCAGGTGCCGCGTGGTGATGTGCAGGTCATCAGCATCCCGGCGACCACGCTGGCCGAGCAGACTGGCAACATCATGGGTGCCGGCATGATCGCCCTCGGCGCCTTCTGCGCGGCAACACAACTCGTCGATCACGACGCCGTGATCCAGGCGATGCGCGACTCACTGCCCCCGCACCGCCAGCATCTGGCCGAAAAGAACGCGCAGCTCCTCGACCAAGGCGCCGCCTTCATCCGCGGCGAGTCTGCGGCGGCCTCCTTACTGGTCACTGGTCACTGATCACTGGTTACTGTTGCCACGGTCACTGCCATGCACGCCACTGTCACCATCGACATCGAAACCTGCAAAGGCTGCGTCCTCTGCATTCCCGTGTGTCCGCCGAAGGTCCTGGAGATGTCGGCGGCGGTGAACGGCAAAGGCTATCGTTACCCCATCCTGCACGACGGCTGCACCGGGTGCGAGCTATGCGCGAAGGTGTGCCCGGACTTTTGCTTCGCAGTGTTTCGCGGATAGGTTGCTGGTGGTTAGGTTGTTGGTTGTTGGCGATGAGAGAACAGGCGACTCAGCACTCAGGACTCAGCACTCAGCACTCCTCCGCGCAGCGCGTTCTCATGGAGGGTTCGCAGGCGCTCGCAGAGGCGGCCGTTCAAGCCGGCTGCCGCTTCTACGCCGGCTACCCGATCACGCCGTCGACGGAGATTCTGGAGTACATGTCGGTGCGCCTGCCGCAGGTGGGCGGGGTCTGCATGAACGCGGAGAGCGAGATTGAAGCGATCGGCATGGTGTGGGGTGCGGCGGGGTGCGGCGTGCGCGCCATGACCGCGTCGACCGGGCAGGGCATCAGCCTCATGCAAGAGAGCTTCGCCGAGCTCGCAAATGCTCAGATCCCGGTCGTGGTGGTGAACATGTGCCGTGGGCAGGGCGACTACTTTCAGTCGACGCGCGGCGGTGGGCACGGTGACTACCGCTTCATCGTGCTGTCGCCGTCATCGGCGCAGGAAGCCGCTGATCTGACGATGCAAGCCTTCTACCTCGCCGAGAAGTGGCGTAACCCGGTGATGATCATGGGCGACTTCCTGCTATCGCACACCTCGGAGCTGGTGGAGTTCCGTCCGCTCGACGAGGCGAGCCTGCCGCCGAAGACGTGGGCCACGACGGGCGCCAAGGGTCGCAAGGCGATCACGCTGTCGCCGCTCGGGCCGTCGGAGAAGCTGTCAACCAACGTCGCCGCCGCACTCGCCAACGTCATCGGCAAGCACCCTGATATCAAGGACCAGGAAGTTCGCTGCGACGCCGGTCTGCTCGACGATGCCGAGCTGGTCGTGGTGGCGTTCGGATTTCCCGGGCGCTTCGTGAAGTACGCCGTGCGTTTGGCGCGTGAGGAGGGGCTGCGTGTTGGCTATATCCGGCCGATCAGCCTATGGCCATTCCCGTCGGAAATAGTTGCGCACGCGGCGCAGCGTGCGAAGGCTGTGGCCGTGTTCGAGCTGAACGCCGGCCAGATGATCGAGGACGTCCAACTCGCCGTGCTCGGGCGCGCGCCGGTCATCAGCATCGGCGGCATCAGCCACGACCACTCCGGCTTCGGCGTCGGCCCGATGCTCAACGTCGAGTACATCCTGCAGCGGATCTGCGACGTGTATCCACGGAGGGCGATGACCGCATGACTAAAACAGTCGCCAGTGATCAGTCATCAGTAATCAGTGGTCAGTCGTCAGTCACCGGCCCGGAGGGAAGGGAACCTCCTACTGATCACTGGTCACTGATCACTGATCACTCTCTTCAGAAGGTGTTCGACAAGCCCGGCCTGCTGCTCACGACGAGCCACAACCTCTGCCCCGGCTGTGGTGAGCCGGTGGCGTTGCGCACGATTCTCGAGCTGATACAGGAGATGGAGTTGCGCGACCGCACCATCTGTGTCTGCGGCATCGGCTGCTACACGGCCTTTCCGGGGATCATCGACATCGACGTGCAGCAGGCCTTGCATGGGCGCGCACCATCGGTGGCCACGGGTGTGAAGCGTGTATTGCCAGACAGTTTCGTATTCACCCTGCAGGGCGACGGCGACATGGTGTCCGAGGGACTGCAGGAAGTCATCCACACCGCGGCACGTGGCGAGAAGGTCACTGCCGTGCTGCTCAACAACGGCGTGTTCGGTGAGACCGGAGGCCACATGACGACGACCTCGGTGATCGGGCAGCACACGAAAACATCGGTCGGCGGCCGCAGCGTCGAGAAGCACGGCCATCCGATCCAGATCAGCGAACTGTTGGCGCCGCTCGACGGCGTCGCCTACGTGGCGCGCGGTGCGATGCACACGGCGGCGGCGATCAAGTGGACCAAGCAGTGCTTGCGCGACGCCTTCCAGTCACAACTCGACGGCAAGGGCTTCTCGCTCGTCGAGATCCTGACTATGTGTCCCACCGACTGGTTCGTGGCACCCGAGGCGGGACCTGGATGGTTGGAAGACAAGCTGAAGGCTACCTACCCGCTGCGGGTGATCAAGGCGTCGTAGAGTGGAATATTCGTCGGGGCTCCAGACTTCAGACCTCTGACTTCAGGAAAACCGAGGGGATTACAGAGGCCGAAGCCTGAAGCCCGAGGACCGGGGCCGATTTTTCCGCCAACTCGTAGTCGCCTCGGCTCCGAGCGCCGCTATGAATCGTTCCTGTCCATCACCGCGACGTCGATCTGTATCGTCCGAGTGCTGCCACCTCGGCCAGTGGCGGTCACCGTAGCGCTGCAGCGGCTCGGCGTGCGCGGCGACTGGGTCTCGAACGCCGCGCTGCGGAAAGCCAATGGCAGCGACACACGTGTCCGTTTGCGCGCCAATGTGACGACACTTGGGATCGGGCTGCCGACGGTGCCGGCGGGACAGGTACCGTCCTGCGCGCTGACGGTGATCGTCTGTGTCGGATCGGGTGCCGCCGTTATCACGTTCAGCCGCACGTTTCTGGCGGCAGTGGTGAGGCCACGCGCGATTCGCGCGCGCAGCGGTCTCACGGCTTGCAGTGAGAACGTTGCTGGTTGCAGTGTTGGTTCCGTTGCAGGCGGAAGGCTGTCACCATGCTCTCCATCCATGAATCGGGCGAGGGTCCCGATGAAGCCTCCCTCGGCTCGCGTCGTGATGCCGCCGGCCACAATTTGCTTGTCGGGTTGCATCGCAAGCGAGGTGACCATGTCATAAGGCGACAAGCGCCGACTCGCCACGCCGTTGGTCCCAAATTGTTCATCCACGGTGCCGGCCTCCGTGAAGCTCATGAGCGCAAAGTCTGCCGTGCCGTCAAACACCTCCGGCCATGTGTGTCCACCAACCAGCAGCGACCCGTCAGCTCGCTGGATCATCGTCTGGTCCCCAAAGTGCCTTCCAGCGCGCGCCACGCCGGCATTGCCGAACGAGGTGTCGAGCGACCCGTCGGTGTTGAAGCGCACCAGTGCGAAACCGTTCTCGTCTCCCAACGCAGAGCCTACCGCGGCGATCTTGCCGTCCGGGCGGAGCTGCAGCACATCAAGTCCCCCGCCGACCGGGCCGGGAGACGCATCCGCGACACCGCGCCGGCCGAAGGTCGTATCTGGCTGGCCATCAGATTCATAGCGCAGAACCACCCAGCGACAGGAGCTCGGCAGAGGGTCCTTGTCCTCGCACGAGATGCCTCCGACCACGACCTTAGCGTCGGGTTGGACCGCCGCTGACATACCATAGTCCCAGTCCGCCAGTTGCTTCGTGACCCACCCACCCGTGCCGAAGCTCTCGTCAAGCGTGCCATCGGCGTTGAACCGCGCCAGCGCCATCAGCTCCTTGAAGAAGGCCGGCTCCCCAAGCGGTGTCTGCAGGAAATCCGACGAGCCCGCAGCGATCAGCTTTCCATCCGGCTGGAGCACCAACGCATAGAGATTGTCGGCCTCGTATGTCGAAGACGCGGTTGCGACGCCACCGTTGCCAAATGTCGCGTCGAGACTCCCGTCCGTGTTGAACCGCGCCAGCGCAAAATGGATGTGGAGATCGTCGTGCCACCAGAACCCCCCTCCCACGAGCTTGCCGTCAGGCTGAAGGACGAGCCTCATGCCAGCGCCGATTCGAGGCGCTGTGACCAGTCCCCCGTTCCCAAACGTTGCGTCGAGACTGCCGTCCGTGTTGTATCGGATGAGGGTAAGACCGCCTGCACTTGCGGTGCCGATGCCGACAACCTTCCCATCCGGCTGGAGCACGAGCGTCTGAAGATCGCTCAGCTCACTCTGGGTCACGAGCCCGCCGTTGCCGAAGGTGGGATCCAAATCGCCGGGACCGGCCCAACTGGGTAGCGCGGCCGACAGCAAGATCGAAATGACGAACGCCGAACGAACGTGTCGTTTCATCTGTGCCCTCCAACCGCGGTCTCTCCCGCGCGTGTTCATGGAGTTGAACTCCTGCTCTGCTGCGACGCCTGGTTCCCGCCCCTTCGGCCGCACTGGCAGCAATCGCAAACTATCACATTGATACTCTCACACAAGAACTACATGGGCGTCGAATTGTAGAGATTTGACGAGGGGCTTCCTGGCGACAACAACGACGCTACCCGTTGTTGAGGAAGTCCACTGATCACGATTCCGTCAAGCGTGCTGGCTGAGCGCCGCCGACAACGCCGGCTGCAGGCGCGCCACGGCGGCGGCGTCGATAGCGAGGTGCTCGGTGACCTGCGCGATCGTCTCGCGCGTTTCCTCGGTCGCACGCGGCGCGAGAAAGTCCCGCACCTGCGTGGCGACCGGCTCGAACGTCAGCTGCCCCAAGCCGCGGATCAGGTTCTGCAACAGCATGGGGTCCATCAGCTTCACCAGCTGCTCCCAGTGCGTGCGCACGAAGTCCCACGCGGCGAGACGCGAGGCACGCCGACCAAGCAGGCCGGCCAGCAGGAAGGTGCGGTCCTGCGAGCGCACCTCGGTGCCGAGCGCGAACTCGAGGGTACGCTGGATGAGCGCGGGAATTTCGAAGGCCGCCAACGCCAGCAGGAAGCGTTGCTCCTCTTCCGGATCGGTGGCCGCACTGCGCTTGCGTTCGAGGTAGCGCTCGTACAGCGCCGCGTCGCCGTCTCGGGCGGCGAGTCCGACAACCACCGATGCCAGGTTCGGATC
>Ga0335082_10008573_pt1 | contig 11108 bp, 9 predicted proteins | sample Lox_Sample_41_FD_206718 | JGI IMG/M metagenome (GOLD analysis project Ga0335082, IMG submission 206718) | Soil microbial communities from Loxahatchee National Wildlife Refuge, Florida, United States - Lox_Sample_4.1 | ecosystem: Environmental > Terrestrial > Soil > Wetlands | place: USA: Florida... | reverse complement strand
AAGTTTGCGGTCTCAGTGGTGACGTGCAAGCACGCGGCTACGCGAATATCTTTCAGCGGTTGCGTCTTGATGAACTGCTTGCGAATCGTTTGCAAAACCGGCATCGATTGAAAAGCCCACTCAATGTGGCGCTTGCCGGCATCGGCAAGAGAAAGATCTTTTATGTCGCAAGCTATAGTTGCGGTTGCATTCGTTGACATGATTTCCTCGATTCGACGATTCTAATTCGCTGCCAGGGCGACTCCGCTGCCTTCTCGCAGCGCTTCCGCCTTGGCCGTTGATTCCCAGGTGAAGGAAGGCTCGGTCCGGCCGAAGTGTCCAAAAGCTGCCGTCTTACGATAGATTGGCTGCCGCAGCTTCAGGTGCTCGATCATGCCCTTAGGCGTGAGCGGGAACTGCTCTCGCACCAGTTCGACCAGGCGATCCTCTTCCACGCGGCTGGTACCGAAGGTGTTGACCATCACCGAAACTGGTTCGGCGACTCCGATGGCGTACGCGAGCTGCACTTCGCAACGAGTCGCCAATCCGGAGGCGACGAGATTCTTCGCGACGTGGCGGGCCATGTAGCATGCGGATCGGTCCACCTTGGTCGGATCTTTGCCGGAAAAGGCTCCGCCACCGTGACGGCCCATGCCTCCGTAGGTGTCGACGATAATCTTGCGGCCGGTGAGCCCGGTATCGCCGTGGGGACCGCCGATGACGAAACGTCCGGTGGGGTTGATGTGGTACTTGGTCGACGAATCGACCATCGCGGAAGGGATTACGGGGTCGATGATGTGCTTCTTGACCTGGGCCCGAAGCTCTTCCGTGGAGACCTTGTCGTCATGCTGCGTGGAAACGACCACCGCGTCGATGCGAATCGGCTTGCCGCCGGCGTATTCGACGCTAACCTGACTCTTTCCATCGGGCCGGAGAAAATCGAGCTTGCCGGCGCGCCGGATTTCACTCAACTGGCGAACCAGCTTGTGAGCCAGCATGATGGGCAGGGGCATCAGCTCCGCGGTTTCGTCGCAAGCGAATCCGAACATCAACCCTTGATCGCCAGCTCCGCCAGTGTCGACTCCCATCGCGATGTCGGGCGACTGGCTTTGAATAGAGTTAATAATGCCGCACGTTTTGCTGTCGAAACCGAAGGCGGCGTCGGAGTAGCCGATATCGTTAATTACGCTGCGCGCGAGACGCGGCACGTCGACGTAAGTACTGGTGGTGATCTCGCCGGAGACCACGCAGATTCCCGTAGTGATCAGGACCTCGCATGCCACGCGGCCGGTGGGATCGTCGGTGAGAACCGCGTCGAGCACGGCGTCCGAGATCTGGTCCGCCATCTTGTCGGGATGTCCTTCGGTGACGGACTCCGACGTAAAAATATGCCGCATTGTTTGCTGAACCTCCTGATATCACTCCGGGTTCTCGGATGGTACGTAGGGCCAATCAAACAGATCGCACTCCTCGCACCCCATGAGCCTAGTGCCCCGTGGAAATCGTGGATTTCTGATTAGGAAATCTTTCTGCAGTGTATCGCGCCGTGTCCATCCCGGTCAACGAATCAACAGCGAATGAGCGTGTAGGAGGGCTAACTAGACGTTTTGCAAGAGTAGTCAGTCCTGGTTACGGCGTGAATCGCAAGTGCCCCGCCGCAATTCGCCACCGCCCGCGCAAATCACGGTAGCCTGTCTCTGTGGGCAAGGAAGCCGTCGAATTACTCACCATTGAAGGCCGCGAGGTGCGGGTAACGCATCCCGACAAGCCTTACTTTTCGAAGGAGGCGAAGCTGTCCAAACTCGACCTCGTGCGTTACTATCTGTCGGTCGCGCCTGGTGCGCTGGCTGGAATTCGCGACCGCCCCATCGTACTCAAACGCTTCGTCAACGGCGCGGAAGCTGAGGCGTTTTATCAGAAGCGCGCGCCAACCGACCGGCCCTCCTGGCTGCGTACTGTCACGCTGTCATTTCCGTCCGGCCGCACCGCGGAGGAGGTTGTGGTGGACGATGCGGCGGGACTCGCGTGGATCGTCAACTTGGGGTGCATTGAATTACACCCGCATCCGGTTCGCTCCGGCGATCTCGATCATCCCGATGAATTGCGCGTTGACCTCGACCCTGGGCCGGGTGTCGGTTGGGCCGATGTGCGGACTGTGGCGCTGGAGGTGAAAGCGCTGCTGGAAGAACTGGGACTGCAAGGCTGGCCAAAGACGAGCGGCTCGCGCGGGATGCACGTGAATGTTCGGATCCAACCGCGCTGGACGTTCCGTGAGGTTCGCAGGGCGGCGGTTGCCCTGTCACGAGCAGTGGAGCGTCGTGCGCCGGCGCTTGCCAGTTCGAAGTGGTGGAAAGAGGAGCGCCACGGAGTGTTCATCGACTATAACCAGAACGCAAAGGACCGTACGACGTGCTCTGCCTATTCGGTTCGGCCGCTGCCGGACGCGCGCGTGTCAACGCCACTTTCCTGGCAGGAGGTGCCCGACTGCGATCCGGCGGACTTTACTGTCTTCACGGTTCCGGCGCGTTTCGCGGAGATCATCGATCCGCACGCGGGTATCGAAGACCAGCCTGGATCCTTAGAGAAGCTGCTCGATCTCGCTGCGAAGGATGAGGCGGAGGGGCTGGGGGATGCGCCCTGGCCTCCACATTTCCGAAAGATGGAGGGAGAAGGTCCTCGTGTTGCTCCATCGCGCGCCAAGTCCCCTGCGCGAAAGGCGACGAAGCCTCCGCGGACGAAGATGCCCCTCGTTGTCGTGGCCAATTCTCCTAACAAAGAAGCGGCGCTGGCAGGTCTGGAAAGATGGAAAAGCAAACATCCCGATGCGTCGGCGCTTCTCGCAGTGGATGACGTGCTGGTCGACTCTATGCGAGGCAGGTCGTCCACGTGGACGCGCGTGCGAGTGAATCTTCGTCATGTGCCTGAAGAGCTGAGGCCTGCGCAGGAAACTCCCGATCCCGATGATGATCCGACACGCGAATGGCGGGCCATGCATGCGGCGTGGAAGAAGGGCGGTAAGGCTTAGCTGCCGGCTCCAAAAATCGCCATCAGTTCCTGGGGTGGAACCACTTCGAGTTGGGCATAGGTGCAGTCGGCCGGTCTTTTGTCTGTCCGCCATCTGCGAAAATGCGCCATGTGACGGAAACGGTGGCCTTGCATGTGCTCGTAGGCGACTTCCACAACGAGTTCCGGCCGCACCGGCTCCCACGAAAGATCCTTGCCCTGGCTCCAACGGCTCTGGCCGCCCGGAACGCGGTGCGATTCACCGGCCGCTCCATGCTCCGCCCAGCCTCTCCAGGGATGATGAGCGAGGGCGTCCTCGCGATAAGGAGCGAGGAAATCGGTGAGTTCCAGACGTTTTTCCTGAGTGAAGCTGGCGCAGACACCGACGTGTTGCAAACCGCCCGAGTCGTCGTAGAGGCCGAGCAATAGCGATCCGACGGCAGTTCGCTCGCCCTTTTTGTGCCACCGGAAACCAGCGACTACGCAGTCGCAATCGCGTTCGTGCTTTACCTTGAGCATGACGCGCTTGTCCGGCTCATAGATGCCTGTAACGGGCTTGGCCATGACCCCATCGAGTCCGGCGCCTTCGAAGCGGCGAAACCAATCGGATGCGATCGTTATGTCGCTGGTTGCCGGTGTCAGATGGAGCGGGGGCTGGAGGGAAGAGAGTAGAGATTCTAACGCCTGCCGGCGACTGCGAAATGGTTCGCCGCGCAAATCGCGGTCGCTTTCGCAGAGGAGGTCGAAGAAGACCATGGAGGCCGGGATTTGTTGGGACAGGAGCTTCACTCGAGACGCGGCGGGGTGAAGGCGGAGTTGCAGGGCATCGAAGTCGAGCTTGCCGTCTTTTGCGATTACGATTTCGCCATCGAGTACGCAGCGGAGTGGCAATTGATTTCGCAACTGGTCGACCAGCTCGGGGAAGTAGCGGTGCAAGGGCTTGTCTTCGCGGCTTTGAATCAGGATTTCGTCTCCGTCGCGGAAGATTAACGCGCGAAAGCCGTCCCACTTGGGTTCGAAGATCCAGTCTCCGGTTGTGGGGAGTTCCTCGATTCGCTTGGAGAGCATTGGGAGCACTGGCGGGTTCACTGGGAGATGCACGATTTCCATGCTACCGGGTGACACAAGCCTGCGGCTTGCTTGGGGACAATCCGGAGGATCGTCCTACGGCTGAAGCGCCAGCGTTGCGGTTCCGGCGGGGCCGCTGTAGATCAGTTCGAGTGAGGTGATCTTTTGGGTCTTGCCGTGGAACTCGAAGAAAATCAATGCGGCTTGAGGTAGGGCGCGATCGCCCTCCGCCATGGTTGCCTTTTGAACGCGCAGTTCCATCGCGCGGCGAAGATCGATCGGCATGTGCACTGGGGCCGGGTTGGGATCGTCCTGTCCCGCGCCTGCGCCACCGCCTCCAATACTTGTCTTCGACTTTGCCGCCGCTTTTGGCGGCTCCCATTCAGGATCTTTCAGGGAATGGAATGCCAGTTGGTAAGGCTGGCTGGGCTGGGCCTGCTTCTTGCCGTTGATACGCAGCGAAAAATCCCCAATGGACATTTTTGCGCGTGCATCAGGTGGGCCGAACACCGCGACTTCGACCACGACATAGTCTTCGGAAGTGTACGTCGCATCCGGCGTGGGAACGGAGTGGCCCATGAACTCGGCCGCGATGGTGTAATCCCCGGACTGAGCGTGTGCTTGGTACTCCGTGGGCGCCGTGCGGGGCGGCATGCCTTTCGCGCGTTGCGCGTCTGGACTCGGTGGTGCTGCCGGCTCCTGCGCGCACGCGAACGGTACAGTGATGAAGACTGCGGCGACAAATAACGCCGCTTTGGGGGTGAAACAGGATTGCATTGCCGTTTTCAAGCTAGCATAGCGCAGGCTGAGTGCCGCTGTTTTGGGATAATGAGGCTCTTGATGGAACGACTCATGTTTCGTATGACGATCCGCGGCCTCTTCGGGGTACTGGCTCTTTGCGTTGGCTTGGACTTAGCGACAGCTCAGCCGGCCGATCTGGTGCTGCGCAACGGAAAGATCATCACCATGGAAACAGCTCTTCCACAGGTGCAGGCGATGGCCGCGCGCGGAGGCAAGATCGTGGCTCTCGGCACCAATCAACAGATGCAATCCTACGTCGGGCCATCGACCCAGGTGATCGATCTTGGCGGCCGGCTCGCGATTCCGGGATTCATCGAAGGGCACGGGCATTTCATGGGGCTCGGCAGTTCAAAGATGGTGCTGAACCTGCGCGATGCCAAGAACTGGGACCAGATTGTGGCTATGGTTGCTGCGGCGGCCCGCGAGGCTAAACCTGGAACGTGGATTCTCGGGCGAGGCTGGCATCAGGCGAAGTGGGATCCACCGCCGTCTCCGAACGTCAAGGGCTTTCCGGTGCATGACGAGTTGAGCAAGGTATCGCCGCACAATCCGGTTTGGCTGACCCACGCTAGCGGGCACGCGGGATTCGCGAATGCCGAAGCGATGCGGCTGGCAGGCATCGATAAGAACACACCCGATCCGTCGGGCGGAGAGATTCTGAAAGACGAGAAGGGAAATCCTATCGGGTTATTTAACGAGCGGGCGCAGGGATTGGTGGGCCGTGCGCTCGATTCCTACCGGTCGCACCTGCCCAAGGCTGAGTTGGATACCGAGGCGCGGCAGCAAGTGGATCTGGCGGTGCGCGAATGTTTGTCGAAGGGAGTTACTTCATTTGAGGACGCGGGGTCTCCACTGCCAACCGTCGATTTGCTGAAAAGTTTAGCTCTGGAAGGCAAGCTGGGGCTTCGTCTTTGGGTGATGCTTCGTACATCGAATGCCATTCTCGGGCCGAACCTCAAGAAGTATTACATGGTCGGCGTGGGAGACAATCACCTGACGGTGCGGGCCATCAAGCGGCAGATCGACGGGGCGCTGGGGTCGCGCGGGGCGTGGCTGCTGGCTCCTTACTCGGACCTGCCGGCCGACGCCCCGAACCGGTCGGGGATGGCTACTGAAGATCCGGCGGATATCCGCCAAACGGCCGACCTTGCAATCGCGAACGGATATCAGCTCTGCATTCACGCGATCGGCGACCGTGCAAATCGCGAGGTTTTGAACATTTACGAAGGCGTATTCAAAGAGCATCCGGATAAGAAGAACCTGCGCTGGCGTGTGGAACATGCGCAGCACATAGATCCAGCCGACATTCCCCGGTTTGGGAAGCTGGGCGTGATCGCATCGATGCAGGGGATTCACTGTACATCCGATGCGCCCTATGTTCTGGCGCGTCTCGGTCCCAAGCGGGCTGAGGAAGGGGCTTACGTCTGGCAGAAGCTGATGAAATCGGGCGCTGTAGTCAGCAACGGGACCGACACGCCGGTGGAAGATGTGGATCCGATCGCATGCTTCTATGCTTCGGTGAGCCGGAAGCTGAAGGATGGGTCGGTGTTTTTCCCAGACCAGCGGATGAGTCGCATGGAGGCGCTGCGGTCATACACGGTGAATAATGCTTATTCGGCATTTGAGGAAGACTCGAAGGGCTCACTGAAGATCGGCAAGCTGGCAGACGTTACCGTGCTTTCGAAAGATATTCTGGCGATTCCGGAAGACCAGATACCGTCAGCGCAAGTGGATTACACCATTGTCGGCGGTAAGGTCCAGTATCAGAGATAGGTTGTGGGCTGTGGGTCGTGGAATGTAGGCGCGCCTTAGTAGACGCGGCCCCAGGAGCGCCAGTTTTCGCGTGCTTCGCGGATAGCTTCACGCTTGGCGCGGAGCGCTTCCCGGACCATTTCGCGCTGCTCCCGGAGGAACTCGCGCTTGGTCTCGAGGGCTTCCCGTTTCGCTTCCAGCCTTGCATGGAGCGACTCCCTGACGAATTCGTGGCGCTCTCGGGCGAACTGGCGTTGCATCTCGCGGGCATGTTCCCGGGCTTCTCGCGCCATCTCGCGGGCTTCCGAACGGCGCTGCCAGTAATAATCCGAATCCTGCACAACCGCAAAAGCGGTGCCCAGCGCGAGCGTCGCGAGTACAAGAATAGCTGCAGTAACCTTCATCCGGCCTCCCTTTCCCAGGTAAAGACGGAGGAAAATCGATTTTGTTCCTAAGAAAGTTGGGGTTGGGAGAGAATTTCGATGAGCCGGGAGGTGTCGATGTTTCCTCCGGAGACGACGCAAACAACCTTCCCGGCTCCGGCCCGGCCGGCGAGGGCACAGGCTACCGGGGTGGCTCCTGCTCCTTCGGCGACGATGCGGTTGCGTTCGGCTAGCAGCTTCAAGGCCGAGGCGACCTCGTCAACCTGCGCAACCAAAGATCCGTCGAGCAAACGCCGGGCGCGTGCAAACATCTGTGGGAACACAGACTTACCGCCCACTCCGTCGACAAAAGAGCGCTGCGGTTCGATGGTCTGGGGCGATCCGGCCTTCCAGGAGGCGATCAGAGGAGCAGCCGTGGCGACTTCGGCGGCGAAGATCCGGCAAGCCGGTTTCAGCTCGCGGACGGCCGAAGCGATCCCGCAAGCCAGTCCGCCGCCACCCCACGGGATCACGATGGCATCGACATCGGGCAGATCTTCGAGGATTTCGATACCGATGGTGCCATTGCCTGCCATCACGTTGAGGTCGTCGAAGGCGTGTATGAAAGCTCCCGTGACGCCCGGATAGGCGCGCTCTTCAAAGGCGCGCCACCAATCATTGAATGGTACGCTTAGGACCTTGCCGCCCAGTCGTTCGACAGCGTCCACCTTGGTTTGCGGTGCGGTTTCTGGCGCAATGACCGTGCACGGAATGCCGAGTTCGCGCGCCATCCAGGCGACACCTTGTGCCATGTTTCCAGCGGATGCCGTTAGCACGCCGTGCTTGAGATCCGCAGGATCCATGTGAGCGATCGCATTTGCCGCACCTCGAATCTTGAAGGAGCCGATCGGTTGGAGATTTTCGAGTTTGAGGTAGATTTCTGCATCCGGAATGTTCAAGCGGACCAGAGGTGTTCGAATGGCGGACCGGGAGACAGCCGCTCGCGCAGCACGAATGTCGGATAGCGTTGGGCTGGCTTCAGAGGCGGGACTCATTCGATGTGTTTTCTCTTCCTGATCCAGTCGATCACAGCGTCGCGAATCAACGGGCCTTTCACCGGGAATTGCAACCCGTGCGTGTTTAGCTCTTGGGGCGCATCCTGATTGGCAGCGATGAAATCGGTGGTGACGAGCTTATAATTACGCCGCGGACCGATGGCGTGTCCGCGTGTGACGGCCGGCGGCAATTGGCTTCCTTTAAACGTTCCCACAACCAGGACATTGTCAAACGGTAGAATGTTCCAGATGTTCCGAGCGAGGATGGTGCCTGCCGGCAGGTCGTCCCGAACGCCGCCAGAATTCAGGAATGCCAGATCGGCTCCCATCTGTTCCGTCATGATGCGTTCGATGAGCGAACGCAATTCGTTGTGATCGAGGCGGCGCGCAGATTCGCCGATCGGCACGTCCACGATCTTCGACACTTTCTCTTCCCACTGGGCGACTTCGCGGGCGACGTCCAGAGCCGGTGTGATCTTCTTCGAGTCGATCAGGATTTTCTTCCACTCGGTGACGTGCGCCCTCCTGCTCTCCATGTCGAGATCGAGTTCCAGGCGGCCGAGTTCGACGCCGTAGCCTTGAACCAGCGCTGCTACGCGCCCGTCGACCTGTCGAAGCTCCGGGTATTCCTTATGGCTGTGTCCGACGATGACGACCGATACCTCAGGAACGTCACGGAGAATGTCGCCGGCCTCCGCATCGTGTATGTGCCCGAGGACTACGATCAGGTCTGATTTGTCGCGAAGCTCACGCGCGTATCGGCTCACTGTTTCGACCACCGGCGTAACGCTGACTGGCCCAAGTTGCTCGGGAGTCTCGAAGTCCTTGTCCAGGTCACCCAAGACGACGCCAATGACGGCGACCCGGATGCCACTCGCGTTCAAGATGACGTACGGCTTGCCGGTGAGAAGCCTGCCTTGCCCGTCAAGTACATTCGCGGCGAGCAGTGGATAATTGGCGATTTTCGCGAAATGCCGGATGGCCTGCCAGCCGTAATCGAATTCGTGGTTACCGATTACCGCAGCGTCGAAGCCGAGAAGATTTCCGATTTCGTAAATTGGCACGCCTCGAAAGATCGTGGAAACGGGAGTGCCCTGTACCAGGTCCCCGGCGTTGAGGTACAGGCACGCGGCGCAATGGGACCGCTCGGCGCGCACGGCGGCGGCGAGGTACGCAAAGCCTCCCATTCCGGCATCGTCGGGAACCAGATGGGCGTGGAGATCGTTCGAATGCAGAATCGTGAGGTGCCGTACGGTCTGCGCCTGAAGCAAAGAGGCGCACAGAAGGAACTGAAGCAACCGGCAGGATGAAGATCGCATGCTGGCGTTGTCGGCAGCTTTATTGTATATGCTCCGGGATGACCGGACCCGGCGCGGAATTCGATCCAAGAGGGTGCTGTCGTTGCGAGAAGAATGAGATCGGTCGCCGGATCTCCTTAAACTTCGGCCGCTTTGCGCCGATAAGGGAACGAGGCCCTTTGATTTCTATCCGCAAAGCAGTTTCCGATCTCGACCGGCTCGAGGAACTTAGCCGGACGGCTGTCACCTGCTATACCCAAGCGGTGCGATCCGCCGAGCAGCACGCCGTGGAAATCGATGCTGCGCAGTTATCGCACTTTCGTGCGCAATTGCAGGTTCTGGAGGTGCGGCTGCAGGAAACCGTGAATGTCCAGGAATTGCAGGACGTGCAGGACGGTTTTGATGCCGAGCTGCGCGACTATCAGGAGAAAACGAAAAGCAAGATTCAGCAGCTCCGGAAGGACATGCAGGCGGCCAAAGATGCCGTGGAGGTGCTGGCCAATTCCATTACCGGCAGCGAGTCGGACCTGGACGTCGATTTGAAGCAGGAGTTGCAGCGTCTCAACAGGCTGAGCGAGAGCGACAACCTGCAAGATGTTCGGGAAGGCATCCATAAGGCAACGGCGAGGATCGCCGCCAGCTTCGAGCAGATGCGCTCCTGCAACCGGATGGCGATCGCCCAGATGCGTGACGAAATCCGGCTGCTGCATCAGGAGATTCAAGCCGCGCGAAAACGTCCGGTGGAACCTGTGGTGGTGGTCGAGAGCCAGCAAAAGATCAACACCCGCGTGGACGACTTGCAACGCCGGGGCGCTTCGTTTTCCGTGCTTCTGGTGGTGGTGAACAACCTGGAGGGATTGCGCAATTGCTACTCCGAGGAACTCATCGAAAATGGCTTGAAGTCGTTCGAACGGCGTCTGGCGAACACCCTTCCCGAGGCGCTGCTAGTGGGACGTTGGAGTACGGACCAGTTCGCTGCTGTCCTGGAAGCCACCCCCAGCAATGCCATCGCTCTGTCGCAGCAAGTGGCGAAGACGTTATCGGCGCCGTTCGTCGAGACCGATCGAGGGAAGCCGGAGGCGCTGAAGTTTCTGGTGAAGGCAGGAGTCACGGAGTTTCGTCAGGGGTCCGACGCGGCGAAGTTTCAGGCGAAGATCCAGCAGTTGGCCATGGCGTTGGCGAGGTAAGCGCTCTTGGCCGGCAGCTACGAGAGATTATTCCCTGAGCGCTTGTACGGGATCGGTCCGCATCGCGCGCCAAGCCGGTAGTAGACAGGCCGCGACGGCGGCGATTGTCATCACCACGAACGCGGCGCCAAACGCTATTGGATCACGCGGGCTCACTTTGTAGAGCAGGTCGCCCATCAGCCGAGTCAAACCCAGGGCCGTGGCTACGCCGAGCACGATGCCGCCTCCGGTTAGGGCCATGCCGTTGGACATTACCAGCCGCAGCAAGTTCGACGCATTTGCACCCAAGGCCATTCGCAAGCCCAGTTCGCGCTTGCTTTGAGATACGACGTAGGACATTACGCCGTATAACCCGACCGCCGCAAGCAGCAGAGCCAAACCACCGAAGATACTCAGCAACGACACGGCGGCGCGCTGGGTCCAGGTGGATCGGTCGACTTGTTCGCGCATGGTAATGACCTCGGTGGGCGCAATATTTTCGTCAATGGTATGCACGTCGCGGGCAAGTGCCGCTGCGATCGTTTGGGCGCTGAGCCGCGTGCGGGCAAAAATGTTCTGCCCCTGCGCATTCTGGCGCATCGCGACATAGAAAAATGGCTTCGC
>Ga0335082_10008572_pt1 | contig 11109 bp, 12 predicted proteins | sample Lox_Sample_41_FD_206718 | JGI IMG/M metagenome (GOLD analysis project Ga0335082, IMG submission 206718) | Soil microbial communities from Loxahatchee National Wildlife Refuge, Florida, United States - Lox_Sample_4.1 | ecosystem: Environmental > Terrestrial > Soil > Wetlands | place: USA... | reverse complement strand
GTCTCTCGCCGCGCAGGATCGCGCTGGAGCGCGCCGCGCGGCGCCGTGGCTCGAACCGGCGGGGTCGCCGCTCGCGTCCCTGATCCGGGCAGCCAGGGGCCTTCCCGGAGCGTTCGAGAACCCGTGGTAGGAAGATCGTGCACCGGAGGTATACACCATGCACGCGCTCGCTCCCTGTTCCCTCGACTCCGCTTCTCTCGCCGGCCGGCTCCGCGACCTCGCCGGTGACGAACGGCAGGTCCAGGTCGACTTCCTCCTCCACCTGGACGAGTTCGACCGCCGACAGGAGTACCTCGCCGCCGGGTTCGGCTCCCTCTGGGACTTCTGTCTGCGCGAGCTGCACCTCCGGGAAGGCGCGGCCGGCCGGCGGATCGCGGCGATGCGCGCCCTGAGGCGCTTCCCGAGGCTGGAGAGCCCGCTTCGGGATGGTCGCATCTGCCTCTCGACTGCCCCGCTCCTCGCGCAGGTCCTCACCGAGGAGACCTTCGACGACCTCGTCGCCCAGGCGGCGTTCCGGACCAAGGCAGAGGTGGAGCACCTAGTCGCGTCGATCCAGCCGCGGACTGCTCCTCGGGACGGGCTGCGGAAGCTGCCGGAGGCGAGGGCTGCCAGTCTGGCTCAGCCGCAGGACGGCATCGCCGAGGCGCCGTCGCTCCTGGCACGCGGGACCGAGGATCCCAGGAACGCTGACGGAGATCTGGCTGCCGTCGCGCTCACCGCCTCGGCCGTCGTGGTTCGCACCCACACGGCTCCGGCGCGTGCATCGTCTCCCCCCGCCGAGCTGCGCGCCGTCTCCGGCGACGAGTGGTCGCTTCGGGTGACCATCGACGGCGCCCTGAAGGCCGACTTGGAGTCCCTCGCCGCCCTTCTCTCCCACAAGGTGCGGCGGAACGACTACGCCGCCCTGCTCCGGGAGGCGGTCCGCTGCGGGATCGAGAAACACGGGAAGCGCCGCGGCGCCGTTCCTCCATCGCGGAAGCGGGCGAAGCCTGCGCCGTCCGAGACGAACGTTGCGGATTCGTCGCGGCGGATCCCCGCCGAGGTGAAGCGCGCCGTCTTCGAGCGCGACGGCGGGTGCTGCGCGTGGGTGAGCAAGGACGGCCGCCGCTGCGGAAGCCGGTGGCAACTGGAGTACGACCACATCAAGCCCGTCTCGCAGGGCGGGAAGTCCACGGTCGAGAACGTTCGCGTGGCCTGCCGGGCCCACAACTTCTTCCACGCGGAGGAGACCCATGGACGAGCGCACATGGCGAAGTTCCGCCGCGAGCCACCCGGCAGGACCCAGGCGGGTGAAAGTGCTATCGCTGGCGACAGTGACTCGCAGTGCAATGACAGTCGCACCGCGAGCCAGGCCTGGTCCGACGGCGGGCTGAGCGTCTCGTTCCAGGGCGGATGAACGCTCATGTGGCGCGGCGTGTACGCCCGCCGCCTACAGCAGCGCGCCCTGCTTCCCCCGCGGCCGCTCGCGCCCGAGGTGCTCGTACGCCATCGGGAGCGCGACGCGGCCCCGCGGCGTGCGCGCCAGGAAACCCTCGCGCACCAGGAAGGGCTCGTAGACGTCCTCGACCGTGTCCGATTCCTCGCCCACGGCCGCGGCGACCGCGTCCACGCCCACCGGTCCCCCGCCGAACGTGTCCAGCACCACCGTGAGGATGCGCCGGTCCATCGCGTCGAGGCCGCGCGCATCCACCTCGAGCCGCTGCAGGGTGATGTCGACGATCTCCCGCGTGAGCCGCCCGTCGCCCTCGACCTGGGCGAAGTCCCGCGCGCGCTGCAGGAGCCGGATGGCGATGCGGGGCGTCCCGCGGGCGCGCCGCGCCAGCTCCTCCGCGCCCGCCGGGTCGACGGGGAGGTCGAGCTTCCGCGCGGCGCGGACCGCGATCTCCTTCAGCTCCGCCGTCCCGTAGTGGTCGAGCCGCTCCTGGATGGGGAACCGGTCGCGGAGCGGACTCGCCAGCAGCCCGGTGCGCGTGGTCGCGCCGACGAGCGTGAACCGCTCCAGCTTCATCTCCATGGTCTGCGCGCCCAGCCCCGCCCCCAGGACCACGTCGAAGCGGAAGTCCTCCATCGCCGGGTAGAGCGCCTCCTCGACGGCGGGGGAGAGCCGGTGGACCTCGTCGATGAAGAGGATGTCGCGCGGGGCGAGCGCGGTGAGAAGCCCGGCGAGGTCGCCCTTCTTCACCAGCGCCGGCCCGCTCGTCACGTGGAGCGCGACGCCCAGCTCGCGCGCCAGGATGTGGGCGAGCGAGGTCTTGCCCAGGCCGGGCGGGCCGCAGAGGAGGACGTGGTCGAGCGCGTCGCCGCGCGTCCTGGCCGCCTGCGCGTAGACCCGGAAGTTGGAGACGATCTTCTCCTGCCCGACGTACTCGTCGAAGGTCGCCGGCCGGAGCGACTGCTCCAGCTTCTCCTCGCCCTCCTCGGCCCCGGGCGAGACGTCGCGGACGGGCTTCACGGACATGCCGGCGGAGCGTAGCACGCGGCGCCGACGGAGTTCGCCCGCTCACCCCCGCAGCAGCTTCAGCGCCTCGCGCAGGAGCTCGTCGAGCTTCTTGCCGTCCGCGGAGTCCTTCAGGGCGGCGGCGGCCTCCTCGGCCTGCTGCGCCCGGTAACCCAGGTTCACGAGCGCTTGCGAGAGCTGCTCGAGCGGACCCGCTCCCGCCCGCGGCCGCGCCGGGCCGGCGGCGCGGGCCAGCACCACGAGCTTCTCCTTCAGCTCGACCACCAGCCGCTCGGCGGTCTTCTTCCCGACCCCGGGGACCTTGGTCAGCCGGGCGACGTCGCCCGCCGCGACCGCCTGCGCGAGCTCGCGCGGCGCGATGCCGGAGAGGATGTTCTGCGCGGCGCGCGGCCCGACGTTCTTCACCGACATGAGCTCGTGGAAGACCGCCTCCTCCTCCTCGGTCGCGAAGCCGAACAGGTCGAGCACGTCCTGCCGCACGTGCGTGTGGCAGCGGAGGGTGGCACGCTCGCCGACCCCGGGCAGCGCCGCGAGCGAGGCGGAGGAGAGGTGGACCCGGTAGCCCACGCCGCCCACGTCCACGATGGCCTCGTCCTCGCCCTTCTCGGCGACCGTGCCGCTCAGCCGCGCGATCACGGCGCCCTCCGGTGATCGCGGACCGCCGGGACGAGCCGTGCCGCGGCGGCGTGCGCGCGGCGCGGGACGGCCCCGGCCGGCTGCGGGCGGCGCGCCAGGTGGCAGACCGCGAGGGCGAGCGCGTCCGCCTCGTCGGCCACGCGGGCGGCGACGCCCAGGAGCGCCCGGGCGGTCCGGACCATCTGGTCCTTCGAGGCGCGGCCGGAGCCGGTGAAGGCGAGCTTGACCGCGGCCGGGGCGTACTCGAACACGGGAAGGCCGGCTCGGGCGGCGGCGACGAGCGCGACGCCGCGCGCCTGCCCGAGCGCGAGCGCCGAGCGCGGCGAGACGCCGGAGAAGACCTGCTCCACCGAGACCGCCGCCGGGCGGGCGCGCCCGATCACCGCGGCGAGCCCGTCGAGGATGGCGGCCAGCCGCTCCGGGATGGGCCGGTCGCCCGGCGCGATGACGCCAGACTCGACCACCCGGAGCCGCCTGCCGTCGCGCTCGACCACGCCGAAACCGCAGCGGCGCGAGCCGGGGTCGATGCCGAGGACGATCACGCGCGCATGGTAGCAGACGCTGAACGAGCGTCCAGCCGCGGTCACCACGAGGCCGGCCGGACCAGGCGGCGCGGGCGCCGGCCCATCGTTCGCACCAGCAGCCAGCCGGTGAGGAAGCCGCCGATGTGGGCGAACACGGCGACTCCCGGCGCGCCGCCCAGGAAGACGGACAGGACCTGGAGGACGAACCACAGCCCGATGAAGACGGCGGCCGGCAGGAAGAGGACCCGGATGAAGATGACGAAGAACACGAGCGTCTTCACGTTGGCGCGGGGGAACATCACCATGTAGGCGGCGAGGACGCCCGCGATGGCGCCGCTGGCGCCGACCATGGGCACCTCCACGTCCCCCATGACCGCGCTGGCCACGACCTGCGCCAGCGCCGCGGCCACGCCGCACGCGACGTAGAAGAGCACGAAGCGCAGGCGGCCCAGCGCGTCCTCCACGTTGTTCCCGAAGATCCAGAGGAACAGCATGTTCGAGCCGATGTGCAGGAAGCCGCCGTGCAGGAACATGCTGGTGAGGATGGTGAAGGGCGGCGGAACGACGTCCGGCGGCCAGATGTCCCGCCCGGTGAGGATCTCGTAGGGGATGGCGCCGCCGCGCAGCGCGGACAGGTCCAGGCCCGCCACCCCGATCTGCCAGGCGAACGCCGCGACGTTGACGGCGATGAGCGCGACGGTGACGACCGGCGTTCGCTCGATGGGCGCGTCGTCTTGGAGCGGGATCACGCGTCGGTTCCAGTGCCGGCCATGCTATACCGCGGCCCCTCGGATCCTCGGGCAGATCGACGAGGGCCTGACACGGATGTCGCGGTGCGCAGGAGGCCGGTGGGCGGCTACGGGTGCGGCAGGATGACCCCCGCGCTGGGCGTCGCCGATTCGGCCGAAAAAGCGTCGTATCTTCGTTCGGTTCCGACGGTGCCGGACGCGGGCGATCGGCGGGACCGGTCCGGTCCGGTGGCACGTCGATTGCTCAATCACGGCGCGCCGAACGCCCGAGAGGGGTCTCCTCATCTATGTCTCACTGGAATCAACGGACGGTTGCGAAGCGCGTGTCGTGCACCGGGGTGGGCCTCCACTCCGGGAAGCCCGCGACCTTGACGCTCGCCCCGGCGCCGGCCGACGCCGGCATCAGCTTCGTCCGCATGGACCTCGGCGTCGAGATCCCCGCGCGCAACGAGCACGTCTTCGACACCACGCTCTCGACCAACGTCGGGATCGGGCGGGCCCGCGTCCACACCGTGGAGCACGTGCTCGCCGCGCTCCACGGGATGGGCGTGGACGACTGCCGCGTGGAGGTGGACGGGCCCGAGGTCCCCATCGTCGACGGCTCCGCCGCCCCCTTCGTCTGCATGATCCAGGAGGCCGGGCTGAAGGTGCTCGGCGCCGGACGCCGCTACCTGGTGGTGGACCGGCCGGTGGAGGTCCGCGACGGCGATCGGCTGGTGCGCCTCGAGCCCTCCGACGTCCTGAGCGTCGAGTTCACCGCCGACTTCGACCACCCCCTCGTCACCGACCAGAGCTTCAAGGCGGTGGTGACCGATCGCGCCTTCGATCGCGAGATCTCCCGCGCCCGCACCTTCTGCTTCCGCAAGGACATCGAGCGCATGCAGGCGGCCGGACTCGCCAAGGGCGGCAGCCTCGAGAACGCCATCGTGGTGGACGAGTTCTCGATCATGAATCCCGAGGGGCTGCGCTTCCCCGACGAGTTCGCGCGCCACAAGGTGCTCGACGCGATCGGCGACCTCGCGCTGTTCGGGCTGCCGGTGGTGGGCGCGCTGTCGGCCGTGAAGAGCGGCCACGCGATGAACCAGTCGCTGGTGCGGAAGGTCCTGGCGGATCCCACCAGCCACCGCGTGGTGCGCATCACCGCCGAGGCGGAGGCGCCCGCGCGCCGCCCCGCGGCGGCCTCGTCCCTCGCCGCCGCCGAGGGCTGATCCACGCCCCGTGAACAGGTGAGCCGCGCCCGCGACGGCGCGCGGCTCCCCGCTCGCGTGGAGCTCCTCCCCCGCGGCGGGACCGCGCCCGGTGCGAGCGGAGGCGGCGCTACCAGGTGCCGAAGCGCCGCCGCGCCTCGGCGGCGAGGACGTCGCGGTGGGACGGGTGGGCCACGGCGATGAGCGCGGCGGCGCGCTGGCGGAGGTTCTTCCCGAAGAGGTCGGCGATCCCGTGCTCGGTGACGACGAAGTGGACGTGCGCCCGCGTGGTCACCACCCCCGCGCCCGGCTTCAGGTACGACACGATGCGGGACTCGCCGGTGGAGGTCACCGAGGGCAGCGCGATGATCGGCTTGCCGCCCTCCGAGAGCGCGGCGCCGCGGATGAAGTCCATCTGGCCGCCCACGCCCGAGTACTGGCGGTCGCCGATCGAGTCGGCGCACACCTGTCCGGTGAGGTCCACCTCGATGGCGCTGTTGATCGCGCACACCTTGGGGTTCCTCCGGATCACCGCGGTGTCGTTCACGTACGCCATGTCGAGCATGGCCACCAGCGGGTTGTCGTCGAGGAAGTCGTAGAGCCGGCGCGAGCCCAGCGCGAACCCGGCGACGATCTTGCCGGGGTGGATCCGCTTGGCCTCGCCCGTGACCACGCCCTTCTCCACCAGGTCCACCACGCCGTCGGAGAGCATCTCGGTGTGGATGCCGAGCCGGTGGTGGTCGGCGAGCGCCGCCAGCGTGGCGTCGGGGATGGCGCCGATGCCGATCTGCAGGGTGGAGCCGTCCTCGACCAGCTCGGCGCAGTGCCCCCCGATCTCCCGCTCGATCTCGGAGGGCTCCCCCGGGGCGACCTCGTGGATGGGCTCGTCCACCTGCACCATGAAGTCGATGGCGTCCACGTGGATGAGGCCGTCGCCGTGGGTCCGCGGCATGCGCGGGTTCACCTGGGCGATGACGGTGCGCGCCGTCTGCACGGCGGCTCGCGACACGTCCACCGACACGCCCAGCGAGCAGAACCCGTGCCGGTCCGGCGGCGACACGTGGACGAGCGCCACGTCGAGCGGGAGGATCCCGGAGCGGAACAGCAGGGGCACCTCGGAGAGGAAGACCGGCAGGTAGTCGGCCCGGCCCTCCTCCACCGCGGTGCGGACGTTGGGGCCGACGAAGAGGGCGTTGACGCGGAAGCTCTTCTCCATGCCGGCGGCCGCGTAGGGGGCGGCCCCCTCGGTGTGCAGCGAGACGATCTCGACCACGCGCAGCTCCGGAGCGCGCGCGGTGAGCGCCTCGACCAGCCGCCGCGGCGCGGCGGCCACGCTGTGGACGAAGACGCGGTCTCCCGACTTCACGACGGAGACGGCTTCCTCGGCGGTGACGGTGCGGCTCATCGGTCGCGAGCTCCGGGCTCAGGGGGCACCCAGGATAGCAGCCGCCGGGGCGGCGCGGAAACCGGCATGGCCGGGCCCGCGCTCGCCGCGCCGCCGTCCGGGCGGCCGGGCGCGCGGCGGTGGAGCGGCGGATCGAGGGGGGGCCTCACCGCATGTCCCAGGCGAGCTTCGCGGCCAGCGCCAGGGCGACCGCGACCACGACCCGCCGGACCAGCGCGTCGCCCCGCCGGACGGCGAGGTGGGCGCCCAGCCAGCCCCCCGCGAGCTGCGCCGCCGCCATGGGCACCGCGATCCGCCAGATCACGGCCCCGTGCGAGGCGAAGAGGGCGACCGCGGCGAGGTTCGAGGCGAAGTTCACGACCTTGGCGTCGGCGGACGCGCGCGCCGGCCCGTCGCCGAGGAACGCCACGAACCCGAGGATCAGGAAGGTGCCGGTCCCCGGGCCGAAGAACCCGTCGTACGCTCCGATGGCGAGGGCGATCGCGGCCGCCACCGCGCTCGCCCCGCGCCGCACCTCGTGCCCCGACCGCGGGGGCCTGGCGCGGCGCGTCCCGACGAACACCGCGGCGAAGATCAGCAGGCCGAGCACGACGGGGCGGAGCCGCTCCGGCGACATCCGGAGCACGAGCCAGGCGCCCGCGAGCGAGCCGGCCAGGCCGGCCGGGAAGGTGACCCGCGCCCGGGCGGTCTCCACCAGGCCGGCGCGCGCGAAGCGCGCCAGCGCGGCGCCCGATCCGAACACCGACTGGCCCTTGTTCGTGCCGAGCGCGAGGTGCGGCGGCAGGCCGGCCCAGAGGAGGGCCGGGACCGTGAGCAGGCCGCCGCCGCCGCCGATGGCGTCCACGGTGCCGGCCAGCAGCGCCACGGCGGCGAGGATCGCGACGCGGGCAGGGGACGGGTCGGCCACGGCGACGCGTCATAGCACGGCCGGGCCGCGCCCGAGCGGGGGGCGGCGCCCGCGGTGTACAGTCGCCGGCGATGCCAGCCCGCCGCGAGGTCTGGAGGATCGATCGGCCCGGCTCGCTCGATCGTCTCGCGCGCCGGACCGAGGACCTCGAGGACCCCGGGCCCGGCGAGGCGCGGGTGCGCGTCGAGGCGGTCGGGCTCAACTTCGCGGACGTGTTCGCCTGCCTCGGGCTCTACTCGGCGACGCCGCGCGGCTCCTTCGTGCCCGGGCTCGAGTGCGCGGGCACCGTCGAGCTGGTGGGGCCGCCCGTTGCGGGGGCGGCGCTCCGCTTCGCTCCCGGCGATCGCGTGATGGCGCTCACGCGCTTCGGCGGCTACGCCACGCGCCTCGTCGCCGACGTGCGCTACCTCCGCCCGCTGCCGGCGGGCTGGAGCGCGGCGGAAGGGGCCGCCTTCCCGGTGCAGGCGCTGACGGCGTGGTGGGGGCTGGTCCGGCTCGGCGGATTGAGGGCCGGCGAGACCGTGCTGGTCCAGTCGGCGGCGGGCGGCGTGGGGCTGGCAGCGCTGGAGATCGCCGAGGCCGTCGGCGCACGCGTCATCGCCGCGGTGGGCGAGGGGGCGAAGCGGGACTTCCTCCTGGGCGCGCGCGGGCTCCGCCGGGAGGCCGTGGTCGTCCGCGACCGGCGTCGCTTCGGGCGGCAGCTCGATGCAGCGCTGGTCGCGCTCGGCGCCGGCGGGCTCGACCTGGTGCTCGACGCGGTGATGGGGCCCTTCTTCCGGCCGGCTTTCGAGCGGCTCCGCCCGGAGGGGCGCCACGTGGTCCTCGGCGCCGCGGACCTCATGACCGCCGGGCCGCGCCCGGCCTGGCCGCGGCTCGTGGCGCGATGGCTGCGACGCCCGCGCGTCGATCCGCTCGCCATGATCTCGGCGAACCGGGCCCTCTTCGGCTTCAACCTCATCTGGCTGTGGCACGCCGCCGACAGGCTCGACGGCGCCTACGGGGAGCTCGAGCGGCTGCTGCGGAGGCGCCCGCACCTGGGCGCGGTCGTGCCGTTCGAGCGCGCGCCGGAGGCCCTGAGGCTGCTGCAGGGCGGCTCCACCGTGGGGAAGGTCGTGCTCGACGTCGCGGGAGCGGACGCGTGACCGGCCGGCGTCCCGGCCAGTGCGTCGCCGATCCCGCCAACGCCGCGCTGTTCCCGTTGACGAAGGCGTGCACCCTCGCGACGGCGCCGAGCTTCGCGTGCGGCGGCGGCGGTGCCACCGCGAACCAGTCCGCCGGCGGCTGGTTCACCTGCGGCGCGCTCGGCGGCTACCAGGTGCTCAATCCCATCGTCCCCAGCTCGGTCCCGCCCGCGGGGACGCCCGCGACGCCGAAGTTCGTGTGGCCGGTGCTCAACCCGCCCGACTACCAGCCGGACAAGGGGACGTTCCCCGGCGCGGACTACTACGAGCTCAACCTGCACGAGTCGTGGGGGTTCCAGACGCTCGCCAACCTGGGCGCGTTCCCGAACCCGCCGGCCGCGTACCCGAAGCAGTCGGAGAGGAGCGGCTCGAGGTCGTTCAGGCCGCGCGCGACCGCGACGCCGGCGGGCCCGGCCGCGCCGGGCGCGCGAGCTGCGGCACCGCCTCCCAGGAGTCCTGCGGGGGCGGCGGCGGGCGCGGGGCCAGCACCACGGGCAGCGGCGCCGGCGCGACCGGCGACGCGCCGGGCGGGAGGCGGCTCACGTCGCGGGTGCCGCCGGCGGCGTCCGGGACGGCCGCCGCGGTGGGGGGCGGCGCGGGATCCGCCGCGGCGGGCGCGCCTTCGCGCGTGGCGAGGTAGATGGCGACGACGGCGCCCGCCCCGAGGAGCAGGATGGCGGCCGCGGCGGCGACGGCGAAGCGGGGCATGGGCGCCTAGAACCTCACCTCCACCACCACGGCGTCCTTCCTCGGGCTGCCGGACGGGAGGAGCCTGGCGCGGTAGGTGCCGCCGATCGTCCAGGCGCCGCGGGCCGCCGGATCCGGCGTCGCGCGCGTGAGCGTCAGGGTGACCTCGCCGCGCTGCGAGCTCGTCTTGGTGGCCGTGTAGAGGGTGCCGCTCTCCGCCGCGACCCGCGCCATTCCGTGGCCGAGCGTGTCGAGCGTGTAGGTCCTTGCGCTCACCGGCTCGGGGACCTCGAACGCGCCCGGGTCGTAGGACGGGACACCATCGGGGAAGGACCTGGGCGCGACGACGAAGACCGCCTTGCCACCGGGGCCACGCGCCAGCGTGGCGGTGCATTCGAACTTTCCCTCGACGGCGCCCGAGAGCGTGCCGCTGCAGGCGGGCCGGGTGTCGCCCGCCGCCGCAGGTCCGGGCGCGCCGCCGAGAACACCGAGGACACCGAGGACACCGAGTGCCGCGCGCATGTCAGTTCCCCACCGGCGCACCCGCGGGGACGGGGACGCCGGCGCTCGCGAGGAGGGTCTCCACCTCCACGATCGCGCCCTCCAGGCGGTCGTCGAGCGCCTTCATCCGACCGGCCGCGGGGACGGCCCGGCGCAGGCACTGCTCCCCGTCGAGCCGTGCCTCGCCGACCTGGGTGGCCTTCGTCGGGCCGGGATCGACGGCCAGCGCGTTCGCGAACATCAGGGCCGGATACCGGCAGACCAGGCGAGGGTCGATCGGCCACGGGGCGGCCAGCGTGGTCGCGACGTCGCTCCACGCGGCGCCGAGCCCGGTGGCGATCTCGGCGGCCCGCGGAGAGGCCGCGGAGCCGCTCCGGGCGAGGGCGTCGAGCCGCTCGGCGAGCGCGCTCCCCCTGGCCCCCGCCTGGAGCCGGGTCGCCCGGTGGCGCTCCACCGGGATGGCGATGCTCACGTCGTGGGCCTGCTGCCAGAGGGCCCGATCCTCGGCGGACGCAGCGGGCGGCGGTGCGTCGGCGTCGGCCGGCGCCTGGGGCACCGGGGCGGGTGGACGGACGGCGGCCGGCGCGGCGGAGCCCGGGGCGGGGGAGGCGGAGGCGAGCAGCGCGGCGGCGAGCGTGGCGAGGGTCATGTCGGCGGCGGATCATAGCAGCCTCGCCGGCCGAAACCGGCGCGCCGGCGGCGCGGCTGGAGGGCGCACCCGGGGCGACGCGTGCCCGGGGTCGGTGCTGCCGGTGCCGCCGCCGGCGATAATGGCCGCCCGCTGGTCCGGCGTCGCCCGGGCCGCAGGGAGGGATCATGACGGTCCAGGCCATCGTCCTCGCGTGCACCCTCGCTGCCTCTCCGGCGGCGCAGG
>Ga0335082_10008570_pt1 | contig 11109 bp, 7 predicted proteins | sample Lox_Sample_41_FD_206718 | JGI IMG/M metagenome (GOLD analysis project Ga0335082, IMG submission 206718) | Soil microbial communities from Loxahatchee National Wildlife Refuge, Florida, United States - Lox_Sample_4.1 | ecosystem: Environmental > Terrestrial > Soil > Wetlands | place: USA: Florida... | reverse complement strand
GAACACAGAGGTCTTCCTTTCCTCGCTCAGCGCGCTCATCACCATCCAATACAATTTCAACTAGCGCAATGTTCTTCGTGGGTCATTCTCAAGCCTCAATCTCGAGGTGGTCGGGCTCCGATGCGTCGTGTACGGCCTGAAGGGCAATCCGCCCCAGGCCGACGAATGAGCCCGGCGTGCGCGCCGTGTGCGACCTGACCATGGGGTGCCCAGATGCCAGCGGCCAATAGGCAAGCGCCACCGCGACACGTTTCGGGTCCTGCCGGCGCGAGCGGGCTCGTCGAAAAGCTATACCAGCGGCTCAAGCAGTCACCTAGGACGGCGCTGCTCGTCGCGGTCGTCGAACGGTTCGTCGAAATCGGCGGGTGGACCCAGAGCGGACTGCTGTCGATCCAGCTCTTCGCAACCGTCATCCCCCTAATCATCATCGGCTTCGCCTACCTCTCGGGCTTTGCGGAGAACGCTAGCGTCGGCGACCTGTTCATCCGTGATCTCGGCCTCCGCCCCCCTCTCGGCGACCGCGTGCGCGAAGCATTCGGAAGCTCTTCCGGGATACTGTCCGTGTGGACGTTCTTCGGCATCGCCGGATTCCTGGCGTGCGGAATCCCGATGTCGATCCAGGTCGCCGCGATGTTCACGCGCGCATGGCGTCGCCAGCCGTTCGGCCTGGCGGAGCAATTGGCTCGGGGAGCCATCTGGTTCACGCTGTACCTGGGAACGATGGCCGTACACGAGCGGATCGGATTCGCGGGCCAGCACGGAGCCGGAGGTCGCGCCGCGCTCCTGGCCCTCGCGCTCGTCCCGGTGTGGATCTTTTGGTCGCTCACCCCGTTGCTGCTCGTGCGAGACGGTGCTCGTGGGTTGCGAAGCCTCGCCCTCGCTGGCTTCGCTGGGGTCGTGATTGACGGAATCGTCCTCGCCACCGCTTTCCAGCTGGGCTTCCCGAAAATGCTCGAGGGTTGGACTGGGTTCGGCCCGATGGGCGTCGCGATGACCTTGATGACCTGGTGCGGTTTCCTCGCCACCGGCTGGGTGGCGGTCGCCTGCACCGGCGCCATCGTCTGGGAACGAAATGCCCCTCGCAGTCGGCGAGAGATGAGTCATCACCAGCTAACTGACTAGGTGTTCTCATGACTGACGCAAGAGGAACTCAGAATTCGCCGTTGGCCACGCCGTCCTCGTGGTTGAGCCGTGCCTGGTCAGGATTGCCAGACAATTCGACTCGGTCCACATCGCATGTCATTCGCGACGGTGCCGCCGCGGCTCTCGCGAAGGCGTATCAGCAGCGGCTAACAGACCATCCGGGGTCCACCGGCGTGCTTCTCTTGATGCATGGGCTCGATGCGTTCGTGGCGCGAGCAATCCTGGCTCGCAAGGCTGAGCGCAGCATCGACCTCCAGTACTACATGTTCCACCAGGACACGGTCGGCCGGCTTCTTCTGGTCGAGCTGCTCGCCGCCGCGGATCGAGGCGTGCGCGTGCGCATGCTGATCGACGACATCTATGGCGAGGAAGCCGATGCTGTTTGGGCAGCGTTGGATGCGCACGCGACTATCGAGGTGCGCCTCTTCAACCCCTTCTCGCGCGCCCGGTCCAAGTATCTCCAGTACGTCACGCGCCTGCGGACGATCAATCACCGGATGCACAGCAAGACCTACACGGTGGACAACCAGGCCACAATCGTCGGCGGCCGTAACATCGGCAGTGAATACTTCGATGCCGACCCGGATCTCGCCTTCACCGACCTGGATGTGATGGCGATCGGGCCCGTCGTCCCGGAGGTCTCGACCGAGTTCGACGAATACTGGAACAGCGAGCACGCCTACCCGGTCTCGACGCTTCGCAGGGGCGGAACGGGGGATGACCTGGACAGGCTTCGGGCAGATCTGGACGCCTTCCGAGCAAAGAGCAGCACCTCGGTGTACGTCGATGCGTTGAACCACTCGGCGCTCGCCGCGGCGTTGAAGGATCACACGGTGAAGCTCAGCTGGTCGAAGGCACGCGTCATCCGTGACTCGTCGGAGAAGCAGACCCTGGGCAAGAAGAACGGTCGGAAGGAACTCCTGATCTCGCAGCTGGCGCCCTACCTCCTCGAGGCGAAAGAGGAGCTGATCATCGTCTCCCCGTACTTCGTGCCCGGCAACCGGGCTGTCGAGGCGATGTGCCAGCTCCGCCGGCAAGGAGTGCGCATCAGGATCCTGACCAATTCCCTCGCCTCCAACGACGTGGCCGCGGTGCACGCCGGATACTCCAGATTCAGGAAGGCGCTTTTGCGCGGTGGCGTAGAACTCTACGAGCTGGACGAGGAAATTCGGAAGACGGAAGCCGAACGATTCACCTGGCTTCCGGGTATGAGCAAGTCCAGCCTGCACGCCAAGACGATGGCCTGCGACCGTCGCGTCATGTTCGTCGGATCGTTCAACTTCGACCAGCGTTCGCTGTACCTCAATAACGAAATCGGCATTATTTTCGACGAACCGGAGACAGCCTCGCAGGCATTCGCCACGTTCGACGCCAACATCGACAGGGTCGCGTTCAAGGTGACGCTGCAGGGCGGCAAAGATGGTGGCGGCTCGCTGCGCTGGATCAAGCGGAAGAATGGCGAGGAGACGGTCTACGCCTCGGAGCCTTATGTAGGCCTCTGGACCCGGTTCGTCGTGGGGTGCATAAGACTGCTGCCGATCGATTCGATGCTGTGAGATCGGGGCTTCACCCTCCGCGCGCGATGGTGAGGCCCCGCCATCCGTCCGCTGGTTCACCCTGGCCCGTCGCTGAAGCGATGGCCGAGCGTCTGATCAGCCTCCCCACCTCGTCACGCGTCCCGCGCCGTACCCCGTTTTTCCCCCGTGTCGGGGACTGTTGCGGTTCGGCCACCGGCAGTAGGAGGGGAGCGGTGGAGTCCGACTTGGAGGCGGACTGCGGAGGGTCGAATGACGGAGCCACCAAGCCGCGTGAGACGGCTTTCTCCGGCGGCCATTGACTCTAACCGAGGCTCCTTCAGCGCACGAAGGGAGACTGGTTCGTCACTTTAGGAGAGACAATCATGTACGGATTCAAAGCGTTCGTGTTCAAGGGCAAGAGGACGGCCGGCAAGGCCTTCGATACTCTCGAGGACCACATGCCAGTCTACCCGTGGATTGAAGACGCCGCCGTGGTGTCGCGGAGCAAGCTCGGCATCAGCCGGATTCACAGCACCTGGGCACAGGACGACACCGCGGTCGGTGCCGGCACCGGTCTCGGCGCCGTGACCGGTGCCCTGGTCGGATCGGTCCTGGGACCGGGCGGGGCAGCAGCCGGAGCCGCGGTGGGAGGTTCGGTGGGGGCCCTGTTTGGCATCGGCGACGAGATCACCTTCGACGACCCGCGGCTCGATGACTTCGCGGCTTCGCTCGCCAAGGACACCTCGGCGTTGATTCTGGTGGGCGAGACAGCCACCATCGCGGACTTCACCTCGGCGGTCCAGCCCTTCGGGGGGAAGGTCATCGAGACCAACCTCAACGATGACGACGTCAAGGCCCTCAAGAAGGCCCTCAGCCAGAAGAAGAAGAACTGAGGAGCCGTCGAGCCCGATCCCCGGCCGGAGCGGTCTGGGGATCGAGGCCGGCCCGAGGAGGGAGCTGATCGACAGCTCTCGCGCCGGCTCGATCGTGTCGGGGGCACGACCGCAGGGCTCGCCGCGGACGCGGCGAGAGTCCAGAGACGGTGGAGTGAGGAGTCGATGGCGGCTTTCCTGGCGGACGAGAGGGCCCAGTATCAAATCCGGGTTCAAGGCCGGCTGGAACCGCTTTGGGCCGCGCGTCTGGGTGATCTGACCCTGGCCGTCCGCGATGATGGCGGGCAGGCCGCCGTCACGGACCTCATGGGATGGATCAGCGATCAGGCGGCGCTGATGGGTGTGCTCGAGCAACTCTACGCCCTGGGCTTGACCCTCCTGAGCGTCGAGCGTCTGGAAGAAGAGGTGGGTGGCACCGAGCACGGCGCACCGCGGTGAAGGGTCCGCGGACGAACGCAATCGCGTGCAGTCCATCACTGGCTGGTTCAAGAAGGAACAAACGAGGAGGAATCGTATGGAGCCGATCGCTCAGAGTTGGCTGCAGCAAGCGAAGAAGAACGCCGGTTGGCTCGTCTTTCTCGGCATCGTCGAGATGGTCGCCGGAGTCCTGGGGATCCTGGCGCCGTTTGTCGCGGGCGTCGCAGTGACGGTGGTGGTCGGGTTCCTGTTGATGGTGGGAGGAGGCGCGCGGGTCGTGGGAGCGTTCAAGGCCCAGTCCTTTGGCGCCGGTGCCCTCACTTTTGGCTGGGGCCTGCTGCTCCTGGTGACGGGTTTCTACTTCGTCGCCCGCCCGGGTCTCGGGCTCGAGTCGCTCACCCTGGTGGTGATGATGGTTCTGTTCGTCGACGGAATCCTGCGGGTCATCCTCTCTTTTCACATGAAGCCGGTCACGGGTTGGGGCTGGATGCTGGTGGGTGGCATCCTGAGCGTTCTGTTCGCCGTGATGATCTGGTGGCAATTCCCTGCGTCGAGCCTGTGGGTGGTCGGAACCCTTGCCGGATTCAGCATGATTTCCAACGGCTTCACGATGGTCTCCGTGGCCAGCGCTGCACGGAAGGCCGCCAGCGTCGCCGCCGGGGCCTAGGCCCCGCGTTCGCATAGGGATTTGGAATGGCCGTTTCACCCGGATCGGGGGACCGGGAACCGACGCTTTGCGGTAGGGTCCCAGGTTCGATGAGGGGGACCTCGTGAGAGCCGCCAATCGGGAGACGCGCCGCCTCGACCCGGTGCTCATCCGCACCAAGTTCAGCAGGCCGCCCAGCCGGCCCGAGTTCGTGGAGCGCCGACAGCTTCTCGACCGGCTCGACGAGACCGTCGAGCAGCACCGGATCACCCTGGTCTCCGCGCCACCGGGCTTCGGCAAGACGACCCTCGCCACGCAGTGGCTGGCCCGGCAGCGTGTGCCGGGAGCATGGCTCGCCCTCGACAGAGGCGACAGCGATCCGGAGCGATTCGTGCGCTACCTGGTGGCCGCTGTCGAGGACGGCACGCCGCATCGGCTGCCGAAATCCACATCGCTGCTCGCCGCGACCACGCCGCCTCCCTTCGACTACCTGTGTGAGGTGCTGGTCTCGGAGCTGACGGCGGCCCAGGCGCGCATGGTCCTCGTCCTGGAGGACTACCACCTGCTCGAGTCGAAACACGTTCACAGTTTGATCGAGCGCCTGGTGTCGGCGATGCCGCCGTCGATGCACCTGCTCGTGCTGTCCCGCGTGGATCCCCCGTGGCCGCAGGCGCACTGGCGCGCGCAGGGGTGGCTAGGCGAGGTGCGCGCGCGCGACCTGCGGTTCTCGCTGGAAGAAGCGCGCCAGTTCTTCGCGGGGGAGCGAGGAGTGGCCCTGTCGAGCGGTACCATCGAGAGGCTGCACGCCTGGGCGGAGGGGTGGGTCGCCGCTCTGCAGCTGGTGCAGCTTTCACTGCGGGACTCGCCGCGCCCTGAGGAGCAGGCGCGCGCTCTCTCCGGCACCGGGCAGTTCGTGGCCGACTATCTCGTGGCGGAGGTGCTCGCCGCTCAGCCGCCCGAGATCCTGCGCTTCCTGACGGTGACCGCGCCGTTGAAGCGCTTCTCGGCGCCACTGTGCGACCACCTGCTGGCCGGCCGGGACGAGCCGCCGGCGCGGAAGACGCTCGCCCGCATCCTCCGCCTGAATCTGTTCCTCGTTCCCATCGACGCTGACGGGGAGTGGTACAGCTATCACCACCTGTTCCAGGACCTCCTCCTGCATCACATTCCGGACCTGGCACGGCCGGAGCGCCGGGCGGAGATCGACCACGCGGCGGGGGAGTGGTTCGCGCGCGAGGGGTTCGTCGAGGAGGCTCTCGGGCACCTGATCAATGCGGGTGCGATCGATTCCGCCGCGGAACTGCTGGGCACGAACGTCAGGGCGGTGTTCGATGCGGACTTGACCAGACAGGTCCTGCAGCGCTGGCTGTCGCTGTTTCCCGCCGGAGCCGAGCGCGGCCGGCTCCCGCTGCTTGTCGCGCACACCTACCTCAGGATGGCCAGGTGGGACCTCCGTGGCATGGGTGAGCTCATCGACGAAGCGGCGCGGCTCCTGCGTAAGTCGGCGCGCCGGCGCCCGGAACCCACGGTGGTGAGATTCCACGCGGACGTCGACGCCCTGGCGGCGTTCATGCACTACTGGAACGGCAACGCAACGGGCGCGCTGCAGGCCGGCTCGCGCGCCCTGAGCGCCCTCCCGCCACGGCGGGGTGGCATGACCCGCTGGCTGGCCACTCGCTACAAGGCGGCCGGCCTGGCCGTCACCGGCCGACATCGCGAGGCCCTGGCGCTTCTCGAGCGCGCCATCGAGGATGCGAGCGCCACCGGGGAGGGAGGCATCGACCTGCTGCTGCTCAGCCAAGGCGTCTTTCATTGGTACGCGACGGAGCTGGGCGCGGTGGCGCTCGCGGCGCGCAGAATGCTCTCGCTCCACGAGGCGACGCCGATCCAGCACTACAATCTTGGACACGCGCACCACCTACTCGGATTGGTCGCCTATGCGCAGAACCGACTCGCCACCGCGGCGACCGAGTTCGGTCAGGTGGTGGAGATGCGATACCAGGTCAACACCCGCATCCATCAGGACGCGTTGATCGGGCTTTGCCTGGTGGCGAGAGCAACCGGCGACGCTGCGCGCGTCGCGAGCTACGCCGCGGACGTGCGTGCCGCAGCCCTGCAGGCCGGAGATCCGGTGTCTTTGCGCATCGCCGACTGGTTCGACCTGCGCCTGACACTCGATGTGGGCGATGACCCGGTGCCGGTCTCCGGGCCGCCGGGGGCCGACGACTCCATGTACTTCTGGCTCGAGGTGCCGTCGGTGACCTACGCCGAGGCGCTCCTCCGCGATCCTTCCCCGGCGGCGCGGGAATCGGCGCTGCCCTTCATCGAGCGCTCGCTGGAGAAGGTCGACGCGCGGCACAACCTGTTCCAGTCGATCGTCTTCTCGCTGCTCCGCGCTCAGGCCCTCGCCGAGCGCGGAGCCGACGAAGCGGCGCTGGACGTACTGGCGGCCACGGTGCGCCGGGCGGAGCCTTCCGGCCTGGTGCGGCCGTTCCTCGACCGTGGTCCTCGGCTGACGCGCTTGCTCGAGGCGCTGGCGACCCGAGACGGGCGACAGGGCCATCTCGCGACGCTGCTGTCGGCCTCCGACGGAGCAGCGAGCGTCCCCCGTCCCGTCGACCGGGAGGCAGCGTCCATCGCAGCCGGGACGTTGCTGAGCAACCGGGAGCTCGACGTCCTGGAGTTACTGACGGAGCGGCTCTCCAACAAGGAGATTGCCGAACGGCTGAAGGTCTCCTCGGAAACAATCAAGAAGCACACCCGCAACCTCTATCTGAAGCTCGAGGTGCACGGGCGGCGTCAAGCCGTCGCCAAAGCCCTGGCCGAGCGTCTGATCACCCTCCGCACTTAGTCACGCGTCCCCGCCGTACCCCGTTTTTCCCCCGTCTCGGGGACTGTTGCGGTTCGGCCCACCCGCACTACGAGGGGGGGTGAGCGGGGAAGCGCCTGTCCACTCTCCAGGCCCTGGCGACGGCGGTGTCGGTCCGGGCGAAAGGACCACCCATGAATCGAGTCACCCCAAAACTCGCCCGAGGCCCGCTGACGGTGTCCTCCAGGCTCATCGCCGCGGTCGGCGTGGTGCTCTGCTCAATCGCGACCGCTCAGCAAACCAAACCCGCCCAACCCGTGGGGCCATTCAAGGACTTCAAGGGAACCATCAAACTCGATATCCGCGATTCCAAGGCCGACTGGGGCCCATTCACCCCGAAGAAGGCGCCCGCGGGCGCACCCAATTTCCTGTTCATCCTGTACGACGACACCGGTCTTTCCGCTTGGTCGCCCTACGGCGGCCGCGTCAACATGCCCACGCTGCAAGGGCTTGCTGATCAGGGCCTGATGTACACGCAGTGGCACACCGTGGCGCTGTGTTCGCCGACACGGTCCACGCTGCTGACGGGACGCAACCACACGCTGAATGGCTTCGCCAGTATCTCCGAAGGCGCCAACGGATTTCCGGGCCTGAGCGGCCGCCTTCCGCCCCAAGCCGCCACCGTCGCGGAGATCCTCCAGGACAACGGCTACAGCACCTTCTGGCTGGGCAAGAACCACAACGTTCCGGAGCAGGAAGTCGCCGAGGGTGGCGATCGCAAGTCATGGCCGCTCGGTTGGGGATTCGAGCGCTTCTACGGATTCCTCGGTGGCGAGACAAACCAGTGGTATCCGGACCTCGTCGAGGACAATCACTTCATCGAGCCGCCGTACAAACCTGAGCAGGGTTACCACCTGTCCAAGGACCTGGCCGATCAAGCGATCAAGATGATCCGCGACCAGAAGGCGACGAACCCGTCGAAGCCGTGGTTCATGTATTACAACCCGGGCGCGAATCATGCTCCGCACCATGCTCCGCAGGAATACATCGCCAAGTACAAGGGTAAGTTCGACGACGGCTACGAGGCTTACCGCACGTGGGCGCTGGCGCGCATGATCGAGAAGGGCGTCCTGCCGAAGGGCACAAAGATGACGCCGATCAACCCGATGCCCAAAGAGATGTCGAACCCGGCCGACTACGTTCGCCCGTGGAATACGCTGAACGCGGACGAGAAGAGGCTGTTCTCCCACATGGCCGAGGTCTGGGCCGGGTTCTCGGAATACACCGACGCGCAGGTCGGCCGCGTGATTGATTACCTGAAGGAATCAGGGCAGCTCGAGAACACGGTCGTGTTTTACGCCGCGGACAATGGCACCTCCGGCGAAGGCACGCCGAATGGCTCCGTCAACGAGGACAAGTTCTTCAATAACTACCCGGACGATCTGGCCGAGAACATGAAGATGATCGACAAGCTCGGGAGTCCGGATACTTACGGCCATTTTCCGACCGGCTGGGCAGTTGCCTTCTCGACGCCATTCCAGATGTTCAAGCGTTACTCGCAGTACTCCGGCGGCACGGTCTGTCCGCTCGTCATCTCCTGGCCGAAGGGCATCAAGGCGCGTGGCGAGATCCGCAACCAGTACCACCATTCCGTCGACATCGTGCCGACGATTCTCGACATCGCCGGAATCAGAATGCCCAAGGTCTACCGGGGCGTGGAGCAATTCGCGCTCTCCGGTGTCTCAATGCGCTACACCTTCGATGCGGCACCGGATGCGCCGACGCAGAAGAAGCGCCAGTTCTACGCGATGCTCGGCACCCGCGGGATCTGGGAAAACGGCTGGAAGGCGTCTGCCGTGCACGCCGCCTTCCTCGGTAAGGGCCAGTTCGACCGGGATCAGTGGGAACTCTACCACGTGGATGCGGACCGTTCGGAATCGACGGACCTCGCGAAGAAGTACCCCGAAAAGCTAGCGGCGCTGAAACAGGAGTGGTTTGAGGAAGCCAGGATCAATCTGGCGTTGCCGCTGGATGATCGCAGCGCAATGGAACAATTGGGCGTCGAAAGACCCACGGCCGAGCCGAAGCGCGACCGTTACATCTATTACCCTGGCACCGCTCCGGTTCCGGAAGGCGTTGCTGTCAGCGTGCGCCAGCGCTCGTTCAAGATTCTTGCCAATGTCGAGATCACCGATGCGGATGCCGGCGGTGTGATCTTCGCCCATGGCTCGCGCTTCGGCGGGCACTCTTTGTTCCTGAAGGACCACAAGCTTTACTACGTCTACAACTTCCTCGGCATCAAGCCAGAGCAGAAGTTCGTCTCGTCGGTGGAAGTGAAGCCCGGTAAGTACACGCTCGGTATGGAGTTCACGCGCACCGGCGCCGGACCGAACAAGGAATCGCTGGGCACGACGAAGCTGTACGTCAACGACAAGGTGGTCGCCGAGGGTCCGATGAAGACGCAGCCGGCCAAATTCACCCTGTCGGGCGACGGTCTGTGCGTCGGCTACGACAGCGGCGACGCCGTCAGCGGCGAATACAAGACGCCCGGGACGTTTCATGGCGGAACGATTCAGGCGGTCGGTGTCACGGTCGAAAAGGCATCGTACGAGGCCCTGGAGGGGGAAGCGCAGAGAGCGCTGATGCGCGACTAGTCGGTGGCGAGAACACCACCGCGAAGCGAGGAGCAGCAACTGACGCTGCACCCTCGGAGTTGGGTGCTGCCCGTCTCCGATCGACGGTCGAAGGGAACCCGAGCCATGGGAAGGGACGATGAGAGCTTCCGCGCCGCCTTTGCGCGGAAGGCCCTGACCCGACGCGCATTCTTGGCGACTGGCGCGGCGGTCGGCGCGATCGCGCTGCTGCCGGACGCCCTGGCTGCGGCGTCGAAGGGAAAGCGGACCTTCACCATCCTGCACACCAACGACCTCCACTCCAGCCTCATCGGGATGGGACCCTCCAGCGACTACACCCCGTTCACGCTGGGCGACGACAACACGCGCGGAGGCTGGGCGCGCCTGGCCGCTGCGATCGCCAGGCGTCGCACGGCGAGGCAGGCCGAGGGGCCGGTGCTCACCCTCGATGCCGGTGATTTCAGCATGGGGACGCCGTTCGGCGCGGCCTCCCGCGAGATCGGCGCCGAGCTCAGGCTCCTGGCGCGGATGGGCTTCGACGCCACCACCTTCGGCAACCACGAGTTCGACCTCGGGCCGGACGGCCTGGCCCAGACGATCGGGGTGGCGGCCAAGGCCGGGCGGATCCCGTTGGTCCTCCCCAGCAACACCGACCTCACGGCCGCCGGCCCGAAGCTGGCCGGGCTGCAGCGGTTGGCCAAGGAGGGGGTACTCCGCCGGCACGCCATCATCGAGCGGGGTGGCCTGCGTTTCGGCCTCATCGGGCTGCTCGGGGAAGAGGCCAGCCACTACACCGGGGGGGCGAAATTCACCGACGCCATCAAGACGGCCACGGAGCTGGTGCAGGTCCTGAGGGAGCAGGAGAAGGTCGACGTCGTCATCTGCCTCAGCCACGGCGGCGTCATGAAGGGAAAGGACGGGCGCTACAGCGACGGCGACGACGTGCGGGTGGCCAGAGAGGTGCCCGGGGTCGATGTGGTGATCGGCGGCCACAGCCACACCGAGCTCACCGAGGCGATCCTGGTCGACGGCCGCCCGGTGGTCCAGACCG